>Ga0334885_1000079_pt1 | contig 169225 bp, 147 predicted proteins | sample GraSluR1_MG_8_FD_207233 | JGI IMG/M metagenome (GOLD analysis project Ga0334885, IMG submission 207233) | Sludge microbial communities from methane-producing bioreactor in Wageningen University, Netherlands - Granular Sludge_31_05-R1 | ecosystem: Engineered > Bioreactor > Anaerobic >...
ATGCTCGACATGGTGGCCTCCTGTAACTAACTATAATTATAGTTAGTTACACTCCACCAGTCAACTTCTTATTCGCTATATATTATCGAAATATCAATAAGTAACTATAAAATTACGAGATTTTAGGGTACAACAGGTGAACAAAAATCCCATGGGGTAAGCCCCACGGGAAAAAATAAAAACCGTATCACTTAAGCCGCGTGTTATCCTTTGACAGCACCTATAACAAGCCCTCCGATGATCTTACGGGAGATTACTGCATAAATCAGAATAATCGGGATGATTGACATTGCAACCCCGAGATAAATGGCGCCGTAGTTATCTGAATAAACTCCTCTGAGCATCGCAATCTGCAGGGGAAGGGTGAACTTGGTTTTTGAAAAAAGAATCGTCAGAGGCATGATATAGTTGTTCCAGGATCCGACGAAATTAAAAATGGCCAAGGTTGCTATCGCCGGAGTAAGCAGCGGAAGGATAAGAAAATTGAACGTCCAGAATTCTCCCGAACCGTCAACTCTTCCCGCTTCAATCAGCTCATTTGGGATTGCTGAATCAATATACATCTTCATGAAAAATACTGTCGGGGGGTGGGCTATCCAAGGGATTATCAGAGGGATGTAACTGTCGAGAAATCCCAGCCTGCTGTGCATAAGATAATACCCAACAAGACCGAGTTGCATCGGAACCATCAGGGTCATCAGTACTAAAAAAAACAACTTTCGGGAGAGCCTGAATGAATACTTTGAAAACCCGTACGCAGTCAGAGAACCGAAATACAAAGAGAGCATGACAGAAGGAATCGTCACACTGAGACTGTTTGCAAACCCCCTCCAGATATTCATGCTTCTCTTGATATGCTCATAATTTCTTCTGAGGTTGTCACCTGGAAGGAGGTTGAGGCTTCGAACGATTGCCACATCACTGTGAGTGGCATTGATCATCGTTATATAGAAGGGCAAAACCGACAATACTGCAAGGAGTGCGAGCAGTACATAGATCAATAAGTTACCCCCGATTTTTCTCAATGGATTGTTCATGAATCCCTCCTCTGCAAATTGCGGAAGGCTACAATGGAGAACACAAGGATGAGCATAAACAGCCCGTAGGCGACCGTTGCCCCATATCCATAGCGGCTGTAGCGGAAGGACATGTTGTATAGATGCATCACCATCGTCAGGATGGATCGGTTGGGGTCTCCAAGCCCTCCTGTGAGTACGTTAGGAACGTCAAATATCTGCATTCCTCCAATAATTGCGGTTATGACTACATAGGTCATGGTGTTCTTCAAAAGAGGTAGGGTGATCTTGAAAAACATAGTCGTTGAGCCTGCACCATCGATGCGGGCGGATTCATACAACTCATCTGGTATTGCCTTCATTCCAGCCATTATTAGGAGGGTAGTGTACCCAAACCATTGCCACCACTGAATAAAGGATACAAAGAAAGATGTCCAGAAAGCAGATCGAAGCCAGTTCGTCGGTTCACTGAGAATCCCAGCGCGTAGAAGAAGCTGGTTTACTGCCCCTCCTTTCCAGTCAAGCAATAAAGCGAAAAGAATCGCAATAGAAGTAGCGGTGATCAAGTTGGGAAGATAAAAAACCGCCTGAAAAAACTGAGCTCCCTTCATCTTCCGATAAGTAAACAAAGAGCCAAGAAGCAGGGCCAATCCGATTTGAGGAATCGCAGCAAAACCCCAAATCCTGAAAGTGTTTACGATTGCAATACGAAAAACTTTGTCACCAATGAGACGTCTATAATTTCCAAGCCCGACAAACACCCGCTCGTTGAAACCATCCCATGAGAAGAAGGTAAGGAAGAAGGTATAGAGTATGGGAAATAGCTGAAAGACCACAAAAATGATAAAATACGGTAGGATAAAATAGACCCCGTAGCGGGCGTAAGAAATACGTTTCATGCTCTCATCCTCATCGGCAATAACGATGCAGGCCCTGATTGCTCAAGGCCTGCCTATCTGCTAACGAACTACGATATCTGGATATGCGTTTGCAACGCTGTCCCGGAAATTTTCAATTGCCTGATTGCGGGTCAATTCTCCGTCTATATACAGGCTGACTGAACTTCTGAACATTGCTTCAATCTGCTGGTCGTATCTGGTGACCAAGGAAGGGTTGATTCCCATCGCAGCATCTCGGAAGAATGCATAGCTGTTCTGTCCACCAAGGAAGGGAGTCGAAAAACCTTCGGTGACTTCATCAATGACCCTCAGATCGCTTACCAATTCTCCGCGTTCTCGTGCAACGGTATGGAGGAAATCTTGGTTCAGAGTCAAGAACCGCAAGAACAGCCAAGACAATTCAGGGTTTTTGCTGTTTGCAGAAATACCCCACCAGGTACCTCCCCAGAAGAATGGTGCCGGCCCGTCAGTGACTGCCCAGTTCCCGGTATAGTCTTTAGGATTGGTGATATTCGGTTCAACTCGTGGAATGATGCCAAAGGGCATGCCCCAAGTTGGATATACGTATCCGATGACAGAGCCTTCCTGCATCAATGTTGTCCATGAAGGTGTTCCTGGTTCTGCATTGGCGCTGAGGTTCTGATCTCTGATGTACTTGGCCAAGGTGATGTAATCCTCGATAACATCATCAATTACCAGACGGTTGTCCACTACCCATGGCTTGGTTCTCGCATTGAAGAAGAACCATCTGATATCCCACCAACTTGAGAATAAGTGAACTTTATTTCCACTTTGGTCACGAACTTGTGCAGCGACCTTCATGAATGAGTCGATGTCTGGCCAAAGAGCACTTACTGCATCGGGATCATCAGTACCAAAGAATTCTTTAGCAAGGCTTCTGCGATAGAAAAAACCGCCCGGAGTTGCCTGCAAAGACAAAGCTCTTTGGTTGCCTCTGCTGTCCTTTCCCAGCTCGCGAACGTAGGGGATCATATTCTTGGTTAACTCATCGGCATTGAACGGAGGAGCACTAATATTTGCCCAAATCCTGTCAGATTCAATCCACTGGAGAATCCAGGAAATCTCTGCTGAGAATACGTCAGGCTGGTTGCCTGCAGTTACTGCAGCATTGACTCTGGCAATGTACTCAGGGCCTCCCGGGGTGTGAGTAAACTCTACTTCAACGTTCGGATACACTTCATTGAATTTTCTGATATACCACTCCGGCTCATCGGTAAATGACCACAAGGTAATCTTTCCCCGATAGTCTTCTGGAGCACGTTCAATAAACGCATCCTGAGTAGCCTTGGGTGTTTCCCTTGTTCCTGCAGCACTGAGAAGTACCGTTGAAAGACACAAAATAAGACAGAAAACTAAGATTTTTCTCATAACAATTCTCCTTTTTTTATCGTAATAAATCTCATGAGTAAACGCGCGTTCATAAAACTTAAAAATTTTTACTCCCTCCTTATACCACTTTATGAATTCAACTTTCCCGTTGAATAAACATCGTAGGAATAATGATATTGTTTGACTGAATAGGACGGCCTTCCACGATGTCGATAAGCCGTTCAACCGCCTTGTCTGCAATATCTCTCTTCGGTGCACATACTGTGCTCAGTGAAGGTTTGATGTATCTCGATAGCTCAATGTCGTCGAACCCTACAACCGATACATCTGTCGGTACCGATATGTGCATCTCCTCGAGAGCTTTAAGCACCCCGATGGCACACTCGTCATCTCCTGCGATAATCGCATCCGGCTGATGCCTCTCCATCAACTGCTTTGCTCCGATATATCCCGACTGTTCAGAGAAATCCCCAGAGATTATCAGATCCTCAATAAGCGGGGCTCCTCCAAGCCGTTTCATAGCTAGCCGAAAACCTGTGAGACGCTCTCTTCCGCTATAGATACCCAAGTTTCCTGTGATATAAGCAATCTTCTTGCAATTTTTTTCAAGTACATGTCTCACAGCACCTTCCATGCCGCCTCGATTGTCAAAATTTACTGTAGAAGGAGTAGTGCTACGACCTTCACTGGGAATCTCCTTATGGTCAAGGATTACAGTAGGAAGCTCATAGAAGGGCCTTACTTTTGGATTCTTATTGGCGACCCCTACAAAGATAACTCCCGAGGCTACACGGCCGAAAAGCAGGTCTCTGGTTCGTTCCCACGAATTGGGAGCCGTCGACTGGGTGACGATGGCATCGTAGCCTCGTCGATTTGCACTGTCGATAATAAGAGCCGTCAAAGGAGCGAAAAAGGTACTTCCTGCAATCTTGTCAGCGTAATAATCGTTATTATTGTTTACAAAGAGCATCAGGATGCGGGACTGCACTCCTGCAAGGCTCCTGGCCTGCTGGTGGGGGACGTACCCCGTTTCCCTGATAATCTCCATCACCCTGTTGCGGGTTGTATCCGGAACGTTAGGGTAATCATTTACTACCCTAGAGATGGTGCTTCGGGAAACATTGGCTAGTTTTGCAATATCATCAGCTGTGACTCTAGTCATAATCGTACCATACCACGGGTTTTTATGAGACGCAAGCTTTTTTGTAAACGCGCGTTTACGGAATCATTTTTCAATGCTATGCTTGGGTACATCAACCGCAGCATCGAAGGAGATCTTCATGAAGAGTTTTAAAAATCCGGTGATTCCAGGTTTCTATCCTGACCCATCAGTCTGTATAGCAGGAAAGGATTATTACCTAGTCACCAGTACCTTTGAATATTTTCCCGCCGTTCCGATATTTCATAGCACAGACTTGTTACACTGGACACAAATCGGTCATTGCCTAACGAGAACTTCCCAAGTGAATCTAGCTGGAAGGCCGAGCTCCCTTGGGATTTTTGCTCCTACGATACGGTATCATGAAGGAACCTTTTATATGATAACCACCGATGTTTCTGGAGCAGGACACTTTTTTGTCACAGCCAAAGACCCCAGCGGCCCTTGGTCTGATCCCATATTTGTCGAAGGCCCTGGTTTTGATCCTGACCTGTTTTTTGATGATGACGGGAAAGTCTATTTTTCACGTGAGGATATCACAGGACATGGCATACGCCAGCAGGAGATTGATATTTCTACAGGTACGCTGATCGGTGGGGAGCGCCTTATATGGGACGGGTTGGAGGATGTTCTCTGTGAGGCTCCGCACATTTACAAGATCGACGGGATGTATTACTTGCTTGTTGCCGAAGGGGGCACATACAGAGGGCATATGGCGGTCATTGCAAGAGGACCCAATCCTTGGGGGCCCTTTGTGTCTTGTCCCCATAATCCGATTCTGACTCATCGAAACCGAGTTCTCTCAAGTGTCCAGGCAACCGGACATGGGGATTTGATACAGAAAGAAGACGGATCGTGGTGGATGGTTTTCCTCGCAACCCGTCCCGTGGGGAAATGGCATCATTTAGGACGAGAGACCTTCCTTGCACCGGTACGATGGGAAGAAGGGTGGCCTGTCGTAAACGACGGAAACGAGATTACCTGTAGCGATGAACCAGTATATGAGGATCAGGTTGATGACGTAACCTGTGACGGTCAATTGCTTATGCCATGGAATGTTCGCGGCATCCTTGATCCTCGCTATATCAAAATTCCTTTCAGCCACGCAGGAGTGGATCTTACGCCGAGCCCGGGCAGAGTGGGCGATACTTTTGGAAGTGCTTTTATAGGACGTAGGCAACGTTCCTTTGAGTGCGAGCTAAGTGCTACTGTGACTGAAAGTGACCTGAAATGTGGTGAGGAGGCAGGATTAACCGCTCTAGCCAATGAAACCCATTATTACTGTATTGCCTTGAGCGCAACAGAAGAAGGGGAGCGCGAGGTAATCGTACGGCGCAAAATTGGAACCCTTGATACTGTAACAGTTCGCAAGAAACTTCCACGGAACGTGATTGCCGAAAAAGGCCTTCGATTGTCAATCCGGGCAGATCGAAGATGGTATTATCTTCAGTTCAATGATCCTGAAAGTGGGGAGACGATCCTCCTTGATTCGGCTGAAACACGGTACCTTTCAACTGAGGTTGCAGGAGGCTTCACCGGAGTATATCTCGGTCTCTACGGGTCATCGTCAGATGAATCAAACACGATAGTTTCCATGAAAGAGGTGAGGATGCAATGACAGAAACACGTCCCTATGTACGTTGGTGGTGGTTTGCAGGAGATATCAAGAACGAAGATATAAAAAGGCAAATAACATGGTTTTCCGAGCAAGGTTTCGGTGGAGTGGAAATTGCATGGGTATATCCATGGCCTTTAAACCCCTCTCCAAAGAAGATATTGAGGCTGTTTTCCTCTGAATGGGTTGATGCTGTGGCATACGCCCTTCAGACTGCCAGATCATGTGGTATTTCAGTGGATTTCACCTATGGTACCTTATGGCCTTTCGGAGGAACCTTTATACCGAATGAGCATGCCTCGCAATGCTGGGACGGACCATCAGAACAGCGGCTTCGCAGAAGCTGGGAATCAGCATATTCTGAACAGCCGGGAAACATCATGAACCATTTGGATGCCTCCTCATTGGCGATGTATGACAGCATTGTCGGTGCTGCCTTGGAAAAAGTACTCAAGAAAGCCTCAATAAATGAAGATAGTACAACCCCTTCAGCCTTCTTTACAGATTCATGGGAAGTGCATCCAGAAAAACTCTGGTCAGTACCCCTTGGAGCTTTGGTACAGTCTTGGTATGGATGGGATATGTCCAAGCCCCCTGAAGATGTTCTTTACGAACCGAAGCAACGGTACCGTTACCGTGAGGCTCTTGCTGAAATTATCCTTAAACAGTTCTACCACCCCTTGAGTGCTGTCTGCAGATCCAGGGGAGCGCTCAGTAGAGTTCAAGCCCATGGAGCCCCTACCGACTTGATCCGAGCTTATGGTTCAGCAGATATTCCTGAGTCCGAGGCTGTCCTCTTTGATCCTTCCTTTTCTCTGATTGCATCATCGGCAGCGGCTATATCGGGAAAGACCGTTGTTTCTGCAGAGGCAGGAACCTGCCTATATGGTTGGAAGGCTTATCCCCAAACCGGACCGTTTCAAAAACAAGAGGATCCCTCAGACGTTTTACTGTGTGCATACAGCTTGATCGCCTATGGCGTAAACCATCTTGTCTGGCACGGAGCGCCTTTTCAGACGCTCAAAGAAAACCAGGAATTTTATGCATCGATTCATATAGCGCCGGACGGAAGCCTCAGCTCAGCAATGAAGCCGATCAATTTGATAGCGCAGCAGCTTTGCGAGTATATGAGAAGAGGTATCCCAGCCTCGGAGGTAGCGGTGTATCTCCCTCTGGAAGATCGATGGATGGAAGACCGGCTAAAACCCTCTCAATGTAGGCCGAGTGCTGCATATCATTGGGAGTTGCACTATGAATCCTTTCCCGATTTCCTGCAAGGCTATCAACCTACATGGATAACTGGGTTTGCTCTTTATGAGTCCATGGAAATTCATGAAGACCGTACTTTTTCCGTCGGGAAAGCCCGCTTCAAGGCTCTGGTGCTCAGTGGGGTTTCATGGGTGTCGACCCGAGGAGCAAGAGCAATCATTGACCTGATCGGCGCAAAAGTTCCTGTGTTGGTCGACGCTAAGCTGCAGGTTATAGACGGGTATCCTTTGAAAATGAGCGTTGATGAACTCCAAAGAGAACTCGATGTTCATGTTGCTTCGGTACAAAAGAGCTCAATAGAGCTTAAGAGCCTGGGAATTGACCCATGGGTCATAAGTGAAGATCCTTCTGTATTGTTTCGTCTTCGAACTCAAACAGACAGGATGACCTATTATATTGCTCCACAAGAGGCAGCAGAGATAACATATCCGATGGAATACCGACAAAGCAGTGCCTGCAGAGACCACAGCTATAAGCTGTATCTCAAAAAACCAGAAACTGGATACGCCTTCTGTCAAGTGGATATGAGTCCGGGGGAGGCTGTGGTTATTGAGGTTTCCCAAAACCAAGAGCCCACAATCCATCGTTTTTTCGATCCTTTCAGGCAATAAGCAAAAAGAGCTATTTCCAAAGGTAGTCCTAAAAGCAAACACCTTCAATCAACTGGGGCTGTTGCGTCAGAGTATGACCGCCCCCAGTGTCTTCTCAATAGGGTGCAAGTGCCAGCTCAGCCTGTGTCTCATGTGATAAAGCGATGATGTTTCATCGTGGCGTCTCATTATATGAATTCCTTTGGACAGAAATGAGTACGCCCTAATCGTATTTGATTCTTCTGGAAGTATCTGGACCGCTATTAGGGTGCATCCTCCGATAATATGATTAAATTTAAACATTATTAAGCTATTTAATAAAAAGAAATTAACTAATGTTTGAATATCAAATTACATGAATATTCATTTGGATAAAGAAATTACTCTGAAAAAATATTTGACAACCTTGTTGAAGAGGTTTAGACTTCAATACACAATGTGCAATTGGTTAAACAGACTCGTTGTCATTGAAAGGCTACTTAATCACCGAAAAAGAGAGGTATGTTTATGAAGAAAAGAAGTTTGATGCTTGTGTTGGCATTGGTGTTGATTTCATCAATGGTATTGTTTGCTGCTGGAACAAAGGAAGCTGCAACCGGGGATGATTATAAGTTGGTGCTCAGACTTAGCCATGTTTTCAGTCCGGCTGAACAGCTCACCATTTCAATGGATGAAGTAGCTGCGAGTATCTATGAAAAGACCAATGGTGCCATTGAAATCCAGACATTTCCTCAGGCTCAGTTGCCAGCCTACAAAGAAGGTGTGGAACAAGTGGTTCGTGGTGCAGATTTCATCTCCGTTGAAGATCCTTCATTCATCGGCGACTACGTTCCTGACATGAGGGCTCTCTACGCTCCTATGCTGTATCAGAGTTTCGATGAGTACGTGGATCTCGTCAGACGACCTGTAGTGCAGGACATGATTGCAAAGGCAGAAGAGCAGGGAATTAAGATTCTGGCTCTCGACTACATCTATGGATTCAGAAATCTTATCACCGACAAGGAAATCAGAACTCCTGCTGACTTGTCAGGAATGAAGATTAGAGTTCCTGGTACTGAGACCTACATCAATACCCTTACTGCGATGGGAGCTATTGCAACTCCACTTCCTTGGGGTGAGACACTCTCAGCTGTACAGCAGGGTGTCATTGATGGACTGGAAGGTTCAGAATTCACCAATATTGGAACCCGTGTCTATGAAACCCGCGCAAAGAATGTCGCAACTACTCGTCACATTCTCGGAACCTGCGGCGTTTATATCTCAACGGATGTCTGGGCAAGAATTCCTGAGAGATATCAGACCATCATCCAGGAAGAGTTTACCAAGGGCGCAGACCATATGGTCAACTTGCTCAAGTCACAGCACGCTGGTGTAGTGAAAGAGCTGGAATCCTATGGCGTGAAGTTCAATGATGTAGACGGCAATGCGTTCAGAAAAGCACTTGCGCCGATGTATGTCGAGAAGGCTGGAATGACCCCTGGAGTATTTAACAGAGTATTTGCAGAATTGGATTCCATGCGATAACATGGAACGACCGACACGCACGAAGCTTTCGGCTTCGTGCGTAATCTTTTTATCTGGGGAGCATTATGGGCGTACTACTAGGCAAGCTGTACAAAAATTTTGAAGTGATACTGAGCGCATGTTTCCTTTCCATCACCGTCGGAGTAGTAATCCTCAATGTGATACTCCGCTATGTGTTCAGCAGTGGATTGTTTTGGGTGGAAGAGGTTGCGACCACTGCATTTATCTGGAGTGTGTTCATTGGTTCGGCTGCGGCCTACAAACGCAAGATGCATATAGGTATTGATCTCATAACTAAACTTTTTTCTGAAAAGGTACGTGAGATTATCGCGAGTGTTGTCAATGTGCTTATGGTGCTGATCAATGGCTATGTCTGCTATCTAAGTATTCTCATGATCAATGCGAACAAGTTCAAGAGCACTCCGGTCTTGAATGTTCCATCAATGTACGTGAATTTAGCGATTACTGTTGGATTTGGTCTCATGACCATCCACTCGATTCAATTTCTCATCAGTGAGGGCATCCTCCTGGTACGAGGCAGGAAAGAGTCGCCTCGTGAGTCTTTATAAGGAGGATATTGGTATGACATTATTTCCTATCGTCATCGTCATGGTGCTCTACTTTTCCAGCATACCGATTGCATTTGCGCTCATAGCTGCCGCTCTAGCGTATTTTACTTTTGCATCGACAGGGACTCCTCCTGATTTGATATTGCAACGATTTATAACCAGTGCTTCCTCCTTTCCCCTATTGGCTGTTCCCTTCTTCATCATGGTCGGGGAGATCATGAACTATAGTGGGATCAGCGAAAGTCTTATGAAGATGGCCGATGTGTTGACAGGTCACATGAAAGGTGGCCTTGCTCAGGTGAATGTAGTATTGAGTACACTGATGGGAGGGATTTCCGGATCAGCAAACGCCGATGCTGCGATGCAGGCGAAAATACTGGTACCGGAGATGGAAAAGCGCGGGTATGGCGCGGCTTTCTCGACCGCAATCACTGCTGCTTCTTCTGCAATTGCGCCGGTCATTCCACCCGGAATAAACCTGATCATTTATGCACTCATTGCTCAGGTTTCCGTTGCCAAGATGTTCATTGGTGGATATGTTCCCGGTATTCTCATGTGTATTGCCTTGATGATTGCTGTAAACATCATCTCTAGACGCCGTGGATACCAACCTGTTCGAGAGAAAATGTCACCACCGAAAGACATTTTTCTTCAGCTGAAAGAGTCAATCTGGGCACTTTTATTGCCGTTTGGAATCATCATGGGAATCCGATTTGGTGTGTTCACTCCCACTGAAGCGGGAGCAATCGCTGTGCTGTTCTGTACGATAGTCGGCGTTTTTTTCTATAAGCAACTCAAATGGGAACATCTTCCGATTATTCTCAAGAATACGGTCTATTCAACCAGCGCAGTCATTCTTATTATCGTATCGGCCAATGTGTTCGGTCTTTATCTGAGCTGGGAACGGATTCCTCATAGTCTTACCCAAATACTATTGAACTTCTCTGGCTCTCCTTGGATGATGCTTGCCATCATCAATGTATTCCTCCTTCTGATGGGGATGTTCCTTGAAGGTGGAGCTGTTCTCATCATCGTCGCACCGCTTTTGGTTCCGGTTATGCGTATGATGGGATTGGATATGGTTCATTTCGGCTTGATTCTCATTGTAAATATCATGATTGGTGGAATCACTCCTCCGTTTGGCTCCATGATGTTCACTACCTGCTCAATCACAAAGGTTCCTGTGGGAGATTTCATCAAAGAGGTGTGGCCTTTTATCATAGCTTTGTTGGTAGTGCTTCTGATTGTGACGTATATTCCGTCAATAGTTTTGTTTTTACCAAATTTATTGTAGTAGTTTTTTCTGGGAGGGATGAGGATGGCCAGAATGAAAGTGTATGCCCACAGAGGGCTCAGCGGGGTATACCCGGAAAATACCATGGTGGCATTTGCACATGCGGCTGAGGCGAAATTTGATGCTATCGAGATGGATGTGCAACTTACTCGTGACGGGCAAGTGGTCATAATTCATGATGAGACCATAGATCGTACTACCGATGGTACAGGACTGGTGATGTCGTATTCGCTTGCAGATTTACAACGATTCAATGCAACTCGCGTTCGTCCGAACGTGGTAGACAGTGCTAAGATACCCTCCTTTGAAGAGTATTGTGAATGGGCTTCTTCAAATCCTACCGTACGCACCAATATCGAGGTAAAATCATCTTTAATCTATTATCCTGGATTGGAAGAGAAAACCTTCGCCCTAATCCAGAAGTATCATTTGGAAGACCGTGTTTTCTTTTCTTCCTTCAATCACCTCTCCCTGGTAATGTTGCAACAGATAGCTCCGGGTATTCCCCTTGGCCTTCTCGTGGAAAAGCAGGGGTTGGTGCATGCAGGAAGTCTGTGCAGTCGATTCGGCTTCGACTATTTTCACCCGGCACTCTCTTCGGTGACTGCTGAAAGTGTTGCCGAGTGTCACAGTCATGGAGTAGGGGTGCAGGTATGGACAGTGGACGCTCTAGCGGATTGGGATCGGATGGCCCAGGCCAAGGTGGATGCAGTATTCTCCAACTTTCCCCGCCCTCAAGAACATAGCTGATTCTTGACTCTAAGAATTAATCCCATAGAAAAAACTGCATTTGGATGATCCAAATGCAGTTTTCTTATGATATTACGAACTCTTTCATTGAAAAAATAGAGTAATTAGTCAACTTCGCCTCTCTTACCCAAACACATAGATTAAAACTATGGGTTTTCTTGGCCTCTTGATGTAGTAACTCATAAGATTATAGGTCCTTCTCTTGTTTGCTCCCAAACAACTGAGTATAGTTAAGTTGTTGCTAAGAAATTACTAATTTCGCAACCAAGGAAGGAAAGCTATGAAAAAAGAACAACTTAATCGCATGGCAACTAAAAAAGGCTTTATCGCTGCATTGGACCAAAGTGGAGGCAGTACACCAAAAGCACTGTTGCAGTATGGAGTTCCCCAAGACTCGTATACAACAGAAGAAGAAATGTTCGATGCTGTCCATGCTATGCGCTCAAGAATCATCATGAGCCCTGCTTTTTCCGAAGAATATATCCTTGGAGCAATATTGTTCGAAGGCACGATGGATCGCACCATAGAAGGAGTTCCAACTTCAGAGTATCTTTGGAAAACAAAAAAAATTGTTCCTTTCCTGAAGGTGGACAAAGGTCTTGAAGACTTGGATCAAGGAGTTCAGCTGATGAAAGCGATGCCTGATCTTCAACTCTTGCTTGAACGTGCCATCACTCAAGGCATCTTTGGCACCAAGATGCGTTCAGTCATCAAGGAAGCCAATCCCAAGGGTATAAAGAAGGTTGTTGAACAGCAGTTTGAAATAGCAAAGATCATACTAAAAGCAGGCTTGGTTCCCATCATCGAACCCGAGGTTGACATCCACAGCATGGACAAGCAAGCATCCGAGAAAATCCTCAAAGCTGAGATAGCCAAGCAGTTGGCACTTCTCAACTCAGAGGATAGGGTAATGCTGAAAATCTCCATCCCTACTCAGCCAAACTTCTACGCTGATCTGCAGAAAGAAGAGCATATGGTTCGTGTAGTAGCTCTCTCAGGAGGCTATCCTCGTAACAAAGCAAATAATCTGCTATCTAAGAATCATGGGCTCATAGCCAGCTTTTCCAGAGCTCTTTCTCAAGATTTGCATATTGACCAGAGTGATGATGAGTTCAATGAAATCCTTGGATCTTCCATTAAGAAAATCTATGAGGCCTCCATCACGTAAAGGAAATGGAGATAATAAACTGAACGCACCCAGTACTTGTTTGTGTCCTTGGATATAGTTGTCAAAAAAGTTTTGTTTTTTGACAACTGGTACTCTATTTTTTATTGATATCCGTCTTGAAGACCGTACGCAGATGCACTGATACCTCAGGTCCACTCAGCGTATGCTTCTGTATACCCATCGTCTCCTCATTGGCAGCGAATCGCCAACCGCCACGCAGTGCCAAACGCAGATGCTTTGAGAGGTTCACTTCCAGACCTGCAGAAACAGAGGCGAAGGATGATCGGTTGGAATGAGCGACATCGTAGCCTTCTGAATCATCGATATCCTCAAGATACCCAACACTGATACCCCCAACAGCCAACCGAATCATAGGATGAACCACCCTGTCAGAATATGGGATGAAGAGAAATTCTGTTCCTGAACTCAGAGCAAAAGCCGCCTGTGTATCTGCAATGGACAATCCTAGATCGGCATGTGCAAAATTTGACAAGGGAATTACGCTGGCAAAGGCCCCAAGAGAAAACCAAGGAGAGAGCTGGAATCCGTAGGATACATCAACTGTCGGTGGCTTCTCCTCTCGAATGAACGCAACCGATCCTCCTACATTCAGATAGCTCACAAACGAGAACGAAGGTCCAGGGCTCTGAAACACTGTCTGTGTTCCAAATACAAAGCTGCTGCTTACGAGAAACATAAGGGCCAAAAATCCAATTTTAATCTTTTTATTCATAATCTATTTCCTTATAAAAAAGTATTTAAATAATTTTGCTTAGAAACATAAGAATCAAGCATGTCCAGCAACTCAGACTGTCTGTACGGTGAGCCTTGTACGATTATCAGACTGATATCACTGAGATTTGCGATATTCTCAAGAGGATTACTGTTCAGAACCAACATGTCTGCTCTCAGCCCTGTTTGGATGGAGCCGAATTCTTCGTCTTTCATACAGAGTTGAGCAACTCGAATCGTCGAGGCTGCTAAAGCCTCCCACTCTGTCATTCCCAACGCAACCAGACTTTGCAATTCCTTATGTAAGGAAGAGCCTGCGACCACATTCAAGGTTCCACTGTCCGTTCCTGCTGCAATTGGAGCTTTTGCTCTGATCAGAGAGCGCACGATCAGTTCAAAATCCTCTATATGGTCGGAAGGGAGAACCTCATAGCCTTTAACTCCTCTCTGTATCAGATTCGTAAATGATTTGACCGTAGACTCCCAGATGTTTCTATTTGCCGAAGGAACGTATCGGGTCCAAGGATCAGCATCAATTGCCTTGATAGATTCTGGTGCGACTATATTTCTCCAAACCTCAAGGGTAGGGATGTTCCAGACGCCTGCTTGGGCAGTTCTGGCGGCAATTTCGTCAAGGCTGTCAGCACTCACCTTCAAAGCACCGAAGGGATTTATATACCCGGTTAGATGTTCGATAGAGTGCATCAACGAACCCTCGATCACCTCATGTATACTAACCTCGTGGGGAACATGGCCCACCACTGGCATTCCCAACTTTTCAGCTTCCTCTACTACACTGAAAAAGGCATCTCTAGGAAGCTTATTGTATATCTTGAAATAGTCAAAACCACTCTCGTGGGCCATCTGAACAGCTCTTGTCCCCAGAAAAGCATAATTAGTATTTATATAGAGAGAACCGTCAAAATATCTGCCCGTTCTAGCCTCATGAATAGGACTTGCCTGGTACACCCAAGGAGAGAGTACTTGTCCCTTGTGAATTGAATCACGAAGACTCAAATGGTCGTTGAAGGCAAACCTCGCATCAATACGACCGGCGTCTGTTAAAGCCGCCATATTGCGCACCGATGTCACGCCATTGGCCAAAAACAACAACGGATCGAGAGCATTGAACAGAAGATGCACGTGGGCATCAGCCAAACCAGGAACGATCCATTTCCCTGTACAGTCGATGACCTCTGAGTTCAATGGAACCCTTGTATAATCCGTACCTACGTATGTTATCCTCTTATTTTCAACAATTACGATTGCATCTTCTATAACCTTGTCAGGTTCGGTCATAGGAATCACCGTTGCATGTACGAATGCTTGCGTAGTTTGTATCTGCTTCATTTTTGGAAGTTCCACTCGAACAGCACGTGGACCTGTTAAGCAGGACGTCAAACACAATATCAAAACCAAACCTAACCCAATACCAATTTTCTTACTTCTTCTAGAGAGCACAGTGCCATCCTCCTCACGCTTACTGGCCTCAGAATAGGCGTCAATGAAGGTTGCTTCTATCGAACGAATGTATGAAAAGTGCCTAAACCAACTACGTAATTAGTTGTAGTTCTGTAGATTTCTTTGACAAAGTGAAGAGGAATGCTTAGATAGAAGATTTTGTTGGAGGATTACCAAGCATATCAGAAAACTTTCCTATGAAAGATTTTCTTGTGATATAATAACTAATAGCTATAAAAATGGAGTAAATACTACATGAAATATGTAAAGATAATGGCTGTCTTGATTGTATCCTTGGCATGTACGGGATGCATAGATGTCTTTCAGTACGTATCGATTCAGGATGGTGAAGTAGATTTGGTGCTACGTTACACAATTCAAAAATCTCTCATAGAAATGGCCGGTGAATTCTCAGGAGAAGAAATTGATATCAATGAATTGGTAGAGCAAGCAACCTCCACTGTTTTAGATTCTGAAGACTTTATTATAAACGGTAAACCAATCAATACTTCATTCGTTGCTGGAGCTGAGTTTCGTATACAAGGAGACTTGGATAAGGCCAAAGGAGAAGATGAAGAAGCCTATTTCTTACCGATCAAGAATAAGGATCATTATTCAATTCTCATCCCTTCCATGGCAGATCAAGATGAAATGGATGCAATGGCCATACCTTTTTTAGCAGGAGCAACGTACACACTGCTTATAGATTTACGTGGTGACTTGAAAGGTATTAAAGAGGCGCGATTGGAGTATGAAGGCATTGTAATGGAGCTTTCTGAGGAAGATTCCGAAATACTGGTTACTCACTTCGGTTCTCTAATGCAGATTGAGATACCCCTGCTGTTACTTTTTTATTCACCTGTAGATTTCTACTTGGAACTGTACTGATATCAGTATTTGTCATGCGCGAGATTAGATATAGGACTCTTTTTTCTCCAATTCTGTTATAGTTTCAGACAGTTGTAGATACCTCGATTCAGATTAATACTATACATTTTGCAGAACTGTCATGAAGAAAGAAAGCTCATCTTGTTTGATTTCATCGGTAATGGTATGTCCAATGCCTTCGTATAGTTTGAAGGTAGTGTTGTGTATGTTCAGTTCCTCGTATATGTTTGCTATCTCTTTAAATCGATCGATCAAGATTTTTCCTTCGAACGCCTTAAATTTAATATTGTCCAAATCTTCTTCAGAGAGCAGGGGCTTAGTCGCATGGTCGATACCCTTTTCAGAGTGTGCAAGCAATTGAGGGAGCAGATACTGTTTATAGTACTCTTGCCAGGTATATTTCACTATAACTCCCTCTTTTTGTACAATCTGCCATCCTCCGCAATCATCACTACCCTTATAGATCAGCTTGTGCACAGCAGCAAAGGATTCTGTATCAAAGGCTTTTCCCGTAATCTTCTCATAATCATAGATTCCTATCGGATAGAACAGATTAGCACCTCTGAGGTTCGTAAGAGGAATCATGGCATCCGATCCTCCTATTATAGCAGCATCGACCAGACTCGGATGCAAAAATACAAATCGATCCACAAAGTCGCCGGAAGCCGAAAATCCAGACATCAGGAGTTTTGTGTCACTACCAAACACTGTACTTTCCAGTAGTTCTTTTGCATCATTGAACATACTGATCAATTGATTGTCCAGTCTCTGTAGAGCCTCAATTTCTGTGAGAATGCTATTGCGGTCCAGGGCATGGGTATACAGAGCCTGTTCTTTCAATGGCCTAGGAAATACAGGTACGAGTAAGGGGACTTGAAGGCTGTCGGCAAGTTCTGATTTGCTTTGTATAAGTGATTTGGCTTTTTCTCTATGGATGGTATAGTTGTCAGTGACTTTCCCGGTATTGTTGGGAACAACCAGTATCCTGTTATGCTTGATGTGTTCGGGGATATACAAAATATAATCCCAGTAAAAGCCCTTTTCAGGATTGCGTTGTACATATGTGTAACGCCTCTCGTCAAGATCTTGTAGGATTACCACGTTGTCAAAACCGATTGCAACGGCACCAGTGAAATAGCTTTGTGTAATTTGGAGGGAATAAGTTCCGTTCGCTAGAGTAAAACTTTGGACGGAGTCTTCATTGCCTCCCTGTAGCGAACATATTGGATTATTGTCTTCATCATACAGGTAAAAACCAACGTTTCCGGTGATTCCTCCCCACCAGATTTTGAAAACCACAACCGAGTTTTCATCAACGGTGAAGTGTAAGCTTTCAGTTGCCGTGTAAAAAGGGTGCATGCTTCGTGTCCAATTGGTATAGCCCGATTCGTTCTTGACTTTTTTAAAATTACGGATGACCATCAGATATCTACCTGCTGTTAGGAAAATACATGCTATAGCTCCAATTAATAAATATCTTTTTATTCTCTTACGTGTCAATTCTATGCCTCTTATGCTAACATGCTTGGGTATACTTACTATTAAGATATGAATCTTGTCTAGTCGCAAAGCCTAAAAGCGTGCTAATTCACTGTATCATCATTAGAGATGAGTCAGATAATCCTTGAATGTAGCTATTAAAAGGGTTTTAGCAAATGTACTTTATCTTTCTTTATATCCGTCTTGTACACTGTACGCAGATGCTTTGAGAGGTTCACTTCCAGACCTGCAGAAACAGAGGCATAGGATGATCGGTTGGAATGAGCGACATCGTAGCCTTCTGAATCATCGATATCCTCAAGATACCCAACACTGATACCCCCAACAGCCAGCAGAATCATAGGATAAAGAGAACTTCTGTCCCTGAACTCAGAGCAAAAGAGCCTATGTATCTGCAATGGACAATCCTAGATCGGCATGTGCTAAAATGGACAGAGGTTCTGTCTGAACGCATTTCCTTCTCTCACGTTCAGATAGTTCATTGCAATAAACTATGCTCTTAGTTCTGAACAATGGCATAGTTCGATCTTCATAGTTGCTTGAGTGCCCGTAAGTGCCATCATCTTGCACTTAAAGACATACATTGAGCAAGTAATTTCTCCAGAGCTTCATACGAAAAATATTTTCTGGCTATATCATAATTGGTCTGTGCAAACTGTTGTTGCAGATTTGTATCTACCAACAACCTGCGTACCTGATCAGCTGCTTCTTCAGTTACCGTGTTGTTGATGGAAATAGTTTGAAAGCCTAAGGGCTCAATATCCCTTTGATACACCTTGTATCGGTTGATGAAGATTGGTTTTCCAAAATAGACTGCCTCAAGAAAGGCATTGCCAAATCCCTCATAGAGAGAAGGATAGGTGATAAAATCTGCATGATTGTACAGGTCCCAGAGACTGTACCGTCTACGGTTGTCATTGGTAGTTCCACGTTCAAGACCAATAATATCAGGAGAACACATGAAGTTGACACCTTTCTTTTCAGCCTGACTTACAAGCCAGTGGGCATAGGTGTCACCCTCGTCCAATTCATGGTGGGGGACTACCAGACGAATCCTGTACTCTCTGAGCATGCTGATTAAGTCTATCGCGAGCTCAATACCCTTTCGAGCAATTATGCGGGTTGGTTGAACAAAGAGGAGTTCTCCCTTTTTAATCGCCAGATCCTTCTTAAGTTCATGACTGTACGCATCAATTTCCATAGGAGGGTTCGCAAAATCATGGACATTGGGTATCACTGTGGCATAGATATTTTTTCTTTTGTATAAATCGTCCTTGGCATCGCTGTTGATGACGACATGTCTTATATTCTCTAGGTTTGGAGGAAATGTTTCTTCCAGTAATTCTGCAAAGGGTGTTACAGAAAAGCGCTCTCTCTCCCAATAGAAATCATGATGATGGGCGAGTGTCGTGATACCGGTCTCCTTTAGTACTTCTGTAATTGCAATAGCTAATGGAATATGCATCGGTATCGCCAACGCATTTTCGATGATCAGCAAATCTGGCTTGAAAGTTTTAATATAGTGATACAAGTGTTCTTTTAGTTTTGATGCCATGTTGCGGATATCCAGCTCAAGAGAAGCTGCTGCTTTGGTTGTGCCGAAACACAGGCTCTGAAGATGCTGCACTTGAGAATGCCCAAAATATGCTTCTGGGGCAACGTAAGAAACTGCCGGAGCCTTATCACAAAGGCCAGAGAAAAAAGATGCTGTATATCCGAGGCGGGAAAACACCTCCACCCACTTATCGGTTTCCAGAGAAACCCCGTCGGTTCCTGCAAAACGTGTACCGATAAAACCTACCTTCTTAGCCATAAGTCACCTCCAAATACTTAGTCCAATTGAAGCCAGAGCGTTTCGTAAGGGTTCAAAGTGATTTTACCTTGGTCTGCGTAAACCTTTCTTTGTGTAATAAGATCAAGAGCTGAAGAACAGAGTGTGTCGTAGCTCACAGGTTTGCTGCTCATGTTGTTCAGGCACAAAACCTTATGATTCTCGGTATATCTAAGTAAAGCGAATACTTCTTTAGGACTTTCAACAACTTGTTGGGATGCTTCAGGATGAAAACAAGGATTGGCTTTGCGAGCCTTGATCATTCTTTTTAACAGCTGATACACCTTCCCACGTCTGGAACTTTCATCTGAAAGTTCTCTACTGATTTCTTCAATGAGTAGTTTTTCTCGATTGATAGCCCTGTTGTGGCCGTTTATCTTGGGCCCCTCATTCCAGTTTTCCGAACCGAGAAGTGAGTGGATATAAATGCCGGGAACCCCTGCAAGTTCAAGCATTACAGCTTGGCTGGTTAAAAAACAGTCAATGCGTTGAGATTCATCTAGAAGTGGATCAGCAACAGCAGAGAAATAGTTTATGTTGTATTCATAGGCTATTTCCCCTTGGTCGATTGCCTTGTAAGAGATCAAGCCTCCACGGTCGAGAATCGTCTGTTCAAGGCCAGCTATATCCTCCTTTGGAATCCAGTCATATCCTGGTGTTATTCCAATGCCATCATGGGATGCAAGGAAGTTGAGAAAATAACGTCCTTTTTGCTCTGTAGGAAGGGTGGAAGCCCAAGCTTTCAGAGTTTCGGCATTGCCAAAAACACATGAGTGAAGAACCAGAGGAGGAAGGGCGAAATTATACACCATATGCGCCTCATCAGTACCGTTTCCATAATAGGAGATATTGTCCTTATGAGGAACATTGGTTTCTGTGAGAATGACTGCATTAAGGTTGTAATGGTCTATCAGAGCACGAATAAGCTTGATGACTAGATGAGTCTTTTCCAGATGAATACAGCTAGTGTGATTTTCTTTCCATAGATAGGCTACCGCATCAAGGCGTATCATTGAGGCTCCTTGACGAATATAAAACAACATGATTTCAATAAATTCCAGCAAGACTAAGGGATTGGAAAAATCCAGGTCCACTTGGTCGTCACTAAAAGTCGTCCATACTTGAACCTCACTTCCTCCATTCTGAAGAAAGGGGGTAAATAAAGGATGAGTTCTAGGACGGACAACTTGAGAAGTGTCAGAATCTTTTTCGCGGATGAGATAATAAGAATCATAGGGAGGACTCTGTTCTAAAAAGGATTTAAACCATCGGTGGGATTTGCTTGAATGGTTGAGGACCAAGTCGAATGCAAGTCGTATTTCCTTTGAGAGTGTATTAATCTCCTTCCAAGTTCCGAATGACGGATTGACCATCCTGTAGTCTGAAATGGAAAACCCGTCATCCGAAGTATATGGAAAAAAGGGGAGGATATGAATATAGGTTGCAATATCCTCTAGATAGGTCCGCGTAAAGTCCTTCAATACGTTAAGAGGATATGTGTCAGAGGAAATCAAAGAGTCCGCATATGTGATGACAAGAACGTCTTCTTCGCTGAAGTTTTTGGAGGTTTTGCTACGTACAGAGGAAAGTTGTTGAATATTGGATTCCATCTCTGAAAGCTTTTCAAGGAAAAGATTCGCTTTATCTTCATAGATTTGTCGAGCCAATGTTGCAATAACCTTGGGTACTTTGTGTGCCTCTGTCATACCGTTTCCGCCTTTTTACTGAAGTTAAAATGCATGCTGTTTCAAATAGTAATACAGAAAAGCACATACACTACAACAGTATTCATTTCTTGTCAGCACTCAATTTCATTGTACAGTCTGCAAGAATTTCTGAAAATTTCATAAAAATTATACATTTTCAGAAATAATTTGACAAGTAAAAAATTACCACTTACACTACTATTTGTAAGGGGATGCCGGCAAGTCATGGAAAATAGCAAGATTACAATAGAACAAGTTGCAGAAGAAGCAGGAGTCAGCCCCAGTACTGTGAGTAGAGTGCTGAATAAGCCGAACCTAGTTAAGGCGAAGACTCGAGATGCTGTTTATAATGCTTTGAAGAAATTCAACTATGTACCTCCTGCTGTACATAAAGAACGAGAAAACGATAACAGACAATATACAATCGGTCTGGCCATTCATAATCCAAAATTGGAAGTAGTGTCTGATTTAATAAGAGAACTTGAAGATAAGCTCGATTTTTATGGTGGGCACAGCGACCTTTTAATTATCAATATGCGTGGAGAGAAGGATCTAGGCAAGTTTTTTAGAGAACATGGTTACTACCGATCCAAAATTGATGGACTGATTGCCTTCTCTGTTTCTTTGAGCTTTGAGGATGCTCAATATTTTCAAGCTCAAAATATTCCAGTTGTGTTGCTTCAATCACGATGTACAGGAGCAAAGTCTATCAGTAACAATGATTTCCAAGGAGCGGTCGATGCAGTTACCTATCTGTTTTCCAGAGGGTATGAACGAATCGGATTCGTTGGTTGGGATTTTAAAGACACTAGGTTGCTTGACCGATATGCCGGTTACAGGGAGGCTCTGAAGCGATTCGGTAAGCAAGTTGAAGAAGCTCATAAAGCGTATGGGGAGCTTTCGATCAGTGGAGGGTATGAAGCAACAAAGACCCTGCTGGCCAATGCTCAGCTGGATGCCGTGTTTTACGCATGTGACAGCATGGCTGTTGGGGGAATGAGATATTGCAATGAAATCGGTATTTCCATACCCGATGGACTAGGGGTCATGGGATTTGACGGATTGGAGCTCTCCGATGTGATGGGGCTTACAACCATGAAGCAGTTTATAAACGTAAAAGCTGATATGTCAATAACATATTTGCTTCAGCGCATTGAGGGGCGTATAACAGAGCCCCAGGCTGATGAACTATGCATTACTCCGCGACTTTTAGTGAGGTCAACGACAAAATAACTTAAGTTGAACGCTAAAAATCGGCGAAGAATTTTAGGAGGTTTGTATGAAACGGAAGATGTTCATCCTTATGATGATCGTGGTGTCGTTGTTAATCGGCATGCCGGTTTTTGCTGCTGGTAGCAGGGAAGTGACTCCACCGGCAGAGCGAATTGTGCTTTGGACTACAGAAGAGCAACCTGAGCGTATGGATATCCAACGTGCAATTGCTGCTGATTTTACAAATGAGACTGGAATCGAGGTTGATGTTGTTGCAGTAACCGAGAGCCTGATAGGCGAGCGTACTACTGCAGCTTTTGCCGCAGGCGATCTGCCGGACGTAATTTTCCATCCACTGGCTTATAATTACACATGGACAGACGCAGGTATCCTTGATACAGCAGCCTCTACTGAAATTGTTGAGCAGCTTGGCGTAGACACGTTTCGCTCAGGTGTGTTGAACCTAGTTGAGTTTGAAGGTGATTATGCAGGAGTGCCTTTAAGTGGATGGGGACAGTTGGTTGTGTATAGGTCTGATCTTTTTGAGAAGAACGGGCTTGAGCCGCCTACAAGCTATGCGAGTCTGCGTAAAGCTATCGAGTTTTTCCACGATCCGCCAAATTTCTATGGAATTGTAGCAGCTACAGATCCAAGCCAAGAGTACATGATGCAAGTATTTGAACACGTTGCACTGGCCAATGGTGTGGATATAGTGGATGAGAAAGGCAATGTAACCCTTAACACTCCACAAATGAGAGAAACCTTGGAGTTTTATAAATTCCTGGTAGAACATAGTCCTCCGGGTGATCTCTACTGGCAACAGTCCCGTGAACTCTATCACGATGGCAGAGCTGCAGTAATTATCTGGTCTCCATTTATCCTTCACGGGTTAGCTGGATTGCGCGATGGTGTTCCAGTAACCGGGTTCGGACCAGATCCAACAACGGATAAGCTGGCAAAACTTACTGGTTTTTCCACCACTTTTGCAGGACCCTCAAACCCTCAAGGGGCAGGATGGGCGGAAGTAGGCTATATGGGCATCACTGTTGATGCAAATACCGAAGCTGCAAAGAAGTTTGTACTGTATACCATGGAGAAAGCCTACATGAGGACTCTGGGTATGGCGGCAGTTGGAAAACATCCTGTGCGTTCTGGAACTCTTGCTGAACCGACCAAGTACATTGATGGCTGGGCAGAGATGGAAGTAGGGCAAGATCGATGGATGCCCTTAAATCAAATATATGATCCAGATGTAATTGAGGACATTCTTTCAGGACTTGAACGAGGAACACGTTGGGGGTATGAAAAAGGTTACGGATATGTGACTTCACGCCTCTATGAAACTCGGGTTATAGCTGAAGTTGTTCGTGAATATTTGGATAATGATATTACGATCGACCAAGCACTTCAGATCATGCAGGAAGAAACTGAAAAACTGCTGTAGAGAATAGATAATTCAGTTCGAGACATAAAAATCTCGGACTGAATTTTGATAGATTTGTAGAGGTTCTATGAAAAGGAAATATAGGAGTTTGGCAGCCCAGGAAGCACGACTTGCCATTTGGATGTTGCTTCCAGCACTGCTTATAGTTGCTTCAGTTATTTTGTTTCCAGTGGTCACGAACTTTTGGATAAGCTTCAAATCAATCGGGCTTGGTGATCTGCGGCCTCCTGTCGCAGTCATTCGTGAACGAGTGGTCCAGGCTCCAATTAAAATTGGTGATGAACTGGTGATTACGTACCAAGTAAGAAATTCCAGCAGGGAACGGGATCTCAGTGATGTTGTAATTACTGCAAAAATACCTGAAGGTTTACAGATAGTCGCTCTTGATGATATTTGGACATTGGAAGATCGTTTGTTGCAAACCAAATTTAAACGTTGGGAAGGTGGACTGTCACAAACTTTCGAATTACGGTTCATTGCTGAATCAAAGTATTTCGATAAAGGTATTGATTCTAGGACTCCCACATCTGCAAGTATTGCATCATCTTCGCGCAATGCTCTTATATATAGTCCATTTACACTCGATAATTTCCGTAAGGTAGTGCAGTCAAGAAATTTTTCACGCTCTCTTGTTAATAGTTTTGTGTACCCCTTCATGGGTGCGCTTTTATCAATAATCATGGGGATTATGGCAGCTCTTCTGTTAAATAAAAAATTCCGTGGCCAAGGATTTTTGCGAGGATTGTTTTTATTTCCTTACGTTTCCCCCATTATTGCAGCCACGTTTGTATGGGTGTTTTTTCTAGATCCGTTCAGTGGAACAGTAAACGCTTTGCTTGTTAATACTGGACTTATAAAAGCGCCTATCCCATTTTTGAATGCAAGGATGACAGAACTCTCGATTCTGGGATTAAGTATTCCCTTTCCTCTTGCTCTTTCCATGGTTATTTTCTTTGATGCTTGGCGTTATTTCCCGTTTGCTTTTCTCTTTATCCTCTCCAGACTCCAGGCGATACCCGTCCATCTCTATGAATCAGCTGATGTCGATGGAGCAGGGTATTTTAAAAAATTTTGGTATATTACACTGCCTCAAATCACTTCAGTATTGGGGACAATCTTTTTGCTTAGATTTATGTGGACATTCAACAAGTTTGATGATGTATTTCTTCTTACTGGAGGAGCTGCTGGAACGAAAACGCTCCCTGTTGAGGTGTACGACAATGCCTTCGGACGTGGCGATATAGGAGCTGGAGCAGCTACTGCAGTACTGCTATTCTTGATGCTTGGCGTCTTTATGCTCATCTATTTTAGGCTCTTGAAGGAGGTGGATAATGACTGAACGTAAGATTAGCAGTCAGGGAATAGCAGTTGCAGCGGTGCTAGGTATTTTTTATACAATCCTTGCAGTCTTTACTTGGTATCTCTCATCCTCTCTCCTTAGTAAGAACAATTCTTTTCCTTCACTGCTTCCTATGATTGTATCAGGAATATTCATTGGAGCCTTTGCCGGCTACTGTAAGAATAGGTTTTTAGATGAAAATAGAGTCAAATTATATACGGTTGCAATCGGATTATTAATCGGTTTTATTTGGTTGCTTCTGTATAGTTTCAAACCTCTTGGAGGAGAATCTATAACTGCCAAAGACATTCTTGGCGCTATGATTGTATTTCCTATTGCTGGGTTATTCATAATGAACTCATTAAAAGATATTCCCCTTTGGAGTATCTCAAAAGGCCATGTAGAATTAATGACCATCAGGATTCTCAAAGCTTTCGGAATTTTCATGTTTACCCTTATCGTGGTGTTCCCTTTCTTTTTTATGCTAGCAACATCTCTTAAACCTAGGGCCGAATACTTAATGGATCCATCCAATCTCTCGGTTAATTTGTTCCAACACCCAGCGAAGCTTTTCAATGGATATACAGAAGTGCTGATACGCTTTGGTTTTTTACGATTTATCATGAATAGCGTGATAGTTTCAGTCCTTACAGTGATCATCACCTTGATACCATCAATTCTCGGGGCATATGCGGTGACAAGATTGCATTTCCCGGGAAGGAATCTGCTTTCTCGTCTAATATTGCTTATTTACATGTTCCCTGCAATAGTGTTGGTTATTCCTTTATACAGTGTGTTCACTCAGCTTGGCCTTCGGGATACCAGGCATGGTCTGCTCTTGGTATACGCAGCCATGACAATACCAGTTGCCCTGTATACACTGCGTAGTTATTTTCTAACTTTGCCAGCTGATCTTGAAGAAGCCGGGCTTATAGATGGCCTTTCCCGCTTGGGAGTTATCATTAGGATTACTATACCCTTGGCGATGCCTGCAATTGCTGCAATAGGACTTTTTGTTTTCATGATTGCATGGAACGAATTCCTTTTTGCCTACATGTTCCTTGATACTCCGGCAATTTTCACCCTCGCCAGAGGCATGGTTATGCTTGATGACCAAGAGGTGCCTAGACAATTCTTGATGTCAGGCGCCGTCATTATTACTGTTCCAATCATGGTGCTATTTGTTAAATTTCAAAAACTGTTGGTTGGCGGATTGACTGCTGGAGGAGTAAAAGGCTAGTTATGCCTGATTTCCTACTAGTTTTGCTTCATTATGCTCTTCGGTGTTAACGTCGGGGGGCATACTTTTCAGTAACTCTGGCTGCAAAAAGATTTTACAATAAGCTCTCTTTTCTCCACTCCAGTGGAATGTTTATTTAGTTTCTCTTTTCAACATCCTTAATTACCTTGATTGTGACCAGCACGTAATTTGTATGGATATCTTCAATGGAAACGAGAGAGATAGAGGTTGCATTATCAATTTTCGCGTCTCATAATAAAGGAAAAGGAGTGCGAAGGATATCGCACGGATATGTGTTTCAAGGAGGCTTGTATGAAACTCAATCGAAAGATTGCAATGGTGCTTATCGTGGTTCTGTTGTTCAGTACTGCATTTGTATTCGCAGCAGGACAAACTGACCGTTCTACCAAGGTTGTAGCCTATACTGCGCACGAGGACACAATCATTGCAGGAATGAAACGGCTTTGGGAACAGGATTACCCTAATCTGCAGCTGGAAGTAATCAAGATGGGTTCTGGCGATGTAATCAGCCGAGTTGCTGCCGAAGCATCCAATCCTCAGGCTGACGTCATCTGGAGTATCGGAGGAGAACCGCTTGAGCAGAATAATCACCTGCTTCAATATTATCAACCAAAAGATTGGGACATGATCGAAGACGTTTACAAAGTCGGCACAAACTGGCTTCCGTATACCGGTATCATGAATGTCTTTTTGGTCAATAAGAATATGCTCAGACCCGACCAATATCCAAGAACTTGGAAAGATCTGGCATTGCCTCACATTGAAGGTGTCAGTACAGCCCGTGCTGACCAATCAGGGTCTTCCTACATGCAACTTGCCAACGTATTGGCCATCTATGGTGATGGAGAAGAAGGCTGGGCTGTCTATAAGTCAATCATGGAAAATTTCTTCATTGCATCAAGCTCCGGGGCTGTATCACGCTTGACCAATGACGGTGAAGTTCCTGTGGCTGTTACCCTTGAGGATAATGCACAACGATTCGTCCTTGGCGGAGGTCCGGTGGAAATTGTGTATCCAGCTGATGGTGCTATTGCAGCTCCTGATGGAATTGCTATCATCAAGGGCGCTCCAAACCTAGATGGTGCAAAGAAGTTCGTCGATTGGGCAATGTCCTCAAAGGTTCAGAACTTCTTAGTCCAGCAAATGGGACGACGACCAGTACGTAAGGATGCATCAACACCTCCAGGCTTGCCACCGATGAGTGAGATCAACACTATCGAGTATGATTTTGCATGGTCTGCTGCTAACCGGGATGCGTATATAGCACGGTTTAGACAACTCATGATGGAATTGAATCTGTAGTAACCAACCTGTAAAGAGAGTAGTGGGCCCGTTGTCCCTTTGATGAGGCAGCGGGCCATCGGTAATGGCCAACATATCATAGAGGTACCATCGATGGTCGCAAAAAGAATTCAGATACAGAATATTACTAAGACATTTCCTGGTGTCAAAGCATTGGATGATGTCGATATTGAAGTAGCCGAAGGGGAATTTTTCACCCTGCTAGGTCCCAGCGGTTGTGGAAAAACCACACTTTTGAGGACGATCGCCGGATTTTATCGACAAGATGCAGGACATATCTTTGTTGGTGATACTGCAATAGACAATGTACCTGCCCATGATAGGGATATTGGGATGGTATTCCAGAATTACGCGGTATTTCCTCATATGACAGTTGCGGAGAACGTCGCTTTCGGATTGAAGAACAGGAAGGTTCCTAAATCGGAAATCGGGCCGAAAGTGTCAAAAGCACTGGCAACAGTCCAATTGACTGGTTATGAAGAGAGAACCCCGGATAAGCTCTCCGGTGGACAACAACAGCGCGTCGGCCTAGCGCGAGCCATGGTGATTGAACCAAGGCTGTTGTTGATGGATGAACCCTTGTCCAATCTCGATGCAAAGCTCAGAATCCAGATGCGTGAAGATATTTTGGATATTCAACGTCAGCTTGGCATCACTGCAGTCTATGTAACCCACGACCAAGAAGAAGCTTTGGTCATCTCCGACCGCATCGCAGTCATGAATTTAGGAAAAGTCCAACAAGTTGGCACCCCATGGGAAATTTACCGTGATCCTGTAAATGAATTCGTCGCCACCTTTGTAGGGAGCATGAATGTGTTTGCTGGTGAGACATTTATGAGCATTCTCGATGCTGATTCTCGAAAGAAGGTGAAGAAACCTTCCACCAAAGATTATAAAATCGCATTCCGCCCAGAAGATGCCAGAATACTTCTTGCTGAAAAAGAAGTACCTGAGCATTCTGTATTGGTGAAAGGAAGAGTGGAAAAGATGCTCTTCCTTGGTTCTGATGTAATATATCGGATCAGAGTCAATGAGAACCTCTCACTTACTGTAAATGAATACGTATCTGAGTTGACAGATCTCAGGAAAGAGGACTCCGATGTGACCGTCCAGATTCCTAAAAGTAAGCTTCTGCTTTTTGACGGCAAGGATGGTACTCGGATAAAGATAGGAGGATGATCAATGATCAATTGGATACGTAAAAACGGATTCTGGGCTAGCGTTACCCTGACCGGTTTCGTGGTCTTTTTTATCCTCATTTTTCTTCCTGTTGCGAATATTGTGCGAGAAAGCTTTTTTGATGCAACCACAGGAGCTTTTGGCATTGGTAATTACATTACCTTCTTCAGCACGCCTTACTATACACAAGCGTTGGTAAATAGCTTCGTAGTATCGATCGGGGGTACCTTGGGCAGCATATTGCTCGGAGTCCCTCTGGCGTTCTTTACAACCAGATATCGCATCAGGGGAACTGCCTTGCTCTCTACTCTTGCTACCTTGGCTCTTCTGACTCCACCGTTTCTTGGAGCGTATGCATGGATAGTGATGCTCGGCCGAAACGGGTTTGTCAGACAGTTGCTGATGGCTATAGGAATCAATTTCCCAACCATTTATGGTCCTTTGGGAATCATCATCGTCTTCACCCTGCAGTTTTACCCGTTCGTCTACCTATTGACCTCCAGCGGGTTGCAAACAGTAGACCGTTCTCTTGAGGAAGCGGCAGAGAGCCTTGGGGCAAGACCTTTCAAAAAATTCTTCAAGGTCACAGTCCCCTTGGTTATTCCCTCAATAACCTCAGGAGCCTTACTGGCTTTTATGCTCTCCTTGGCAAACTTCGGTACTCCTATGATTATCGGAGCAAGGTACCGTGTGCTGCCGACGATGGCGTACAACATGTATACCAGTGAGGTTGCCACCCGGCCTGCGATGGCATCAACGATCAGTATTATTTTGGTGTTTCTTGCGAGCTTGGCCATCTTCTTCCAGCGTTATGCGGCAAACCGAAGAAAATACACAAGCCTATTGCTCAATCGCCCAGTTGTGTTCACCCTCAAGGGATCAAAAAACTTCTTTGCACATTTGGTCTCATATCTAATTGTCGCACTGAGTACGATTCCCATTATTGTGGTTGTAGTTTTTGCATTCAGGAACACAAGTGGACCAGTATTCACTGAAGGCTTCGGACTTGATAGCTTCAGGCGTGTCATTTTCGATGTACCTCAGGCGATTACCAACTCATTGATATTCTCGATTACTGCAGTAATTTTGATTGTAATAATCGGTACCCTGCTTGGATTTGTGATCAGTAGAAAGAGAAATACCGTAAATGGTATCCTTGATACCTTGTTGATGAGTCCTTACATATTGCCAGGAACGGTTCTTGGTATTGGGTTTATCACCACATTCAATCGACAACCCTTCATGTTGTATGGGACTGCAACAATTATCATCCTTGCTTACTTCATCAGAAGATTACCCTATTCAGTACGTTCGGCAGTATCGATTCTGCAACAGCTCGACCCAGCTTTGGAAGAAGCAGGTATCAGCCTCGGAGCTCCTCCTGCAAGAGCTTTTAGAAAGATTTCGCTTCCCTTGATGATGCCTGGCATTATCAGCGGAGCTGTTCTCAGTTGGATCACCTCGATCAACGAACTCTCTACCTCGATCTTGCTGTATGTAGGTGGTACGATTACGATGCCTATCAGGATTTACCTCTCGGTCATGGATGGCTATTTTGGTCCTGGATCTGCCATGGCGACCATCCTTCTAGCGGCAACCGGCATGGCATTGATGGTGCTCAACCTTCTAGGTGACAGCAAGCGCAATTTCGTATAATAATTCATTTCTCGGTCTCCCTCAAAAGGGGAGACCTAAAATAATTCAAGTACAGGAGAAGTTCATGACTCGCAAAATCACCGCTATAGCCTTTGACTATGGGGGCGTATTGGCAAAAATGATTGATGAAACAACAATCGGTCATATGGCCGATTCTGTACATGCTGATTTCGAGCACTTCCGCACCGCGTTATGGAAATTCCGGCATGACTATGACTTAGGAGTATTGGAAGCGGACTCCTATTGGATGCAGGTAATAACTGATGCACAAGGGTATTGGCCGAAAGATAAAATTGCACAAAAAGAAGTTCTTGCCACTTTAAAAATGCTTGACACCATTGCCTATCTCACATTCAACCCAGGTTTATTTCGATGGATCAGAACGCTTCATGCAGAGAACTATCGCTGCCTCATGATTTCCAACATGGCGGGGGAAACCTATGACATGCTGGTAAAGGATACGTTTCTTGAGCCCTATTTTGAAAGAGTCATTCTTTCTGGTTGGATCAACGTAAACAAACCTGATGAGAAGATATTCCAAGAAGCAATACGGAAAATGAACGTTCCTGCACAAGAAATACTCTTTCTTGATGATCTTCCTCACAATGTAGAAGGCGCCAGAAAGGCAGGACTCTGTGCCATACAGTTTACTGACTGCTCTTCTCTTGAGAGAATCTTGGCAATCGAGTATCCAGAAGTGCCACGATGGGGTCTGCTCGGAAGTCAAACACTTTAAAAAATACTATGTAAAATGCCGAAATAGGATTGATAATTATGTTATCAATCCTATACTGATATTGTACATTTCAGGTGAGATTGTAAGGCCGCGAAGTCTTGGGGAGGCTCTTTATACAAAGAAGAGTGAAATGTAATAAATACTTGTCAATAGCAAATAAAAATACTATATTCGCTCTGTACAACAGGAGTGAAGAATGAAGAATGTAGTAATAATAGGCGGAGTCGCCGCAGGCGCTACCGCAGCAGCTAGGGCACGCAGACTGAATAATGATATCAATATAACCTTATTGGAAGCAGGCGCAGACGTCTCATTTGCGAACTGCGGTCTTCCCTATTATTTAGGAAGAGATATACCCTATAGATCTTCCTTGATTCTGGCAAGCGAGGAAACGTTTGACGAACAGTACAAAGTGAAAGTACATACCAACACCCAGGCTCTGAGCATCGATCGAGAGAAGAAACAGGTTCAAACAAAAAACCTTCTCAATGGAGAAGAAGCGATATTTGTGTATGACAGCCTTATTCTTGCCCAAGGAGGCAAGCCGATAGTACCACATTTGTCGGGAGTAGATAAAAGTCATGTATTTCAACTTTGGACGTTGGAGGATATGGACAGAATAGATGAGTACATCACAAAATCGGATCCGAAGCGGGCAGTAGTGGTGGGCGGAGGATTTATTGGACTGGAGATGGTTGAGGCTCTTACAAAACGAGGTATTGAAGTCACACTGGTAGAGATGGCCAAGCAAGTCATGCCCAATCTGGATGGAGAGGTTGCTGGTTTTCTTACCAAGGAATTACAGGATTATGGTATACAACTCAAACTTGGCAAATCGTTGCAATCAATTGAGGACGGATATGTAAGACTCAATGACGGAAGCCGTGTGGAAACGGATATGGTCTTGCTCTCAGTTGGAGTCAGGCCCACTTTGCAACTGGCAAAGGATGCGAATCTTGAACTTGGGAAAAGCGGGGCTCTTTTGGTAGATGAGTATCTACGGACCAGCGACCCCTGTATTTATGCAGCAGGAGATATGGTTGAGATTACTCATACCGTCTCAGGATCGAAGGTGAGGATGCCCCTAGCGGGACCTGCAAACAGACAGGGTAGAATAGCCGCGACGAACGCACTCGGGGGCTCTCAACCGTATAAAGGGTCGGTTGGCTCTTCGATCGTCAAGGTCTTTGAAGCGGTGGCAGGATCTACAGGTCTGAGTCTGAAGGCTGCAAAGGACGCAGGCTTTGACGCTGATGCAGTTGTAGTGCACAAGGCAAGTCACACTACTTATTATCCTGGATCACAGAAAGTAAGTATGGTCCTTGTATGGGATAAGAAAACCAAGAAAGTATTGGGTTCTCAAGCAGCCGGCAGGGTGGGGGTGGATAAACGCATTGACGTAATCGCTACTGCAATTGCAGGTGGGCTGACCATAGAAGATCTATCTGAGATGGACTTTGCCTATGCACCCCCGTTCGATTCTCCCAATGGACCGGTAAACATGGCAGGTTTTACTGCCATCAACCATCATAACGGCTTCAGCCCTTCAATCTTGGCTCAAGATTTTGAGAAGTTTGTTCTGGAGCAATCTCCCATAGCTATAGACTTACGTGACCCTATCAGCTTTGCCAAGGCACATCTGAGAGGAGCGAATAATCTTAGTCAGAATATCATCAGGGAAAATTTTGAGAAGATCCCAAAAGACAGTACCATCGTACTTATCAGTGAGGACGGACAGAAAGGCCACGTCGTGCTTCGCATGCTCAAGGGCTTTGGTTTTGAAAAGGTCGTTAATCTCAGCGGAGGGTATATCAGTCTAGAACGTCATGCCAGAGCGGTAGGCTTCACTCATTTACAGGTAGGTCTCTTTCCGTTGGAGAGAAAGACAGTACACGATCAAAAAGAGGAATACCCACAATCAGAATCAGAGGAGATTCCCTCTGAGGCGGAAGGTCATGGTTCGCTCATCCTTGATGTCCGAACCCCTATGGAGTTTGCCATGGGTGCATATCCAAACGCGATCAACGTAGGATTGGACGATCTGACACGATGGGCCGAGACAATAACTGATAAGAATCGGGAAATCATTCTCTACTGTGCATCCGGGGCTCGAAGCAGCTATGGTGTTCGGCTTCTGAAGCAGCAGGGCTTCACGAATGTGGAAAACGGTGGAGGCTTGCATGATATGATGGCAAGAAGATAGGACGAACAAACAGCCTGTGCTTGGCACAGGCTGTCTCTTGGGTATGCTTATGATTGCTTTTTTCTCAAATCCAACACAGAACGTTCCTCTCCTGCATCAAGAGCATCACAAAGGCTGGATTGTTCTCTCGCAAGAGTTTTCAAGACGTCGTCTATGGAATCCTCTGATACAAGTACACAAGCGTAATTCTTGATCAGTCTTTTGATATTGGGGCCAAACACTTTGGAAACAGCTGTATTGACCCTTTGTTGTTTTAGTAAGGAACCGATACCCGAGGCTTTTCTCTTATCCCCATGGGCATTCTCATCCTCCTCGACATCAACAGTGTTTTCCAATCTTCCAACAAAATGAACTCCGCTTTGGTTGACATCATACAAATCATAATACCGTGCATCACCAAAATGTCTGGTGATGCAGGTAGTACCTTCATCTGTGGCAATAGCTGCCCTGATATTATGCATACTACACTCCTAGCTGTATTCCCATGCTAGAAAGAAAAGCAAAAGTAGTCAACCTCAGTAAGTTTCGGCCAGTCGGAACGTCTTGATCTCAAATGGCTTGAGCTTGACAGTGAGGGGAAGGTCCTGCGGTACAGCCTCTCTCAATGGCTGCTCAAGTAAATCGGTCTCAACCACCTGATTGGGTACATTATCAGAGTTCAACGTTACCTGTGAGCTCTTCCCATACAGCTCTACGATGCGAATCATGAGGGCTTTTTGATCGATAGTACAGCCAAGAGCCTCCACCGAACACCCCGAGCCCTCCATATACAACGGAAGTCTGGATTGTTGTCCCTTGGGTATTGAACTGTGTGCAAACACCAAGGCAGGGCAATTTAGCAAGGCGCTCACGCGTTTGACATCGGAATATTCCAGGCTCTGAGTGTGGGGAAGGAAGACATAGCTGAAATCATGCATACCGATATCAGCATCAGGATCCGGATTCAGAGGGGAGCGCAACAGGCTCATACCCAGTACTCCGTCCCTACAGGAGTAGCCGTATTTGCAATCGTTGATCAACGCAATGCCCCTACCGTCATGATAAACGTCTACGAATTGACGGGCGCAGAACTCAAATTTTGCAAAATCCCATTCATGTTGTACCTTGGCTGGCCGTTCTACTAATCCATAAGGAATATCACATATTGCACGCTCACTGAGTTGATCGACATAGAAAGTAACCCGCAGGAGCTTGCGCGTCTCCTGCCAATCGATATGATTCTTGAATATCAAAGCCTTGCCGGTTGAAGAGAGCAACACATCCTGCACCATGGATGAAGAACCGAAAGCATAGTGAAAACGAAGAGCCGACAGAACAGGACCATCGGCTATCCTTTCGTATGTATGTGCCTCAATCGTCCCGATGACCTGCTGTGGATAGTAGTAGTCAATATCCCACGCCTCATAGGTATGGGGGGTATCATCATACCACTGAAGATTGTTTGAACTGCCGTGTGTATCCATCAACGATTCGCCACTAGCAACATCAAAAGCCTCGATGAGCTGTCCGTTGGCAAGGAAACGATAACAAACCTCATCATTTGAGAGCACCAACGCGTCCTTTGTCTTGTTGCATGGTGTTTCTTGACTCATCGGGACAACATCGAGCTCAACCAACCCTTGGTTGGGAAGCAGAAGGTCGGCATACACATGAGGCTTGTTCTGTCTGTCATGGAGAATTTGTGTCTCGTACACTAATTGGTTGTCAGCAACAAGGCTCCTGTGAGCACAGAATGATGGCAGCTCAACCAAGAACCTGTTTCCTGCATTGAGCGGGTTGAACACGACCAAGGAGTTCTCTTTTTGAGTAAAGAGCAGTGATCGGGCTTTCTCCTGCAAAGACTCCAGTTTTTCAAGCATTTCTTGGTAGATGCGGTGTGCATCCTCATAGACTGCATGAATTGAAGAGCCGGGAAGAATATCATGGAATTGCAGCGTGAGCCCTTGCTTGATTATTTCCTCAAGCTCCCGATGGGGATACCTCTGCAAAGGAAGGTAGCTATACAACGCCTGCACTTGCCTTACTTGCTCCTCAAACATCCTGTTGTATTTCTTTACCCTTGCCTGGCTGGTATAGGTGCCTCTGTGATACTCAAGGTACAATTCGCCCCGATAGGTTTCCAACAAGGATTTCTGTTGTTCCAATCTCCTGAAAAAGGCTTCCGAGGTACCGAACGAAGCCTTAGGTACCGATTCAGTATCAGAGGAGCGGAGAATGAATTCAATATGCTCCTCCTTAGGGCCTCCTCCTCCATCACCGATGCCAAGCAAAGTTATAAATTCATCAAGGCGGTCTTTTTCATGAAAATTGTGTTCAGCCTTGATAAGTGATCCAGGCTTGCCGCTGCTGTTGTAATCATGCTCTGGCAGAAAATGGGCGATGACGGAACTGCCATCGATTCCTTGCCAGAGGAAACTGTCGTACATGAATGTGTTGTGCTTGGACCAGGACATCTTCTGGGTCAAGAAATAGGGGAGTCCTGATTTCTTGAGAATCTGCGGCAGAGATGCAGGATATCCAAAAACGTCAGGAATCCAGCAAGTCTGTACCTCAATGCCGAATTCTTCCAAAAAGAATTGCTTGCCGTAGAGAATTTGTCTTACCAGTGATTCGCCGCTGACAAGATTGCAGTCAGGCTCAATCCACATCCCTCCCTGCAGTTCCCACCGTCCTTGATCGACCGCAGCTTTTATTGTTTCATACAGATTTGGATGATCTTCCTTGATCCATGCGTAGTGTTGTGGCGCCGATGCGCCGAAAATGTATTGAGGGTAGGTTTCAAGCAGGGAAAGCTGACTTGCATAGGTGCGTGCGATTTTTCTTCTTGTCTCGGCGATCGGCCAGAGCCAAGCTGTATCGATATGGGCATGCCCGATTACGGTAGTACAAAGACTTGATGGGCATGCGTTTTTATTCAGTTCCTTAGCCAAGGACGCTCTAGCTTCTTCAATTTCCCCTTTTTGATAGGCAACTGTTGCAGAAAAAAGAGCTCCAAGAAGTCGTACTGCGCGAACTGAGGACGCTTGTAGATGTTCATAGAGGTCCAACGCATATTGCATATCAAGAAGCAACGACCATCGCATCTGGTCAAAAACACCAAGACGAAGCAGATGAACCTGAGCATCCCATGTCCCATGTCTGTTTTCTTGTGATCTATCAAAGATCACCGCAGGTTTGTGCACTCCGAAGAGACCGTTTGCTGCAGCTTCTACGTACAACACAACAGGAGCATTGGCCTCAAATGTACCCAGATGGTAGAGTTGCTTTTGGTACATATGGTCAAATGCAGAATAGTCGGTAAGCGAATAACAGGGATTACCGGTGTTGTCGTAAATCAGAGCCTCTGCCCCAAAAGAGAGACGAACTGCCAGCTCCTTATGCTCCCATTCAGGCTTTACCTGTGCCTTCAGAAGGAAATAAGCAGATGACCAAGCTTCTCCCCAATGGTCTTTCTCCTGTATTGGCGTACGAGGAAGGTCTATAGCCTCTCTAAGAGGCAGTCTTTTTTGTGTTTCATATACCTCAGCCTCCATGCAAATATCATCATGGATAACCTTCTGGTCCAATTCCTGAACAACATTTTTGATTCTTTGCAGTACAATGGAGACCCTTCCCTGTATTTCCCATCCGCGCATTGGACATCCTCCTAGGAATGAAATTCTTGAATTTTAGAGAGGGCTTGCTGAGCGGCGAACGCATATCCCTTTTTCTCATAGGTTTCCCAAAATACTACACTCTCTTTCGGGGCAGCGGTCGTACAGGAAAGCGGTTGTTGCAGGCACTTGTCATATGAGGTCTCACAATAGAAAAGAGACGGCAGTAATTTTTGAAACACCTTGTTGCCCTTTTGCGAATTAACCAGCACCAAGGAGACACCTTCTTGGTCATACATGTTTGCAAAAACTTGTTCAACGCCCCAGAAGTCTCCGATGGTAAGGTCCCCCGGTCTGTCGAGGTTCGAAAAAAGACACTCATAACAGCTAGGTCGAAGAGACAGTCTCTTGAGAAACAGTGTATAGAATGAGGAATCAGAAGCGTCAAGAACTTCGCTCTCGTTCTCATATTGGATTCTCATCGTCATCTTTTCCCAACCCCGTGATTTATCCCTGAATGAGCAATCAAGGATCTTTTGGCCTTTCTTCTCTTCTAGCAGCTTGAAATAATCAAAGAGAAGTTGGTCAGAAGCAACTCCATAGCAGATAAGGTCGACCAGCAGTAAAGACGCATACTCTTTTTGAAGAAAGTTTTGTAAGCCGGCTACCTGGCAAGGCGTACCGACAAAGAGCACCTGTCTATTCTGTATCAAATCGTCTTGTACTGCAAAAAATAGAGAGTCGACGTTGCTTTGGGCATATTTTGACCCGCGCAGGTGATCTCGCTGTTCCTTTGTCGTGACACGTTGATGAACAAGATGCATCAGCTTGTCATATCCACAACCGTATACTACACCGTCCTGCTCAAGAAAATAATCGGAAAGAGCTGTGAAGGCTCCTCCACTGCTGCTCTGCATCCGTATTGAATCCTGTTTATGCTTTACTCCAAAAAATGTGACAGAAGAAGCTTTTGCATGATGATATCCTTGCAGATAGGGGCATACCGTCGTGCAAAGGCCGCAATCGATGCACTGATCTTCGTCTATATGTGGATACGCAAAACCCTTGCGGTCCTGCTTCATACAGATACTGGACGTTGGACAGATATGCGCACAGGCTGTGCATCCAAGACAATGCTCTTGTACCCCAGATATGGTATGCATGATGCGTCTTCCTCCATAATCAGTCATGATAGCATGGTTTTCTCTCTATACCAAACATACAAACCATAAAACAGTAAAAACATATATATATAAATTTGAAAACATATGTCTATTGACTTTTGCAGTGTCATCGACAACACTATTTCCTATATGGCCTGCTTTGATGCCAAAGGAAGGAAGGTATGGATATCAAGAAATACAGCAAAGAATTGAAGATGGATCGGTCCTATGATCTTGTGGTGGTGGGAGCCGGACCGGCCGGTGCTGCTGCAGCCGTTGCAGCGGGGAAAAGAGGCTTGAGTGTATTATTGCTTGAAGCAGGGACTCAGGTCGGGGGTATGGGAACTTCTGGTATGGTAAGCTCTTTTGCTCCGATGTCCGATGGCCTAAGACCGATTGCCGGAGGCCTGGCCCTATATCTTGTAGAAGAGCTGTATAGAAGAAAGGCCACGGGACCTCAGGTTGATCCCAGCTACTGGCTTAGTGCTTTGCAAAGATGGGTCCCGTATAGGCCGGAAGAACTTGCCTTGATATGGGACGAGCTGCTTGAAGATGCACACGTTGCCGTTCGGTATTGCTCTCGTGTTGTAGATGTCCTAAAAAACGACGAAGGATTGCTTGATTCTCTTGTGGTCTCTGATGTTACAGGATTGTACGCTGTAGGTGCAAAATTGTTTGTGGATGCAACAGGAGATGCTCAGCTTACTGCTTTTGCTGGATTTCCTACGCTTCGGGCGGGGAAGGATACCAAGAACATCATGCCACCGACTCTGTGTGCGTTATTTTCTGATATTTCATGGGATTCGATGCGTTTCAGCCCAAGTGGCAATCAGCCGTTGCGGCAGCAGGAGCTGCTCGAAAAAGCTCTCAGTGAACATCATTTCAGTCATAATGACAAACACCTGCCTGGTTTGTACAGAATCGGGAAGAGCACCGGTATGATGAATGCGGGACATCTCTTTAAGACCGATGCTCTTGATCGTGAAAGTCTTTCACAGGCTTATACGAAAGGAAGAAAGCTCATACGCGAATATCTTTCATTTTATAAAACCTATATTCCAGGTTGTGAAGATATGGATTTGCTAAGTAGTGCTCCTTTGTTGGGAGTTCGGGAATCAAGACGGATTGTAGGGGAATATGTCCTTAATTATGAAGATTACAAGGCAAGAAGACGGTTTGATGACAGCATTGGTCTCTGTGCGGGGTCTGTAGACATTCATATTTATGATGATACGGAAGAAGAATATCAACGATACTTTGATGAATTCAACATGCGAGATCGTATGCAAGAGGGAGAAAGCCTGTCTATCCCGTATAGAGCACTTATCCCGCTGGGTGCACAGAATTTGATTGTAGCCGGACGTTGTATATCCACCGATGTGAAGGTGCAGGGCGCGGTACGGATTCAGCCTGCCGCCACTGTAATGGGAGAAGCTTGTGGAGAGGCTGCCGCATTGGCTTTGCAAAGCGGAGTCTCTTTTCCTGCTGTTGATGTGAACAGGCTCCAGGAGGTTCTTTTGGAAAGAGAGGCTATTTTAGAATAAAAATAGGTTAACATACATTAAAAAATAAGTTTGACAATATTAAAAACATATGTTTATATGGAAGTATCATTCTCAGGAGGTTCTTTATGAAACGTACACAAGTTATTTCAATCATGTTGATCTTGTTGCTGTCTCTCTCTTTTTCAGTCTTTGCTCAAGGGGCGGCTGAAAAACCAAGTGCTGAAGAGCAACAAGTAACTATTCGCTTTCTCGTACCACGCTGGGCGTCAACCCAGGATGTCCGCATTGAACGGCAAGTAGCATTCCAAAGTGTAATCGATACCTTTGAAGCTCAATATCCTAATGTAAAGGTTGAGGAAGTTGTCTCTTCTGCAAGCAGTTACGATATGGATGTCGTGAATCAAATTGTCGATGGTACTGTAGATGTAGTATGGATCAACAGCCCTCTGTACCCAACCTTGCAGGAGCAAGGCAAGTTTGTTGATCTCAAACCATTGTTGAAAGCAGGGGATGATTCGGACTTCTTTGGTTGGACCTTTGATGCCTTGCAATCAGTTAATGGTGAACTGGGCGGACTTTGGCACAACACCGATGTAAGGCTATTCTTCTATCGATCTGATTTGATCGAAGAACCGGTGAAAACATTTGACGAACTGATTGCTATCTCAAGAAATTTGAAGCAGAGCAATCCTGCAATCTCTCCAGTCTTCTTTACTCTTGCACATACTGATTTCATGACTCATACCTGGGGAAATTATATAGCGCTCGGCGGGACAGCCTTGGATGAAAGCGGTCGCCCAATAGTACTTGAAGGGAAAAACAGAACCTATTGGGAGAAGATTTTTACTACATATAAAGCTATGTATGATGAAAGACTTTTGCATGAGTCCGCCATAGTAGCACGAGAAGCAGGTGCTGTACCTTTGCTGCTCTCAGGTTCTTTGGCCAGCTTCATAGCTAACTCCAACTATGGAGTGCGTGAGATCTCAGCCAAATTGCCAGCAGAAGAAGCATCTAAATGGAAGGCTTCCTTGTTGCCGGGTTTTGCAGATGCTCAAGGTAAGAGTGTAAGTGGTGGATGGGTGTTGTCTGCAAGAAAGAACTCGAATAAAGCGGTTGAGACTGCTGCTGCAAATTTTGTTCTGCATGCGACTTCTACAGCGTCACAGAGAAACGTCAATAAAGCCGGGGGCTGGACGCCTACCAGAACCAGCGTATTCTCATCTGACCCGATCTTTGAAAATGATCCGTTCATGGTGGTAGCCAATGAGGCTCTAAAGACCTCACAAGTGCGCCCTCTCGTTCCCATCATGCCGATCATTACCGCCGAGCTAACCAAGGCTCTTGGAAGTTATGTCAGTGGAAGAAGTTCTTTGGATAGAGCTCTGAACGATGCTCAAACAATCATCCAGGAAGAGTACAAGGCTTTGTAATTTGAGTGCGGGAGGTATTCCCTCCCGCATATTAGGAGCTCTCATGAAAAGACAATCTTCATATCATCAACTGTTGGCATTCATGAAAGGCCCCGGCCCTTTTTTGATTCCTGCTATCATTATTCTTATCGGAATGAGAGCTTTTCCTTTTTTCTGGCAGTTCTGGCTTTCTATGACCAATATGCGCTTAGGAACTACCAGAAAATTCATTGGTTTACAAAATTATGCATTCATCTTCCGAAATCCCTCTTTTTTCCAATCCATAGGATACACTGTGGTTTTTTTGGTCTCGACTGTTGGAGCTCAGATGCTGTTGGGCCTTGCTCTTGCTCTGTTGCTCGAAAATGATTTCAAAGGAAAAGATATATACAGGATTTTCTTCCTCATTCCTTGGGTCGTAAGTGGCTTGGTCGTTGGCATCCTGTGGCAACTTATGCTGGTGGAAACACCCTATGGTCTTTTGAACGCCCTGCTCATTCGATTTGGAGGATCAAGCGTTGCTTGGTTGAGTAATCCCATGAATGCCAGGATTTCCGTCATCGTAGTCTATATATGGAAAGGTCTTGGTTTTTCTATGATTCTCTTAAGCAGTGGCCTTAAAACAGTTCCTTTGGAACTCATCGAGTCCGCTGACATTGACGGGGCGAGTTATATGCAAAAACTGTTGAAGATCAAGATTCCTATGATGAAGGACATCATTTCGGTAAACGTGATATTCGCAGTGATAGCTTCATTGAATTCGTATGAAACAGTCTATGTGCTTACCTCGGGGGGACCCGGGGGAGCAACGAACCTGATTGCTTTGTTGATGTTCCAGACAGCATTCGGGGATCGAAATCAGCTTGGAAGAGGTGCGGCAATTGGGGTTGTCATGTTCCTGATAAATCTGGTTTTTGTGCTCATCTATGTACGGAAGGTGCAATTCGGTAAAGGGGCAAGGTCATGAGCATTATACAGCACAGAAAAAGAAAACAAATAGTGAGCCATCTTGTAAGCCTGTTTGCCGTTCTGATTTTTGCCTATCCTGTGGTATGGATATTGTTGGCGTCTGTAAAGCCTGAAGTCCAGATCTATCGATATCCTTTGCAGCTTCTTCCTGCTACTTGGGATTTTTCGATATTCCAGAAGGTTTTTACTGCTGCTCCCATAGCCACGTATCTTGCAAACTCTCTGCTCTATAGTACAGGTGCTGTGGTGATATCGCTTGGATTTGCCTTGTGTGCAGCCTATGGTCTTTCCAGGCATCAATTCAGAGGCAAGCAACTTATCTTGATCCTCATCCTCGTAGTGCAGATGATTCCTGCTCTGGTTACGGTTATTCCGTTGTACTTGTTGATGAGGTCAATCGGGTTGTATGACTCCAGACTGGGCATGGTATTACTATATTCTGCATTGCGTATCCCTTGGGGTATTTGGATTTTGGTAGGATTTTTGGACCAGATTCCCATGGCGCTCGATGAAGCAGCCTATATTGATGGGGCCGGACAGTGGACCATCCTCAGAAAAATCATTTTTCCCTTGGCCATTCCAGGCTTAGCCTCAGCTGCCATATTCACGTTTGTAGGTACATGGAACGAGTTTGCCATAGCCTCGATCATATTGCGCAGTACAAGCAATCTCTCGATTCCCGTAGGGAGTCTTGCCATGATTGCTGCCGACCCCAACGATTGGCGCCTCATAGCAGCAACTGCGACTATCAATCTACTGCCGGTCCTGTTTGTATTCAGCATGTTGCAGAAAAATATCATTGCTGGACTTACCAGAGGCGCTGTGAAGGAATGATTGCTTCAATTACGAAATAAAGGAAAAGCTCATGGCAAATATTGCATTTATCCAAAACCGGTTGGGCAGGACTGATGGTGTGTCCCTCGAAGTCGACAAATGGCGATGTATCCTTGAAAAGAAGGGGCATACTGTATTTTACCTGTCAGGAAACGATGATGTTGCCGGTAATATTGTAATACCTGAACTGTATGCTGCTCACCCATGGACAGCAAAAATCTTACGAAATGCATCTGTTGCATTGACGGATTATCCAAATGAAGCAGAGCTGGAAATGGATATCTACGCTCTTTCGGATGTCATTGAAGAGAAGCTGCTGGATTGCATCAAGACATATGCATTGGATGTATTGGTGCCGAACAACCTGTGTTCCGGAGGGTATCAGCCGGCAGCAGGCATTGCATTGCATCGGGTGATCAGGAAAACCGGACTGCGCACCATCATCCATAGCCATGATTTCTATTTTGAAGACTCTGGTGAAGTGAGAGCTACCTGTCAAACGGTCCAAAGTATCTATGATAGATATTTCCCTTGCAAGTTGCCGAATGTACAGCATGTGCTTATCAACCGATTGGCTCAGCGAGAACTGAAGCAACGCAAGAATATCGATTCACTGGTGGTGCCGAATGTATTCGACTTTGATCAAAAGCCTTGGAAGGAAGATGATTACAACTGTGATTTTCGATTTTCATTGGGCATAGCCGCCGATGATCTTGTGTTTTTGCAAGCAACGAGGATTCTCGATCGCAAAGGTATTGAACTGGCGATCGACACAGTCGCTGAATTGGGGAAAGACTTATATCGAAACAAGCTTTTTGGTGTGTCAACTGCAGCAGGTGGTGTGTTTTCTTCCTCTTCGAGGATCATCTTGCTTTGTGCAGGAATTGTGGAGACCATCGGCATATCAGCGATGTACTGGGAAAACCTGAAGAACAAGGCAGCTAGCTTAGGTGTGGATCTAGTGCAGGCTTCAGAGTATGTAGCACATTCACGGCATGTACGGGATGACGGGAGGAAAATATACAGCTTGTGGGACAGCTATGTTGCTTCTGACTTTGTGACGTATCCAAGTGTCTGGGAAGGGTGGGGTAATCAATTTGTGGAAGCTTTGTTTGCCAAATTGCCTGTGTTGCTTTTTAAATATCCGGTGTATATAAGTGACCTTGAAGATAAGCAATTTGAAGTAATTTCATTGGGAAACACGATTGCCGGGCATGATGAGCATGGTCTGGTAACTGTAGACCATAAGATTATTGTAAAGTGTGCAACAGAGATTGTAGAGGTCTTGACCAACCCAATACTAAGAAAACATATGGTTGAACATAACTATAAAATGGCTAAAAGTCATTTTTCCTTCATAAACCTAGAAGAATACATAGATATTCTTCTAGGGAATGCAGACATATAATGCGATGATGGAGTACAATCCGGCTATGAACAATGGGTACAAGTACAAACGGATAGCAGAGTCGCTGCGGCAAAGAATCAAGAACGGTGGGTACCAAGAGGAAAGTCTGTTACCGACAAGCAAGCTTTTGGCGAAAGAGTATAAGACAACGCCGGTAACCATCGATCGAGCTATTGGTATTCTTGTTCAGGAGTCCTTGGTGGCTCGTACTCCCGGTGTTGGCACAACAGTATTGAAGAGCTCAAAATCTCGCTCTGAGGACCATGGAAGCAAACATGAGCTTATCGGGGTGTTGTTGCAGGCCCAGACCGACAGCAGGTATTGGGAGAGATTGCTCGAAGGGGTGCAGGATGTACTAAGACCTGTGGGTATTGTCCCGATAATAGCCTACCACAACCAGAAAGCCGAAATCGCCTTGGATTATGTGCAGATGTTCAAAGAACAGGATGTCAGCGTAGTGCTTTTTGCCCCTTTTGATAGACCGGACAGCGAACAATATGAGAGAGACAATGCGGTCATCATAGAAACCATGCATGCAAATGGAATGCAGGTCATTATGATCGACCGCTACTTGGAGAGTGTTCCCGGGCATTTTGTAAGTGAATATTGTTATGCCTACGGAAGAAAGATGATACAAACGCTTATAGAAGCAGGGTATGAACAACCTGTATGTTTCAGTACCGATTATGTTTCTGTCATCGGTGCTCGAGAACAATCGATCCTGGATGGTTTCAAAGATACCAAAACGATAGACATCAGTCAGAGAATCAGCAGAATTCCCTTGCTCGATTATCAAGAAAACCGGTATGAAAAAATCTTGCAAGTACTCGATGAATATGATGAAGTTGATATTATCATCTGTCTCAATAGTAGGATCTTCAATACCTTGATTTATACCTTGGCAAAATATGATGTCCGCAAGAAATTCAAGAATATCAAGCTCTCTGGTTTTGTTGATATCGAGTTGATAGATATGGAACATGTCGTAGCATATGTTGAGCAACCGGTACGTGAGATGGGAAAGGCGGCTGGAAGAATGGTATGTGCACTCTTGTCAGAGCAAGTTCCAGAATATCGTCATGCATTGGTTCCCTGCGAGTTGCGCATCTTGTAGGGGGGGGTCATGGATATTGATGCTTCCCCTCATAAGCTCTTGCAAGATACGACTCTTAGCTTTTCCTGTCTCGGTTCTCCGATAGTCCATCCTGAGGGGTATGCTATGTTCAATGGGCTGGACGATGGAATATTTTTATCATACAACCCTCTAGCAGGCAGTACGCAGTTTTCCGTTAGTATTATGATGAGGCCCTGTAACGAGGGTTCGTTTGAACAGCGGTTTTTTCATATCCAGGACAAACATTCTGAAAATAGATTCCTTATGGAGATTCGCCTTCTCGATCAGGGGCTTTGGTATGCAGATACGTATTTTGAGGTGGATGGAGCCTCTGTTATGCTGCAAGAACCACGATTGTTGCATAAAAGCAATATCTGGAGCAGCTATTGCGTATTCTACGATGGCAAGCATCTCTCTCACTCAATAGATGGGGTTGTTGAATCATCAAAACCCTTTTTGAATGGCTTTTTGCCCGATGATGGGGTGACAAGCATCGGCATGAGAGCCAATCGCACATTTCCTTTTTATGGGGATATCGGTCAGATCCACGTATCAGATACCAGCAATACTAAGAAGATAAAGTATCCATCTGCCTTATGATATCTGAGATTTAGTTTTGATGATTTGTCTTTAAAAAGTACAATAATTGTTGACAAAAAGGGTACCTATAGGACAATTATATCCCAATATATATGACAAAGGATGGATTTCGTATGAAGAAAACGGTACTCGCTCTCATGATCTCAGCCCTGATGTTTTTTGTGTTTGTTGGATGTGATATGGCCATGGACCTGATGGCTTGGTGTCAAGAAAAGCTGACCAGAATAAAGGAAAAGGACCAACTGAGTTTTCTGCAAGCGTACATCTGTATCAAGACATCAGCAGTGTGGTGACCGAACATAAGGGAAACAGCAACCATTACAAGACAGTTGAGGAGATACTGCAGAGTTTTGCATACGGACCTTTTGGAGGTACCATCAAATCTGATTGGGATCTGCTTGATGGAAAAAATGTAGTCATGAGCAATGTTACCAATTACAACCTCGATCCAACTACCGGATCTGTCAAGGGCACGAACCATAGCGTCATCAATATTTTGGATGAATCTAATCAGGTTGTGGCGGTACTGCAGGCCAATGGAAGAATCGAGGGGTCTTTGCTTGGTGCACAACTGACCATGAATTGGGTGCTCAAGGAGACTGCTGAAGGCAAGGTCAATGCACGAGGCAAGGTTGGGGGAGTGTTCACCTGGGCTGTCTTTGACTATGAAACAATGTCCATGCAATATATACTCCCAAACGGCACGTTTACCCTAAGCGGGACGTATAACTAAAGCTCCCACACTTGCACCTGGTCTCTGCCCAGGTGCTTTGCTTTATACAGAGCTTTATCCGCACCTTGAAGTAAAACTGACGTATCCTCATTGGTGTCAGGAACAAGACCGAAGACTCCAAAGCTCATGGTCAAAGAGCGAGAGATGCTTGTCTGTGGATCCTTGACCTCTTCTTCTCGTACGACAAGTCTGATTCTCTCTGCAATTTCTTTCGCCTGCATCATTGTTGTATCGGGAAGAATGACGGCAAATTCGTCACCTCCGTATCGAGCAAGAAAGTCGGAAGACCTTCGCAAGGCTCTGTTCATAGCTCTTGCTGCGTGATGCAGGCAGATGTCCCCGAATTTGTGCCCCAGTGTATCATTGATGATCTTAAACTTGTCAATGTCAGTCATGATCAATGAGATAGGTCCTTGTTTTTTAACAGCCTTTTCCCATTCACTTCTGAGAATGATGTCAAAATGACGACGATTTGCTATTGAAGTGAGCGCATCGAGGAATGCAAGTCGTTCAAGTTCGGCATTCTTTTTGGATAAGGTATGAATCAAATCCTTGTTTTCCATCTTCAAGGCGTAGAGTTGCATCACCTTGGCAAGTGCAATCGGAAGCGTATCACCTATGGTGCTTCCCTTTATCAGATAATCATCTGCACCTTTTTTGATTGCCTCGACTGCAGTGGATATTTCTGAGTCTACAGTCAATATGATGAGGGGAATATCCTTGTCGATGATACGCACTTGCTCAATCAACGTCATGCCGTCCATTACAGGCATATGCATATCGGTAATTATTGCATCGACAGGCTCTTCTTTCAGAATGTCCAATGCCTGTTGCCCCTCTTCTGCAAACTTCGTTGTATACCCAAGATCTTCAAGAATCTCACCGATCATCTCTCTTACGAAAGGATCATCGTCTGCGAGAACGATTTGTTTCTTATTTTGCATGGATTGCTCCTGTCAAGGTACGTATGGTTTGGATTAGATGTTCTTGGTCGAAGGAAGATTTGACGATATAGGCATCACAACCTGCTTCGATCCCCTTTCTACGGTCTTCAACCTTGTCGCGTGACGTAACTAAAATGATCGGGATGTGGCGATAAGCCTTTTCCTCTCTAAGTTTTTTTGTCAACTCAATACCATCCATCCGAGGCATCTCTATGTCGGTGATAATCAGATCAAACTGTTCTTCCTTTGCCGTCTCAAAGGCCTGTAGGCCATCGGAAGCGAGTTCAACACGGAAGCCATATGATTCAAGAATGCTTTTTTCTATGTCTCGAGTGCTTAAAGAATCGTCAACCACCAGGATGGATATTGGCTTTGCTATGCTCTTTTTCTCTTGCAGTGGTGCTCCGCTCTCACTCTTCACAGTTGAAAGACTCGAAAGGCAATGCGGATTGATAACATTGATGACCTGCTTGGCTGTACTGATTATGCATCCGCTGACGTACTGATTATCTTGCAGATAGGAAGGAAGGCTTTGAATGAGCGCATGGCTTTGTTCGACAATCTCATCTACAAGCAACGCTACTTCACCTTGTCCGCTTTCTACCACGACAAGGTAGGCCCTTTCCTGTTTGGCTGCATCATCGAGAAAGAACAACTGTCGTAACGACAAAATAGGTAGAAGCTGTTGCTCTAACCGTATTGCTTTTCTTTGGGCCACCTCGATAAAAGAGAATTCGTCACCTTGCATTACTTTTTTGATCGCACTCGCCGGCAAGGCTATTTTGTTTTTTCCCAACCCGAAAATAAAGACATCCATGACAGCTTGGTTCAAAGGTAGGAGCAGTGTGATTCGCGTCCCTTCATGTGCCTTGGTATCAATATGGATTTCTCCTGAGAGCTCGTCGACTATACATTGGTGAACTACATCCATCCCAACGCCTCTTCCAGAGGTTTCCGTTATCAAGGGAGCAGAAGAAAGACCTGGCAGACAGAGCAGAGACACCAATTGGGAGCTTGAAAGATTCCTGCCATATTCAGAGGCCTGTTGTTCTGAAATAAGGGAAAGCTTTTTCGCTTTCTCGATGAGTTTCTGACTTTCAATGCCTTTTCCATCATCACTGATTGTTATTTGGCACATTCCGTTGCTGTATCCTGCTTCGAGACTGATTGTCCCTATGGCCGGCTTGTTGCTTGCAATCCTGGCTTCTTTTGATTCTATGCCATGATCAAGCGCGTTTCTGATGATATGCAGCAAAGCCTGTTCCACTTTGTCCAGTATTGTTCGATCGAGTTCAGTATCAATGCCAGTGATGCTGAGCTGTACTTCTTTCTCCATTGCCAAGGCAGTATCACGGACAAAGCGTGGGATTTGGTCTGTAATCAGGGAGATAGGAACCATGCGCAAATCGATGAGATTATCCTGCAGCTCAGTTGATAATCGATTCAGGTCATAGACACCTTTTTGCATCTTATAAGCAAGATTCTCGGTAAAACTGCAGATTCCCTGCAGTCGGGGAGGAATACTTACTCCTTGTTTTTCTAGTTGGTGGGAAATATGGTGCAGTTCTTCAGCTATATGGTTCATTGCATCAATATTGCTCTTTTGATCCAAAGTCCAGACAGAAAGCTCGCTGATCTGCTTCATAAGCTCATCGAGCTTTTGTTCTGAAAGCGAGAAGTTTGTATTGCGTAAAGTATCCTGTTTTTGAATTGTGTCTTTTTTAGAGGATGTGGGAAGAGCTTGTTGTCCTTCTAAAGCACTCAGCAGTGCAGAAGGAACTGCAGCGATATCCTTCTGTTCTTCAGCATTCTTGATCATCAGCTGCAAATGATCGGCAGCTTGAAGCAAGACATCGGCAAGCTGCTTATCAAGTTGTTGATTGCCATCACGCATGTTGCTGAATACCTGCTCAATAGAGTGGGCAAATACACTGATTGGCTCGAGGCTGAGCATGCTTGCAGAGCCCTTGATCGTGTGAGCGCTCCGGAAGATGGTATTGATCATGTCTTTTTGCTGCGGATCTTTTTCCAACAGCATGATGCCTTCTCGCATCTGTTTCAGATGCTTTCGTGCCTCTTCGGCAAATCGGCTTAGAAACTTCTTCTTGTCAAATGCCACGGGCCCCCTCCTAGAGTCTATCCATTGCATAGCGACACAGATGGATAATCTGTTTCGAATCGATGCGATGAATCGGCAAGACCAGCACACTGTCTGTTGTGGTCTTTTGTTGGAGAATGTCCACAACCCTGGAAAAGAACGTACGAGCTAGTTGTTTCTCTCCAAGTTTTTGGAATACATCTGCAATATAATAGGCTGCTACCCAACAATCTTGATCCAGATACAGCGCCTTTTTGAACTCTCTTTGTGCTTGCTCATCTTCATTCTGTAGCCGAAGAATCATGGCATTGATGAGATACCCTTCCATTCGCAAGGCCTCTTTGTTTACCAACACGGCAGAGATTTCCAAGGCCTCGTCAAGACGGCTGAGAGAGTACAGGACGCATGCCTTCAAACAAGTGCCGTCGAAGGAAAGACTCTTTGCACCCCATTCAATCTGATTGATAATCAACAATGCTTGGGCATATTCTCCAGCCAACGCTAAGGCCTGGACCTCTTTTAACGTGTGTTTTGTTGTACTTGTTGCTTGTCTGGATACTAAAACTGGTTTTGGTGGAACTTGCAAAACAGTCTGGATATGATGGCTTCTCATGCCATGGGGCTTGAAATAAAAGAGTCCCTCGTAACTGGTCAGTTCCAATATGCCGAAATCATGGGATAAGGTCTCTGCACTTCCCGTTATCAAGGCACCCTGCTTGTCAAGACGTTGTGCAAGCGAGGTGAATACCTGAATTCTGGTTTGATTGTCAAAATAGATTGATACATTTCGATACAGCAGAATGTCTGCCAAGGGCAAGCGTGCAACCTGATTTGCATCAAGGAGGTTGATGTGCAAAAACTCAACAGCTTGTCGAATTGGGGTCATCACTTCATAAAGATTATTGTCCAGCGTATTGAAATAGGTCGATTTTCTTTTTTCGGAGAGGCCTCTGAGTGTAAAAGATGAATATATCCCGGCTCTTGCCTTGCGCAGAGCTTGCTTGTCGACATCGCAACCGATGATCTGGCATCGAGAGAGTATCTCTTTGCCAAGTGATTCCTCGATAGCCATCGCAATCGTATACGGTTCGGCGCCTATAGAACATCCTGCACTGAGGATGGTAAGGGATTTCTTTCTTTGTAAGATTGAAGTAATCAGCGTCCTCGTCAATAGATTCAGATAGCCGGGCTCCCGATAGAAATAAGTCTCTTTTATGGTTGATGCACTGATACACTTATCACGCTCCTCTTCAGAACTTTTGATCAATGCGAGGTATTCTTCGGAACTCTCAATTTGGTGCTCGAGCATTCTCTTTTGTACGATATGTTTCAATTCTTGGGAGCTTTGTTGCAATTTTGTTCCCAATATTGATTGAATATATGTACGAACAGGTTCAAAATTTTGTTCTTGGATCATCTCTGCCTCTCTTTACAGGCCAGAGCAACCAACGCAGGGCCGATTTTGTCCAGTGGGAGAACCTTGTGAGCAATATTTCGATCAATGACAGCTTTCGGCATACCGAAGACCGCACTGGTCTGCTCATCTTGTGCAATGACAACTCCACCTTGTAAAGCGATTTGCGAAGCTCCCTCTGCTCCGTCATCACCCATTCCGGTCAGCACAATAGCTACTGCACGGCTCCTGAATTCTTTAGCAAGTGAGGCAAAAAGATTATTTGCCGAAGGAACGTACATGTCTTGTGGCTTTCTCGAAGACAGTACTATTGTAGTATCTTGTATGATAAGATGAGAACCGGCAGGGGCAATATAAATGACAGCTCGAGAAATCTTCATACCTGCTTCTGCCAGCACAACATTTTTTTTGGTTGTTCGCTGCAGGAATGTTGCAAGCCCTTGGTCGAATTGCTTGCCGATATGTTGGGCTATGAAGATGGGACGGTCAAAGCTGGAAGGAAGAGATGAAAGCAACAGCGAAAGAGCCTTGGGGCCTCCTGTTGACGATGCGATGCCCACAACATCCACTGATGAGCATGCAGGCAAGCTGGTCCCTTGCATGGGGGCAACCTTGTTATTCTGTAAGTGCCTGATTACTCTCACTTTTGCCAAAAAACGAACCTTATACAGCAGTGAATCATATCCACTGTTGGCGATGTTCGCCTTATCAAAAACTTCCAGGGCTCCTGCAGCAATTGCAGCAAACCCCGACTGAGCATCAGCTTTGCTGGTGATGACAAGAATCGGGGTGGGCAAGCGATGCATTATCAGTCGTATTGCCTCTAGGCCATCCATATCAGGCATTGTGAGGTCCATGGTAATAAGATCAGGTTTCAGGACACTGGAAAGCTCAACAGCAGATCTCCCGTTCTTTGCTTCTCCTACCACTTTTATATGTGGATCAGAGGAAAGCGTTTCACAGATGAGGGAACGGGCAAAGCTGCTGTCGTCTACTACAAGTACCTTAATATCTTCCATAGTGGTCTCTAGTCTTCTTTTGTTTTGAATTCTGCAATAATGGTCGAAAGATTATTAGTAACCGAGCGATATTCAGCATCACTTTCACTGATGGACTGTATAGCTTCACTGTTCTGTCTGGCCCCTTCTGAGAGTTCCTTCAACCCGCTTTGTATCTGTAAAGCAGCAGTCTGTTGCTGCTGTACGGCAAGGACGATTTGTTTGGTCGCCTCATTTGACTTCTTGATGCTTCCCACTATTGTTTCAATGTTTTGCACCGAATCATCGGCAGCTTCCAGTCCGTGATGGATATTCTTCGTGGTTTTCTCACTAGCCATGACCATTTTGTCGGAAAGGGACTGGATTTCAGAAACGAGGTTGTCGATATCTGTAGTGGAGTGGATGACATCTTCTGTGAGTTTACGGATTTCTGCAGCAACAACGGCAAACCGCTTTCCTGCCTCTCCAGCACTTGAAGCCTCCAAAGCAGCATTGAAGCTGATGATCTTGGTTTGGTCACTGATTTTGTTGATGATTTCCATAATCTTGGAAATATCCTTGGATTTGGTTTTCAGCTGAGTTATATAATCGATATCCCTGGTGTTGTCTGTGTTGATGTCTCGCATTTTATGCGCTACAGAATCAATAAGATTCACACTTTCTGCAATCTTTTGGTAGATTTCATTGGTAAGCTTGGACACTTCTTCAACACTTTCGGACACTTGGGCGAATGAGGAAGTGAACTCATCCATGGTAGAGGAGATTTCAGTGATGGATCCTGCCTGTTCAACCGATATGGCTGATTGTTGTTCGACGCTTGCAAAAACAGTTGAACTGATTTGATTGGAAATGTTTACAGCTTCCTTGAGGCTGTTCATGATGGTTTTCCAGTGGATCACCATTTTTGCTGTTGTTTCCATCAGCAATCCTATCTCATCACCTCGTTCAGTTTCAGGGATGTTGGTAAGATCCCCTTCTGCGAGATGATTCATACTTACCGTCAGATTCTGGATCGGCTTGGCAATACTGGTGGCCAAGAACCGAGCGAAGAAAAACACTCCGATACCAACAAGGAGCATAACAATCAGGATGACTACCAGTTCATTGATAATAAGCTGGCGTACTTCAGAAGCTTGCATGGATGAAACCACCACCCAGGAAACTTCATTGGAGATGGTGCCCAGCTTGTCAAAGCGTACCGGGCTATATGAGCCGTATGTGCTAACAGACTGCTCCTCGATGATGGTCGAGTTTCGACTGGGGAAATTTTGCAGCGCCATCTGGACAAGAGCATGTTCACTGACAGATCCGAGATTCTTTGTTTGTGTTGGATGATTTGGTTGGGTGAGGATGACCGACCTGTTGTTGACAAGGATGGTGTCCCTGCTCTTGAATCTTCCATAATCTATCGACGTCATGAGGTTGATGAGCTCAAGATTATGGCCAGCTAAGAGAACATGGGAAAAATTGCCCGTGCTGTCGTAGAGTGGTATTGCATAATAGACAATGGAATGATCGATTGACCCCTGTATACTGGCATCCTTTATTACGGCAATACCACTGGTCCTGACCAGGTCTACCACTTCTTTTTGTGCCTTTTGGTCTGCTGTTGCCACTCTGTCAGAAAGACTTCTGCCGAAATCAGCATATGAGAGATTATAGTCAAAGAGCAGGGTTCCCTGCGTTCGTTCAAAGACGGCAAGCCTGATGAACCCGTTTTGGACAAACATCTGTTTGACAGGTATTCCCCAGTTGTTTGTCAGTATTCCAAACTGGCTTTCTCGTTCCTCTCCATTGGAAATATTCTGCAATCGTTGAAGCCCTTCAATGAAGGATGCTAGTTCTTGACTTTCAGATAATTGTTTTGTGGCTTGCAAATGTTCTGCAATATGAAGGGAAATTTGATCTGCTTTGGCGTCGCTCATGGTTTGCAGTTCACCCAACGTATTGTTCTTTGTGTCGTTGTAGGTATAAGTAAACACCAGAATCAATACTACCAGAATGGGAATCAGATAGGTCGACATGAACGACAATATCAACGTATTGCGTAAATTGTTCTTAATTGAAAAAATGCCCATGAGCATCCTCCTTCATGGTTGCAATTGCATGAGTATTGATGATAAGCGTTAATAATCCATCGTCTGAAAGGATTACCATCCGATCTAGAATCGGTGATATTTGTGTTGTAAGTACAGCAGGTAATGATGCTAGGCGTTCGGTCGGGATTTCTCTATAGTCTATCAAGGCATCTACAACAAGAGCTGTCAGTCCATCTTTTAGGATGGCATATACAGGATTTTTACTCTTGACGTCTTGTATATTCAACGCTCTTTGCACATCAAACAAAAAAAGAGAGTCATCACAAGTACTGCAAAAGCGATCGATGTCTTGAGCCTTCAAGGCAAAGGGCGTATCGCCGAAGAGACAATGTATGACATTCATGCCTGGCTCCCTTTGATCTGGTTGGCAAGATTCTCGGCGCTCAGCAAGAAAACAGGCTTGTCTTTCCAATTGAACAGGGCAATTGCACTTTTTTTTAGGTTGTCGGAAATGTTTGAGGGGACTTCTTGGTATGTTGCAGGTTCTACAAGAGCAAGATCCAAAACAGAATCGACTGCGAGGGCTGCTCGAATTGCATCAAATTCCATAAGAATCAACGTTTTTTTTCCTGAACGAGATTGTGTCGAATCACAAAGGAGCGCTTGAAGCTGCACCACAGCCTCGATTGCACCTTTGATGTGTACAATGCCCAAGATTGCTTGAGGACAGCCGGGGACAAAGGTAATGGCAGGGCAAGGCTCAACATACTTGATAGCATTTGATCTGATAGCATACAGTGATTGCTCCAAGCTGAAAATGCAAACCTGTTCAAGGCTTTGTTGTTCCATGAAAGACACCCCCTGTATAGTAACCCTATGATAAACAGAGGATTGGAGAGTTGCAACATATAAGAGTGATAGTTCTCAAATCGTGCTGTGATTCTTTCGGTACTCGTCGATAAGATTCTCCATCATTGAGATGAAGGATTCAAAAGAGGCTCTTCCTTCTACGGTTATCGTCAACAGTGTCTGTGGTTTTTTCTGTTTGAAACTTTTTGAAATACAGACAAGATTGTGTTTCTCAAGCAGTGTAAGATGTGATGAGAGATTTCCAGCGGTTAATCCTAGTTTTTTTTGGATGGCTGTAAAGGTGCACTCCTCTTGGGCATGACTTGCAAGAAAAGCGATGATGGACAGTCTGTTTTTGTCGTGCAACAGGGATTGTTGTTCATCCATGGCGTTTCTTCGATCCTTTGAAATCATATACGGCAATACCAAAAATAATGAATCCTCCTCCAAATCCTATGGAGGTCATTACCAAGGGAGTAAAGAGTGGGAAAAGAAGAGAAAAGGCACTGAATACAAAAAGCCAGAGCATGATGAATGTATATTCATTGAAAAGGAAGGATACCTGATAGAGCATGAAAACTATTGCCATGCCCAAACTCACGACAGGAATCACAAGGTGGTAATTTCCCCTCTGGAACGCCAAGATGGACGCAAACAGGGTAAATGCCATGATAAGCATTTGGTTCAGGAACACAGGATGTTCAGAGAGAGCTTCCAATGTATCTATCCACTTGCTCTTTGGATTTGTTTTTTGTGCAGCTTTTGCTACTGCCCTTGTTTTCCATACAGTCAGAGTGGCAATACTGATCACAGTAACTGCTGTAAGAAGAACAAGAAACACAGTGGGGATGCTTGCGAGTCTTCCATAGCGGTTGATCATAAAGTCCCAGCACAAGGGCAGCAGTAACGCCGCCAGCCCAAAAAAGAAGAAGAAGGAGCCGAATGTTGGAGCGAGTAGGATACGCTTGATGTCATGATTGTTTGAGCTGATTGCTTTTTTTATGATTTCAATGTCTGTCTCAAGTTTTTTCAGGGTCTCTTGTTCATGATCCATATAAGGCTCCTTTTCACAAAATAGTTTGTGATACAAAGTATATTAGTATGCAAAGTCTACATTGTCAATATCAAGAGTCTGCTGAATCCGATTTCCAAGGGCTCGCATTTTTGACCCATTATCAGTATATTCAGACTCATGCGTACCCACAAAAAATGTATACTGCCGACTTTTTTGATCTTATTGACCCTTGTCACCGGATGTACAAGCCTTGCTGTTCCTGTTTCGACTGATGAACGCAGCATTGATTTGCATACGTTGTATGCAACGTTGGAAAAAGAGCATAAGAATCTGTATCACCAAACCAGTAAAGAAGTGTTTCGAGCAGAGTATGAGAGTGCACTGCTGTCTGCACCTACGCTCAATGAAATTGATTTCTACTTCACTGCCAGCCGGCTAGCCGCGTTGGCAGGCGACTCGCACACATCGGTATCCTTGACAAGAGAACTTGCTCAATCACTGAATGTTTATCCGTTGCAAGTTGGGTATGTTGATGGAGCTTGGCGTCTTATTGTGACGGAAAGAGACCAGAGTTTCCTGCTTGGCAACGAAATCCTTTCAATCAATGGTGTTTCTTTTACAGAAATAGTCGAAAGAGCAAGACCTCTGGTCAGCTATGACAATGAGGTTTGGTTTCGTCAACGACTTTCTCAGATGCTCAATATAGCAGAGTTGTATCACTATCTTGGTGTTGTCGAACATGCTGGGCAGGCCCTTACCATCACCTTGGACAAGCAAGAAAACTATATTGTGGAGCCTCTGACTGTTGAAGCGTTTTATCAGGGGGAATACAGTACGCTCTATGATGTGAAACCGAGAACAGCTGCAAATCCTGTATATTATCGGTCGTTGCTTCTTGAACAGGACAGCATCCTTTTTGTTCAGTATAATGCCTGTGCCTCTGACAGTGAGTATCCTATAGACCAATTCATCGAAGAAACACTACAGCACATAGCTAAGCACCAGTTTAAGAAGGTTATCGTCGATCTTCGCTATAATGGAGGCGGGAACTCTCGATTGTTTGAGCCGATGATCAAAGGCCTTGCTGCGCTGCAAAAGGAGCTGAATTTCTCCCTTGATGTGCTCATCGGAGAACGTACCTTCAGCTCAGCCATCATGAATGCGGTGCAGTTGAAGCAAAGAACAGAGGCAAGGCTTGTTGGTTCAGAAACAGGGGGGAGTGTAAATCACTATGGAGAATTAAAATATTTCACCTTGCCGAACAGCTCTCTCGTTGTGCATTATTCCACCAAGTATTTCGTGATGGATAAGAGCCACGAGAGAGGATCCTTAAAGCCTGATTTGGTCATAGAGGCATCTGTCGATGATTTACTGAACGGCGTCGACACCGTAGTACAAGCTATCCTAGGCAGGGAAGATGATCAATGAAGTTTTGCAATCGTGTCCCTTCAGCTCTGATGGTGACATAGCCTTTGTCACTGATTGAAGTCAGTGGCATTTTTTTCCGTTTTTGCATACTCAGCCATTCCGAATCTCTTGCCACGATTTGCTGGCATCTTTGCACAAACACAGTCAGACAATCTTCACAGTCCTGGTATGCGTTTACATCCTGTGCGTCTGAAATTTCAGACATGAATGCTTCTTTCAACCTAGGATGATCGGACAACAGATGCAGAACAAATGTCGAGGTCTCCTCCGATAGAGGGGTGAACAAACTCAATTGCAACGTGGATGAGGTCTGTCCAAGCAGGTAGCCTGTTAAATCACCAAACTCTGCATAGGCCTGGGCAATAGCCGTTGCAGCGCTGCCGATTGCTTCGTTGCAAAGCTTTACTTGTTCATCAATGTTCATAGAAACTCCTGTTATTCCTAGGATGCGTTGTTTTATCTGGTTTTGCAAGTGTTGCTCAGTTCTTTCTACTAAGAGAGCCTTCTCTTCTGAAGATAGCTTTGGATGATTCGATTGGTGGTGACAAAACCGATGATTCCTGAATCTGAAGTTACCAAGAGAATGTTTGTTTTAGTAGTTTCCATAACCTCTAGAGCATCGAACATGGTTGCAGATCCAGGGATTGAAATATCCACAATCTTTGTCACTGATGAGATGGTTTGCACATTCTGGTCTTTCAATTGATAGAGATCCTTGTAGCTGACGGTGCCAAGTACTGATTTTCCGTCTACAACAGGTAGTAATCCAAGATTTTTCTCAAGCATGATGCGCAACACTGCATCTACAGAATCGGTAGGATGACAGGAAATTACATCAGATTTCATGATTTCCCGTACCAATACAGTTTTGAGGGTAGGAATGCGCTTGTCAAATTTTATTGGTATGCCTCTTCTGGTAAGCTTCTCTGTATACATGGTCTCGGGGTACAGCAACTGAGCAGTAAAGAAAGAGATGACTCCACTTAGGAGAAGCGGCAACATGATGGCGTAGTCCCTGGTCATCTCAAACACCATGATGATTGCAGTGAGAACTCCTCCTGTAACCCCTGAGACCAGAGCGGCCATACCTACAATGGCATAGGCAGCAATAGGACCGGTAGTACCGGGAAAGAGTGTATTGACAAGAATACCAACTGAGGCTCCCAAAGCACCCCCTAAAAACAATGAGGGTGCAAAAATGCCTCCTGAGCCTCCGGCTCCCAAGGTAATGGCGTTCGCCAGTATTTTCAGGAAGATGAGACTCAGCGGTACAAGAAGCACGGTTATCTGGTTGTCAAGGATAAGGTCCAGAAAATCATACCCAACGCCAAACACATGATAATTGCCAAAGATGAGCAGACAGCTGTAGCCTATGGCCCCGACGATTAGCCCACCCAGGATTGCCTTGAAGGTGGGGTTGATCTTCCAGCCATCAAAAAAATCTTCCAACCCGTAGACAGCCTTTATGAAGAGGACAGAGAGAAAGCCTGCGAGCAACCCTAATGCTATATAGAAAATAAGCTCAATAGGGGATTCCATTGCATATTCTGGAATGATGAACGAAGGCTTTGCTCCCATAAAAGTAGAGCTAACAGTAGTGGCAATGATTGCAGAAACAACCAAGGGCATAATGGTCATGATGCTGTATTCTGGTAGGATCAACTCCAAGGCAAACATGATGCCTCCTATAGGAGCGTTGAATGTAGCGCTGATACCCCCTGCAACACCCGCCCCCACCAAGATGATGGTATCCCTGCTGGAGAGTTTGAAGGCTTGCCCGATTGAAGAGCCGAAACTCGCTCCTATCTGCACGATGGGTCCTTCCTTGCCTGCTGAACCACCAGAGCCGATGGTGATTGCTGAAGCCAGCGACTTTACCAAAGCGACAACAGGCCTGATCTTTCCTTGCCTTTGCGTAACTGCGACCATGACCTCCGGAACTCCGTGTCCCTTTGCTTCTGGAGCCCATTTGGCAGTGATAAACCGTGAAAGGGCCATGCCGATTGCAGGCACTATGATGATGAACGGTCCCCATGGGGAGATAATCCCCCCTCGCTCGTGTGAAATGGAGAGCGTGCCGCTGAAGAATAGGTTATGAAAGAGGTCGATGAGGTAGCTGAACAATGTTGCTCCAAGGCCTGCAACTGCACCTACAATGACACATAACAAGCTGATATAGATGGTTTTTCGGATTTGAAAATCCTCATATGAACGCAATGTATCACTTGATTCAGTACGTTTTGTTTTTCTGTATTGCATGATGTGTATTCATACACAACTTTATAAAAAAGGTAAAGCTTGTCCTTCTTCGCAATGGTATGTCACGCATGGTTCCTTGACAATCCGACAACTTAGAGTGAATAATAGAGTTGTCGGTATAGGCAGATTTCTTAAAGTGTCACTCTGTGTGACAGCTGTCTATATTGTAGATGGGGGAAACAGCCCTTTTGTATGCACAGACTCTTTCTCTCATCTTTTCATAGAACCACTGAGGAGGCTTTTTTATGAAACGTACTTTATTGACGACAATGCTGATTCTCTTTGTCGCAACGACCATGGTCTTTGCGACTGGATCAAGAGAGACAGCACCAAGTGTGAAACAAATTCGCATAGCTGAACAGGTTCCTGGTTTGATTACCCCTGGTGTCTGGGATGGTCAGGCATTTTCCATGAACTCATCTATTTACGAATATTTGATCGAGATGAATGCTGAAACGGGAGCACTTGATCCCTGCTTAGCCACCAGCTGGGAAACAGTCGATGGCAGTGTCTGGACTTTCAAGCTCAGAGAAGGTGTTACCTTCCACGATGGATCATCCTTTACTGCAGAAGATGTCAAGTTCACCCTTGAACGGACTCAAGATCCTGCTGTCGGACACTTGAAGAAAGCAGATTTTGAAGTTGTAGAAAAAATTGAAACACCAGATGCCCATACCGTGGTAGTGTATCTCAAAGAGGCTCGTCCTACCTTTGTGTACCAATTGACCGATTACAACATGCCTATTCTCTCAAGCAGCTATGACTATGCCTCCTTTGGTGAGTCAAAGCCGATGGGAACAGGTCCCTTTAGAATGAAACAGTTGGTTCCAAAGGAATCAGCATTACTGGAACGCTATGAAGATTATTGGGCACCAGGCTTGCCCAAGGTGGACCAACTGGCAATTTATTTCGTTGCCGATATAGATGCAAGCATCTCGATGCTTGAATCAAACAGGGTGGATGTAGTTCCCTTTGTCACCCCGGTTATCAAACGACGTCTTGACGCAGTTGATGGGATATCAGTGATCAGCCCCTATCAGGAACAACGTTTTATTTCCATGCGTGTAGACCAGAAGCCTTTTGACGACAACCGTGTCCGCTTGGCGTTCAAATATGCAATGGACCCACAGGTAATTGCTCGCAGTGTTGCTCAGATGGACCTCAATGACGGTGTTTTCTATAATGAGACTCCGATCATGAACGCACTTGCCGAGTACAAGGATATTCCGTTGAGAGGACGTGATGTAGAGAAGGCGAAGCAACTGCTCAGAGAAGCGGGGTATCCAAACGGCCTGAAGGTGGAGTTGTATTACGCGTCAGATCATCCATTTGGAAGGGAATTGAGTCAAACAATCAAGGAATTGGCAATGGAAGCTGGGATTGATATTGACCTCAAAGGCTATACCAGGGACATCTACCTCTCACAGTACTGGCTCAATGTACCGATTTCTCTTACCGGGTGGGCTGGCCGGGTCGATCCGTCAATGTTGCTTGCACTTGCCTTTGCAGGAACTGGTCCTTGGAATGAATCACATCTCAATGATCAGGTAGTCAATGAATTGATTCGAAAGATTTCCTCACAAGCTGATCCTGCAATACGTACCGGGTATTATCATGAGCTGCAACAGTGGTTCCATGAAAATGGGCCATTGATCAATGTGCAGGTTCCTCTACTGGTGGCAATTAGTGATAAGATAGTTGATTACAAGCATCCTCTGTCTCAGTTGCCGCAGTATAAGTACATGGATATTCTATGAATAGATCAGCACAAATGATGCTTAGAAGACTGGGGTCGCTTATTGCGACCTTGGTCGTAATGTCTTTTATCATATTCTTATTGGTTGAAATCATGCCCGGGGATGTTGCCCAGATGATACTCGGACAGAGTGCCACTGAAGAGGCCGTTGCGGCCCTCAGGCAGGCACGTGGCTTGGACGACCCTCTCTTGCAACGGTATGGAAGATGGGTGAAAGGGGTGCTCGTCGGTGATCTGGGAGAATCTGTCTATATGCAGGGAGTCGCCATCAATTCAATCCTTTGGCGTAGGGTAGGACACTCATTGGTGTTGGCTTTCACTGCATTTATCATGTTTGTACCTCTCTCTATCTTTCTGGGAGTACTTGCCGGGGTGAAGGAAAAGAAACCTGCGGATTCTGTGATTTCATTTTTCGGCTTGGCTACCATGGCGCTTCCGGAGTTTGTCTCAGGGGTAATTCTTATTACAATATTTGCCGTCCAGCTGAATTGGTTTCCCATTGTCAGTGTGATCCCAATAGGGCAGACCCTGTTTCAAAACTTGGATATCTTGGTACTTCCTGCACTCTCCATTACCTTTGTTATGTTCGGCTACGTTTCACGGATGCAACGCTCTTCGATGATAGGCGTGATGAATTCCGACTATATTCGAAGTGCCATTCTCAAAGGAATGCCTAGAAAATATGTTATTTTCAGACATGCTCTGAAAAATGCCCTGCTACCTACCATTACGATCATCGGAATGAACATGGGCTGGCTGTTCGGAGGCCTGATTGTCGTGGAAACTTTATTTGGTTTCCCTGGTATGGGTTCTCTCTTGATGACGGCAATCAAGACTCGTGATGTTCCCTTGATTGAGGCCTGTGTACTTTTGATCACAATCATTTATTCACTCTCAACAATGATTACTGATATCCTGTACAGCTACCTAAATCCGAGGATCAGATTCCAAGGGGGACAACGATGAAGTACTTTCTCTATCAGCTAAAGAAGAATCCCTTGGCAATTGTCGGCATAGCAATCATTGTATTTTGGCTTTTTGCTGCATTCATCGGTCCGTCAATGATGAGTTTCACCCATACACAGATAGATGCAGATCATCAAATGGCCAGGCCCGGGACGAATGGACATCTGCTGGGAACAGACAGTCTTGGCCGCGACATCCTCAGCCGAATAGTCTATGGAAGCAGGTCGATTCTCACTGTTGCCTTGCTGACGTCGATTTTCTCTACGATTATTGGCATATTGCTAGGATTCAGTGCAGGGTATTTTGGCCAAAAGATTGATGCTCTGTTTCTCAGAACAATGGATATCCTCATGGCAATCCCGCCCTTGGTATTGTCGATGGTGGTATTGGGAATTCTAGGTGATTCTTCTATTCTTTCATTGACGATTATCGTATCGATTGCTTTCGTTCCTGCTACAGCCCGTGTTTCACGAGGTGTGTTGCTAACCGAAAAAAGTCAGGAATATGTCATGGCTGCCAGGATCAGGGGGGAGAGCCATTTGTACATCATGTTCATCGAGATCCTTCCCAATACAACCGGTCCCATCATTGTGGAGGCGACTGCAAGATTTGCTTATTCAATCATGATGGTAGCCTCTCTTGGTTTTTTGGGAGTTGGTTTACAACCTCCCACTCCTGATTGGGGAATGATGGTTATAGAAAACAAGCCCATCATCGACCAGGCTCCTTGGACAGTCCTGTTCCCAGCGTTGGCAATTGCCTCGTTGGTGATCGCCATCTCCATCTTCTCTGACTTTGTCAGCAAGGTATTGGTACATGAACGATAATATATTGGATATACAAAATCTCAATGTGCACTTCAGCACCTTTGATGGATTGTTCTCAGCTGTGAACAATGTTTCTCTTGCGTTGAAGAAGAATGAATCGATCGGGATCATTGGTGAGTCAGGTTGTGGAAAAAGTACTCTCTCATTCTCGATAATGGGATATCTGGCAAAGAACGCACAAGTAGATGGCTCCATCCTGTTCAAAGGTGAAGAGCTGCTTGGAAAGAGTGAGAAAGAGCTTGAGCCGTATCGAGGGAATCGCATCGCAATGGTGTTTCAGAATCCCTATTCGTCTTTGAACCCCTCTCTTACCATCGGGTTCCAGCTGGATGAGGTGAGCATGCATCATCAAAAGCTCTCTAAGAAAGAAGCCCGGGCCGCTACATTGCAAGCACTTGAAATGATGAATCTCGGTGATGCAAAAGGTATAGTGAGAAGATATCCACATCAAATCAGCGGAGGTATTCAGCAACGTATTTGTATTGCAATGGCCTTGCTTTGCAAACCGGATTTGTTGATCTTGGATGAGCCTACCACTGCCTTGGATGTCACCACCGAAGCCGTTATCCTTGAATCTATAAGCAAGCTCAAGGAATCATTGAATATGTCCTTGATCTATATCTCTCATGACATCGGGGTCATCAACAAAGTCGCTCAACAGATTGTGGTCATGTACAATGGGGAGATTGTCGAACAAGGGCCGAAGAAAGAGATCTTTGAGAATCCAAAGCATCCTTATACCAGAGCCTTGATCAATTGTATGCCCAGAGGAGGCGTGGTCAAGGAAAAAACAAAACTCAACACCATCGCAGGGTACGTTAAAAGAAGAGGAGCTAATGAAGGCGGGTGCCCCTTCTCCGATCGTTGTGAAAAAAAGAATGAGGTGTGTGAAGGCCAATACGGTATCAAGGAAGTCTCACCACGCCATCTTGCTGCTTGTGATCGTGCGTACGCAACGGATATTCCCGATGTATTTGCTGCAAAGCTTGCCCCTTTGAAACGTCAGGAAAGAAAGCAAGAGGAAGAGCAAGAAAACCTGCTTCAAATCAAAGATCTTCACAAGGTGTATGGAACAAGAAGAAAAGTATATGCAGTCAACGGTGTTGAGTTTGCTGTAAAGCCTCACTCTGTACTGGGTATTGTAGGTGAATCGGGTTGCGGAAAATCCACGACAGGGCATATGATCAGCGGTTTATACAAACCATCGAAAGGAAATATCCTATTCAGGGACACCGATATCTCCCTCTCTTGGAACAAGCGCGATAAAGAAACACTGAAGAACATTCAGCTGATTTTCCAAAACCCTGGAAGGAGCCTTAATCCTTCGCATACGGTAGAGCGTATCATCGGTCGAGCAATGCAAAAACTTGCAAACATCACCGATGAAAAAGAAAGAAGAGCTCGAATCATTGAGATATTGAAGAAGGTCGATCTTGGCGTTGAGTATCTTCAGAAGAAACCCAGCCAACTCAGTGGAGGAGAGCAACAGAGGGTTGCTATTGCAAGAGCCCTGTCCATTTCTCCGAGCTTGATTGTTTGTGACGAACCTACCAGCGCCTTGGATGTCTCAGTACAGGCGTCAGTGCTCAATCTGCTTAATGATTTACAGATTGACACACATGTAGCATACGTATTTATCAGTCATGATTTGAATGTAATCAATTACTTGTGTGATTACATCATGGTGATGTATGCAGGCAAGATAGTGGAATATGGCAAACGAGACGAGGTGATGGAAAACCTGCATCACCCGTATACCGAAGCATTGCTCTCCGCAGTTCCGGAGGTCGACCCCACCAAGCAGAAGAAGCCGGTTGACCTGCAAGGCCAGCTACCTGATCCTGCAAAGAAGATACAGGGCTGTCCGTTTGCAGGGCGTTGCCATAAGCAGCTCGGGAGCATCTGTGAGAAGGAATTCCCACCCATGGTGCAGCTCAGTGATGATCATTACTATTATTGTCATATCAAAAAGTAGTATTTCACCAAAAACAAGCAATGTATTCCATGTAAAAGGGGCCTGAGGGGCCTCTTTTGCATGGAATGCGATAAATAGCCAACTTAAAGACAAGTAAATTAAACAATTAGCTATAAAAATCGAGTAAGTGGTGAAATTTTTTCACTTTTAGGCAGACGTTTTTCGTTGACAAGCCTAGAAGGCGTGGTATAATTCGACTAGGTGTTACGAAACACCTACGAAAAAGTGGGTGTTTAAATCGAAAATCTCAAAGGGGGAGAGTGATATGAAAAAATCACTTATGAAGGTCCTGGTTACTGGTCTCGCTCTATTGATGGTGAGCGGCGCACTTTTTGCTGCCGGTGCTCAAGAACAAACAAGGGACAAAACTGTTAATATGTTCCAGCTCAAGGTAGAAATCAAGGATGCTTTGGATGCCTATGCAGCCAAGTATTCTGCAGCAACTCCTGGTGTGACAGTCAGAGTTGAAACACTCGGTGGCGGTGCTGATTTTGGTGGAGCCATGAGAGCTAAGTCTCAGGCTGACCAGATGCCAGACATCTTTGTTATCGAAGGCCGAGGGGGCTATGAAGTTTGGAAAGACTATATCGCCGACTTGAGTGATCAGCCTTGGGTTTCTGATACTGACCTTTCTTTCATCGTAGATGGCAAAGTGTATGGTTTCCCGGTAGCTATTGAAGGCTACGGTCTGGCCTACAACGCAGAAATTCTGCGCAAAGCCGGTATCGATCCGAAGAAATTGACCACCAGAGCTGCTTATGAAGAAGCATTCAAGATTCTTGATGCAAGAAAAGCAGAACTTGGCATTGATGCTCCTGTTGCCATGGCAGCTAGCGTAGCCGGCGGCATGTGGTGGGTTGCAGGACAGCACAACCTTGCTGCTTATTGGGGTGGTGGACTCGACTTCACAGATACTTCCATTATTGAAAAGGCACTCAGAGGCGAGCTTGATGAAGAGCGCTTTACCCAGTATGCAAAGTATGTACAACTCCTTTTCAAATATGCTGACAGAAGAATCCTGCTCAACGGCAGCTATGATGATCAGGTTGGTTCTTTTGCAAAGGGCAGAACTGCTTTCTTGCACCAGGGCAACTGGGTAGACCCCAACTTGGCTCAGCTTGGTGTTGATTTTGAGATTGGTTATGCTCCTCATGCCTTCCTCGACACAGAACAGACTGGTCTCTATCTCTTTGCTCCCAGCTGGTACTGCGTGAACAAGAATAGCCCTAATGCTGAAGCTGCAAAGGCATTCCTTACTGCAATGGCAACCACACCTGAGGGTCATGACTACATGGTAAATCAGGCTGGTATGATTCCTGCCTTCAAGTCAGTAACCTACAAGCCGGCCGGACAACTCAGCCAGGCTTTGATGGAAGCCAATGCGAAGGGCGGAAACTATGGTGTCTTCTTCGGTATGCTGCCTGATGGCGCAGGTATGAACGTATTTGCTCCAGTCTATGATCTGTTTGCACAGAATCCAAACGACTTGAACAGATTCATTGCTGATATGAAGAGGGCTGTTGCAAGTCTTCCCAGAATGTAATTGCACTGTTTTACTCCTGCAGAGGCCAGCCTTTGCAGGAGCTCTTTAATTATTCGGAGATAGGGGCAGAATTCTATGAAACAAAGCCGAACAACCAATATACTTTTTGTCGCGCCATGCGTCTTCGCATTCATCATGATTATTATCATTCCTTTCTTTTTCGGTCTGTATTACTCTATGACTGATTGGACAGGTATAGGTACGAAGGTTAATTTTGTAGGATTGCGAAATTTTAAAACCTTGCTTGATTCTCCATCATTCTATTATTCGTTTCTCATTACCGTAGGCTTTACCGCCATCAATATTCTGCTGGTCAATATAGTCAGTTTCTGCTTGTCCTTGATAGTTACCAGCAAGTTGAAACGGCGTAATTTCTACCGGGCTGGTTTCTTTGTTCCCTATCTCATCGGTGGTATTGTTCTTGGTTACATCTGGCAATTTTTGCTCAACAACATTCTTGTTGATCTTGGCAATGCCTTATCAATCAAGTTTCTCCAAACATCATTTCTCAGTCTTCCAAGTACCGTTATCTGGACAATGTCAGTGGTAAATACCTGGCAGTATGCTGGATATATCATGTTGATTTTCGTTGCCGCCATTCAAAGCATTCCTTCTTCACTTATGGAAGCTGCAAATGTTGATGGTGCCAACTATGTCACTCGTGTGTTCAAGATTCTCATTCCCATGATGGCTAATGCCTTCACAATCTCACTCTTCTTGACCTTGACTACTTCTTTCAAACAGTTTGACATGAACTTCACCCTCACAAATGGAGGTCCTGCAACCAGGTTCATGGGAGAGCCGGTAAAAGCCAGCCAGTTGCTGGCAATGGATATCTTCAGTACCGCTACAGCGAACCGTATGGCAGAAGCTCAGGCTAAAGCTGTCGTTTTGTTTGTTGCCCTATTGATTGTGGCTCTTCTTCAAGTCACTGCAAACAAGAAAAAAGAAGTGGAGATGTAAGAGCATGAAAATAAAAAAAGACTCAATCAGTGTTGTAAAGCCGGAAATGATTGTTCTGGAAGTTGTAACGGTCATATTATTCATCTTGTTTATGATACCGTTTGGCATGGTAGTGATAAACTCCGCAAAGTCTTCAAGGGAAATTATTTTCAATGCCATTGCATTACCGAATAATTGGGGACAATTGTGGGTCAACATATCTTCCATATTCAATAATCCCACAGTCGATTATGGTGGGGCATTTGTTGACAGTACAGTGATTACGATTCTATCTTTGATAGTAATCTCAATTTTTTCGTCTATGTGTGCCTGGGTCTTGGTAAGAAATAAGACTGTTTGGTCGACCGTATTGTTTCTTGCCTTTGTTTCAGCAATGGTTATTCCTTTCCAGGTTCTGATGTATCCTTTGATCCGATGGATGCGTGTAAGTGGATCTTTTTTGAATATTAGACTTTTGGGCACCTATACAGGTATTGTGTTTGCCTATCTTGGTTTTGGAAGCCCGCTTTCCATATTCATATTCCATGGTTTTATCAAGAACATTCCTTTGGAGATTGAGGAGTCGGCTACCATTGATGGTTGTTCAAGAGCGAGAACGTTCTTCAATATCGTCTTTCCTTTGTTGCAGCCGATCATTGTAACTGTTCTCATTTTGAATGGTATCTGGATATGGAACGACTATCTTTTACCTGTCTTGATGCTTGGTTCGAGCGGAAGGGTGCAGACGATTCCTATCGCAGTTACTGCTTTTGCCGGTGCATACCTGAAACAGTGGGACTTGATTCTCACCTCGACGCTAATTGCGATGCTTCCCGTGATTGTTCTCTACGTTTTTGCCCAGAGATATATTATCAAAGGCATGGTTGAGGGATCTATCAAGTAAGCCTGTCGTTGAATATTAAAGCACAATACTAAATTTCCTTGATGAGGTGCCAAGGCTCATCATCAAGGAAAAAGATTTTCCTCATCAGTATACGATGTTGGATAACGCAAGAGAGTTCCTTTGCTATAAAAGCAAAAATGTAAAAATTGAGCTAGGTACAAAACTCAATTTTTACTAAGATGAGCCTATGTCCACAATAAAAGATATTGCAAAAAAAGCAGGGGTGAGTCCGACAACCGTTGCGAACGTCCTTCATGGAAAAACAAACAAGGTTTCTCCTGCCACCTCTAAAAAAGTGCAAGCTATCATAGATTCAGAAAACTATGCTCCAAACATGGGTGCCATGATTTTGGTCCGGAACAACTCGCGCATCATCGGTGTAATCATGTTCATGAAGCCGAGACAGGGGGAATCTGTTTTGGAAGACCCTTTCTCCTCTGCCATCCTTGGAGCAATGGAACAAGAAATCAGAATGAACGGTTATTACATGATGCTCTGTATAACCAGTGACGAGAACGAAGTGGTGAGACTTTCCAAGGCTTGGAAGATGGAAGGTTTGATTTTGGTTTGGGTTCCGGGGACCATCTGTCGCATAATCAACCAAAGCATCGATACCCCACTTGTATATATCGATTGTTATTTCACGGATGAGGACCATCTTTATCACAATATTGGTTTGCAAGATCGCGAAGGAGGGCAGGAGATTGCCCGTTATTTGGTCGCTATGGGACATCGGTCGCTGATGTTCTTGGCAAATAATGTCAATGTTCTAGGAGGGGACCCCCAAAGATTTTTTGGATGCCAGGAAGTGTTTCTCGAACATGGTTTACAACTGGAGGACTCTTCATTTTGTCCCTTGCCGGACAATCGAAAGGATAGAAGCCGTTTTTATCGTACTCTGGTCGAACAGAATTTTCCCTATACTGCTCTTGTGTTTTCTTCGGATTATCTTGCGGCAGAGGCTCTTACCTATTTCAAGGAACATGGCATCGAGGTGCCTGATCAGATTTCCATCACAGGCTTTGATGACAATATGTACTCACGTCTGGTCACCCCGCGTATTACTACCATTCATCAGGATTCAAGAGAAAAAGGTCGTCTGGCAATATGCATGCTCATGAAACTTTTGCATAATGAGGAAGTGGAGAATCCAAACATTTTGCTTCCTGTAAAGCTGGTGATTAGAGAATCAGTGAAGGATCTCCGAAGCTGAGGTTTCTATGGCAGTTTGGCGTCGTTTCGTTGTGTTTATTCTCTGTGTGCTTTTTATCGTACTGTTCATGTATTTCATGCAGCAAGCAATCAATTATTTTAGTTATGATCTTGCAGGGCCATCATATATTGTAATAGAACCTTTAGTGGCTATTGGCATTGCAGAGGATGCTGCACGTGCCATATATTGGTATTTCTTGCAGCTTCTCATATCCTTGGTTCTTGTTGCTCTTCTGTACAAGGGGGATTTTGTTGAAGCAGGTTTCAACACAAGGCAAATCAGGCTGTCTAGGAGGATTATCGGATGGTTTGTCACCCTCTACCCTCTGTTGGTGGCCGGTTCTTGGCTCCTTATATACTTCATAGCGGGTATCGAAGCATTGACAGGACTAGAGGCCGGTAAATCTTTTTCGTATATCATGCAGGACCTCCTGGTATTCGGATTGCTCCCAGGCCTCGGCGAAGAGCCCTTTTTCCGTATCGTGGTTCTCAAGGTGCTCTCCCTCTCTTTACTCAGGACAGTCTTCGATGCAAATAGGCTTCAGAGGGGGTTGTTGATTCTAACCTCAGCTTTGTTGTTTTCTATTGGACATATCTATGTCCATTCTCTGCAACCTTTTGTTATTTCCTATAATTCTCTTCAATTAGCTACGGCCTTCGCACTCGGTCTTTTCTATGCTTACAGTTATCTGAAAACAAGGAGCATCCTATCTGCGGTGGTTTGTCATAATTATTCCGATTTTATTGTGAGGCTCTTTTTTCATATCTTGGTAGCTCGGCAGTGACGGCGTGTGCTATCCTATACCAACATGATAGACGAACAACGAATTACCCTGCTTAACGAAAAGCCATTGCTTAGAGAGCGCTCATTCATTGTGTATTGGATGCAGGCCTCTCAGAGGGTCAGGCAAAATGAAGCTTTGTCTTATGCAATAGAGAACGCAAATGCCCTGCGAAAGCCCTTGATTGTGTATTTTGGTCTGGTTTCTGACTTCCCACAGGCTACAAGACGGCATTATGCCTTCATGCTTGAGGGATTGAAGGAGGTCGAGGCTTCTTTGGCAGAACGGAATATTCCTCTATTTGTCTGCACTGAAGGTATGATTCAAGGCCTTTCGAAGCTTGCCGAACATATGGCTTTGCTTGTGGTTGATGCTTCATACAGCCGTCTGGAACGCAGTTGGAGAAGCCAAGCCTCAAGGATAGTTGCATGTGCTTGTCATATGGTGGAGGCCAATGTAGTGGTTCCCCTGCGTGCGGTGACGGACAAAGAGGAGTACTCTGCAGCTACCTTAAGGCGCAAGATTGAACCGATGATCTCCTATTTCGCCCAGAAGGTAGAGATCCCGCAAGTACAGGTATCCTCTCTTGAAGTTGATTGCCCTTTCTCTTGTGCCTCATTGCATGATGTAAAGGCACTTTTGGACAGCCTGCATCTAAAGAAGCTGCAATCTAACTATTATCGGCAAAAACCGGGCGAGAAGGCTGCCCTCGAAAGGCTTGCCTCTTTCATTGAACATAGCCTCGATGGGTATAGCGACAAACGCAACGATCCTGCACTTGATCATGCATCAGAGTTGAGTGCGTACTTGCACTTTGGCCAGATAAGCAGTATCACAATCTATCATGCAGTTAAGGATATAGATCTTGAGGATGTTCCTGCTTTTCTTGAGCAATTGATCGTTCGTCGTGAACTGGCCTGCAATTATGTCTTCTTCAATCCTTACTATGATAGGTATGAAGGACTGCCTTCTTGGGCTAGGGCCAGTTTGGATGCTCATGCACAGGACCCAAGGCCCGTGACATACACATACGATCAACTAGAGGCGGGAGAGACCCATGATCGCTATTGGAATGCTGCACAGCACCAGCTTGTACGACTTGGTACGATGCATAATTATATGCGCATGTATTGGGGCAAGAAAATCCTGCAGTGGAGCAACAGTGCGCCGATAGCTTTTGAGACCGCTCTTTCGTTGAACAACACCTATCAGATGGATGGTCGCGACCCTAACGGATATGCCGGGGTCGCATGGTGTTTCGGCAAGCATGACCGACCTTGGGTGGAACGCCCTATATTCGGCTCCATACGATACATGAATGACAAAGGCTTGGAAAGGAAATTCAACATGCAACGGTATATCAAAAAGGTGGAAAAAGAGATTGAGGCTACGATCCAACCTTGAGAAGATGCTGAACCTCAACAATCAAAGCGCCTTGGTCGTTCTGTATGACGCCCGAAACCCAAAGAGGCCATCGAGAGGAGAGCAGAGGATAGTACTTTTCAAAGAGTAGCGGAAAGAGTACCGTCTCATACAATGCCGTCTCATCCTCGAATGAAACAAAACTCATGCTTTGCCCCCCTTTTGTCAAGACTTGCTTCTGGGTGATCGGGTATCCGACCAAGGTGACGTAGCGTCCTTCATAGAGTTTCATGTCACATGCCATGATACGTGCACATCCCTGTAGGTGCCGCTTGAAGAGCACCAAGGGATGATGGTCACGTAGAAAGCCGAGGGCGGAGAACTCCCTGAGCAGTTCATCCTCTGTAGTGCTTGTCCGTACAGCTACAGTCTTGCTTGCAGGAACCTTGGCGGTGAATTGAAACAGTTCAGCCTGCATCTCGTTTTTGTCTGAAAAGCCTGTGGTCAGTAGGATTTTCAGTTGTTCGCTGCGTCTATACTGGGGTGCTAATGAGTCAAAGGCTCCTGCGGCGACCAATGCGTTGTAGTCATCACGTGAGAGAGACAAGCGAAGTGCGGCTTCTCTCAAGGAGCTGAAAGGGCCTTCCTTGTGTCGTTGTACAACTATTTTTTGAGATCCCTGGCTAGTGAGGTTTGCAATTGCCATGAAGCCGACGATGAGAGAATTGCCTTGTGCATGGTAGGTAACCCTGCTTTTGTTGATGTCGGGGCCTATGATTGTGATGCCCATTCTTCTTGCTTCGCTGATATAGGCATCAGGACGATAATAACCTCCTTGGTTGGTAAGTACGGATGCCATGAAGTATGGACCATGATGGGTCCTTAGGTAGGCGCTTTGGAAGGAGACCATTGCATAAGAGGCGGAGTGTGGCTTGCAAAAGGAGTACCCGTCGAAAGAGAGCATCATCTGCCATATTTCCTCGATTACGGGCTCTGTCACCTTGTTCTTACGGCAACCTGTGAAGAATTGCTCTTTGTAGACCTTCAGCCGTTGATGGGCTGTCTTCTTTGCGATGATCTTGCGAAGGTTGTCTGCATCTGCCTCGCTGAAACCAGCCAAGGCGACAGCTGTCTTGGAGACATCTTCCTGGTAGCAGAGAATGCCGTAGGTTTCGTCGAGGATGTAAGAGAGACGTGGATGCAACGGTTGCCACTTTTTTCCCTTCAGGCGCTGTACGTATTCAGCAATGTAGGCATTCGCTGCAGGTCGGATGATGGATGAATGGATGATGATGTGCTCGAAATCACCCTTGTTGGTCTTCTTCTGCAACTGTCTCATCGCCGGTGATTCAATATAGAAGACACCCATGGTGTCCCCCAAGGCCAATGACTCCCTCGTCTTTGCATCTTCCTGGGGGTGCCAGGTTCTCTCATTGATGAACAGACCTTCTTCTGCAAGGTTTGCCAATGTGTCTCGAATGACAGCCAAGGACCGGTTGCCCAGAAGGTCAATTTTTACAAAACCCGCGGCCTCCGCTCCTTCTTTTTCCCAGCATAGCAACGGGTAGCCTTGTGCAGAATGAAGGACGGGTGCATGGTTGTATAGTGCTCTACTTGTGATGATCAGGCCCCCGCAGTGCATGGATAGTTCTTTGGGAAGTCCCTCAAGTTGCGTAGCGATTGTGATGATATCCTGCCACAAAGGATCGGTCAGGCTTCCTTTTTCTTTGAAAAACAACTCGTTTTCCGCTTTTGTAATCTGCGTATCAGTCAGTCCATGACACCGTGCAGTCTCCCTGAGAGCCGATCGGAGACGGAATTTGTTGTGGTTTGCAACCCTAGCGCAGTGCTCAAGGCCGAATCGTGCAAAGACCTGTGCAAAAACGCCGTCACGTTCATCCCAGGCAAAATCAACATCGATGTCCGGAGGGTCGAGCCGGGACGGGGAGAGAAACCGTTCAAAATATAAATGATGGGCAATCGGGTCCACATTGGTGATATAAAGGCTGTAGGAAACAATCGAGGCGGCTGCAGATCCTCTGCCACAGGTGCGACTGCTCATCTGTACAATGTCGTGCATGACCAAAAAGTAGGGGGCAAACCCTTTTTCTTGTATTATGGTCAGTTCATATTCAATGCGATCTATGATTGCATCGTTGAGCTCACCATAGCGTCGCTCGGCACCGATGAATACGCGGTTTCTTAGTTCCTGCGCATCGGTGATACCGTTCTCAGGTCTATAGGAAGGGAAGATATGCCCTTTTGAAAAGGGGTCGTAGGGTTTCAACAAGGATGCCTCTCGTACCGCTTCATCCCAACAAGAAAAGGAGGCCTCCCACTGTTGCTGGTCCAGCAACAACCCCCCATGGCTTCTGTACTCTTCTTCAGAGAGTGTGCCAAGGGTCTTTTTCAAGGCAATGGCCCTGAGCACCTTGTGAATGGCACGCTGCTCTTCGGTCAGCAGAAAGGCATCATCAACTGCAAGAAGTGGAACCTTCAGTGATCGTGCAGTGGCAATGCAGCCGAGAAAGAAGGGGGTTACCGCCCCATAGAGCAGAGGCACATGATGGGCTAGCGTAGTGAGTATCTCTTTGTCGGTAGTCGCCAGTGCCAAACCCTCTGCATTCTCCAGCAGATCGCCAAGATATGAGTAGGTGCTGTCATGGTGGCGTTTGGTCAATAGGAGACAGAGCCTTTCATACCCCTGTTGGTTTTGGACAAAAGCATAGATTTCCTTCTCCCCTTCAGTCAGCAAAGCTGAACAATGTAGAGAGATGCCCCATTTTTGAGCCTCTTCTCTGCATGCTGGATAGCCGCATAATGAATCTCTGTCAGTGATGGCCGCGACTGTTGTGTGTAGTGTTGCAAGTTTCTCAAAAAGATCTTCAAGCTTCAGAACTCCCCACAGCAGGGAATACCCGCTTATGATGCCCAGTCTACTGCTCATGATAAAGTGCCGTGGCATGGGTGAGAATGCCGGATCCGAATCTGCTGCGCATGGCATCAACAGAGGCTTGCAGGTTTCCCGTTCTCTTTTCTGAGAACAGAGAAAAAAGGTCCTGCTGTTTCAGATTCGGTTCAAGGTCTGATAGGCCTATGGTGAACGCAAGCAGACTTACCCTGCGTTCTAGTGCATCCATGCAGCACAAAAAAAGCTCAGCTTCGATTTCATGGTCATAGATCCACTGTCCTTTTGTTTTACGTGTTGCCTCGCTTTTTCTTCCATCACTCCAAAGCAGCGCCACTGAGAGTTTGGAACACCCAAGATCTTGACTTCTCATCTCTGAAGCGGCATCCTCAGCTGCCCTGACCAGAGAAGCCTGCAAAGCATCGCGATGAAAGACAGGCTGGGAAAAGTATACCTTTCTTTTGATGGTGCGTTGTTCATACAGTCGGTCATGCACCACACTTACGTCCAAGCCACGGGCTGCATCGCGCAGGGCAAGGCCTCGTTTGCCAAGGAAGGCAATGACCTGACTGTCATCCAAAGCGGCTATCTCTCCAATTTGGGTGATGCCCGCCGTATTGAGCAGGGCCTTTGTCGCACGGCCGATACCGCAAAGCAGGCTGACATCCTGACTGGCAAGAAAACTTGCCTCATCACCTTGCCTGATCTGGGTCAAGCCAAAAGGACGGACAGCCCGTGTTCCGATTTTTGCTACAAGCTTGTTTGATGCCACCGCCACAGAGCTTTCAAGGCAGGCTTGTTCCCTGATCTGCCGCCTAAGACGAAGTGCACTGTCCACTACCGGTCCAAAGAGCCGGGTGGTCCCGCTCATGTCGAGATATGCATGGCCATTCTTGTCGCAACGATAGTGGGGTGAATAGGCTTGTACTATCGAGGCGATCACTTGGTCGGCTTTTGCGATGGCCTGGACATCAGGAGGCAGTACCTGCAACTTGGGGAGCATCCTTTGTGCCGTCGAAACGGCCATACCGGGGCGAATACCCTCCTCCCATGCCCGTCTTGAAGGGGTAATGATCACCCGTTGGGCAGAGCCTTCAAGAGCAATGGCAAAACACGTGTCAGCCAGACTGGGGTTCTTTGCCACCGTGACAGCTGCAGTATACTCAGTTACATTGACATGGATGATGCAAGATTCTTTCTCCTTCATGGCATCTCTCCTGTGCCTTTTGCCTCAAGCATTGCTTGCAGGTGTTTTGCATTCTCGACAGCCTGTCCCCTACGGTGGTTGTTGAAATAAATCAAGACTTTCTCCGTTCCTATCGCCAAGGAGCGGATTCGCTCAAGCAGAACCAGAAGTTCCTTGTCACTGTAGTGATAGTCATAGCGGCTGCTGCTGTCAGAGCCCCACCAAGTCTCCTTGTTTCTCCCATGCAGGCGGAAGTAGGAAAAGGGTGCAGTCGAAACATCCATCATCGGGGGGTTCCCTGCAACAAGAGGGAGATCGAGCGATACGAAGGCGACTTTTCGTTCACGCAAGGCGTCCAGCGTACGGTTGTTGTACCATTTGCTGTTTCTGAACTCCACAGCCAAAGGCAGGGAAGCAAAACATCTGAGCAGGCTATCAAGATACCGTCTTTGTTCCACCTCATAGTGGAAGGAAAAAGGGAATTGAAAGAGCACCGCCTCAAGCACCCCTGCATTGCAAAGCGGCACAAGCGCACGACGAAAGAGCCCTGCCTGTTCTTTGTAGCTTTGCCTATCTATCTGGTGGGTGAGGCTTTGGTGGGCCTTTATGGAAAACCGAAGAGCAGGAGCCGTCTGGTGCATCATTGCCAGCTGACTGGCTTCTGGCATTCGGTAATAACTGTAGTTCAGTTCCACCGTAGCAAAGAGCTCAGCATAGCAAGACAGAAACTCTTCTGGCTTTGTTCCTTTTGGGTAGACGGGACCTACCCATTCGGTATAGCTATAGCCGGATGTACCGATCAAAAGTGCACTCATACTGAAGATATACTATATAAATGTTAAGTAATCAAGACTCTTGTTAGGTAACCTTTCTTCCCATCGCTCTGTCTTTTCCTGTTTTTTTTGCATTGTATAGAGCTAAATCAGCACTCTCTAGAAGTGTTTTAAGGGTTGTACAACATTGTTCGGTGGAAAGAACATATCCTGCGCTGATGGAAATATTGTCAATCGATTTTTCTTTATACATGACCGAGAGCGAATGCACACGTTCAACCAAGGATTGTGCAGTTGATGCAAGTTTGGGTAGAGAAATCTGAGGTATCAGAACGGTGAATTCATCACCACCATAGCGACAGACGGTACAAGAGAGATCGAAATGGTCAATCAAAAGATTGGCAACTGAAACAAGCACTGCATCACCCGCGTCATGTCCATAAGAGTCATTTATCTTTTTGAAATGATCAATGTCTATGAGAATCAGGCCTAAATTTCTTGTCTCTGGTTGGATGCGCCTTAATTTTATGGTAAGAGTCTCTTCAAAATAGCGTCGGTTGAAGAGTCCTGTAAGATAATCTTGAATTGCTAGTTTCTTGAGTTGTTGCAACTGGTTATTGATCAAGGTGTTTGCAACGATGCTCAGCGTGCAGACAAAGAGGATGAAAATTGAGAAGCTCGCCCAGTTTTGAGTATGAAAAACAGGCATTGTTGCAAGTATGAAACCAAAAGCAACGAGTTGCAGAATCATAAGGACCGTAGCTGCAAAGGTTGGAAGGAAGATGCTTGCAAGCATAATGGGAATCACGCCATAACAGAGGGGAAGTAGTTCATAAACACCCACGAGCAAGTTGATATAGACGGCGTACCAAGTTCCAATCAGCGGTATGAGAATAGTCAAGATGACTGAAAATAGATAGAAATTCATTTTAAGCAGAATCCCTGCACTCAGTACAAGCACGAGTAATAGAGAAATAAGCAGAACATATGCTGTTTGGTCCTTCTGGCCAACGGAGGAAAGGCTCAACACAGCAAATAAGGAAATCAACAGAGCCGCGAGCATGCAAGGATGGATGTAGAAAAGCAATTTTTTTTGTATCTCAATTGGTTGTATATGCATAAGACTCCTTTGATACTCTGTAATATATCACACGAAAGGCAGGATGATAACAGGATAATCCCTTGCAATATACTTTGAATATGCAATACTGAAATTGCAATATGTATAAAGGAGGATCGTATATGGCAGACCGAGATGGACGTGATGATGCAAAGAAGAAACCTTTGACTTCAATTAGTGGCCGGCCGATAGCTCAGAATGAGAATATTCAGACAGCTGGAAAACGAGGTCCTGTTACATTGCAGGACACATGGTATCTTGAGAAGATGGCGCATTTTGATCGTGAGGTGATACCCGAGCGAAGAATGCACGCAAAAGGCAGCGGAGCCTTCGGGACGTTTACCGTGACCAAGGACATTAGTCAATGGACCAAGGCAAGTATTTTTTCCGAGGTAGGAAAACAAACAGAGATGTTTGTCCGTTTTTCCACCGTGGCCGGGGAACGGGGCGCTGCAGACGCAGAGCGAGATATTCGCGGCTTTGCGATGAAGTTTTATACCGATGAAGGCAACTGGGATCTGGTGGGCAACAATACGCCCGTTTTTTTCTTCCGTGATCCGATGCTCTTTCCTGACCTCAACCATGCGGTGAAACGAGACCCTAGGACGAATATGCGCTCAGCTCAGAACAACTGGGATTTCTGGTCAGCTTTGCCTGAGGCCCTGCATCAGGTGACCATCACCATGGGAGATCGGGGAATCCCTAAAACCTATCGTCATATGAACGGCTATGGGTCTCACACCTACTCATTCATCAATGCTGAGAACAAGCGTGTGTGGGTGAAGTTTACACTCAAGACTCAGCAGGGTATCGAGAATCTGACTGATATGGAGGCTGCAGAGATTGTTGCCAATGATCGAGAGAGTCATCAAAGAGACTTGTTTGAGTCGATTGAGAAAGGTGCCTTTCCCCGTTGGACGATGTATGTCCAGATCATGAGCGAAGAGCAGGCTGCGAGTCATCCTGATAATCCTTTTGATCTTACCAAGGTTTGGTATCATGACCAGTATCCCTTGCACGAGGTCGGTTACTTCGAACTCAACCGAAATCCGGACAATTATTTCATGGATGTTGAGCAAGCAGCCTTCAATCCTGCAAACAGTGTACCCGGCATCGGCTATTCGCCTGATCGTATGCTGCAGGGGCGTCTTTTCTCCTACGGGGATGCACAGCGTTATCGTCTTGGGGTGAACCATTACCAGATTCCTGTAAATAGGAGCAGAGTGGAGACGCATCACTTCCATCGCGATGGGGCTATGCGCCTAGATGGTAATTTTGGTGGCAGTGTGCATTACAACCCCAACTCCTATGGAATGTGGAAGGATCAGAACAATCTTACTGAACCAGCCTATGATGGAAACGGCCCTGTTGATCATTACGACTTTCGTGAGGATGATGCAAATTACTTTGAGCAGGCCGGGAAGTTGTTCAACCTCATGGGAGAAGATGAAAAACAACGGCTCTTTGATAATACAATGCGTAATATGCAGGGTACCACCATCTTGGTGCAGAAACGGCATATCAGGCACTGTTATCTAGCTGATAAGGCTTACGGTGAGGGTGTTGCAAAAGCCTTGGGAATTCCCCTTGCCGAGGTGGACATGGACAATCTGTATGGAGCGCGGGGATAGGCTCATACAAGCTTGCAGGAACTGTTATAATCCTCCATACTGATGCCCATCGTATGGAGGGTTGTTGTGAGGACTTACAAGGGCATTTTTTTCTGTGATGTTGATGGAACGATACTTCCCCATGGACAGAAGGAGGTGCCAAGAGAGTTTTTTTCGCTGGTGGATGAAGCAGATGCCGCTGGCTACCTGTTTTGCATCTCCAGTGGTCGATTTGACAAATCCTTGATTCGGTTGTTTCCTGGTCTTACGCAGAAAGTAGTCTTCTCTGCTTCCAATGGCTGTCTTGTGCTCTATCAAGACAAGGTGCTGTTACCCAGCTATACCATAGACAGGCCCACCGCAAAAGAAATAACAAACGCCTTGCTTTCTTGGGATGCCATTCCCCTTATTTCCACTACCGGGGCCATCTATCTTCCTGTGTCAGCGTATGAAAAAGAACAGGAAAAGACATATCTAGCCAAAGGCTACAACCGTTTTTTCTCTGATTTTTCTCAGGTTGAGGAGACTGTGTTGCAGATTACTGCAGTCTGTGAAGATCAGAAGGTTGCAATCCTTGAAAAGGCAAGAGCAGCATGGGGCGATAGGTTTGAGATATTCACCACAGGGAAACCGCTGTTTGATATCTGCCCGACAAACAAGGGATCTTCCCTTGTTGCAGTACGGAATCATTTTAAAATAAGAAGAGAGCATACCTATGCTTTCGGTGATGATGAGAATGATGTGAGCATGCTCAAAGAAGCGGGTAGGGGCTTTGTCATGGATACTGCTCATGAAGCAGTAAAGAGTCATGGTTTTGAGGTTTGTCATGATTTGTTTGGATTCATCAGAAGTCTGATCTCCAAGGATAAGTGATACTTGTTTGCACTAAGAGCTTGTGGTATCGTAAACGCATAAAGCTGGTTGCCTGGAGGAGTGTTGTGTGGTTTCAATATTTTTTCAAAATACACTCTTGATAGCAAGCCTGGTCATCCTTTTCTTGACATTGATCCTGCTTCTGGTTTTCATGCGTAAGTCAAGAACATGTCGGGTAGCTGTTCTTGCGTCCAACACTCTGCTCTCGCAACTTCCTGAAGGCTACATCGCACTAGATGAGCAAGGCCGTATCGTTGATGTCAATGATGTCTATCTCAAACTCAGTGGATACTCAAAAAAGGACCTCCTGGGAAAAGATTTGGCACAAGCGGGGGTTCTGGATAAAGAAAGATATGTTCTGGATCAGCTCAAGGAAGTCGTACAGAAAGAGCCCTATCTGAAGGAAGTCGTCCATCATGGCAAGGATGGAAGGCTCCTTCCTCTTGAGCTGTCGGTTATTGCCCTTCAAGAAGGTGAAATAGCATATCTATGCATCTATCGTGACATATCCAAACGAAAAAAGGCTGAAATTTCGCTTTTACACTCCCATGACCTTCTAAGGTACGTGATTGAACATACCAGAAGTTCCATTGCCGTGCATGATACCTCATTGCGATACATCTATGTAAGTCAAAAATATCTGGATGAATACAACCTCGGTAATGCTGAGTCAGTAATAGGAAGACATCATTATGACGTTCTTCCCGATCTTCCCCAGAAATGGAAGGATGTTCATCAACGGGCCTTGCAAGGTGAGGTGCTCAGCGCAGAAGACGATTTGTATATCCGTTCAAATGGGAAGGGTGAATATACCCGCTGGGAGTGCCGGCCTTGGTATACGGAAGCCGGCACTATCGGAGGAATCATCATCTATACGGATATGATCACCAAGCAGAAGGAATTTGAGCAGCAATTGAAACAGACCTCCGATTATCTAGAAACGTTGTTCAACAACACAAATGGTCCCATTCTTGTCTGGAACCAAGCTTATGAGATTACCAGGGCAAACAAAGCCTTTGAGGACCTTATGGGGCAAGAGGGAAGTTCTGTTGTCGGTAAGAAGGTATTTGAGGTGTTTTCCTTCGTCGACCTGAACGAGCAAAGAAAACTCCTCGATTCTCTTGTACAAAACAAGACAGTAGTAAACGATGAGCTTATCATTCCCTTACGTGATGGATCTATAAAAACAGTTCTTTGGAGCGCAAGCAGTATCTTTGACCCGCATGACGGGTCATATATTGGATCCATTGCCCAAGGTCAGGATATAACTGAAAGGAAATGTGTCGAAGAGGAGAATAAACGACAACTTGAAGAACTGAAACGTTGGTATGCGGTTATGTTAAACCGCGAAGAACGCATCCTGGAATTGAAACAAGAAGTAAACGAACAGCTAAAGATGCAAGGGAAAACCCTAAGATATCAGATTACCTCGGAGGTGCACCCTTGAAGATGGTTATGACGGTGCTCTTGGCCTTTTGTATGACGGTTCTTTCTGCCGTAGTACCTCAAGAGGAATTTCGCGCTTCTCTCTCTCTGGATCAACAACAATACCTGGACAGCCTTGATACGATTACCGTTTTGTTCGATCCCGGATGGGCTCCTATCGAGTACGTTAATACATTAGGTAGTCCGTCTGGTTATGCCAAGGAGTATTTAGATATAATCGGCACCTATACCGGTCTGCATTTTGAGCCTGTCTATCAGCATACATGGCACGAAGGGTTGCAGAAACTTTTCGCAGGAGAGATAGATATGGCAAGTTCTGTAAGTCCTACAGAACAGAGAGAGCGATTGCTTGTATTTACGAAACCATACCTTACTATCCCTGTCGTGCTTGTAGCAGGCCATAGTGTCGGGTACATTGGGGACCTCTCTGAGTTGGAGAACGAGGTTGTAGCGGTCGTGGAAGGTTATCCCTATGCTGAGTGGATCATGGCTGACTATCCACAATTGACTCTGCGCCCCGTCAGCAATGTAGAAGAAGGGTTGCGTCTTGTTGAGAAAGGGAAGGTTTTTGGTTTCGTTGAAAGCCTGCTTGTTGTCAACCATTATCTGACAAGCATGGGTTTGACGTCGTCCATCAAGGTTGTGGGCAAGACAGCATATGAGAACACTCTTTCCATGGCTGTGGGAACGCATCTTACTCCTCTTGTCCCCATCTTGGAAAAGGCGCTTGATACTATCAGTTTAGAAGATCGTAAGTCTTTCTATGAAAAACATATGCCTCTTAGGTATGAACTAAGGTTGAATCGAAATGCCATACTCTTGATATTTGGTTTCTCTTTTGTAGTACTGCTCGTACTTGCCATCTGGATTGTCGTGTTGCTCAGCGAACGACGTAAACGTGAGATGGCGGAACAAGAAAAAGAAAATATCAGAGAGGATTTTAGACATCTTTTTGAAAGCTCCCCGATTCCTATGGGGCGTCTTGGTTTGGACGGTACCGTCTTGGGAGCTAATAAGGCTTGGTTTTCTCTTTTCGGGTATGCGGAAAAAGAGATTCCCAATCTTGACTTGTGGTTTGCCAAAGCATATCCAGACCACGAATATCGAAAAACAGTACAGGAGCGTTGGAATAAGGCTTTGCACGATAAGGATACATCGCTCATCGAATCTGATGAGTATTATGTTACCACCAAGAGTGGTGATACCCTCATCTTGGAAATTTCGGGGACCATATTACAAGACTATGTACTGGTTTCGTTCATAGACATTACCAAGCTCAAACAATCGCTTGTGGAGTTGGAAGAACTGCACCAACAGGCTGAACGGAGCAGGATGATCATCCTCAGTGCTTTGGAGGATCAGAAAGATATTCAGCACTCACTCGCCCAGAGCAAGGCCACCTTGGACGCTGCGATAAACAGCATGACCGACGGAGTCTGTATTTGTGATCCCGATGGACGGTTCATTCTTTACAACAGGGCGTATCTTGCCTACTACCGCTTAGCAGATCTCATGCAAGAACCCGCTACGTTACAGGACCTTTCTTCCTATATTGAGGCATATCATGAGAACGGAAACCCGATTCCTCTTAAGCAATGGGTTGGCATGAGGGCTTTACGGGGAGAGCGTGGCAACGATGAATATCGATTGGTCAAGAAAGGATCAAAAGAGCGCTGGATCGGGTCATACAGCTATGGCCCCATCCTCAATGCACAGGGAACGTTGCTTGGTGCCGTAGTTGTATGCAGGGACATCACCCAAGTCAAGGCAGCAGAGCAAACGCTGCGCTACCAACGTAATCATGATTATCTTACTGGTTTGTACAGTAGGGTTTACATAGAGCATGAACTGCAACACTTGCGAAATGAGATACCCCTGACCATTGGGATTGTGGATATAAACGGGCTGAAGGTCCTCAATGATTCCTTTGGAAATGAGATGGGAGATGCCATTCTGAAAAAAACTGCTCAGTTGATGATTCAATGTGCAGATACAAGGGCAATTCTCGGCCGATATGGTGGTGATGAGTTTATCTTCATACTTCCCTCACTAAAGCTGGAGGCTGCACAGGCCTTCGTACAACGAATGGAAGAACTTGCAAAGGATGTTTGTGTAGAGGCCTATCATCTTTCCTTGTCCTTTGGCTATGCAGTACGAACCGATAGTAAGGAAACAGTCCAGCAGACACTCAGAAGGGCTGAGGATGTATTGGGAAGAAATAAGATATATGAGAGTGCCAGCGAAAAGAACAAGGCAATCGCTTTGGTGATAAACTCACTCTTTGCCAAGAGCAATCGTGAAAGCCAACACTCCAAGCGTGTCAGTTCTCTCTGTGCTTTTTTAGCCAAGAAATTGGAACTTTCTCAGCAGGACGTCAACAGGATGAGAATTGCGGGTTTAGTACATGACATCGGGAAAATCGGGGTGAATGAATCCATTCTGAATAAACCGGGAACTCTTGATATGCAGGAGTGGGAAGCTATCAAGAGACATCCTGAGATTGGATTTCGCATTCTTTCCTCCTCTGCAGAGTATAACGATCTTGCCTTGGCAGTTCTTGAACATCATGAGCGTTGGGATGGAACGGGCTATCCAAGAGGGTTGAAGGGGGAACAAGCCTCACTGCAGGCTCGTATCATCATGATTGCCGATTCATTCGACGCCATGACCAGTGAGCGGTCCTATAAGAAACCAATGAGCAAGGATGACGCCATTGCTGAGATTAAAAGATGCAGCGGTACCCACTACGATCCAATGCTTGTGAATCTCTTTGTTTCCTGCATTGATGAGTTTTCTCAGAATAATGAAAAACCATCATGAATTCAGAGCGCTTTGTCACCAGAGGTGAAGGAAGAAAAGAGATATGACAAAGTTTTCCAGGTGGCAATTCAGAACACTTAGCCTCTTTTTTTTCATTGTAGGCGGGGTGTTGCTCGTGGCCTCACTGCCTATTCCTTCCTTCAGCAGAGACGTTGCAATAGTACGGGGAGTTGCAAACCTCTCTTTTATGGAAAATGGCATCCGTTATCACCTCGATGGACAATGGAATTTAAGCATGGACGGCACAGAACGTAAGCTTGTGCAGGTCCCCTCTGTAGCCTGGAACAAGGGAAGCGGCGTATACAGCTTGATTTTACAATGGGATGGAAATCCCTCTGAATTTGAGCTTTTTACCACGAATGCAGGAACAAGTTATGAGCTTTGGGTGAATGGGGAAAGAGTTGGTGGTAGTGGTCTGTATGGAACGAGTAGAGAGCAGAGCATCCCAAGCGCAAGGCCTGAGGTTTTTTCTTTCTTTCTCCAAACAGGAGAGAATCAAATCCACATCAAGGTAAGTAATTTTGTCCATCCAAGAGCCGGGCTTTGGGAGCGGGTTTTTATTGCGAGAAAGCCCACTCTCTTGCAATGGTATCAGGGTAGGATCGCTCTCCAATACTTCATATTCGGGCAACTATTCCTGTTTTTCATACTTCAGATGGCTCTCGCTTTCTATTCTGGAAAAAAAGATGCCCATGTTTGGTTTGCTCTTGGTACGTTGTTCGTAGCAATTGGAAACTTGATGCGCAATGATCTGGCCCTCTATGTCTTGTTTCCCTCATTGGAGTATCTCTTGTTTAAACGGATGCAGATTGTTTCCTACTATCTGGCCTCAGGGTTCTTTATCTATGCATTTCGAAACCGGTTTCCCTCAGGAGTATTTTCATTTCTCTCTCAACTTTTTTGTGTTTTTTGTCTGGCCATCTCCGTTTTGACGTTCCTGCTATCCTATGATGTGGTGTATTGGTGGGCCATATCATTCTTCCCTTTCATGTTCCTCTTGTTGCTGTTTAGAATTTTTAAGCAACTTCATCGTGACCAAAGCTTGTTTGTTTTTTCAAAAGAAGGGATCGTTCTGCAAGTTGTAGCAGATATCTGTCTTTCTTATGGCATGGCGCATGATTTCATCTCAATAGCAACCGCACGATATGATATGCAAATGATTCCCTTGATGACCTATGTATATGTAGGGCTCTATACGTTGGTGCTTGCAAAGATATACATTTTTACCGATACACAAACAGAAGTGGCAAAGACTCAGATAATCCTCAATGCTTCCTATCAGAAAAAGCAGTTGGCTAATGACTTGCACGACGGAATAGGACAGTATCTTCATGCTCTGGATTTTATGATTGAAGGGCTTTTACAGGAGAACTCACAAAATATAGAGGTGTTGTCGACTATTCGGCAGACAAGCAAGCAAGCATTGAAACAGTTGGGTCATATCGTTGACGATTTGAATCCTGTCAGGTTTGGCAGTGCAACTCTTGCACAAACGTTATACCTATTGGCAGAACGAACCCAGAGTGTATATAAGGTTGAAGTGAGTTGTACAATCAAAGGAGTTGACCTGCGTTTTGATGGATTGCTTACCCAGAATCTATATTATGTGTATAGTGAAGCTGTCAAGAATGCAGTCTCACACGCCAAACCAACGTACATCATTATCCGGTTGGAAGTGCATGAAGCTACAATTGAAGGAAGTGTGGAAAATGATGGGCTGCACTCCTCGTCAAATCTCTCTGTTTCCAGCGGACATGGTATTGCCATCATGAATTATAGGATTGAAATGCTGGGAGGAATCTTTGAGATTTTCAAGAAAGATAAAGACACCTTCATTATGCAATTCAGAATCCCAAGGAGGTTGAACAATGATCAGAGTCATGCTCGTGGATGACCATGCCATAATTCGTGAAGGTATGAAAGTGTTGCTTGCCAACAGGCAGGATATGGCCATCACCGGAGAGGCAGGTAGTAAAAAAGAGCTCATGCAACACTTTCATGCATTAACCAATACCGACGTATTGGTGCTCGATATGTTCCTCGAGACTGAGGATGCAGGATTGCATCTCCTTGAGCAACTAAAAACAGACTTCCCCTCGTTGAAAATTCTTATTGTTTCGATGTTCACCAGTGCAACCCTTGTCGCAGAATGCATCGCAAAAGGAGCCCATGGCTATGTCACGAAGGGCGATGCCGCCCAATATCTTGCTCAGGCAATTAGTGCGGTTTCTGATGACCAAACTTTTATCAGCCCCTCGATAGTGGGGCGTGTGCTTGAGAGTCAAGGGAAAGAGCCGGATATGATTGCAACGCTTACCAATCGAGAACGGGATATATTGGACCTACTGGGCAAAGGTTTTACCACCCGTCGAATTTGTGAGCAATTATCCATAAGCAGCAGTACCGTAGGTACTCATATAGAGAATCTGAAATATAAACTCAACATACCCGATAAAAACTCACTTCTTAGATATGCAATAGAACGCACGCAGAGGACGGAAAGTAGAAAAAACTTATTTACAAACAGATAGTTGTCTTCTCAAATATATAGCTAGAAATATAGAAAATAGACGTCAAGCTATGATTGTCTAGCAGTATTTGCTAGAAAAAATCAAAAAAAATACGATATTCAAGTGTTTGAACATATTACAAACTATGTACAAGGCTTCAAGAAAGGGATGAAGGAAAAGCCCTGAGGCATGATGTTGATACATCTTGGGAGATTCTCAGGATGTGATACATTGCAGGAGGCTTGTATGATTCAGGCAAAAATGTGGCTTCGTATGGTTTTCTTGTTGCTTGCTTGTTCTCTGGTAAATGCTTCTTTATATGCAGAACAGTTGCTGTTTAAAATTAATCAACCTGATAATTCTGTTACTGCTTTCAGATATAGAATTGATGGTCAATCTTGGAAAGTAAGGGAAGCTGAGCAACATATCATCGAATTGATGGATTTCAATACAGACAATGATGTATTTTCTCTACAACAATATACAAGTACAGGTGGATGGGGTCCTGTTTTCAGCTATCGGTTCGACATTGCGAGTCAACGATGGGTCTTGCTTGATCAAACGCAAACAGAGAAAAACTATGAGAATTATGCAATAGAATCATCACTTAGTTTAGGTATTTATGCTGTGGTGCATAAGAGCTCTTCTTCCGTGGAACATCTCTATTCATTCAGTTACGGCCTCGGTTTGCAAGGCTTCTTGCCTATCTCCTTTGCAAGACGATTCATTACAGTCTTTGATGTCCAGACACAGTATGCTCAATCCAACAATCTCTGGACGGATTCTTTCCTGCTTGTCAATGCGAGTGTTGGGTTTGGCTATCAAATTGACTTGAATGAAATTATTTCAATACTCCCAACGCTGTCATATGGCGTGTTTCTTCACAATTGTGAAGAGAGTCTCAGTGGAACCTTGCAACGCTCTTGGTATGTTGATCAGCAGTTGCAGGGATCGATGCTCCTGATATTTCCTATTTCAAAGACAATCCAAGGAACCATACGGGTAAATGCAACCATGCTTATGGAAAACGAGAAGATCGGAATTCTCTATGGCTTAGGTGGCGGCATCCACTTCGGTGGCAGGAGGAGTGTGCTGTAATGAGAAAAACATCCCTTATTCTTTGTATAGTTATTGCAATATTGAGTATATGCTTCTATGGGTGCAGTGATTTGATTACGACCATGGCACAAGTGAAACTCACTGTGCAGTTGGATGATCATGAGATTCCTCTTGATTCTCAATTTACGCTCTATGGCTCTCAGCAAAACAGCTGTTCTTCCATTCAAAAACAACTAGGAGCATTGAAACAAGCTACCATCCTTCCCTTGGAACCAGGAGTATGGGAACTGAGCGTAGAGGCCAGAGTTGGAGGAGTTGTCAAAGCAAGCGGGAGCACCACTGTTACGCTCAAGGCAGGTAAGCAAGCCTCTGCTTTAATCAATCTAGCCTACCAATTCGACGTAACCTTCGATGCCAATGGTGGTGATCCTCCCTCATTGTCTGGCATAGATGTAATATATGATGATGTTTATGGTGTTCTGCCTACTACTACAAGATTAGGCTATACCTTCTTAGGTTGGTTCAATGCCGCCAGTGGTGGATCAAACATAGAAGAAACAACACTATTCAGAGAAACAACGAACCAAACTCTTTTCGCCCAATGGCAAGCAACCACCTATACAGTAACCTTTGATACCCAACAAGGTACTGGAGGTACTGCAACTACAACCGTTACCTATGACCAGAGCATGCCGGCTTCTTTATCGGCTCCAAGCAGAACCGGCTATACATTCAATGGATATTTTGATGATCAAGAGGCCGGTACCCAGTACTACACTCCAACCATGCAAAGCAGCAAGCCCTATGACAAGGTTGTCGATACCCAATTGTATGCACGATGGACACCGCTGAGTTTTACGGTGACCTTCGATGCTAATGGAGGAGATAATCCCGATACACCTACAAAGACAGTATCCTATGATGCCTCGTATGGTGCTCTTCCTTCTATCACCAGGACTGGTTATACCTTTGATGGATGGTGGACGACTAGCGGGAATCCTGTAACGCAAATCACTGAGAATGCCTTGGTTGCTCTCTCTGCCGACCAGATTCTCTATGCAAAGTGGACACCCAACTCCTATAAGGTTACCTTCGACGCTGAAGGAGGAGAGGCTGTAGACCCCGCTTTCAAGTATGTATCCTACGATGCCTTGTATGGGGTTCTCCCTTCGACCACTAGGACTGGCTATACCTTTGATGGATGGTGGACTTCATCAGGTGGGACAGGGTCGGAGATGGAAGAGGATACAACGGTTGCCATCACAGCGGAGCAAGTACTCTATGCTAAGTGGACCGGTTGTCAATATACAATCACATTCGATGCAAACGAAGGGATTTTAGGGTCATCTTCTACAACGGCAACCTATGGCTCTGCGATGCCGAGTCAACTTACTGCACCAAGCAGAAGCGGGTACGATTTTGTCGGGTATTTTGATAGCCAGGAAGGTGGAACAAAATACTATGATGCTTCCATGCAAGGCAGCAACAATTGGGACAAGGATGCGCCTGCAACGTTATATGCCCATTGGACGGAAGCCTCTTATACAGTCACCTTCGATGCAAATGGAGGAGAGGATGTAGACATTACCTCAAAATCAGTGATATTCAACAGCTCATATGACACTCTGGCCGTTGCATCCAGAGGTGGCTATACCTTAAGCGGGTGGAATACTCGATCAGATGGGGCGGGAAGTACCATAACAGCAGCTTCAACCGTTTCCCTCACGACCGATCATACGCTTTTTGCAATATGGACGGCAAACACCTATACAGTAACCTTCGATGCAAATGGAGGAGATGCTGTCAATTCTACAGAGATGACTGTGACGTACGCTTTAACTTATGGGACGTTGCCGAATGCTTCAAGGTCCGGATATGATTTGTCAGGTTGGAATACAGCATCCGATGGTGGTGGGAGTACCATAACAGCTTCAAGCATCGTAACAGAGGCTAAAAATCATACCCTGTATGCCCAGTGGACAGAAGCAAAGAGCTTTGTTGGGCTCTATGACAATACACGGTTCAATGCTGTATATGCAGTGCAGAATCAAGATATGCCGACGGTAAATACGACAGGAGCAGCGTTAACAGCTCCGACAAAGACTGGACACGCCTTCACAGGCATGTTCCTCAACAGCGTGCAATACTACAACGCTGATATGACAAGTGCCCGAAAATGGGATAAGCCGTATAACGATCAAGGATATTCATTGCTAGCAGGATGGACAGTGAACCAGTATACCATCACGCTTGATGCAAAAGGGGGAAATTCAGGGACCCAGAGCATTAGCGTTGATTATCAAGGTAATCTACCGCGTATCAATCTGCCTACAAGAACAGGATATTACTTTGAGGCTTATTACTACAATAAGTATACTGATCAGGGAGATCTATATTATCATGCTAAGTATTACGGGGATGGAGGTCCTACCAGTACCTACCTCGATCCAAGGATATTGACCTGGGAGTATGATACGGATGCAACCTTTGAGGCCACTTGGAAACCGTTGACAAGTACTGTTAAATTAATGAGAAATAGAACTTCTGCAGATACGGAATATTTTGGAAGCATTATAGCGACCTATGATCAAGCAATGCCTTCAAGTGGCTTGGGTTCACCACCAACAAGGACCGGGTATGCCTTTGCCGGTTTTTATGACACTGCCGACGGTACGGGCAATCAGTATTATTCAGATACCTTGGAAAGTACGAGGACCTGGGATAAGGTGACAAGTACTGCAAACCTCTATGCAAAATGGGTTGCACCAAGTACGGTAACGTTCGACAGCAATGGGGGAAGCAGTGTAGCGAGCATTGAGGATGTCGTATACAAATCAAAGATTTCAGCCCCTGCTGTTGCTCCTACTAAAGATCGCCAGCTCTTTGTAGGGTGGTATAAAGATGCTTCTTTGCAACATGCTTGGGATTTCGATCAGGATGTGGTGACCGCGGATATGACGCTCTATGCAAAGTGGAGGGACTATACTTTTGGGGATATCGGGCCGGCGGGAGGAGTCGTCTTCATTGTCAATTCTGATCAAAGTCTCAGCTGGAAGTATATGGAGGCGCGACTTGATAAGAAAGTTCATATTCCCTTCGCCCCATCCGATTCCTTAGGCGGGTATCAATTCGATCTAGGCGATGAAGTTGGTTCGGGGCAATCAAACACCTCTGCCATCTTGACCGCATATTCTGCATACACAGATACCAATTACGCTGCCTATTACTGTGATACGCTGAGCGTTGCACATGATGGGGAGACGTATTCTGATTGGTTCCTTCCCTCTGATGGGGAAGTGAGGGATTTGTTTGACAATTTGTTGTGGATGGATGAGTACCGATTCAATGACGATGAGATATGGACGTCCACTGATGACTATACATATGCATATTTAATAAGTACGTATGTATTTAGTGAAGATTATTCAAACAGATGGTATTGGGATAGTGCTCAAACAGAAAGGTGTTATGCAATCCCGGTAAGAACATTTTAGCCTCAAATAGAGCCTTGATACGATACGTTCAAGGCTCTCTAGTATGTACAAGCCATGAAAGAAGTGGAAAACTTTGTCCAAAAGCCTCTTCGCATTGATGACTCTTTTTACATAATCGTTTATACCACTATATACATGAACAAAGAAAAGATAGAAATCAGAAAGCATAGAAGAAATGCGATGGCTACCCGTGTCATTAGTGCCGTCTTATGTGTTGAACAGGGCCTCTACGGCTCTTTGTTCGTCAAAATTGGATCTATGCAGCAGAAGATATATTTTTTTAGTGCGCTCGTTGTTGGAGCCATGTTTCTTGCTACGTATCTGCTTCCTCTGTTGTATAAACCCAAAACAGGGTTGTTCTTGGGCTTTGCTGAAATGGTCCCTTTGGCTGTTGGGATGACAATTGCTTATTTAAGAATGATTTATGCTCCTGAACCGTTTCGAAGCATCCCCACGATTTACATGGCCGTTCTTTTTGGTGGCGCTGTTGTATTCATGCTGTCCTATCGGCAAAGTGCAATCTTGTACGGACTGTTCATTATTCTCTCCATTCTTGGAGTTGAGTCTGTCCTGAAGACAGATTCTACAATTCCTTTCAAGGCTGATTTTTTAATCAATGGAGTGATTGCTTGGGCAGTTTCAGCAATCAATTACCGGGCATTTTTAAGTCAGCAAGAGCAAAAAGTGCTCATTGAAGAACAAAATGCACAGTTGATACACCTCAGTGAGCGTGACTGGCTTACAGGAATTTTCAATCGGAGAAAGCTTGATGAGAGCATCCAAAAAGCAATGCTCAGTCATCCCGACCCCTGTCCTTATACCAGCCTAATCCTTTTCGATCTCGATTTTTTCAAGCAGATCAATGATTGTCATGGGCATCAAGCAGGAGACAACATACTAAAGGAATTGGTTCGCTTGGTATCAAAGCAGATTCAAGAGGACGAGATGTTTGGCCGATGGGGTGGTGAAGAGTTCATGATTCTTGCCAAACGTAATGGTAAGCAAGTTGCTGAAAATATCCGTAAAACGGTGCAACAGGCAAGTTTTCCACAAGGGGTTAATGTAACCGCCAGTTTCGGAGTTTGTGATTTTGAAGAGGTTGCAAGTGCACAATTGCTCATGAAGGCTGTTGATAAAGCATTGTATAGAGCAAAAGAACAAGGGCGTAACCAAGTAGTGGTCTCATCCTGTTGAAATATAACGAATTGTTATTCTCATAACTATTGTGTAGCGATTTGCATTGAAAATTAGACAGGGTAGCAACTCTTGTTGTTGACCGGTTTATAAAACCGGTTTAGTATTACTATATAATACATTGAGGTTGAAGAATCTTGGACAGCAAAACGACACGAAACGCGGGAATCCTGCTTCATATCACCAGCCTTCCTTCACGGTACGGCATTGGTGACCTTGGACAAGAAGCATATGAGATGGCCGATTGGATGCACAAGGCAAAAATCGGATTGTGGCAGATTCTGCCACTTGGGCCAACTGGGTTTGGAAATTCTCCCTATGCACCCCGTTCATCGTTTGCAGGCAACGAACTAATGATCAGCTTGGATCGGTTGCAAGAAGAGCAACTGCTTTTGGAGGCTGAACTGAGAGACTATCCTGACTGTCCTGAAGACAAGGTTGATTTCCCTCTTGTGCAAGAACATAAAATGAACATGCTCAAGCTGGCTGCCAAGCGGTTCAGGGAGAAGAAACTACATGAGAAGTCTGCGTTTTTAGCGTTCTGCAAAGAGCAAGCGTTCTGGTTGGATGACTATGCACTCTTCATGGTCTTCTATGAGCAATATCAGGATGCACGATGGTTCAGTCATTGGCCGAAAGCGTATGCAAAGCGTGATACAGTTGCATTGCAATCATTCAGCAAGGAACATGAGCAGGACATTCTTCAATGGAAAATACTCCAATATCTCTTTACAGATCAATGGAATGCGTTCAAGTCGCATGTGCATTCCAAACATATTCAGCTCATCGGGGACGTCCCGATATTTGTTGCTTCCGACAGTGCGGATACCTGGAGTAATCTTTCTCTCTTTAAAACAGATGCCCAAGGAAAGTTTTGTGCAGTCAGTGGAGTTCCCCCTGATTTTTTCAGTGCCACAGGACAGCTTTGGGGTAATCCTGTCTATGATTGGAGTGTTTTGCAGGAAACTGGCTATGGGTGGTGGATGAAGCGGCTGGAACGACAGTTTTCTTTGACCGATATTCTTAGGATAGATCATTTCAGAGGCTTCGATGCCTATTATGAGATCCCAGCAGGAGAACGTACTGCAGAGAAGGGCCAATGGGTTGATGTGGATGGTAAGGATTTCTTTAGAGCAGTGCGTGCCCATTTTGGTACAGTACCCATCATTGCAGAAGACCTTGGCATTGTAACAGAATCGGTTGAAGAACTCAGAGATTCCAATGCTTTTCCCGGCATGAAAATATTTCAATTTGGATTTACCCGTGATGCTCAAGGAAATCCGAATTATCGAGATGATTTCCTTCCTCATAATTGGGGTGAGAATTATGTTGCCTACACAGGTACGCACGACAACAACACAACCCTTGGTTGGTTTGATGCCTTGAAAGAGGAGGATAAGCAGATTGTACTGTCTTATCTTGATTGCTCAGAAGAGGATGTAGTTTGGGAAATGATTAGGATGCTACTGCTTTCCCACGCTCGATATGCAATTATCCCCATGCAGGATGTCCTCAAAAAGGGAGAGCGGGCAAGAATGAACTATCCTTCTACCTGTAACGATGTCAATTGGAGCTGGCGTTTTTCTCTCTCTGAATGCACTGATGAGATTGCAAATACTCTTGCTCACTTGCTCACCATTTCATCAAGAACTACTTAGTATGATGTACACCACTTGGTGATAATCATATTCCTTCCTTGCAAGGCCGAAGTATTACACTTCGGCCTTGTGCCATCTTACTCTGCCTGCTAGCATACAGTATGGCACATATTCATATAGGTACCTGTTCGTGGAAATACCAAAGCTGGGAAAACCTGATATATCGACCGCACTCTGAACAATCGTATCTTGCCCAGTATGCTCAGCAGTACGATACCGTAGAGATTGACCAATGGTTTTGGTCTCTTGGGAAAAGCAGCTATGCTTTGCCTGATCGAAAGACTGTACTATCCTATGATGAGGATACCCCTTCCACGTTTCGCTTTACGGTCAAATGTCCCAATGCGCTCACCCAATATTTTGCCTATGGTTCAAAAAGTGAAAAGAACAAGTGGTTTCTTGATGCACAGACCATGTACCGGTTTTTGGACAGCCTGTCACCCCTTGCGATGAAAATTGGATGTCTGATGTTTCAGTTCAGTTATATCAATAAGAATATGTTTGCTCATGCACACCATTTTTATGAGCAGTTGGAAGAATTTTTTTCAGTACTTCCCGATTCATTCTCGTATGCTGTTGAACTGCGTAATCCAGCGTGGCTCGACCAACAGTGGTTCTCATTTTTGGCAAAGCAACAGGTTTGTCCTGTTTTGCTTGAAGGATATTGGATGGAGCCTGTTTCGCATCTGATTGCTAGATATGGACATCTTTTTACAGACTCTTTTGTGCTTCGGCTTCATGGAGATGACCGAGCTTTCATTGAAGATGCAAGCAAGGAAGAGTGGAATCAGTTGGTATTGCCAAAGGATGGTGAACTGGTAAAAATTGCTCCCCAATTGATAAAACTGGCACAGGAAGGCAAGACGATTTATGTAAATGTGAACAACCATTATGAAGGCAGTGCCCCCCTGACCATACGCAAGCTCGTTGATTTGCTTGGCATCGCGGAAAAAAAGGTATACGACTAGCTCTCTGTGTGATAGGGTATTGGTGAATGAGGAGGTGAGGATTCAGATGGTCTTACACCTGATGCCGTCCTGCAAGAAACCTACGGTTAGGTTTGAAATAGTTTTCAAGCCGTACTTTGATTTGGATAATGTGCAACAACAACGCTCCTGGAGATGCCAGGAGCGTTGTTGTTGAAAAGGAGGCAACCATGAGTGCTCGGGTTCTCTATCTCAGTCATGGAGGGGGCCCTCTCCCTCTACTTGGAGATCGTCTGCATACCAATCTGACAAAATTCCTTACTGAAATACCGAAGAGAATGCCGGTTCCAAAGGCAATAGTACTCATCAGTGCCCATTGGGAAGAGCGACAACTGACGATTACCGCAAGTGAAAAACCTGCCTTGATCTACGACTATTATGGGTTTCCCAAAGAGGCATATCGACTGACCTATCCAGTACAAGGAAGTGGCCAACTTGCCAAACAAATCTCAATGCTGTACGAGGGCAGTGTTCTCTCACAGAACAGAGGCTTTGATCATGGTGTGTATATACCTTTGAGCCTGATGTATCCGCACGCTGACATCCCAGTGGTCCAGATTTCCCTGCTCTCGAGTCTCGATGCGTATGCTCACTATCAAATGGGTAGAGCTCTCAGCAGTTTGCTCAAAGAAGATATACTGGTCATTGGATCGGGGTTTTCATTCCACAACATGCAACAGTTTTGGAAGGAAGATGATGAGAAAAACAATGCATTCCAGAACTATTTGATTCATAGTTGTTGCAGTAATTTAAGCGAACAAGAACGTATGGATGCCTTGGTTCATTGGGAGCAAGCTCCCTTTGCTCGGTATTGTCATCCTCGAGAAGAACACTTGCTACCCCTGCACGTCTGCTCAGGCATGGCCAAAAATGCGGCGAAGTTGGTGTTCGACGACCAAATCATCAAAAGAAGAGCAGTGGGCTTTTTATGGGAAAACCTATGACAATCAGACATGTCCGAAGGGGGTATGCATGAATAAGATTAATCACTATTCAAATGGACAAGTGCAACAAAGCCAGAGAGGGAACATACTTACCCAGTTTTACAAAGAGGGTACCATAAAGGCACAAGGACCGATAAAAGATAACCTGATGGATGGATTATGGCACTTTTATCGGGAGAATGGAATTGTCAGTGAGGCTGGAACGTTCAAAAAAGGCCTGAAGCACGGACCTTGGGTGGAATATGACAAAATCGGTTCTGTTGTAGCTGAGATTCAGTATGAAGAGGGAGTAGAAGTATCTAAACGCTTATATCACTAGCAGCGACACTGTTCAGCGTACGTTAGTGGTGGTACAGTGTATGTATCACACACATCGACTCAAAAGAGCCGAAAACCAGGAGCGTACTATGAAAAGAAACAGTTTCAGGACATCTGTGCTGTTGCTTTTGATGCTCTGCCTCAGCTTGGGTCTTCTTTTTGCCCAGCCGATAGCTGAAACACCGAAAGCTCAACACCTTGTCATTCTGGCAACCACAGACATTCATGGCAATGTTTGGGGTTACAGCTATGAGAATGACAAAGAAACCACCAACAATGGCATGGCCCGTATTGCCAGTTACATTGAACAGGTGCGTGCAGATTACGATCATGTGATTCTCGCCGATAATGGTGATACCATCCAAGGGAGCATCTTAACCGATGATCTGTACAATAAACGAGAAGGCAATCATCCTGTTATCCATGCGATGAACCTTTTGCGTTATGACAGCATGACGTTGGGGAATCATGAGTTCAATTTTGGAGAGGACCTGATCAAGAGAATCCAGACACTTGCCAACTTTCCGATCCTTGCAGCTAATATGGCTCGAGTTGATGGAAAGATGGCATCTTTACCCTATACCATAGTTGAACGCGCCGATGTCAAGGTTGGAATCATCGGACTGACCAATCCCAATGCTCCTCGTTGGGATGGTGAGAAGACAGACCCCTTCCTCTTTGCCCCCGTCGGCCCTGCAGCAAGAAGGGTTGTCGATATCATAGCTGACAAGGTTGATATAATTGTTGTGGTTGCTCATGTGGGCCTATATCCAGAGTATGACGAAGAAGGTGGCAGTGACGGAGCCTTGAAAATACTTGAACTCTGTCCTGAGATCGATGTCTTGATTGTCGGGCACGATCATAGTCCAATTGCTCAAATTCAGGGCAACACCGTCATCGGCGGAGCTCGCAATCTAGGGCGTGATGTCATCCGTATCGATCTTTCCCTGAATGAAAAAAAGGAAGTAGTTGACAGAAAGGTCATCTTGGTCGATATGGCAGAGTATGAGAACAGCCCCTTGATACGGGAGAACCCATTCATCATACAAGCGCATCAGACTACAAGGGATTTTATCTCTACAGGAGCTCCCTCAGCTGATGGTACCCCGTCAGGTGGTATTTTCGGGTATGCAGCGGTTACCTTCCAGCCTGAGAACGAGATCAAGGGAATACCTGAAGGGAAACTGCGCGATACTGCCGTGATGGATTTGATCAACGAAGTTCAGCTAAAGAACAGCAATGCCGATGTGTCGGCTGCTGCGCTGTTTGCCGATACTTCCGATATTCCTGAAGGCCCTATCAATTATGGGACCATTTTCGGCATCTATAAATTTGACAATACCCTGTACAGGGTTCCTGTCACCGGAGCCGAACTCAAAGCGTATATGGAATGGTCTGCTTCTTGCTACAATCAGTATAAGCAAGGTGATGTGTCCATAAGCTTTAATTCCGATAAACCTGGGTATCTGTATGATATGTTTGCTGGGGTTGACTATGAGATTGATCTTTCACAACCGGTCGGAAGCAGAATCAAGAATGTCCTGTTCAAGGGAAAACCACTTAAGGATGATCAATTGCTTACATTGGCTGTGAATAATTACCGATATTCCTCAGCTTTGAAAGCACAGAAACTTGTTGCCGGAACAAAAGAGTGGGAGAGTCCAAATTCAATCAGGGACATGCTTGTTGCCCATATAAGGGAACAGGAGGTCATATATCCAAAGGTTGACAATAATTGGCGGATCGTTGGTGTTGATTTGAGATCTCCATATCGTGATGAGTTGATCAGGATGGTCAATGAGGGAAAACTCGAGATTCCCTATGCAAAAAGCCTGAATGTCAATGAGCTGAGAAGCAAGGGTGTCATCAAGTAAACCAAATAATGCGGGGGACCATGTAGTGTGGTCCCCCTGCTAGGTCAGTCATACGTTTGTTCGTCATCAATGGTTTTCTTTCTTCGCTTGCGCACACAATCGGTAAGAAGGAATTCTATCTGGCCGTTTATGGATCTGAAATCATCTTCAGCCCAAGAGGCCAATTCTTCCCACAGTGATGACGACAGACGCAGCAAGACCTGTTTTTTAGCTTTCTCTTTTGCATCCATACGTCATCTTCCTTCCACCTTAATAGATTGAACCACTATTGACTATCGGCTGGGCGTCGCGATTGCCGCAGAGAACGACCAAGAGGTTACTCACCATGGCGGCTTTTCTTTCTTCATCAAGTTCGACCACATTGTTCTGGGAGAGTTGCTGAAGAGCCATTTCCACCATACCAACAGCACCTTCCACAATCTTCTGTCTCGCAGCGATGATTGCAGATGCCTGTTGCCTCTGAAGCATTGCCGCTGCAATTTCCGGCGCATAGGATAGATGGGTGATACGAGCCTCAAGAATCTCAATACCGGCAACATCTACCTTCTGCTGCAACTCTTCAAGCAGATCTTGGGCGACTTCCTTGCTGCTTCCTCTCAAGGATTTTTCATCTTCCTCAGAATCATAGGGAAAGAGCCTGACCACATTTCTGAGGGCGGAGTCACACTGGATGGAGAGATAGTCCATATAGTTGTCAACACTAAAGACAGCTTTTGCTGTATCGATTACCTTCCAGATGACTACAACGCCGATGATTATCGGATTGCCGCTGGCATCATTGACCTTTTGCTTGTCATTGTTCAGGGTCATTGCCTTTAAGGAGATTCGTTTTCTAGGAAGTTGGATGGAGTATGCGGTGCCTGTCTTGGAACTATCCGATTTCGTTTCAGTCTTCACAGCAGCGCTGCTTTCATTGTTTGAAGCAGGGTCTACTGCACTGACAAAGGGATTTACGAAGAAAAATCCATCTTTCTTGATCGTCCCATAATACTTTCCAAAGAGGGTAAGCACCAAGGCTTCATTTGGTTTTACAATCTTCAGTCCGATGTATAGGATCGGACCGATGATGAAGCCATAAAGAATTGATCCGATCATGAGCACCGCTCGAAGAAGAGGCGAAAGGTTTAAAGCAATGCTTAAGATGAAAATTCCTATACAAAGCAAGATGACCAATGAGTTGATAAGAAGAAATGTCATGCCACTCGCAGGATGGGCGATGATCTTCTCTTGTGTATATGCTGAGTCTTGCATACAGGGTACCTCCAAGGGTGATAATACATAAAGATATCAAAATGATATCATCTAGATATTCTATCATTTCCCCTGCTTTGTCAAGAGACAAGCTGTCCTTCACGTACAGTGTGCACACCTATTATTTTCTGATATACTCAAACCAAAATATGCCTAGGGGGATCCATGGAAACATTCACAAGAGAAGAAGCCGAATCTCTTTATCATATAAATGCTTGGGGAAATGGGTATTTTCACATTTCTGATGAAGGTGAGGTCGAGGTCCGTTTGAAGGATAAAAAGCCGCAGTCATCAATCAGCCTCATATCCATCGCAAAGGGGTTGCAGGAGCGTGGCATGAAAATGCCTGTGCTGCTGAGGTTCTCCAACATTCTTGACGATCGCATCAAGCACATAAATGAAAGCTTTTTGCAAGCCATCAGTGATGCAGGCTATCAAGGAACGTATCGAGGGGTATATCCAATCAAGGTTAACCAGCAGCAACAAGTCGTTGAAGAAATCTGTAAATACGGCAAACAGTATCATCATGGCCTTGAGACAGGAAGCAAGGCAGAATTGATTATTGCTCTAGCTCATATTGATGACCCTGATGCCTATGTTGTTTGCAACGGGTACAAGGATGAGGAATACATTGACCTGGCATTGCGAGGGTTGAGTCTGGGTATTCAGACCGTTCTGGTCATCGAGATGCCCGGAGAGGTTTCAATCATTCTTGAACGATCCAGAGCCTTGGGCATAAAGCCGAATATCGGCCTGCGTATGAAGCCATCCACTATAGCAAGCGGACACTGGACAGATAGCGGTGGTGATCGTTCTGTCTTCGGGCTTAACACGACCCAGGTCATCTCTGTAGTTGACCATCTTAGAAGAGAGGGCATGCTCGATTGCCTGAAACTCTTGCATTATCATCTAGGCAGCCAGATTCCCAATATCCATGATATTCGCATGGGTGCGACCGAAGCTGCTAGGCTGTATGCCGGCCTGGTTCATGAAGGAGCCGAAATGGGCCTTTTGGATATAGGTGGTGGCTTGGCTATCGATTATGATGGGTCGCACACAAATTCCAGTAACAGTCGAAACTATTCAACCAAAGAGTATTGTGATGATGTGGTTGAAGAAATCATGACTATTTGCAAGGAGGAGAAGATTGCTCATCCTACCTTGATCAGTGAATCAGGCAGAGCGTTGGTATCGTATTATTCTGTATTGCTGATGAACATCCTCGATACCAACATCTTCTGGGATGGGAAAAACTTTGAGCACAAGTATGATACCGCTGCTCTTCCTGCTCTGGAGAATCTGTTGTATGTACGGACGATGCTCAATGAGAAAACAGCACAGGAGTGTTTGAACGACTTGAATTATTACCGTGAGGAAATTCGAAAAAAATTCCTCTATGGGAAGGTCAATATGCGTGAACGTGCAGCTGCAGAACATGTATATTGGAGTATTGTCGCAGAAATTCAACAAAAGTATGGGGATTTGCATGCTCCTGAAATCAAAGATTTGGAACACCAACTCTCAGACATCTACTATGGGAATTTCAGTCTGTTTCAATCTCTTCCCGATGTCTGGGCCATTGATCAACTATTTCCCATCATGCCGATTCACCTGCTCAATACCCGTCCTGACAGAAGAGCTGTCTTATCCGATATCACCTGTGACAGTGAAGGGAAGATAGACCGATTCATTGGAAATAGGAGAGTGGAACATACCCTTGCGTTGCATAGCCCTCCAGCTGATGAAGATTATATTCTTGGGGTCTTTCTCGTCGGTGCTTATCAGGAAACCTTGGGTGATTTGCACAATCTTCTCGGGGATACCAACGTTGCTTCGGTGACCTATGAAAACGGTTCATTCAGTTTGCATAGTGAATTGGAAGGAGATACTGTTGCCGATGTCCTCAGTTATGTGGAGTATGAACCAAAGAGACTTGAGGCCATGATTCGGATTAAAGCTGAGAAAGCAGTACAGGAAGGCAGGATTACTGCATTGGAAAGAAGGAAAATCATCAGTGCCTATACCGCTGGACTGAGAGGGTATACGTATTATGAAACAGACCAAGAGGAGTAAATGATGCAAAAGAAACGTTTGATGATCATAGGCGCCGGTGGCGTCGGTAATGTAGCAGTTCGAAAAGCAGCGAGGATGGAGGATCTGTATGATTGTATCATGCTAGCAAGTCGAACCAAGGCAAAATGTGATGCCATAGCCAAGGAAGCAGGTCCAGTGCCTATTCTTACTGAAGCAATAGATGCGGATGATGTATCGGCGTTGGTAGCGTTGATTGAATCCTTTAAGCCTGATCTGCTCTTGAATGTCGCCTTGCCGTACCAGGATCTGCCCATCATGGAAGCCTGTTTACAAACAGGTGTCCATTATATCGATACAGCCAATTATGAACCCAAGGACAAAGCTCATTTTGAGTATTCGTACCAGTGGGCATATCATGAAAAATTTGAAAAAGCCGGGCTTACTGCATTGCTTGGAAGTGGTTTTGATCCAGGCGTGACTAATGTGTTTACAGCATATGCGGTTAAGCATTATTTTGATGAGTTGCACTATCTTGATATCGTCGATTGCAATGCAGGAGACCACGGAAAGAGTTTTGCAACAAACTTCAATCCGGAGATAAATATCAGGGAGATCACCCAACATGGTCGTTACTATGAGAACGGGTCTTGGAAGACGACCGAGCCTCTTGAGATTCATCAAAAGGTTGATTATCCGAGAATCGGGGCAAAAGAGAGCTATTTGCTGTTTCATGAAGAACTAGAATCCTTGGTAAAACACTTTCCTACCGTAAAGAGAGCCCGTTTCTGGATGACTTTCAGCCAACAATACATCACGTACTTGAAAGTACTTGAAGATATAGGTATGACAAGTATCGAGCCGATTACCTACCAAGGTATCCAGATACAACCCCTTCAATTTCTCAAGGCCGTGCTTCCAGAGCCATCGTCCCTCGGTCCCAACTATCAAGGACAGACCTCTATAGGTTGTCAGATGCGCGGAATCAAGGACGGCAAAGAACGCAGTGTCTATATCTTCAATAACTGCAGTCATCAGATGGCCTATCAGGATACCAAGGCTCAGGCAGTATCCTATACGACTGGTGTCCCAGCTGCCTTAGGTGCCAGCTTGGTAGCACGTGGCATATGGCAAAAGAGCGGGGTGTGGAACATGGAACAGTTTGACCCCGATCCGTTCCTTGCAGAACTAGGACCCCTGGGACTTCCCTGGGAAGTAGTAGTCGACGGCAAGCTTGCTTTTGAGAAATAGTGTATGATTAACCCAACCATGATCAGCAACACTCCAGCTTTTGTGCTGGAGTATGCTTTGCTGCAAGAGAACCTGCAGAAAATCAAAGAATTGCAGGAACGATTGCCCGTATCGTTCTTATTTGCCTTGAAAGGTTTTGCCATGCATGCGGTATTCGATGAAATTGCATCCTGTGCTGTTGGGGCTACTGCTTCCTCTCTCAACGAATTATTGCTTGCTGCTCCCTATTTTGGACAGGTGCATGCCTATGCCCCTGTTTACAGTGAGCGTGAGTTTCCCGCTATTGCAAATATTGCGAAACACATAACATTCAATTCACTGGCTCAGTTTGAGAAACACAAAGACCAATTGAGGGGGGTTGAGATGAGTATCAGGATCAACCCTCTCTATGCAACGGTGCAAACCGAGTTGTATAATCCCTGCAGTGTTGGTTCTCGCTTGGGTGTTCTCCCTCACCAGCTGATGTCGTTGCCGGCAGGCATAGTCGGTTTGCACTGCCATAACTTATGCGAGAGTTCTGCAGAGGATACCGTCAATACCCTTCAATCCATACAGAAGCATTGGGCTCATCTGTTGCCCGACATCAAGTATCTTAATCTGGGAGGAGGGCATCTGGTTACCCGCAAGGGCTATGATACGGAACTTTTCTCCAAAGGTATCCTTGATTTTCACCATCGTTTTCCACACATTGCATTATTTCTTGAGCCAGGAGCTGCTTTTGTATGGGAAACGGGATATTTGGTAACAGAAATTCTTGATATTGTGAAAAATGGTCCGATTACCACGTTGATGCTCGACACTTCGTTTGCAGCACATATGCCTGACTGCCTTGAAATGCCTTACTCCCCACAGGTGGTGGGAGCAAGACTGGTAGAAGAGGGTGGCTATAGACTTGGTGGATGCAGTTGCCTTGCCGGAGATTGGGTCGGCTCCTATCTTTTTGATCATGAGGTCAAAGTCAAAGATCGGCTCATCATCAAGGATATGATGCATTATACGATGGTCAAGACTACCATGTTCAACGGTATTGCTTTGCCTGATATAGGAATCGTCAAGGATGATATCTACAGGGTAGTGAAATCTTTTGGTTTTGACGACTATCAAAGAAGGCTTTCCTAGGAGGTGTGCTGCTATGGAACATTGGTTTCTTGATTCTGAGTTTCCAAACTCTGAGATGGACAAGGCTCGTTTTCATGTGATCCCGTTTCCCTTGGAAGCTAGTGTGTCCTATGAAGGGGGAACCGCGTTCGGCCCTGAAGCCTTGATCAGGGCATCATCGCAGTTGGAACAGTTGGTTGAAGGATATGGGAACCCGGGATTGTTGGGGATCCATACCACAGAAGCTGTACCCACAGATGAGGGCCCTGCTGTAGCTATACAGAGAGCACAAGCGTTGCTGAAACAAGCTTATGCGTGCAAGGCAATTCCGGTGATGTTGGGAGGAGAACACTCGATCAGCAATGCAGCTATCGCTTTACTCAAGGATTGTTATGCAGAGGGTGAAGTGGGAGTTCTCCAGTTTGATGCACATATGGATTTGCGCTTTGCCTATGAAGGCAACCCGCTCAGCCATGCCTCGGTCATGAGAAGAATGGTTGAAGCAGGAATTCCTCTTTTTCAAGTAGGTATACGCAATTATAGCGAAGAAGAACAACAAGCGCGCATACAGTACAAGATTGGCCACTATGATGCTTCTTTTCTGTATACCAAGCAGAGAGTGGATGGTTTTGGTTCTCTTGCTCTACCACAGGATTTTCCAAAGAAGTTGTATATCAGCTTTGATGTGGATGCCTTTGATGCATCCTTGATGAGTGCAACAGGAACACCCGATCCGGGCGGGCTTTTTTGGTGGGACAGCATCGTACTGTTGCAGCAGCTTACAGAAGGACGCACCATCATCGGTTTCGATGTTGTCGAGCTTGCAGTGAATCAACTGCATCATCCGTCTTATACCGCAAGCAAACTGACGTACTTTCTGATGGGGTTGTCGAGTAAACGCTACTGAGGCGTGTTTTTGCTCATGGTGATGATTTTATCCAGTTTTCTGGCCATGATGGATGTTGCTCCCCACCGTTCAGTTGCTTGCCTGTAGGCCCATTGGAAGATAGCCAACGAATCATCATGATTGCCCAATTTTCGATAACATCTGCCAATGTGTGCAAGGAGACTTATTTTTTCAGCCTCGGTAGCAAAATCTTTTTCTACATCGAGATAAGAACGTATGACAATATAATCAGCGAGTGCTTTCTTCCATAGTTTCAGTTTTTCAAGACAAAGTGCCCGTCCGCAACGAGCCATGATGGTCTGGTTGGAAGCGCTGCCCTCGAACTCTTGGAGTATTGCACATACGTGATCGCGAATCGGCAACTCAGTCAGATACTCTTCCTTGGCATGATGAATATCTGCCTGCAAGCAAAGAGTATCGATGTATAAATCATAGGAAGGGCCTTCATTTTCAGTCCAGCTGCGCTCTAGAAGACCTGTTGCAATTGCTTGTGCTTCTTCTATCTGAGCATCGTCCAAATAGGAAGAAGCCAGCGCAATCAATGCCTCGATGGTAAATTCACTTTCTTCGCCGTTGATGGAACTGCATATTTGGTACAATTGCTGGGCAATTTCCAATTCACGTGCAGTGTCACGCAAATTGTAGTAGGCCATATTCAATTCCCCCATGAGGGTGACATAGTACTGATTCATCGGGCCGTGTTCGTTGAAGTGCTCTACAAGTTTCTTCTCAAGCTTGGCAATGGTGTTGTGTGTATGGGCAAAGTACACAGGATCGTCCAACTCACTGGCTAGCAACAGGCGTGCAAAATAGTTCTCCATCGTTTCAGTATACACAGAGTGGGGACCGCTCTACAAGCTGTCAGTGCATTTCTTGGCGCGTACGGCAAGATAGCAGTCTTGTAGAAAACTGTCGATCAACATGAAGCCAGCCTTGTCTGTGTACATATCAGTAAGAATGAAACCACTGTCGGTAAGGCCACAGAGCAAGTCTTGGAGGGTATGGCTGAATTCAATGGTGTCGTGCTGTTTCATTCTTCTTTCCAACTCCTTTTTGCTTATGCTGGTGAGGTCACAGTAGGGAAGGGTGTATTTGACTTTGAGTCTGTTTTTCATAACCTTCTTTTCATCGAATAGATAGAGTGCAGGATTTGTGATGGAAGTAAGGAAATACCCCCCAGGTTTGAGTATTCTATAAACTTGGCGGTATACATGAACCACATCGGCTATAAAGCAGGTGGAAGTAGGATTGTAAATCATGTCGAACTGGTTGTCATGAAACATACTCAAATCTTGCATGTCTCCTTGGATGCATGTGAGTTTCAAGCCTAGCTTCTGAGCGTAGTGTTGGTCTTGCGCCAACTGCTTGGCTGATATATCGAACACCGTTACGTCTGCTTTCGCCAGTGATAGAAGTACTCCCTGCTGTCCCCCTCCGCATGCAAGAGCCAGCACATTCTTTCCTTCCACGTCTTTGACCCAACGAGGAGGGACTTGTTTGAAAGGGGAAAGGATCATCTCAAGTTCCCCGTTTTTAGCCTTTTCTATCTGGCTCTGTGTGCATCCATCTGTCCAAATATTGTGTCTTTCAACTTCCCAGTCCCAAGCTTTCGCATTATGTTCTACATAGCTATCCATGGCCAGAGCATATCATTCGTGAGAAGAGTATGCAATAAGGATAAAAATAACTATAAATAATGTATTAATTTAGAATTCAATGGAGTGTACGTGAGTCTTCCAGCTACAGAATGTGAAAGCATCAAGCTAAGGTCTTTTGGGTAAGCAGAAAAACTGGTATCTTGTTTGAGTATCACCCCTTGGGCTCTTCGGAAAAGAGTCAAATGAGCAGTGAATCGAGTATCAGCTATTGCAATTGATTGTGCTCGTATCGCCTTGGTCAATGTTTTTTGCACAGCCGATAGTTCGTCGTTTTCTTGTATGCCACTGTAAATGACCAGACCATCTGGTTTTCGAAAGGCGCCGATGTGGTTGAAGGTCAGCTTGAAAGATGGAATTTCCAGGCTCTTGAGCACTGAGTTGAGTTTTGGAATTCTTGATTGGGGTTGTTCCCCGAGAAAACAAAGTGTCACATGGAAGTTCTCAAATGCGGTTTTTTTGCCTTTATGCAACAAGACTTGCTGTTGCTGTTGCAGCCTGGCAATCTGATCAAGACAGTCGTCAGAGAAGGTGAGTGCATAAAACAGTCTCATAGGGTGAGTATATAAGATTCTTTATCTAAAACATAGCTGTCAAGAATGTCTATTTTGTTCTATACTCCTGTCAAGGAGAATATTCAAAATGAACATTGTGCTTATCGGGGCAGGAAGTGCCCAGTTTGGTTTAGGTACTTTAGGAGATTTGATGCAGTCAAGCGTATTGGTGGGAAGTACCATCACGCTTGTAGATATTAACGAAGAAGCTTTGCTCAATGTACATAACAAGGCACTGGCGTTTGTAAAGGAACAGAATCTTCCTTTTACCATTGCAGCTACAACCAATCGTGTTGAGGCTCTCAGAGGAGCTGAAGCTGTTGTTATTTCCATTGAGGTGGGCAAGCGTTTTCCTCTTTGGGATGAGGATTGGAGCTTTCCACAACAGTATGGGTTCAAACAGGTGTATGGAGAAAACGGGGGCCCCGGAGGAGTGTTTCACTCACTAAGGATTACCCCGGTAATAGTAGAAATTTGTGATGACATCATGGATATCTGCCCGGATGCCTGGGTCTTCTGTTACTCTAATCCGATGACAGCTATTGTAACTACAGTATTGAGAAAACACCCAAATCTCAAATTTGTGGGGATGTGTCATGAAATAGCATCGTTGGAACGATACCTTCCCTCTATCCTTGAAACTCCGTTTTCCAATTTGCAGTTACGCAGTGGTGGCTTGAACCACTTCAGCGTGTTGCTTCAGGCAACCTATCGCGATTCAGGCAAGGATGCATATCCCGATATCCTTGCAAAAGCTCCTGCCTTTTTTGAAAAGGAACCGGGATACTCTGACATTTTATCGTATATTCGGGAACACAATGTCATGTTCACAACTGAAGGATCAACCCATCGCTCTTTGCCTGAAGGGTATAGAAGCAAAAAACCTTGGGCTGACAGAACGCTCTTCAAGGAGATATTAGAACGCTATCACCTTCTTCCGATTACAGTAGACAGCCATCTAGGTGAATATGTCGGCTGGGCGCATGAAATTGCAGATCATAAAGGAATCAAGGATTTCTACACACTGTATCAGATGATGCTATCCAGGAGCGAGCCTTCCATCGAATTGGAAGTCAAAGAGCGCTTGGTCTATATCCTGGAAGGTATCGTGCAGAACAGCGGGTACGAAGAGATTGCAGTAAATATCAGAAACGATGGATACATCAAGGAGCTTCCCAATTGGGTAGCGGTAGAAATTCCTGCAAAAGTATACACTGATGGTTTAGAAGGCATCGCCTTCGATACCTATCCGAAAGGCTTTGCTGCATTGCTGAGAAACTATTGTGGCGTATATGATTTGACAGCAGAGGCTGTGCTTGCAAAGAAAAAGGAGTATGTCATCCAAGCGTTGCTGGCCAATCCTGTCGTACATGAAACAAAGCATGTTCCTGAGCTCGTTGACTTGATGATTGAAAGACAACAACGGTGGCTGGGTTACTTGAAGTAAGCCTTTGTTTGGTCAAAAAAAAACCTCCTTGGATTTCCAAAGGAGGTTTTTTTAGCGGCAAAGGGACTCGGACCCCTGACCGAACGGATATGAGCCGTTTGCTCTACCAACTGAGCTATGCCGCCGTAACAACTCTTGCACTATAGCCAAAGGCCGCTCTGTTAGTCAAGGGGGTTTTTCTCTTTTTCCTCCATGCAAACTATGATAGAGTATATTTCATGGAAAAGAAGCAGTATGTATGCCCCAAATGTGGTTGTACCCACTATGAGAGTGATCGTTTACAAGCTACCGGTGGCAATTTTGCCAAGATTTTTGATATCCAGAACAAGCGATTCATTACCATCAGTTGTAAGAATTGTGGGTATACAGAGCTATTCAAACAGAATGAGCAGACTGGATGGAATATTCTTGATTTCCTTATTAAATAGTCAAACCCTTCTTAGCAAAACATCTTGCTTTCATTGCAGGCTATGAGTACTCTTGTACCATGACTGGATTCTTTCTAAAAAAAGCATTTTTTGATGGCTGGGACAATCTGATTTCGATGGTAGTCCTCAACCTTGGGTATCTACTCATACTGCTTGCCTTGCTAGGTAGTATGTCGTTGATAGGCATGCACGGATTTCTAGGCATTCTTGCACTGCTATCTAGTGCAGGACTCTTTGCCTTCTACAGTGCAGGAACGGCGGCCTCAACGTGGTCATACGCCAAGTATGAACGACCTGGGTGGGAAGTTTTCAAACGGGGCATCCGACAGTCTTGGAGGCATGCCTTGTTGTATTGGCTTCTTCTAGTGGTGGATGCCTCCCTGTTGCTCTTTGTCATACCTTTCTACCTTAGCTATGGCACAATAGTGGGAACTTTGCTCGCTGTAGTTCTTTTTTGGGTTTTCCTTGGGTTGACTTTTGCCATGTTTTACTATCTACCCTTGTTTCAGGCAATGCAGGGTGATAGACCCACCAAGACATTGAAGAAGAGTTTTATCATTGTAATGGACAACTTGTTTTTTACTCTTTTTTTCGCTGTGTACCAGATCATCAATTTAGCTATATCTGCGTTGCTTGCAGGTCTTGCCCCCGGCTTCACCGGTATGGCCCTTGCCTCTAGTGATGCTGTGAAATTGCTTATGTACAAATATGACTACCTGGAAGAGCATCCAGAGGCGGACCGTAAGCACCTGCCATGGGATGAGCTGTTGTACGAAGAGCGTGAATGTGTAGGACACCGGTCACTGAAGAATATGATTTTCCCATGGAAGGATTAACATGGCTTGGGAAGTTGAAGTAAAGGCCCATGTAGAGGATCCTCTCACGCTTCAAAACAAAATAGAATCCCTTCACGGCATCTCTGATAGAGTATGTGAAGAAAAGGATGACATCTATTACTCGGTCCCTGGAAAAAAGGCACTCTTTCGGATGCGAAAAGAGGTTGCAGGACCTTCCTTTGAACAGGGGGAAGGAGTTGTGATTTTTACCCGTAAGCATAAATCCATCGAAGAGGGTATAGAGCTGAACCAGGAAATTGAGTTTACTGCTGATCTTTCACAGTTTGAGAGTGCCCATGCCTTCTTTCTCAGTTTGGGCTATGTGGAATATGTCCGTAAAACAAAACGCGGGTATCGCTATGATTATTGCTGCGAACCAGACATCGTTCCCCTGCATATAGAGCTCGTGCACGTAGCATCTTTGGGATGGTTTTTGGAGATGGAGTTCGTATTGCCCTCAAAAGAGCAGATCCCTCTTGCGAGGAATCTGCTGCGTTCGGTTCTGAAAGATTTGGGAGTATCGGATACAGCAATAGAGGATCGTTACTATATGGACCTCTTGAAACATCAAGAACTCGATACGTGAACAACCTCATCAACTTCAAGAAAACGGCTTATGCACCGGACCAAGACTGCGTGGTCTTCAATATCGGTAAGACCGGAAACCATTGCTGCTGCCACAACACCAACACCGTCAACAAAAATTGGAAACCCGCCGCCACATGTAACAAACTGTGTTGGATCCAGGCCTCGGTCTGACAACGTGCCTCCCTTTGCCTTCAGAAGGTATGCATACTGTAAAGTACTGATCTCAAAATGTTTTACAGTATTGAATTTACGGTCTATCCACCCTTGCGATCCATAGCAGGTGCCTTCACATGCATAATAAAAGAGGATTTTTCCACTCATGCTTCGAATGGAAACTGCTATACTCAGGTCCCTGTCCATGGCATCAGCGACAAAGATCTTGCCCAACTCCCATGCATCTTCGGCGGTGAATGATTCGAAGTGCAAGGCCTCTTCTTGTTGTTTCAGAATTGAGATTGCTTCTTGTATTTCCATCGATCTACTCCATTGGGAACTTGATTTGCCATTGAGAACGCAAGGTATCCATCACTTCCATTACCTTGATGATTTCACTGTGCGGCATCTGCTTGAGCTCAAGAGATCCCTCTTCAATGGCTTTTCTGCAAGCCTCAACCTGATGTTCAAATCCTGTGATATATTTGAAAGGTTTGTACGTCTCAACCAGATTGTAATCACGGTCATACACGTTGATCCCTTCACAGTTGTTGATATTCATAAATTCAATGAATCCCCTGGATCCAAAAATTGCACCACGCCTGTCGGATGTGCTGAGCATTGAAGAGTGCAGGACAGCTATCTTGTCGCCTTTAAAGGTAAGAGTGATGGAGTTTGATTCATCAACACCAGAGTCTGTCTTGACGCAGGATGAAGCAATGCTCTCAATTTCAGATCCAAATACCATCATGGCGAAGTTTATCGGATATACCCCAAGGTCAAGCAAGGCTCCCCCTGCTAGTTCAGGATCCATCAACCGTTTGACACCCTTTACGGGATAACAAAGATTTGCAGTCAAGGAATGAGGTTCTCCGATGACACGTCGTTCCAAGATCTGGTCAAGCACCAGACGCATCGGAAGATATCTGGTCCATATCGCTTCTGCTGCAAGCAAATTATGCTCCTTGGCATAAGAAAGCACCTCTTTGGCTTGTGCTGCATTGACCGTGAAGGATTTCTCACAAAGAACATGCTTCCCACTCTTGAGAGCCATCATCATATGTTCGTAATGCAATGAGTGGGGAGTACAAATATAGACAAGATCGACATTGTTGTCGCCGAGCATCTGCTCATACGAACCGTAAGCCTTGTTGATATTCCACTTCTTGGCAAATTCTATAGCTTTATCCAGCTCTCGCGATGCTACGGCATAGGCCTCGACGTGTTCCATCTGAGCAAGGGTTGTCGCCATCTTTCGGGCAATATTACCAGCTCCTAAAATCGCAACCTTCATATTGGTCCTCCTGTTTCATTCAGTATAAAGGCAGGAAGAAGGAAAATAAAGCTAAATCAACAGCATGATGGAGAGCTCGAAGGAGAATGCAATCAAGCCGATCAAGGCAAAGATTGAATTGCTGCTCATCCTCGATTCTGGTTTGGCAAAGAGGGCGATCGCAGACCAAAGGCTGAAGAGCAAACACCGAACCAAGGCATCTAGGGAGAAAAAACCCATCAAGGATATGAAAGGCAATATACTCGCTGCTGCTAGACTTGCCTGCCTGGAGAGCTTGGTTCTTCCCGAAAGAAAGAGCAGACTTACTGCAACAGCAATCAGACTTAACGATCGTGATAACGTTTGAAGCGGCAACTGCCCAAACCCTATGGTAGTGCTATTGATCAGGGCAAGGGACAAGATTTTTGCAGTCTCTTTGAGATAATAGAATACTTGGTTGGTTCTGCTGTCCCTGTTGAAAAAATGATATGTTGCCGAGAGAGAAAAAAAGGTGATCAGCATTGCATAGCTGAGAATAAACGGTATATCGGTTCTTGTTTCCCTAAGAAGCAGGACCAGCAACAATGCTACTGCACCGATTGCCCCGACGATGTCGACAATTGCATTGGAGACGGAAAGAGGGCGGTATTCTTGTTTATCCCCTTGGGCTCGTGCAAACTTGTCTGCATTGTAGACAAAATTGAACGATGTCCCGTTTTTTAAATCTGCCTTGAAGTTGACAGTGGATACCTGCTTTGCATGCAAGGCAATTTCATTCACCTGATTCTTGAAATCAGAAAAGATTCGATCCAATTCATCCATATTCAACTCCAGAATTTGTCGGTCTTGATTTCCTTGATCAAACCTTCGATAGTCTCTCTCAGTTCATCAAGAATTAATTTTCGACTTGTTTCATATTGTTCCTTTGCACAAGAGAGAGCTTTTGGAAAGTGCATCGGTTTTCCAATATTTGCATAATAGTTTCTGCTGACCACAGTCATGGTCCTTCCTGCCGTCTTGCTCAGCTTACTACGCACCCTGCGTTTTGGCGAGACCAACCCTATAGGAATTATGGGACACTCGGTTGCCAAATAAATGTCGGCAATGCCTGCTTTGAAGTCCATCAATGTTTCTTGGCTGTTGAGCATGCCTTCAGGAAATATATAGATGGATTCTCCCTTCTTGAGGTACCTTATTGCCTCAGAAACGACTTGCTTACGATCTTCCTTGCTAAGTGCCTTAATCTGCTCAGTCCATCTCAGAAAAGATCCAATGACAGGAATAGAGAACCCAGGTCCTATAACCATGTGCAGTACATCATCGGTCAAGGTAGTAACGAAATGCGCATCGCTGCTGCTGAAATGATTGGAACAGAATATCTTAGGGCCCTTTGGAAGAGGCTCTGCCTCCCATGTCTGGAAATCATAATTCAAAGCCAGCAATATTTTCACCACTTTGCGATAGATGCGATGGAGAATGCGACTCGTAGTTTTCATGAGGCTTCCTATTGCCAGCTTGGCATCCAAAGAGATCGTCCAAGACTCGGGTCAAAGATTTCATGGGTTTCTATATGGTATACCGCTCTCAATAAATCTTTGCTGAATACTTGTCCCGTCGGTCCAAAACTAACTACTTTCCCTGCTTTTAACACCAAGGCGATCTCACTGTATACCTGGGCAAGCAGAAGATCATGCAAAACACAAATAACCGTGTACCCTTTCTTGACCAAAGAAGATAGTAATATCATCATTTGTCTTTGATGGCGTACATCCAGATGGTTTACCGGCTCATCCAAAAGCAATATTTTCCCATCCTGACACAGGGCACGAGCTAGGAATACCCTTTGCATTTCTCCACCGCTGAGCTCTGTGACAATGGTGTGCTCAAGATGCTCGATGTCGCACAATTGCATTGCATGCTCTACTGCTTTACTGTCGTCTGTTCCCCCAAAAACATAACGGCCCATCTCTACAGCTTCCCTGACAGTAAAAGCATACTCGAGTCTTCCGTTCTGGGCAACAAACCCGATTTCTTTTGCCAATTCTTTTTGCTTGAGATGTTTAAGGTTGTGGTCCTTGAGGTATATAGCACCACCGGTTGGTTTAATCTGCTTGTATATAAATTTCAACAAAGTGCTTTTTCCGCTTCCGTTCGGCCCTGTAAGCGCGATGAAGGACCCCAGCGGCAAAACTATGTTGAGATCTTTGAAGACCATGTGGTGATCGTATCCCCCGTTCAGGTTTTCAAAACGCAGGCTATCCATAATGATATCTTCCTTTGCGAAGGAGATAAATGAACAGAGGGACGCCGAGCAAGCTGGTTATGATTCCTACAGGAAGTTCTCCAGATCGTAACAGGATTCTGGACAAGGTATCGCTAGCGAGAAGCAAGAACCCGCCGAACAATGCAGCAGGCAAGAGTAGTCTTTTGTGTTTTGGGCCGACGAGCAGTCTTGTAACATGTGGTGCCATGAGGCCTATGAAACCAATGACTCCGTAATAAGAGACACAAATGGCGGTTGCCAGCGAAGCAAGCAATAAAAGCCCGATTCTGACCTTTTGTACAGACAGCCCCCCTGCTCGTGCCGACCCATCATCAAGTAAAAGCATATCCATTTCCCTATGCAGAAAACTGAGAGTGATGATCATACACAGCAAGGTGAAAAATACAACCCTCACCTGAGTATAGGTGCTGGTTGAAAAACTCCCCAGCGTCCAATAGAGGATCCTCTGATATTGCTCCCTATGCAGGAACATCAAAAGAGTCATGGCAGCAGAGAGAATATAATTGACGGCAACTCCGGTAAGTAAAAGGGTCGTATTGCTGCTTTTTCTCTGTACAGCGGCAGATACGATGAATAGAGTAGTACACAAGGCACCTATAAGAGCACTGAGAGGAAATCCCAGTATGGGCGTAAGGCCTAAAAACAGTGCTATCGCAACACCGAAGGAAGCTCCGCTGCTGATGCCGAGTATGAAGGGGTCGGCCATGGGGTTTTTAAGAGCTGCCTGGAAGACGACCCCAGCACAACCTAGAATCGAACCGCTGAAGAACGAGGAAAGAATACGAGGGAGCCTGAGCTGAAAAATAATGTACTGTTGATTGGCCTGTACCTCTTGACCAGTAAGAACCCGCACAGTTGTTGCCAAGTCTATGTGAGAAGGACCAAGGGTGAGTGACAGCAACATAAGAAAAGCACTAGCAAAAGTGAGGGCTGTTGTGAGCGTTTTGCTCATTGCTTAGGCTCCTGAGCCTGATGAATCAAGAAAAAGAGTTGTTGCAATGCCTGCGCACTGCGAGGGCCTTGCCGGCTGATCAAATCAGCATCGAAGACTCTGATGCTGGCAGTAAGATCGCTGTAAGGTTTTGTGGTGGTGAATTCCTTCAATGTTTGCTCTTCAGTATCTCCCCAACGGGGGTTGAGCAGGATAACCTCTGGTTCGCTGGCTACCAGCAGTTCCTTGTTGAAGGTCCAGTTTCTTGCCTCTTTTGCTACATTGATGCCTCCAGCAAGTTCAATCATATCATGCAAGAAGGTATCTCCTGTTGCTGTTGCGTCAAAAGAACCGAAATCTATTGCGACATAGACAGAGACCTTGTTCATGGTATTAGCCTTCAGTGCAACAGTTCGCACATCATTCTGCATCTGGAGAATGAGCAACTCTGCTTCACTCTCCTTGTGTACAGCATCTGCAATCTGTCTGATCAGACTATAGGTTCCCTGGAATGTTTGTTGTGTGTCCAAAGAAAGAACCTCTATGCCTGCATTCTCGATGGCTTGTAAAAATTGTTCGGGCACAAAAGCACTGCTGATCACCAAGGTGGGCTCAAGACTGAGCAAACGCTCCAGACTAGGATTGTACAAGGTTCCAACAGAAGGAAGCTCGAGTGCTTGTTCAGGATAATTACAGTAATCACTACGCCCAACCAATAGATTTCCAGCCTCAAGAGCAAAAATAGTCTCGGTTACATTAGGAGATAAACTCACGATTCTTTGGGTTTGTTCGACTGTTGTAGCCTTTGTGGATCTCATCTCCAATATCGGCAGAGCTGATAGGCGGCTGAGCATCATGCAAAAGAGAAAACCAAGTAAAAGAATTTGGTGACGGAAGTGTCGGTTGTGCATAGCTATCCTTGCAAACAGGCATGAGACACGCCTTGACCTATACTCCGTAGGTCGTCGGAATTTTTTCTATGGAAAGTGTACGCTTGAAAACTGCTGGAGTTCAAAACTACCTGATATATACAATTTTCTGTCTTGTAAATGGTAAAAAAACCACTTCCACCAACCATAGACAACTTATCCTACGAGCTAGCGTGTAAGCTGTCAAGGCTTAAGATAGTTGACCTGTTCAGTTGCCTATATTAGTATCCGCTTTATGAGCTATAAAGAAATTGAAATCTATACCGATGGTGGTTGTTTCGGCAATCCAGGGCCGGGTGGTTGGGCGTACGTGCTGAAGGCAGACGGTGTGTTCGAGAAAGAGGCAAGTGGGTTTGAAAAGGAAACTACGAACAATCGTATGGAGTTGAGGGCGGTCATCGAAGCTTTAAAGGCCTGCAAACAACTAGGGGGTGCTTCAATAAAAATCAATACAGACAGCCAATACGTAAAAAACGGAATAACGAATTGGATCCATACATGGAAGGTGAATGGTTGGCGTACAGCAAGCAAAAGTCCTGTTAAAAACCAGTCTTACTGGATTGAGCTGGATGCTTTGAACAGTGCGTTGCCTGTTACATGGAATTGGGTCAAGGGCCATGCAGGTATTGCGGGCAATGAACGTTGTGATACATTGGTCAAAGAGGCAATCAATCGAGGATGAAAAAGATTCAAGATGTTACGTTGTGGCAACTGTTTTTTTCATTTTTCAAAATCGGGGCTTTTACCTATGGCGGTGGCTATGCCATGCTGCCGATGCTTATGCGCGAGGTGATCGACAAGCATCACTGGGCCACAGAAGAAGAGGTTTTGGACATATATGCTATCGGACAAGTGACCCCGGGCATCATAGCAGTGAATACTGCGACAATGATAGGCTATCGAAAACGAGGGGTGCTTGGAGCCCTTGCAGCGACATTTGGAGAGGTTGCTCCTTCCTTGATCATCATCACCATGCTTGCAGCCATTCTCCATGAAGTGAGGGATTCCCTTCTTGTACAGCGAGCGTTTTCAGGAATCAGAGTAGCGGTTTGTGCTCTGATTACACAATCTGTAATCAATCTAGCAAAAAAAAGCCTGATCGATCTTCCTACAGTCATTCTGTTTCTGGCGACAGTTGTTGCCACAATGGTGTTTAGTCTCTCCCCGATTTGGGTAGTCGTGTGTGCAATCCTGTCTGGACTTGTTCTGAAACAGATCAAGCGAGAGAGCCTATGATGTATCTTGAGTTGTTTTGGGAGTTCTTTAAAATTGGATTGTTTTCCCTTGGGGGCGGATTGGCCACGCTTCCTTTCCTTTACAACCTTGCTGTTACTCATCCACATTGGATAGCAGCCCATGATATTGCCGATATGCTTGCCATCAGCGAATCAACTCCTGGGCCCATCGGCATCAACATGGCTACGTATGCAGGCTTTCAGGCATTAGGTCCATTGGGAGGTTTTGTCGCAACAATGGGCTTGGTCTGTCCAAGCATACTGATCATACTCATCATTGCACGTTTTTTAGGTCAGTTCGACCAAAACAAGTATGTAAAACATGCCTTTTATGGGTTGCGTGCAGCTGTCGTTGGCCTGATCACCTTCGCCGGTCTGAAACTCTTTTCAGTTACGATGCTCGATGGCTCTCATTTGAGGTTGGCAGAGAGTGTTTTGTTTGTAGTGATGCTTGTCTTCATCCTCTTTTTCAAGAAGATTCATCCTCTTTTCTGGATAATTGCAGGTGCAGTCATAGCTCTTTTGTTGCAGTTTCCTCTCTGAGGTACCTCAAAATAAAAGCAGGCCAACTGTTTGGTCCTTGCAGTTGCTCCAAAGCCAGGAGTGCTTGTTCTTCCTGTTGGTGTGCGGACAATAAACGAAGAGCCAAGGCTTCTGCCTCTTCTCTAAAACCCCAATCAAGAGCTTGTTGCATAACCAAGGCCTGTAGTTCATAGGATCCGGGGTTTTCTTCAAATAGTTGGGCATACACCTTCAGTGCCTCACTCTTATTGTCCTGTTCCTTCAGTACTCTTGCCTTCAAGAGCAAAAAGCGCTGATGATAAGGAAAGAGAAGCAGACTCTCATCTACAAGAATGAGAGTCTGCTCATAATCTTGCGATGCTAGTAGAGCCAATCCAAGATTGTATCGATGAGCAACCGATTGCGGCTCAAGTAAAAGGGCTTTGGAAAACAGTTCTGCAGACAAGAGACTGTTGCCCTGATGCAACTCATCAATGGCCTGAGCTGCATAGGCTGAGGCCATATCCTTGTTGTTGCCTGTTTGGCAGGAGATGCACAGCAGGCACAAGAGTATCAGGGCCGGCAGCAAGAGGCTTTTCATCATCGATCCAGGACGGTCTGTTCTATCTGCCTGACTTGTGAGCGATAGAGATTGGTGATTGCAGATCCGTAGTCTGCTATCAGCTGGATGATGTTGCGAGGGTTGTTTTCACCGTCTTTGCCGTTGAGTCGATCACCGGCATCACCGAGGCCGGGGAGTATGTAGGCAGCATCATTGAGCACGGGATCCATCCAAAGTGTGTAAACCTGTGCACCTTCTATAGCTCTTGCAATTCTCAAGGAGCCTTTGAGGGCACTGATAACATTGATGAATTTCACTGATTTTGGTTTCACCCCATGATCTTTTAAATACGATACGATGGTCACCAAGGATCCTCCGGTTGCATTCATCGGGTCTGCAAAAATTAGGTCCTTACCATCAAGTTGTTCAAGATTGAAGTACGATTTGTCCAAATCCAGGATGTAGTCCATGTTTGCCTCTTTCTTCGAATCATCCCGCTTAATCTTGAATAGGGCAAAGGGAGTGACAAAATCATCAGAGGAGTATTCCTGGATTTCCTTACTTAGAATCATTGAGGGAAGCAGGGCGCCTCTGAGCATCACACACATGACACTGTTTTTTATGAAAGAATCAACATCCGGAATACGGTGTACTGCATAGTTGCGTACCGGGCTTGTTACAGGAGTTTTTGTAATGATTGAGCGCTTTGACGGCAAAGCAGCGTCTGCATATACATGCGAAAAGAGCATTTCATACGCTCTTTGGATATAATACAGAAATTCTTCGTGCTCAGTACCGGGATCTCTGAGCTTGCTGATCAAGCGGCTTGCCTGACCATGTTGTTCCTGTGGTGTCTCAAAGGAATAGACGTGAATGGCGCTCTCTTCGGCGCATACCTCCTTGAGGTACCGACCGATCTCTTTTGCACTATCTACCAAGCCTTTGCGGGCATCCTCGAGTTGCATGACATCACTTGCATTCTCCAAGACTGCGCAATGATTGAGCGATTTTTTGTATAACTCGTTTACATGATTGATTTTTTCTTTATCTGATTCTTTGAGGTATCCATCAAGATCCGTTGCATGCAGTACTATTTTATTCATATACTCTTTTCTCCTGTGATTGCAAAAGATTCTATCCCAACTGAGCCACTCTGTCACCCCTTTACAGAACCGGAGGTGACGCCCTTTATAAATTGGCTTGACATTGCAAGATACAGTAAAAGAACAGGAATGGCAGAGAGGGTGAGTACTGCAAGTACCCTTGACCAATCGGTCTGATATTGCCCAAACAATCTTGTTACCCCTAAGAGCAGCGTCTTCTCTTTTTCTTCATTGATGAAAATCAAGGGGAACCATAAGTCATTCCAAAAAGGAATGAGATTGTAGATTGCGGTACTGGCCAAAGCCGGACGTACCAAAGGCAGCACTATCTGTCTATAGATATTCCAAGAAGAGGATCCATCGATCAAGGCAGCCTCATACAGTTCTTCTGGCAGGTCCTTTATGAATGCAGTAAGGATGAAGATGCCGACAGGAAGGCCCATCGCCACGTAAATGGGAGGTAGCGCCCATATGGTGTTCAACAGGCCAAGAGCCCTGATCAACTCCAGCAGCTTGATGGATGCTATCTTGATTGGGACCATCATCCCTGCGATGAAGAAAAAGTAGCATGCCTGTGCAAAGCGATTCTTGTATCGAGCCAGTGCATACGCTGCCAAGGATGCAAAAAAGGTGACGAGAAGCAATGAGGCGGAAACTACAATAAAACTATTTTTGAAGTATGTCAAAAAATCACCATCTCTGATTACCGTCTGGTAGTTCGAGAAGTTCCAGGTTTTAGGAATCCAGAATGGGTTGTCATAAATGGTCAATCGGGTTTTGAATGAGTTGATGACCAAGGTCCACAGCGGAAAGAGCACTATCAAGCTCCAGGTGACCAAGACGATGTGTGAGACGATATGCTTGTTTGCTCGTTTGAGGGAGGCTTGCATCCTATGCTCCTCCTTTCTGGGTTTTCTTTAGTGTCGGTATAACGACACACAACAGCAGCAACAGGGTAATGACTGCAATGGCTGATCCCAATCCTGCGTCAGGAATTCCAATAGGATGTTGTCCTGCTATGCCATAGCGGTAGAATAGGGTGCCTATCAGATCGGTTGCATATTCCGGGGCGCCATTGACATTGGTCATCGCAAATACAATGTCGAATGCATTGAAGTTGTTCACAAAGGTCAATACTGCAATGATTCCTACTACCGGCTTGATCAGAGGGAGCTTGATCAAAAAGAAAGTCTTGCAGTTTCCGGCGCCTTCGAGCAAAGCGGCTTCAAGCAACTCGACACTGATGTTTCTCAATGCGGCAACGAACATCATGGTAGGAATGCCTAGCCATTGCCAGCAGGATACGAGGGATACTGCAATCAAAGCGGTTTTTGTATCCCCGAGCCATGGATGCCTCAAAAACGGCAGTCCGATCGAAACAAAAAAATCGCCGGACCAGACAGGGTTGAGCATGAGTTTCCAAAGATATCCAGTGATAAGGACTGCAAAGGTCGTGGGGATGAAGATTATAGTCTGATAGACGTGTCTTGCCTTCATCGTATCAAACGTGAGCATGACTGCAAACAGAATCCCCAATCCATTTTGCACTACAAGGTGGATCAAAAAGAAAACCCAGGTATTGAAAAAGGCAGACCAGTAGCGTTGTGATATTTGTGGATCTGTGAAGAGCTTCTCAAAGTTCCCAAAGCCGACATAGACCCTGGTAGCCGGATTATTTCCAGTGAAGAAGCTTAGTCTGAGAGAATCAAGCAAGGGATAAGCCATGAACAGAGAGTACATGATCAATGCCGGTGCAAGATAGAGCAGCCACACAAGGTGGTGTGTACGATGGTTGCGCATACATCTCCTAAAGTAGGATTCCCGAGCATATACCCGGGAATCATTCTCGTCAGATTCTACCTAAGCGCTTGGACTGAGTCGGCAGCCGCTTGCGCAGATATTTGTCCTTTCATGACACGGATGACTGCTTGGTTCATCGGTGCATACAGGTGCATCAGCTTCGGCCAGACAAACCGTGCATCGGTCTCTTTCCCTGCATTCAATGCCAAAAATTCATTTGCATGAAGATTTTCCAGCTTGATGGGGAATTTGATCATCGGAAAGTATCCACTTGGGAGGTTCTTGCTGGCGGTAGTTGCCCCTTGTTCTGTGCAAAGCCAAGCCAAGAAGGCCTTCGCCTCTTCTGGGTGTTTGGTTTTGGTATTCATGGTGATTGCCATGTCAGGATGGAAGCAGATTGCAGTATGTTTGCCTTTCGGTGCAGGTATGGCAAAAATACCCCACTCAAATGAAGCATCCTTGTAGACGCCGGCTGTCCAGCTGCCATCTACGAACATGACGGCTCTTTGGCTGTTGAAAAGTACCTGACTGTCGTTGTATGTTACTGATTCAAAGCCTCTGGGACAGAATTGTGCAACATCTGCCATTGCTTGGTATGCTGCAACAAAATTTCTGTCATTGAGCTTCAGCTCTCCACTTTCATAGCGTACTCGCTGATCAGCAGTTCCTACATAATTGGGCAGGAGGCCAAAGAAAAAGGTTTCAAGAATGTCCCATTCATCGGCAAGTCCGTTTGCAAGAGGTGTATATCCCCTGCTCTTGAGTGTTGTGCATAGAGCGAGGAAGTCCTCCCATGTATTCGGTATACCTAATCCTTCTTTTCTGAAGATATCCTTGTTGTAATACACACCATGACTGACTGCAGCAAAGGGCACTGCGAACATACGTCCGTCTGCCGTCTGCCAAGGGGCCAAATTGCTGGCACTGAAATTGTCCATCAAACCGGGGATGTCTGTACAATCAGCAAAATACCCAGCGTTGAACAACTCCAAACCGGCACCATAGGATCGAGCATACATGAGATCCGGTCCGGTATTGCTGTCCAGTTGCAGCCGCAGGGTTGCATTGTAGTCAGGAGGATTTGTAGGCTGGAATCTGATGGTGACATCAGGTGCGATTTTCTTGTACTCGCTCAGAAGGCGGTTCATCTGCTCTACATCATCCGTTCTCCAGGAGCCCATTGTCAGTGTGACCGCTTTTGTTGATGTTTCTCTTGCCGGCTGTGCAGTTATCGGGAGCATGAGGCAGAGCAAAGCAAGAGATACGAGGACCACGTTCAATCGTTTCATAATTACACTCCTTTTGTATGATTATTGAGTTCAGTATATCACTGTTTTGCTATAAGACCAGATAGTCATGCCTAATTGGGAATACTCTGTTTCCTGGCAACCAGGAATCGATCGAACCAAGAGAGGTAGTCACTCTTGTGCAGGCTGTTTTTAAGGCATACAAAGTAGAAAGCACGGATTATGGAGAAATCTTTGATGTCTATCATACACAATGAACCATCTCGCAGCTCTCTTTCTACTGTAGCTTTATATAAGAAGGTGATGCCACTGCCTCTTTTTACGAGTTCTTTGATGGCTTGCATGTCGCTGATCTCGCATTTTTTAGAAAAACTGTCCAGACGCAAATTCTTCTGCCAAAGGAATTGCTCAAGGATTTCTCTTGTTCCAGATCCACTCTCACGTACAATCAAGCGTTCTTTCATCAATGCTTCAATTGTGCAGGATGTTTTGCTTAATGCCGAGTCTGCCTGGCATACAGCAATGAATTGTTCTTCGCTGAAAAGCCTCCACTCGTATTTGGTCTTGTCAAAAAAGCCTTCTATACAGGCGAACCCAATTTCTCCAGTTTCAAGTTTTGCAAGCAACGTCTGTGTGTTTTCCACCAACATGCTGAATGTTGCTGTATTCTGGTTCTTCATGAGATTACTGAGTATGGGAGGCATCATATAAGATCCTATACTCAAGGTAGCTCCAAATTGTACTGTATCAGGTTCTTTTTCGCACTTTTCAAGCATCGCTTGCAAGCGTACGCTGTCAGCATGAACTGTCATCACTGAACGATACAGTAATGAGCCTTTTGCGGTGAGTTTGAGGGTCTTGCCTTTACGGATGAAGAGCTTTCCTGCATATGCCTCTTCAAGGTATTTGATGTGTTGCGAGACTGCAGGTTGGGTAATGTGCAATGCTTGTGCTGTTTTTGTGTAATTCCCTATTGAACAGAGTGCCAAGAATGTTTCATGTCGGGTGTCTATCATGCTTTTACCTATAAGAAGAATTTATCGAATAATAAAAAAATATAATTTTATATTATTTCAAAAAAGTGATAGCATCAAGACCTAAATTCTTTGGAGGTGTCTCATGACCGTAATGTTTGAGTATGGGTATGGCATTGGCTTATCAATCTTGTTGGCCCTGTTTGCTATGTTCATCAGTTCTTTCATCCCGTATCATCTTGTCAGCGCGAGCGTTTTTGCTCTGCTTATAGGCATGTGCCTGCAGCCTCTGGTAATGCAGCATGCCTGTTTTAAAAAAGGTTTGGGATTCGTCTCAAAACATTTGCTTCGATTTTCGATAATCCTGATGGGCCTGAACCTGACTTTCTCGCAGGTATTGAAGGTCGGTGGGTATTCCTTGTTTGTCATGCTTTTTACTCTGTTTACAGCGTTTGGAGGAGGATTCCTCTTGGGAAAGATGCTTGGTCTTCCTTGGAAGTTGTCTTCTTTGATCAGTGCAGGAACTGGTATTTGCGGTGGCTCTGCAATCCTCGCCATCTCTGGGGTGATCGATGCAGAGAACAAGGATGTCGCATATGCAATTTCTGCTACCTTTCTTTTTGATGTTTTTATGGTACTTGCTTTTCCCTTGCTTGGAAGAGCTTTGCATCTTAGTGATTTGGGGTACGGGCTCTGGACAGGAACAGCCGTCAACGATACATCGAGCGTTGTTGCGGCAGGGTATGCCTTCAGTGACGCAGCCGGTGCGTACTCGGTGATTGTGAAACTCACTCGAACCTTGGCAATCATCCCCACAGTCTTAGTCTTTTCTTATATCAATGCTAGAAAGCAATCTGAGAAAAAACGAGTAGCAGCGCATCAGATATTTCCCTATTTCATCCTCCTTTTTTTAGTGATGGTGGGCATAAAAAGTACCAACTTGGTACCCGAATCGATCACGATGCAACTCTCTGAGTTATCAAAATTCTTGATGGTGATGTCCCTTGGCTCGATAGGGATGAGAACGAATTTCAGACAAATGGCCTCTTCTGGCTTTAAACCGATGTTTCATGGTTTTTTGATATCACTGTCTGTAGTCGTTGTTTCCTATGTAGTACAATGTATGCTGCATCAGATTTGATATCAAACAATTTATGGCAAACATGTCTTACAAATAAGGACAAAAGCACATCGATGTGCTACGATTGTAACAACTATTGTTGTGAGGTGAACCATGAATCTAGTATTTCTAGGCCCTCCGGGTGCCGGAAAAGGGACGATAGCGTCCGAGGCTAAGACCCATTTTGACATTCCCCATATCTCAACCGGGGACTTGTTTCGCAGTCATATCAAAGGAGAAACCGAGCTGGGTAAGCAGGTGAAGGCCATTCTTGCCAGTGGATCATTGGTCCCTGATTCTGTGACTATTGAGATGGTCAAAGAGCGATTCAAGGAAGATGATGCCCAAAAAGGGTTCATCCTTGACGGATTTCCCAGAACCATTGTGCAGGCTGATGCCCTTTCTGAGATGAAAAAGTTGGATGCAGTGGTGAATTTTGTACTCGGTCGTGAGCAGATCATCGCCAGGTTGAGTGGCAGGCGTGTATGCAAGTCGACAGGAAGGACGTATCATGTTCTCTATAATCCCCCGAAGGTTGAAGGAATCGATGATGAAACCGGTGAACCTCTGATTCAGCGGGATGATGATAAGCCTGAGGCCATTTTGCATCGTCTAGAGGTATATGAAGAACAGACAGAGCCCCTTATTGCCTATTACCGGGAAAAAGGGTTGCTCATTGATATTGATGCCTCCGTCTCTGTCCAAGAAGTGCTCGCTAGCATGGTTGAAAAACTGAAAGCGTGACTAATTGAAAGAAGAGAGTGATTTTCGCTTCATCAGTGAATGAGGCATCTGGATATGGACGCTTTGAAGTGGCTCGTTGTGGATCTTATGAAACAAGGCCTCAGCAGCAAGGCGTCCTTTTTCTATGGCCGGCTGACGTACCGTCGTCAATTGGGGTTCGATAAGCGATGCCTCATTGATATCATCAAACCCTACTACAGAAATATCGTTGGGAACGCTGAGTCCCCTGTCTTTGATAGCCAGTATGCACCCGATGGCAACGATGTCACTCATTGTCACTATGCAGGTGGGGCGCTGTGCGAGTTCCAAGATTTTTAAGGCTTGCACCTCGCCATCTTCAAGGGTGCATTCACTGATACATATTGGTACCGACGATGGCAAAATGCCATATTCGGAGAGTGCCTTAAAAAATCCCCGCATTCTTCTGACTGGAACACTATCGGTTTTTGTCGTAGAGCAAAGGCTGTCGTCATTTAGGTTGATTATGGCGATACTGCGATGACCGTTCTCAAGTACCAGACTCATCAGGTCATAGGCTGCCTGTTCGTCATCGATATTTACGCTGGGCATCTGCACGTCTGCAGTACCATCGATGGTGACATAGCTAAGTTGTCTTGCCTGCATGATCGATACGATGTCCATCCCCACTTGCATTCCCAAGGTAATCAATCCGTCTACAGCAGCATTGCGCACTGCCAGGGCAACACTTTCATTCAAGGGAGGAATCAATGTCAGGGTGTATCCATATTTTTCACACACGGATCCTATGCCGAGCATTACTTGCTGGGTATAAGGATTGCTCAATGAGTATTGTACAATCTGGGGAAGAAGAAATCCAATGGAGAGATGTCTTCTCAAGCTGAAATTTCGAGCCATAGGATCGGGGATGTATCCCAGTCGATGGGCGGTATCAAGAATCTGCAGGCGTGCTTTTTCGCTGATTCGAGTGCTGTCGTTGAACGCAAAGGAAACTGCAGTCTTGCTGTATCCGCTTTCCCGAGCAATATCATTGATTGTAGGTCGTTTGGAGGTCTTCTTTTCCTGCATGTATCATCATCCATCTTTTACTGAAATTTGTCTGCTTGCACTGGTTGTATTGTTGGTATACACTGATACTAAACCGGTTTTCTAGTCGAGTCAACGGATATTTTCTGCATACGAAGAGAGGCTCTCATGAAAGACAAGTATTGGATGCAAACCATAGACAGTTCAGTAAGCGCACCGTATGTACAGCCCCTGTACCCAAAGAAAAAGAGCAAGATTTCCATTTCATTGCAAGTCGGCAGGGATGAGGACCTGCTGGATATCAGGTTGGTAAGTTTTCAGCTCGGACGGGAAATGCAGTTCACCATGACCTTCGTAGAAGAGAAGAATACAATCTGTTACTACCAAGCTGAAATAGACTTAGTAGATGAGAAACTCTATTACTATTTTTTTGTTATTGCAAAAGATAGAGCCTATTCATACAGCAAGACAGGTCTTAAGGCCTCTGTTCCTCCTTTAGTGGAATGTTTCTCTTTGAAAGCGAATTTGCATGAGGTCGCGTGGGTTTCAGAGGCCTCCTGTTATCAGGTATTCCCTGATCGATTTAAAAATGGCGATCCCGATGTTGGAGCAAAAGAGGGGCAGTACAGCTTTAACGGTGGAATAGTCAGCGTCCATGGGTTTGATGAGCTTCCCCTGACATTCGAGCAGGCTCGTTGTCTTGATTTCTTCAACGGTGATCTCAAGGGAATTGAGATGTCCATCGAGCACTTCAAGTCCTTGGGTATCAACACGCTGTATCTCAATCCGATTGGATGCAGCAGAACCACCCATCGGTATGACTGCATAGATTTTTTTCATATTGATGAAAAGCTTGGTGGGGATGCCGCGTTCGAGAGCTTGTGCAGGACCCTGCATGAGAACGGCATGAAGGTTATTGTTGATATCTCAATAAATCATACCGGTACCGATCATCCATGGTACCAAAAAGCGCTCTCCGATCCGGACAGTGAGGAGGCATCATTCTTCTATATCAATAAGGATGGTACGGTGGCCTTTTGGCAGGATGTCCCTACCTTGCCGCAACTGAATTACAATAGTAAAACATTAAGAGACCTTATCTATCGAGACAGTGATTCTGTAATGCGGTCATTTCTCAAGGAACCCTATCTGCAAGACGGCTGGAGGCTCGATGTGGCCAGTGAAGTAGGGCGAAAAGGGGAAGATCAGTTGTGTGAGGAAATTTGGAGGGAGGTGAGAACCTCATTGAAGAAAGAGCGAGAAGACGTCTATCTCGTAGGCGAGGACTGGGTGGATTCTACACCGTTTTTACAAGGTGATATGTGGGATGCAACCATGAACTATCTTGGAAGCAGCCGGCCGATGAGATCCTGGATGGGAGAGACTGACCGCCAGCTCTCAGAGGGTTGGGGACAAACACCACAGCCTTGCAGGGCTTTCGATGGTGATGAATTCGCCCAAGCCTTGCTTAGTCATCTCAGCTCGATGCCTGAACAGATGTTGTGCATGCAGATGAATCTGATCAACAGTCATGATACGCCGAGATTGTATGAGCATAGTGCTATATTTGATTTCCGTATTTACAGCGGTTTGGTGAAATTATTGTATGTGCTCCCTGGAATGCCCAGCATCTACTACGGTGAGGAAATTGGCCTGCAAGGACCGAACGAATCGGTTCAGACGAGCAGGTATCCGATGCAGTGGGATACAAAACGGTGGAAGATGGATTTCTATGCATTGTATAAAAGCGTCGGTAAATTTCGTCAAACGTATAAATCTTTGCTCAAAAATGGCGCGTGGGCAATATTGTACAGCGATCGATACTCTTTGGTCTTTGCAAGATATGACAAAGCCAAGGCTCTGCTTTGTGCAATGAGCAAGAAGAAGGGTAAGCATGAAATCAGATTCAGTAATGCGATGGTATGCATGACGGAAATTATTTCTTCAGAAGCGTTGCAGGTTACGCTCGATCAAGATTTCTGTACAGTTGTACTTGAAGAATGTGAATCTGCACTTATAGTTGCTAATCGCTTTATGTGAGAAAAAAATGCAACATATTTGTTGCAGAGAGCTTGCAATATTTCATTAATAACACCAAAATACAGTGCCAAAACCCTCCTAAGGAGTTGCGTGATGGCCTATATTTTTGATGAACCCAGCCGTACCTTCAGCGAGTACCTTCTGGTACCCGGATATTCTGATGCCTCTTGTATTCCTGACAATGTTTCATTGCACACCCCGTTGGTCAAGTATAAGAAAGGGGAAAAACCCTCTCTCTCCTTACGAATACCTCTTGTCAGTGCAATCATGCAGTCGGTCAGCGGTGAAAGAATGGCGATCGCTCTGGCTCGCGAAGGTGGTTTAAGTTTCATTTATGGGTCTCAGACCATCGAGGCTCAATGTGAGATGGTGAGGCGGGTGAAATCCTTCAAGGCTGGGTTTGTACGTTCTGATTCCAATCTCAGGCCGGAGCAGACGCTCAAAGACTTAATTGAGTTGAAAGCCCGTAAAGGGCATAACACGATTGCAATAACTGATGATGGCAGTGCCAACGGGCGATTGCTGGGAGTGGTTAGCAGTCGCGACTGGAGACCCAGCAGGATGGCTTTGGATACTCCGATTCATACATTCATGACAAAGTTTGATAAGCTTGTATATGCTCGTGAAGGAGTCTCTCTTTCTGAGGCCAATGATATTATCTGGGAACATAAGCTCAATAGTCTGCCTATCGTTGATGATCTGGGAAAATTGAAGTTCTTTGTATTCAGAAAAGATTATGATAGTCACAAGGAGAACCCTGAAGAGTTGCTCGATGACCATAAGCGATACTTGGTTGGAGCAGGCATTAACACCAGAGATTATGAACAGAGAGTTCCTGCTTTGGTTGAAAGTGGTGCTGATGTATTGTGTATCGATTCTTCCGAGGGCTTCAGCGAGTGGCAGCGTCGTACCCTTATTTGGATCAAGGATCGATATGGCGATACTGTTAAAGTGGGAGCGGGCAATGTGGTTGACCGTGAAGGATTTTTATTCCTTGCTCAAAGCGGTGCAGATTTTGTAAAGGTCGGTATCGGGGGAGGTTCGATCTGCATCACCCGCGAGACAAAGGGAATCGGTAGAGGCCAGGCAACAGCCGTGATAGAGGTGGCAAAGGCGAGGGATGAATATTTTGAACAGACGGGAACGTATATTCCCATTTGTTCAGATGGCGGAATCGTATTGGACTACCATATGACTCTTGCCCTCTCCATGGGAGCTGATTTTTTGATGCTTGGACGTTACTTTGCCCGCTTCGATGAAAGTCCAACAGAGAAGGTGAATGTAAAGGGCGCCTATATGAAGGAGTATTGGGGAGAGGGATCGGTAAGAGCCAGAAACTGGCAACGTTATGATCTTGGAGGCGATTCGAAGTTGAGTTTTGCAGAGGGGGTCGATTCGTACGTTCCGTATGCTGGAGCCTTGAAAACCAATGTGCAGCTTACACTGAGCAAAATTAAGTCGACTATGTGCAATTGTGGTTCATTGACGATTTCCCATTTACAGGAACATGCTAAACTGACACTGGTATCCTCAACATCCATCATAGAAGGCGGTGCCCATGATGTAGTTTTGAAGGATTCGAATGAACGGCCTCGAACTTAGAATCTTCTAACATGGACAATACTTCTTACATATAATATGGTATATAGCTATACTGGTTTCTATGCAAGGTGTGAGAGGTATGGACAAAGTCGATCATAAGACAGTACAGCAGCAATCACTGCTCGCCATCAACAAACTTCCTGGCGGGGTGGGGATTCTTCAGCTTGGTCAATCAGTAGAGGTTCAGTACATGAGCCGAGGTCTTGCCAAGCTCTTAGGCTATAGCGCAGCCCAATTCAAGAAGTATCGAACCCAGTCAATGCTTGACGTAGTGCATCCACTTGATCTTGATCGGGTACAGTCGAAGCTGTTGTCCCATGCACACAATCGAAAGGCCTTGGATTTGGAATTCAGGTTGTCAGTAAAAAAGAACCGTTGGATTCGTTTGCAAGGAAGGTGCTCCCGGCAAGATGAATCAAGCTCACTCTATTATGTGGTTGCCAGTGACATCACCGAAGCCAAGGAGAATGCTCTGAAGCTGGAGATGGTGCATGCAAGGTTGCAGTTTGCGCTTACCCATTCTACCTTGGAAATTTGGGAATATAGAATCAAAGAGGACTCTATACAAACCCTCACACCGACCATATGCAGTGGACATCCTGCACTTAGATTCAATAACCCTTGCGCATATCTTCTTGAACAGGGATTTGTTCATCCTCAATTTTCGAAGACGGTCGAATATGATTTCATGCTTCTCAAAGAGCGAACAGCTGTGACCTCAATCATGAGGGTGAGAGCGCTTGATGGTCAGTTTCGATGGATGAAAATCAGTTACTCTTTCATGCATGATGCGATTGATGTTGCTCTTGGGATGTTTCAGGATGTTGATGATGAGATCGAGACCAGATTGCATCTCATCGGAGAGGAATGCATCTTTTTTGCAGCGTTCGATATAGAGACGGGAAGACCTGTTCTTGCCGACAACCAAAGTTGGGATTGGTTCGGTGGTTTGGATGCAAATCTGTTTGAAAGCTACGACGAACTGTTTGAAAGGGCTATCGGAAAATATCCTCCAAAAGAATTTGAGACGATTAAAACCGTCGAGGCATTGCGTTCATTTTTGGCAACTTCACAAAAGGAGTTGGTGATTGAGGCCAAGATGATCCATCCTTTCAAGATGAATGAGGGAAAGCGATGGTATCGGTTCTATCTCAGTTGCAGCTCAAGCAATACCGGTTCCTTCGTTTATATAGGTATCAAGGATATTGACCAAACGAAACAGGAGACATTGTTGCTGCAAAGTCGTGCACAATTCGACCCTCTTACACGATTGCTCAATCGGTACAGTCTTGAGGATACTGTAAGCAATACCCTTATGCATGCAGAACAATCTTCTGTAGCCTTCTTTCTTATCGATATAGATAATTTTAAGCAGGTCAATGATACCTGGGGACACAAGATAGGGGACAGGGTCTTGATTCGGCTCGCAGCATTGATGAAGCTGCATTTCCCTCACGACAGTTTGATTGGTCGACTAGGGGGAGATGAGTTTGTTGTATGTTGTTGTGTTGCAGATGATGTGCAGCATGCTTTTACCCTAGGCAGGGATTTCTGCAATCTTGTTTCGAGAGATGCTGAAATGGTCGGCCCCGTTACTGTTTCCATCGGCCTGAGTCTGAAGAGTGAGGCCGAAGCAAGTTTTTCAGAGCTCTATCAACATGCAGATGTTGCCTTGTATGAAGCCAAGGACCAAGGAAGAAACCGCTGCCTCGTCTATAAAAGCCGGATGGGGCTCAAAAAAGTAGTTTCATGGTCGAACCATCAGATGGTATTGGATTCTCTTTCAGATGTGGTGTACGTGTGCGACCTGGAATCATATGAGCTGCTTTTTCTCAATAAAGAGGGCAGAGTCTTGTTTGGTTGCGACCAGCCGTACTCCCAGAAAAAATGCTATGAAGTATTATACAATAGACAATCGGTATGCCCCTTTTGCAAATTCAATTCTCTCAGTTATGATCACTTTTTATTCTGGGTGCATGAGACAGAAGAAGGAAAATCATTGCTTTAAAAAGAGAAATTGGTCTTGATTCATAATCGGACAGTGAAGCTTACTGTCTTGGTGGATCAGGTAAAGCAGTCGAGCGATATCTCAAAAACCATTTATGCACAGAAGCCGGTGCAGCACACAGCTCTGGTGCAATATCTTCAGTTGATTAATTTTGGAGGCCAGAGTTGGGATTATGATCTGAAATATGACATATTGACCTTTCAGGTATTCAAGGAGGGCAAGGTCGAAACCTTGCAGGTGCATTCGTATCTGAAGCAAGGAAAGATGCCGAATTTTCTGCACCCCGAGGATGGTCTTCTCCTGCGTGACTACATAGCTATGAAAACGATGAAAGAAAACAATGAGCCAATTGTAGTCCGCATACAAGAAACGTTGCACTCTTACAAGCCGATCATGCTGACCTCCTATCTGGCTCTGGATGATACTCAAACCATTTGCAGAGTCGGTGGTTTGATTGTGCCCTTTGTTTCTTTTGGGTTTGCCGAGCAACCAAGATACCTGCTTGAATTTTTCAATGCATTGAGTGTCGGGATGATCACATTCAGTTATGAAGAGCACAACGCGACACTGCTTTTCTACAACGATGAATTTCTTCGTATGTTTGCTGTAAAGGTAGAGGACCTTGTCAAAGATCCTCTCTTGTGGCTCTCCAGCGATGAAAAAGATTTGGTGTTTGAGCGTATACAATCCTTGCTTTCGTCGGATATGAGGTATGAAACATACCAACTGCAACAACAAAATCAGAGAACCCTTTCAATCACTTGTTATCTCGGCCCTTCCTTCTCTCGTTCCAGGACGGTTTCCTTGAGCATGATGGACATAGGAAACCTCACAAAATTGAAGCGATATAACCAGAACCTGCAATTGTTCATGGATCAGAGCCTGCAGGGCATAGGTGTTTTCCGATTGAGACCGGATAGTCTGCATCTTGAATATGTGAATGAGACTCTTGCGAAGATCCTTGGGTATGAGCGCAAGGAATTGACCCGTCAATTACTCGAAAATGGGATGCAGATTTTTTACCATGAAGATCGTTCCTTGCTTCTCTCCAGAATAGAGAAGTACATATTGACCTCGGACAAGGATGAACCTTTCCGTCTTCGATTGCTTGGAAAGCAGAAGCAGTTGATCTGGTGCGAAATCGTCTTCCGACAAATAGGGAAAAAAGGAAAATCAGAACCGTTCTCCTTGCTCTTTACCGACATCACCCAAAAATTACTTGATGAGAGGATGTTGCAGCAAACAATGCAGCAGCTTTCCTACGCATTGAGCCACAACCTTACAACTGGGTTGTACACCAGGCAGAAATTCTGTGAACAGGTGAGGCTCCTGTTGGATGAAAACATCGACGACTCCTTTTATATAGTGTATTGGAATGTGGAACGGTTTTCCGTTGTCAATGAGTTGCTGGGCTATGAAAGCGGCAATCAAGTTTTGCAGTTGATTGCTACATCAATGCGCACCTATTTTTCAGGAAAAAGTCTCTGTTGTTATGGACATCTTGAATCCGATCATTTTGCTGCTGTGCTGAAGTGTACAGATTGTACCACTCTACAGCTGCAACAGCTCATAGATCTCAAGGCCATCAGGGACTCAATCGGCTTTGCGATGACTGTGGCTATAGGCGTGTATCTGATAGAGGATAATACCCTGCAGGTCAGCCAGCTTATCGATCGGGCTCATAGCGCTGCAAAAAATTCTAGAAGACAGTTCGAGCACAACGTATCCTTGTACAAACCCTCTTTCCGATCTGATACGTTCAATGAGCAAGAGGTTTTGAACCAGATGCAGGGTGCTCTGGATGAAGGACAATTTACATTCTATTTGCAACCAATATATTCAGTTGAACATGGTCATATAGTTTCTGCTGAGGCTTTGGCACGATGGATCCATCCAAGCCGGGGCGTGATTGAACCGATCCAGTTCATTCCTGTCTTTGAGCGGTATGGGTTCATAACCACATTTGATTTGTACCTCATGGACAAAGTCTGCGACTTCTTGCAGGATCAACGTTCTCAAGGGCATACAGTGGTTCCTATTTCAATAAATCTTTCAAGAGTCGATCTGAGCAATCGCGAGATAGTCAACATGATTGCTCAAACCATAGAGCCATATGATTTTGACCGTAGTTTGTTGCAGCTTGAAGTTACAGAGTCCTGCTACATGGATAATCCTGAACACTTGTTGCAAGCATTACAATCTCTTAAGCAATTAGGGTTTACCATCTTGATGGATGATTTTGGCAGTGGCTACTCTTCTTTGCATATGCTGTATACGCTCGCCTTGGATGTCTTGAAGATTGATCGTATCTTTCTTGTTGACTTGGATGAGGAGCCTCGTTCAATACCAGTACTGAAGGCAATCGTTCAATTGGCGAAAGGCCTTGGATTGCCTGTGATTGCAGAAGGTGTTGAGACTGAGGATCAGCTTCAATGCCTCAAGCGTCTCGACTGTGATTTTGCTCAGGGGTATTACCTGTGTAAACCTGTGGAACAAGAGACATTTATTTCTCTTTTACATGGTTGACAGTACAAGGAGCTTTATGATACGTTCTTCCTTGTCGGCCGGATAGCTCAGCGGGAGAGCGGTTGCCTTACACGCAACTGGTCGGGGGTTCAAATCCCTCTCCGGTCAAAGACGCACCTTCGGGTGCGTTTTTTTGTTGCCTTGTCTTTTGTGATGATTCGTGATTATCTTTGGTTCATCGAGGAATAAGATGCGCATGGATTTGTTGATTTGTTCATTTTTCGTGTACGCAACAATAGGGTATATTGTAGAAGTTTTGTATTGTTCGCTGTTTTCCAGACGATTTGTAAATCGTGGGTTTCTTCATGGGCCATATCTTCCCATCTATGGGTTCGGGGCTTTGCTTGTAATCTATCTTTTCGAGGATTTTTCCTCAAATCCACTGCTTCTGTTTGTATTCGCTATGATCGGGACCAGTGCTTTGGAGTATCTGACCAGCTACTTGCTAGAGCAGTTTTTTCATACCAAGCTCTGGGATTACAGCCATTATCGGTTTCAGATCAGAGGACGGGTCTGTCTGCTCAACTCTACGCTGTTCGGAATTTTGGGATTGTGTATCATCTATATAGTCAATCCTGTGGTGCTTCAGGTTCTAGTACAGCTTGATGATGCCCTTCTTGCAACATTTTCGAATCTGGTCATCCTGATTATCGCAGTAGATACTACCAGTTCTGTATTCCGAATGGCTTCATTCCAAAAACAACTTACTGAGTTCAGACTCAAAAAAGCTGAAATTGAGGAGCGATTGCACATTCTTTCTCGTGTGAAGAGCAGTAAGGCGCTTGAAGGACTTCGCCTAACATTGGATACTGAGCTGGAGGAATTGCGAGGTAGACTCAATGCCTCTGCAAAACGAATTTTAGATGCTTTCCCCTCTATCACGAGCAGTAATGAGGAGAAACGACAACTCTTCGAAGTGCTTAAGCACAATGCAGAACAAATGAGAGAGAAAGAAAAAGCCTTGAGGGAACGATTGAAGGAAAAGCGAAGGAAACAGCATGATAAAACATAATTTGAAAGAGCAGCGCTCCAATATCTTGGAAGAAATGGCAGAGGCCGCACTGAAGGTAGGACGAAGGGCGAATGAAATTTCTCTCATGGCTGTAAGCAAACTGCATCCCTATGAGGAGATTCATGCTCTGTATGAGTTGGGTCAAACATTGTTTGGAGAGAACCGGGTTCAGGAGACCCAACAGAAATTTCCAATCGATCGGCCTGAGAAGATGAACGTGCATCTTATTGGACATCTTCAGTCAAACAAGGCAAAAAAGGCTCTTGAGTTGTTTGATTGCATCGACAGCGTCGATTCTTTAAAACTTGCACGGAAACTGGAAAGTCTTCTTGATAGGCCGTATCCCATACTGCTTGAGTTAAAAACGGCAGAAGAGGAAACAAAAAGCGGGTTTCCCAACGAAAAAGAGCTCTTGCATGCACTTGATGAGATAGCGGCATTCAAACATCTGAGGGTAAAGGGACTGATGACCATCGGGCCTCTTGAATGTGGTGAACGAGAGACTCGCTCGGCGTTTAATAGACTGTATACATTGTATAGCCAAATTGAAGTGAGATATCCTGAAATGGAACTCGATACTCTGAGCATGGGGATGAGTTCAGACTTCAGGTGGGCTATAGCCGAGGGGTCCACACTCATCAGGGTGGGGACAAAATTGTTTGGACAAAGGATATATGGATGAAGAAAATACTCGTAGTTCTCGTGCTCGTCCTCCTATTGACACCCTCATATTTGGTCAGTGAGCCCCTTAGAGGGTACGAACCATATGAAGAGAACGAGTTTCCCCTGTGGACATACAAACTCAGGCGAGCTGAGACTCTTTTCTTTGGTTCCATGGTACTTACTTTGCCAGCTGCCGCCTTGATTTGGAGCCTTGCCCAACGAGCGAACATGGTATCTCCTGCCTCTACGGAATTACAGAACTTATTGATTCAAGCCTCTATTGCTGCCACGATTTCTCTTGGAATTGCTACTGCAGACTATATCATCGGAGAAATTGGAGGACAGTGATGACTCAAGAGATGCGCACCATCGAGTTTGTAGTCGACGCTGTAGAACAAAAGATGCGCCTCGATGCGTATGTAGGGTCTCATACGCAAGAGATCAGCAGGTCTACGCTCAGCGATCCTTCGACCAACATCTTTCTCAACGGAAAAGAAGTGAAGAAAAGCAAGAAGGTGGGCGAAGGTGATCGGATCTGCATTCAGTACAGTCAGAGTTTTTTTGAAGGAATCGTTGCACAACCCATCCCCTTGAAGGTTCTCTACGAGGATCAGGATCTTTTGTTGCTGGACAAACAGCAGGGGATGGTTGTCCATCCTGCAAACGGAAATATGGACAATACTTTGGTGAATGCACTTGCCTTCCGGTATGGGCTGGAATTCTGCAAAAATTTTGAGGATGATGAAGAAGATGATGATCCTGATACCTTGCAAGGTCCCTTGGTACGTCCTGGTATCGTTCATCGCTTGGACAAGGATACCAGCGGTGTTATGGTCGTTGCCAGGACAAGGCAAAGTCAGAGACACTTGAGTCAACAGTTCAAGGAAAGGACGACCAAGAAAATCTATATTGCCTTGGCAAAAGGGGTATTCAGAGATAGCGCTGCTACGATCGAGAAGCACATCATCAGGGACAGTTCAGATAGAAAAAGGTACACCACCTGCTCAGAGAATGAAGGCAAAAGTGCAAAGACAACATATACTGTGCTTAAACAGTACAGCACTTGTGCTTTGCTCAGAATAACGCTTCATACTGGAAGAACACACCAAATAAGGGTTCATCTCAAATCAATTGGGCACCCGCTTGTTTCAGATCCGATATATGGCAAGGATGAACACGTAGGATTGATGCTTCATGCGATGCTTTTAGAGGTTGAGAGTCCTTCCACTGGGAAGAGGATCTGCTCTAGGGCACCTCTTCCTCCAAGGTTTGGCCAATACTTAAAAACTATTCGTCATCCCTCCAGTGTTCCCGTTCGGTCTCGATAGCGCCGAGTTGCAGAAGGTCATGGTTGAACATTCGTTCAATACGTATTTTGCTTGCAGTACCGTGGCCCGGAAAGATCAGGATGTTTTCATCGAGGGTCATCAGTCGTTGGTTTATTGATTTTAGCAATAATGCTTGCTCTCGATAGCCGGGGGTGGAGCCGATTCTGCCACAAAGCAGGGTATCGCCTGTAAAGAGGGCATGGTCAATTTTGTAAACCATGCTGTCCAGGCTATGGCCGGGGACGTGCAATACCTCAATCTCGAGGTCGCAAATCGTCAGTGTGCTTTTATCCTCAACAATTTGATAGGGAAAGGGAAATGCACTGAATGAGGAGGCATGTATTGTTACATCATAGATTTTTTTCAACGTCCATAATCCTTGGGTGTGGGCGGTGTGTCTGTGGGTGAGCAGTACATGATTGAGTTTATATTGGTTGGACTCAATGAGGTTGATCAATTCCAAATCGACATGCCCGGGATCGATCAAAAGCGCTTCAGATCCAGCTTTTTTGGCAACAAGGTAGGTATTGCAAAAGCCTACCACCGAAAAGTGTTGGTAGATGTTCAATGTCGGGCCTCCTCATAGTTGGAATAGCGAAAGGAGACCCTTCTCTGCTCGGTGAAGGTGAAGTCAGCCTTCTTGAGATTGCAGTCCTCAAAGGTTGTATCTCTTAGGAAACTGGAATTGAAGGTACTGAAATAGAGATCACTATCATTGAAATTGCATCTGTAGGTGTCAACACCACAAAAGTTTGTATGAATGATGGTCGAGTGCGAAAAATCGCAATCAATCATTTTACTGCCGCTGAAAACGGAATATCGGCTCACTATTGCATTGAAAGTGCATTGTTCAAACAGACAGAAATCAAAAAAGCTGTTATGCAGGGTAAGATTTGAAAAGTCAATATTACGAAAGGTGCACCAAGCCATATTTGAGCCGATGATCGCCTGCTTGGGAAGCTTTAGGTTCTCAAACTCGCTGTGCGTGATGGAAAAATCGACAACATCCTCACTGCTTGAGATTTTTTCTATACATTGCTGATGTACATATTCCTGATTGGGACTGTGACGAAAACAATAGACTCCGTCGTAACAGACATAGGTGCGACATTGAGGATGGCGGCAAGTCTTGAAATTGAACATAGCCTTACAGTATCAAATACCATCAGGTTGTCAAGAGCTTGTTTTGCAGATACAGTATTTCTTGGGAGCAAAGATGGAAGAATATACCGGGCTTATCACACGAGGCATCAACAATATCTATACTGTAAAAAACGGTGATAGAACCTATCTTTGTCGAATCAAAGGCAAGCAGTTGTCTCAGGTGCAAGGAGAATATAATCCACTTGCCGTTGGCGACCTTGTGCGGTTCGTGCAGAGCTCTGATGACCAAGGGCTGATCACCGAGCGTCTTGAGCGGAAAAACAGTTTCCAAAGATGGAATGTCAAAGGTTCGACAAACCAGACTGTCGTTGCAAATATGGATATGGTTGTCTGTATTTCCAGTGCAAACAATCCACCGTTCAGACCTCGGTTCATAGACAGGGTCATAGCTTGTTGTGAGAATGTTGAGGTTGCGATAGTGCTGAACAAGTGTGACTTTCTGCTTACTGAAGATGAGTATGAACGTTTTGTGCTCTATAAAAAGCTTGGGTATAAGATTCTGGGGGTAAGTGCAAAGACTGGGGAAAATCTTGACAAACTGGTCAAGTTGATACACAAAAAGACAGTCGCTTTTGTCGGTCAGAGCGGGGTAGGCAAGTCAACCTTGATCAACTGGATGCTCGATTCTGATCAACGGACTGCTCAGGTATGTGAAAAATTCAATCGGGGTCGTCATACAACCAACCATTCCTTGTTGCTCGAAGGCAAGGATTTCAATGTGGTTGATACCCCGGGAGTTCGGGAAATCATGGTGCCTCATAGAGACCCCCACTATCTAAGCCAAGCATTCGTGGAGTTTGCACCCTTTGCAGAACAATGCGCCTATGAAGGGTGTTTGCATGCAGATGAGCCTGGGTGTTCGGTCAAAGCAGCGGTTGAGGAAGATGCCATCCATTATGACCGCTACGAAAGCTATCTGAGGATGCTTGCCTCATTGGAAGAGAAACAACCAGATTGGGTGGGCAAGCATGATCGTTCAAAAAACTGGCATAATCGAATGGATAGAGATGAATCACAAGAGTATTGAAGAATTAGGATTTTTTCAGGTTTTGGCGCATATGAAGGCCAAAGCAATGAGTGAAGAAGGGAAAAGAAGACTTGATTCGTTGGGGTTTCTCCATGATCGAGACTTGCTTGTAAAACGGCAACAGCAAGTAGCTGGTGCGGTCGATTTATTAATTGGTGGTTTGTCTTTGGAATCGTTTCCTCCGATTGCACAGACATTGGAAAGCCTGAGCGACCCCATCAAGCAGATCGATTGTACAGCTTTGCTGGACATTGCTCTCTATATAAGGGCTGCAACACATCTTTGCCAAGCGGTTCACGCTGAAAGAGAGGACGATTCTTTAAGTAAGGCCTTGCATTCCTTGATGAGCAAGGAGCTTTCACCCGCTTTGCTCTCCTTGCAAAGATTGGTGCACGAGACTCTTGACGAGAGTGCTCAGGTGCGTACGACACATCCACGGCTGTTGCCTCTCTACAGGCAGGTTGAAGCTGCCAAGACCGAGCGTGCTCGGTTTTGCTCTCAATTCATCAAAAGCAATGTCCAGGCGGTTCAATCAGAGCAAGAAGCTCTCAGGGATGGACGGCTGGTTATTCCTGTCCGCAATGACCGAAGAGCCATGGTGCAAGGATTTATCAGCAGTACTTCTCAGACGGGAAATACTGTTTTTATGGAGCCTTATGCATTGGTTGAGATGAACAACAATGTGGTGTTGGCGCAAAATCAAATCCAAATAGAGATTGCAAGAATCTTAAAAAGCCTCAACGACGCAGCCCGTCAGCAACGAAATTCCATGCTGAGTCTTGCAGACCAAGTAGGTGATTTGGATGCAATTTTTTCCATTGCTGCATGGGTTCTTGAGTATCAGGCACAAATGACGGACCTTGACAGCAACAAGATCAAGCTCAAGAGTGCTCGGCATCCCTTGCTTGGTAAGAAAGCTGTTCCTATAACCATTTCGTTGGATGATGAGGTCAAAGCTGTTGTAATATCAGGACCTAATGCGGGAGGGAAAACGGTTACCATCAAGACGGTTGGCCTGTTTGCCCTGCTAAATCAGTTTTGCGGTTATCTTCCTGCCTCCCATCTGAGTAGTTTACCTCTGTTTGACGCCGTGTTCACTGATATAGGAGATGAACAATCCATCACCGAGGAACTGTCCACCTTCAGCGGTCATATGAAGCAAGTCGGTTCGATATTAGGCAAGATTACTCAAGACAGTCTGGTCATCCTTGATGAGCTGGGCAGCGGTACCGATCCTGTTGAAGGGTCAGCTCTCGCACGTGCAATACTGGAATACTGTCTGAAAAAAGCGAAGCTTACGTTGGTAAGCAGTCATCATGGAGTGCTGAAACAATTCGCCTATGCAAAAAAGGATGTGATCAACGCCTCGATGGAATTCAACGAGCATTCCCATATGCCTACCTTCAAGGTAATCCAAGGGCTTCCCGGGGAGAGTCATGCCTTAGATACTGCACGGCATATGAAACTTCCCTTACAGGTAATACATGCAGCAGAGCAATATTTGGGAAGTGAGGCTGTTGAGATAGGATCAATCATAAAGGACCTGGAGCGGATAAGGGGAGAGCTTAAGCAGAAAGAAGAGCAGATGAGAAGTCGTTATCTTTCAATGCAGAAGGAAGTCAAGGACTTGGAGCTGGCAAAGTTGAAGGTTAAGCAGAAAGAAGCGCAGCTAAGAAGTGAACAGACTACCGCCTTGGAGCGTTTCATGGTCGAAAAAAGAAAAGAGCTGGAGAACCTGGTAGGAGAACTGAGAAGGGAGGAGCTTACCAAAGAGAAAACCAGATGCGTGAAATCCTATCTCAAGAGTCTTGAAGATAAAGTCTTGGAATCACAGAGCATTGTTGAGGAACAACAAAATGAATTGGAAGGGCTTATAGATGTGCAAGATGAACAGCTGCAAGAGGGTATGGATGTTCTTTGCGGCAGCTCAAAACGTCTTGGCCGTATTTTGAAAAAGCAGGGAAAGAATAAGTATCTTGTGGCCATAGATTCTATCAGGATGACCATAGATGCAAAACAGCTGAGCATACCCAGACACGCACAAAGTAATGTTTCTGTATCGTACCACAGTAGTGCTCCTACACCTAAGATGGTCCTTGATGTCAGAGGCCTTACCTTGTCCGATACGTTGCAGTCGTTGGAGCAACAAATAGAGAGTGCGTTGGTGCATGGAATGAGTAGTTTTTCCATAATTCATGGCTATGGTGATGGTATTTTGAGCAAAGGTATTTCACAGTTTCTAGAGAAGAACAGGAATATAAAAGGCTATCGATATGCCCTGCCTGAAGATGGAGGAATGGGAAAAACATACGTAGAATTGTAATAATCGGGTGTGCCCCTCTTGTCGAGGGGCTTTTTACTGACTATACTAATTTAGTAAATTACTAAAAAGGATTGTCTATGATTGATAAGAAATCAATGAGAAGGCAGTATGAAGAGCAGGTGCATCCAATGGGTATTTATATGATAACCTCAAAGAACGCCGATATTAGATACATCGGCAGCAGCCTCAATGTACCTCAAACTAAAACCACTCTGTTCTTTCGCCTCAGTGTTGGTGCAATGGCAAGTTATCCTCAACTGCAGGACCTTTATAAACAGGAGGGAGAAGCAGCCATCTCTTTCGAGGTATTGGAGTTTCTAGACAAGCATACCAACTTGGAAGAAAGGGATAAGCAATTGGCAGCATTGAAGCAACTTTATTTGGAGCAATACAAAGAAGCCAAGGAGATACGCCTATGAATATACCGACGAATTTGAAACACAAACCGGTGATCGTGGTCCAAAATTATGAACAGGTAGCAGGAAGCGAAGCTGGAAACAGCGAGGCAAAAGGATTGTCGATCGGCCTTGCACAATGGAATGATCGTGGGCGTGTTGAGGCATCTGCAAAGGTGTGGAGGCATACCGGTGAAAAATGGTCTCGTCAGAGTGAGGAGATGCCTTTGACACGAGTGCTGGACCTTGCAATTTTAATCTGTCGAACAAATCTATACATGCAGGATGCGTATAGGTATCCCAAGTATTATGATCCCGAGCATACACAGATTGACCGCATTGGGTTACAAGGAGATGCGATGACAGTAGAAGTATGTACGGAGAATGAAATGATTGATACCGATATCAGATTACTCGCTGATGCCATCTCGCAAGATGGGGAAAGACTTGGAGAGAGAATGAGCATCCTCTCTTCTTTGCTTAACAAAATGGGTTACTGATGATACGATACTAGTATCTCTGACAGTAGGAGCAGCTGATGTCTGATTATATGAATGGAACCGGGGTGCAATATCATCTTCATATCAAGAGAGGTGATGTGGGCAGGTACGTAATCCTTCCTGGAGATCCCAAGAGGGTGAGCCAGATAGCCGAATATCTTGATGATGCTATATTTATCGCGGATAATCGAGAATATATAACCTATACAGGATTTCTTGATGGGGAGAAGGTGAGTGTCACCTCCACAGGTATTGGTGGGCCATCATCCTCGATAGCCGTTGAAGAGCTCTACAAGTGTGGAGCAGATACCTTTGTGCGTATGGGGACCTGCGGCGGAATTGATCTTGACGTTATCGGTGGAGATGTGGTGATTGCAACAGCTGCCGTGCGGATGGAGGGTACAAGCAGGGAGTATGCACCGATAGAATTTCCAGCTGTAGCCTCTTTTGATGTGGTTCAGGCTCTTGTGCAAGGTTCTGAGCAGTTGGGCAAACGATTTCACACGGGTGTCGTACAATGCAAGGACTCTTTTTATGGACAGCATGATCCCGCTCTTATGCCTGTAAGTTATGATCTGATCAACAAGTGGGAAGCTTGGAAAAGGTTGGGTGTCTTGGCCAGTGAGATGGAAAGTGCTGCCTTGTTTGTAGTTGCCGCACATCTGAAGGCTCGGTGTGGTAGTTGCTTCTTTGTTGTGGGTAATCAGGAACGGGAACTGCTGGGCATGGATAATCCAAAGCTGCACAATACTGAGGACGCCATAAAGGTTGCTGTTCAGGGTGTTCGTAACCTGATAGCAATGGATAGACAGAAAGCCAATCGAGCAAAACTCAGCAATTCTTGATTTTCAGTATTGACCAAAGCGGGATTGGCAGTTGTGCCGATCCTGTTTTTCCAAGCTCGCTGAAGCACCATGAGTGGTGATATAATTCAAAAGTGCCGCTGAGTCGATATTCTTTGCCTTTGCTGCTGAGTTTCTTGAAATAGACAAGAAGATCGGATGCACAAATCAATGATGCTTTTGAATCCAGGTAGGCTGCCAATGATGCAGCCTGTTTTTCATTTGCCTTGATAAGCATCTCCAAATGGTTTTCCACCAGTAAGTAGTCAATTAATACGATGGTATGCTTTTCGCAATACAGTTGTATTCCAAGAAGCAGGTGAAACGCTTCTTGATGGTCGCAAAACAGTCGCTTCTTGCTGTTTTTGCTGATTGTATGAAACATGATGCACTCCTTTTTTTGATGTAAAAAAAGAGAGAGTGCTATGGATATTGCTTCAATATAGTTTCTTATGTTTGTTTGCAAGGAGTGAGGTTTCATGCTTGCACAGCTTTGCAAGATCCATGCATTGGTCCTCTGTTTCCTTGTAGGGTTCGATTACGAAAAGCTCAAGACCCAATGTTTCATACTCTTTCTGAAGCACAGGATGATCAAATGTGCCAAGATCAAGTTGAAACCGAATTGCTTGGATATCATGTACAAATTGTTCACTTGGAACCAAAAGAATTCTCTCAGATTGCAGATTCTGGATTTTTAAGAGGCCTCTGGTGCTCTTCGTCTTATAGTGATGAGCATGTCTTTCATACAGGTGCATGGAACAAGCCTACAGATTAATGGATAGACTGTATACCGGATTCTGTTGAAAATGTTCTGATAAATGACAAGTTTTCCAAAAATCATCGTACAAATACCCGTTTGTGTGAATTAATGAATATGAATGAGTCCATAAATCACATTAGAAAAAATTGTCTTGAGAAATCTTGCACTTAGTGTTGCAATTTCTTTTTGGTTTTATGATAATTCAGTGGATGTGTCTTGGCCGAAACCTAGAGTTTCTTGCACAAGGCAACATAATCCCGTATCATGGTCCATAACGCATGAAGGTAGGAAATCAGATGGCTCAACAAATTCAAGATTTGGTTGCTTCTATCCGCAAGGATGGAGTCGAGGCTGCAGAAAAGCAAGCCTCTCAGATAATTGCTGATGCAAAAGCACAAGCAAAGGAACTTGTCAGCAAAGCGCAGAAGGAAGCAGCTCGTTTGATCGAAGACGCTCAGAAAGAGATTGATACTCGTGATCAGAGTGCCCGTTCAAGTTTGCAGCAGGCAAGCAGGGATGTACAACTTTCTTTGAAGAAACAAATCAGCGAAGTTCTGCAGCAGTTGCTTGTTGAGAAAGTCGAGAAGACCTATACAAGCAAAGAGTTCTCTGCTCTGATCATCAGTGTAGTGAATGCTCTTGGCGACAGTGAGCAGAAAGAAATTCAGCTGAGCGAAAAGGATTTTAAGGCGCTGGCAACCTCTTTGAAGAGTGAGCTGAGTGATAAGATCAAGAAAGGCTTGGAGATTAAAGCGGTGAGTTCTGTTTCCACTGGTTTCAGGGTTTCAGAGAAGGATGGATCTGCTTTTTATGACTTCAGTGCAGAAGAAACTGCCAATTTGCTGAAACCTTTCCTCTCACCGGCAATCGCAGAAATCGTCTTCTCCGAGGCGAAATAAGGAGCGTATAGTGGCTTCCTATTATTACTTGGTAGCAACCTTGCCTTCCTTGCGCTACGATGGGACTGTCCCCTTTTCTTGTTCACAGTTCCTTTCTCTTTGCAAAGAACAGGTGAGTGAGCGCCATTACCAGATTATCCGGGCAGCTGTGCAAGATGGTGATGCAAAAAATAAGTTTTTGTCTGACTATCAGCATTTCTGCTCCATGGTCAAAGGTGAATTGACTGAGCAGAGAAGCAGAAAACTGTCTGTATCAGATTCAGAGTACAAGAATACGAGTGATAAAGAGGCTCGTATCAGTGAGACTGTGCGTCAGGCCTTGGGCATGGATGATGTTTTACAAGCTGAATTACTGCTTTTGCAGTTGCATTGGAAATATGTAGATGATTTGGTGGCTCTTCATACCTTCGATATCGAGGGATTGTTGGCTTATGCGCTGAAGCTGAGATTGTTAGAGAGAAAGAATCTCTTTACTCGGGAAGAAGGAAATGCTGAGTTCAAGCGTCTTTTTTCCAATATTCAGACTGAAATCGAGAACAATTAGTGGAGTTGGATATGGCAAATACAAGTGGGCGTGTGCAAGGCGTCAACGGGAACATGGTTACAGTCGAGTTCGACAGCGCCATTTCGAAGAACGAGGTGGGATACATCATCGTTGGTGAAGATCGCCTCAAGGGTGAGGTAATCCGAATCAATGGCAATACAGCCAGCCTTCAGGTCTTCGAGATGACCGGAGGGATTAGTGTAGGGGACACTGTACAGTTTACCAGTGAGATGCTCAGTGTTGAACTCGGCCCTGGTTTGCTGCAGCAGATTTATGATGGACTACAGAATCCGTTGCCCCAACTGGCTGAACAATGTGGCTTTTTTCTGCAAAGAGGTGTCTACCTCGATCCAATTCCCAATAGAGAGTGGGAGTTTACCCCTGTTGCCAAAAAGGGCGATACACTGTATCCAGGCGATACCTTTGCAACAGTCGTCGAGGGCTTGTTCACCCACCAGATTATGATTCCTTTTACTCTGAGCAATGTTCCTTGGACTGTTGTGTCAATCAATAAAAAGGGTTCGTACTTGGTGCGTGATCATGTTTGTACCATCGAAGATGCAAAGGGAAACAAGAAAGAGCTTTCCATGGTGTTTACCTGGCCGGTAAAACGAGCCATTAAGTTATATGACGAGCGCTTGCGTCCTGATGAACCGTTGGTGACAAAAATCAGGATTATTGATACGTTCCTTCCTGTCGCCAAAGGGGGGACTTACTGTACTCCCGGTCCTTTCGGTGCTGGAAAAACAGTGCTTCAGCATATGACCAGTCGTAATGCTGACGTTGACATAGTCATCATCGCAGCCTGTGGAGAACGCGCTGGTGAAGTTGTAGAGGTTCTGAAGGAATTTCCGGAACTCACCGACCCCAAAACCGGCCGATCGCTGATGGAGCGGACAATTATCATCTGCAATACCTCATCAATGCCTGTAGCAAGCCGAGAAGCCTCCGTTTATACCGCAGTGACCATTGCAGAGTACTATCGTCAGATGGGATTGAATGTCTTGTTGCTCGCTGACTCTACCAGTCGTTGGGCACAGGCTATGAGAGAGATGAGTGGAAGACTGGAAGAGATTCCAGGAGAGGAAGCGTTCCCGGCATACTTGGAGAGTAGGATTGCAGAATTCTATGAACGAGCAGGAAAGGTTCGCCTGAAAGATGGAAGAATAGGTTCTGTCACCATTGGTGGAACTGTTAGCCCTGCTGGCGGTAACTTTGAGGAGCCTGTTACCCAGGCCACTTTGAAGGTTGTCGGTGCTTTCCATGGTCTTAGTCGTGAACGAAGTGATGCTAGAAAGTATCCTGCCATCGATCCATTGACTTCATGGTCGAAATATGTTGGTGTCATCAATCAGGATAAGGTGGATTATGCGAGAAAAATCTTGTTCAGAGGGAATGAAATCAATCAGATGATGAAGGTTGTCGGAGAGGAGGGGACTTCAGTTTCCGATTATGCGGTCTTCCAAAAAAGTGAATTGATCGATGCTTTTTATCTGCAACAGAACTCCTTTGATCCTGTAGACGCCTCAGTTCCCATCGATCGACAGCAATATACCTTTGATTTATTGTTCAAGGTGCTTGCCACCGAGTTTGATCTGGATGATAAGAAACAAGTGCGTTCCTTCTTCAATAAGATTCGACAGAAATTCCTTGACTGGAATAACGTTGAGTTTACCAGTGAGCGGTTCAAGCAGATTGAAGAGGAGATCGAGAATCTCTACAAGGGCAAGCAAAAAGAGATTGACCCTGACGCCAAGAAGTTGATCTAAGGGGCTTAAGATGCAAAAAGTATATTCCAAGATTGAATCCATTGTAGGAAATGTCATCACCGTTAGGGCCAAAGGCGTACGCAACAGCGAGCTTGCCTTGGTTACCAGTTCTTCGCAGGAAAGCTATGCGAACGTCATCAAGTTGGATGGGGATTTGGTCTCTCTCCAGGTCTTTTCAGGAGCCCAGGGTGTTTCTACAGGAGATAAGGTCCGATTTCTAGGAGTTCCGATGCGCGTCTCCTACACAGACAATCTTCTCGGTCGAGTATTTGATGGGACCGGCAATCCTCGTGATAATGGACCCAGCCTTACTGACAATATGATTGATATCGGGGGTCCTGCAGTCAATCCCGCCAAGAGAATTATTCCCAAGAACATGATCAGAACCGGTATCCCGATGATCGATGTATTCAATACTCTTGTCGAGAGTCAGAAGCTTCCTATATTCAGTGTCAGTGGTGAGCCATACAACCAGCTTCTTGCCAGGATAGCCATGCAGGCTGAGGTTGACTTGATCATCCTAGGTGGCATGGGATTAAAGTATGACGACTATCTCTTTTTCAAGGATACTCTTGAAAACAGCGGTGCTATGAGTCGTACCATCATGTTTGTACACACTGCAAGCGACCCTACTGTTGAGTGCATGCTCGTTCCTGATATGGCTCTTGCTGTAGCTGAACGCTTTGCTCTTGATGGCAAGAAAGTGCTGGTTTTGTTGACCGATATGACAAACTTTGCTGATGCAATGAAAGAAATGGCAATCACCATGGACCAAGTTCCCTCAAATCGTGGGTATCCAGGTGATTTATACAGCTCTCTCGCTGCTCGCTATGAAAAGGCTGTAGATTTTGAGGGTGCTGGATCTGTGACCATTCTTGCTGTAACCACCATGCCTGGTGATGATGTGACCCACCCGGTTCCTGACAACACAGGCTATATTACGGAGGGGCAGTATTATCTCAAAGGTGGCAGGATTGAGCCTTTCGGATCTTTGAGCCGATTGAAGCAACAGGTAAACAAGGATACGAGAGATGACCATCGTGCTCTTATGGATGGTATGATCAAGCTCTATGCATCGTACAAGGAGTCTGTTGAGAAGAAATCGATGGGTTTCATGATGACTGAGTGGGACGACAAATTGCTCAAGTATGGACGTTTATTTGAGAGCAAACTGATGGCCTTGAGTGTAAACATTCCTTTGGAACAGGCACTCGATCTTGGTTGGGAAATCCTTTCCGATTGTTTTGAGCCCAATGAAACAGGACTGAAGAGCGATCTGATCCTCAGCCGCTGGCCGAAAAAGTTGAACGACTAAGGAGATGAGATGGCCGTCAAACTGACGAAGAACGAGCAAAAACTGCAGAAAGACCGGCTGAAGCAGTATCAGCGGTATCTGCCTACCTTGCAGCTGAAAAAACAACAGTTGCAGATGGTTATCAGGCAGATAGAAGCTGAGGTTGCCTCCTTGCGTGCAAAGCAGGAAAAGCTTGTCTCTGATATGCAGAACTGGATTGCCGTCTATCATGAAAATTCGGCATTCAGCAAAGAAATGAAGATTGAGAAACTGATTAAGGTGGATAGGGTCGTCAAAGTAAAGGGCAACATTGCCGGAGTAGCGATTCCCATCTTTAAGGAATTAACCTTCATTCCTATATCTTATAATTTGTATGATTATCCTCTTTGGGTCGACAAGGCTCTTGAAAGCTTGAGGGATTGTGCTCGCTATGATGCACTGATAGCCACCTTGGAACAGCAGATCAAACTGCTTGGCAGGGAGCTCAGGGTGACAAGCCAGCGAGTGAATCTTTTCGAGAAGGTAAAAATTCCGGAGGCTAAAGAGAATATTCGAAGAATCGGAATCTATCTCGGGGATCAGCAGACAGCTGCTGTAGTACGAGGAAAGATTGCCAAGAAGAAACTGGTGCAGGGGGCCTGAGATGATTGTACCGATGAAAAAAGCATATATCGTTGTACAGGCGCATAACTTTCGCTCAATGCTCAGGGACTTGAGAAAAGCGGGCTTATTGCATATCAATACAAGTACGGTGCAATCCCAAGCCATTGAAGACCTGCAAAAACGGCATGATAGGATTTCGACGATTCTTTCTGTATTATTAGATATGCAGGACAAGAAGCAGCCGGTTCAGCAAAAGAGTGTTTCCGAGGAAGTGTTTGAAGAATTGTTCGAACGCTACGAGGGATTGCTTGCAGAACGGAAGAACCTTGAGCAAAGAGCCAAGGAAACGCGGTCTCGAATCGAGGAGTTGAAGGACTGGGGCGATTTTAATCCTCAGGAAATCCAGCAATTGCATGCACGGGGCATTGACCTGTATTTCTATACGATCAGTAAAAAAGATCTTCAGAAGTTGGATGAGAGGGTACAATACCTGCCTCTTGCTCCTGTGAAAGGTCTCGAGGCCATTGCTGTTGTAGGAGAACCATTGAGTTCTGATGTTCCTGCTACTCAGTTGGTGCTTGGAGAATATGGTCTTAGAGACCTGCAAAATCAGCTTTTGGCTGATGAAAAGCAGATGGCCAATATCCAAGATTCTCTGAAGCAGGGAGTAGCGTATCTAGACGCTTTTTCAGGGCAGCTGAAAAAACTTGAGATGGCAATGCGTTTTGAGCAGGTTTCCCAGACCATGGAGGGTGGTGAAGACGTAAGTTGGGCTATGGGATATCTTCCACAGACCAAGGAAGATCAATTCATTGCTTTGTGTGCTGAACAAAAGTGGGGGTATCTGCTTGAAGATGTCACAGAGGATGACGAACCTCCTACGTTGGTACAATACCCGAAGGGCGTGGGAATCATAAAGCCGGTGTTTGATATTTTGGGTACTGTCCCCGGATATCGTGAAAACGACATCAGTACTTGGTTTCTTCTCTTCTTTACCTTGTTCTTTGCGATGATTATTGGAGATGCCGGCTATGGGCTTGTATTTTTAATAGCAGCGCTTCTTTTGCACAAGAAGTTCAAAAAAGCCAATAATGCAGTTATGTTGCTCTATGTGTTGAGTTTGGCTACCATCGTTTGGGGTTCTTTGACCGGCACGTGGTTTGGTTCCATAAGGATTTTGAGTTCACTACCGTTTTTACAGAAGCTGGTGATACCTTCAATATCAAACTATCCTGAACTCTTTGGATTGACCGCTGTTGATGCACAAAACCAAGTGATGAAGTTCTGTTTCATCATTGGTACGGTTCAGCTTTCGTTGGCTTGTATCTTGAATGTACTGCACAAGATTCCAAAGAAGGATTTGAGTTTCGTTGCCGATATAGGCTGGTTGATAGATATTCTTTCTCTATATTTTGTCGTTTTGTTGCTTGTCATAGGAGAAAACGCCAATTTGCCTGTCATCGGAGCTCTCGTTGGTCTTGGTTTTACCTTGGTCATTGTCTTTGGTTCCCAAGGTCCGGGTATTCCCTTTGCCAAGGGGCTTGCAAGTGGTCTTGGTGGCTTGTTTACTACGTTCCTCAATACTATAAGTGCTTTTTCCAACATCATGAGTTATATCAGGCTTTTCGCTGTTGGAATGGCTTCTGTAGCTATTGCACAGAGTTTCAACAGTATGGCAAGTACCATGGACAGTGGTGTAGCTCTGATAGCAGGGATTCTTGTTTTGATAATCGGGCACAGTCTGAACTTGGTAATGGGCTTGCTCAGTGTGGTGGTGCATGGTGTGCGCCTCAACCTCTTGGAGTTCTCCGGGCAACTCGGTATGGAGTGGACCGGAATCGCATACGAGCCGTTTGCACAAACGGTGGAAGAAAATTGATCGTTGTTTGGTAACAACATAGGAGAAACACATGGGAAACTTGGAATTTATCGGATTGGCATGTGCCTTGGCTCTTTCGGCTCTCGGTTCAGGTCTTGGTGCAGGTTCTGCAGCCCAGGCAGCTGTCGGTGGGTGGAAGAAGTGCTATGCTAACGGCAAGCCGGCACCCTTTATCATGGTTGCTTTTGCTGGTGCTCCGCTGACCCAGACTATCTACGGCTTTTTGCTGATGAACTTCATTGCCGCAGCTATTGCAGCGGGTGCAGCTTCCACCCTCGCTTTGGGAGTAGGGGTTTTCGGAGGTGCTGCCATTGGTCTGTCTGCTTGGATGCAGGGAAAGACAGCAGCCTGTGCTTGTGATGCTTTGGCTGAAACAGGAAAAGGTACTGCCAACTACTTTATCGTAATCGGTATCGTAGAGACTGTTGCTCTCTTTACCTTGGTTTTCAGCTTGCTTGCCTTGCAATAAGAAAAGGCTACCGAACAACGGTTCATCATACAAAGGGGCACCCTCAAGGGTGCCTCTTACATTGTAGTTCAAGATCAAGAAGATATCGCTTCTTCTTCAGTCCTCCTGCATATCCTGTAAGAGAACCATCGCAGCCTATGACTCTATGACAAGGAACAATGATAGCCAGACGGTTTCTATTGTTCGCCGAGCCTACTGCTCGATATGCGTTTGGGTGTCCTATGATTCTTGCAATCTCTGCATAGCTTGCAACTTGTGCATACGGTATGTCTAAGAGAGCATTATATACCTTTTGTTGGAAGGGTGTTCCTCCGATAGATAATGGTAGCTCGAACCTTGTTCTTGTTCCAACAAAATACTGTTCGAGTTGCAATCTCGCCATTTCCAATATTTCAGTATCACAGTCATCTTGTACACTCTGCATCTCATGAGAAAAAAATACATCGGTAAGCATATTGTTTTCAGCTCGCAATACCAGAAAGCCTATTGGACTATTGCATGTCATCTGTGCCATGGAGATATCTTAGAGGATGCGCTGCCTGCAAGCAATACCATCATCGGCTCACGTTCTTGTAAGACTGTGTATTTGGGTATATCCTAGCTGAACTATGATATATGACTATACACATCAGATACATCGGTATTTTGGCCTTGAACAGGCTCTTGTAAAGATTCCTGAGTTGTTGCTTCAACCTTGGGAAGATGGGTTGTATACAGAAGGCTCTCTCGAGATTACTGTTGCTTCGTATATCCCACAACAGTTTCAACACTCTTTTTCTTCGTATAAGGAAAAAACAGTTTTTTATACTGTTTTAGAAGGGTCTGAGCTGGTTGTGACCGGATATAGGGCTCAGCGAATCGAAAGCAGTGGTGTCTCTGCATCCATACAAGCCAAACCGGGACGTTTCATGCTGTTTCTCCCAGGGGAGATTTTTTGTACTTCCCTTCTAGAACACGATCAAGAGGGTTTCGTTCGTAGCATGAAGGTCGGTTTTTTATAAAAAGCTACACAAGTGTGTAGGAAAAGCTTAACAAAACTACAGAATAGCAGTACAGTTAATTGAAGAAGGAGATCCATGATGACTGGTGATAATCCGGTAAAAATTGGTACGCATATGCTCAAGAGAGGTCTGCCTGTACTTGTGCAGACAATGTATGACAATCCCTTGCCCCATGACCAGAAAGATTTGGATGCACTGCTTAGGCGTATCAGTACCTTGCAAGCCATGGGTTGCGACATAATTCGGTTTTCTTATCCATCGAAGGACGATCATGAGGCTTTTTCCTATCTTTGTCGAAAAAGCCCCATCCCTGTGGTTGCAGATATTCATTTTGATTATCGTCTTGCACTGGATGCAATCTCTTGCGGTTGTCATAAAATACGAATTAATCCTGGTAATATAGGAGCACGATGGAAAGTTGATGAGGTTGTACGAAGTGCAAAGGATCATGATATTGCCATCAGAATCGGCTTGAACAGTGGGTCGTTGCCTAAAGGTTCTGATCGGGTGCCTGTTCTTATGAGTAACACTGCTTTGCAATACCTTGATTGGTTTGAGCAACTTCAGTTTTCAAATACTGTAGTCTCATTGAAGGCCAGCGACACCGAACTTACCTTGGAATCAAACCGATTATTCGCTAGTCAAAGTGATTATCCTCTCCATCTAGGAGTTACAGAGGCAGGATCTGTCGTCAGTGCGATTACACGGTCGACGTGGGCTTTAGGTCAATTGCTCAACGAAGGAATAGGCAATACGATTCGTATCAGCATCACCGGTGATATCGAGACTGAGGTACAGGCTGGTGTGGAGTTGTTGAGAACCCTGCATATGCGTAAGAAGGGTATTCGCGTGGTAAGCTGCCCTCGTTGCGGACGTCATAGTTTCGATTCACAAGGATTTTTAGCATCTGTTGAATCAGATTTGTTGAGTATCGACAAGGAACTTACTGTTGCCATCATGGGTTGCCAGGTAAATGGCCCTGGTGAGGCAAAAGCAGCCGATATTGCGATTACAGGTATTGGAAACAGCATTTTTCTGTATGAAAAAGGGAAGCTGATAAGGAAAGTGGCTGTGCAGGAGGCAAAGGCTGCACTTTTGGAAGCTATAGAACATGCATAGTAAATTAATCATTAAAGGTGCCCGTGAGCACAACTTGAAGAATTTGGATTTGGAGTTGACCAAGGACCAACTGATTGTCATCAGTGGTTTGAGTGGGAGTGGAAAGAGCTCTCTTGCTTTCGACACTATTTTTGCTGAGGGGCAGAGAAGGTATGTTGAAAGTCTTTCGAGTTACGCAAGAATGTTTCTTGATAAATTGGACAAGCCTGATGTTGATTACATGGAAGGGCTCAGTCCAGCCATAGCCATCGAACAGAAATCCTCTCACAGAAATCCACGTTCAACCGTTGGTACGGTCACTGAGATTTATGACTACTTTCGTCTTTTATGGTCAAGGATAGGGGTTGCTCATTGTCACGTCTGTCATCGAGAGATCAGCGAGATGAGCGTGGATCAGATTATAGATACGATTTTCAAGGCTTCCGAGGGGACCAGGATTATCGTAAGTGCTCCAGTTGCCATCCAAAAAAAAGGTGAATTCAAGAAGGTTTTCGAGGATGCCAAGAGTGCAGGATTTCAGAGAGTGAAGGTTGACGGTCAAATGATGGGGCTGGATGAACCAATCAAGTTGGACAAGCAGTACAAACATTCCATCGATGTGGTTGTTGACCGTCTGATCCTTTCTTCTGATATTCGCACCAGGCTAGCCTCCAGTATTGAAACCTGTATTGAGATGACCCAGGGACTGGTAAAGATCACCTTCTTGTCCACTGAAGAAACTGTTCATGATCATGAGGAAATCTTCAGCGAAAAGAATAGTTGTCCACACTGTGGCATCACCTTAGGGGAGATGGAGCCCCGCCTTTTCAGTTTCAACAATCCCTATGGAGCATGTCCAGAGTGCAATGGATTGGGCATCAAGACGGAATTCGATCCAGACTTGATCATTCCCGATCTTTCCAAGAGCTTCAATCAAGGGGCCATCGCAACCATGAATCCAGAGGCTCAATGGTCACGGTCTCAATTCAAGGCATTGGCAAAACATTATAATTTTGATCTTGACACCCCTTTTTCAGAACTTGATGAGTCAGTTCTCAAGAGCATTCTCTACGGAACTGATGAGAAGATTTTTGTGGAATACGTGAGGGAGAAGTCCAGCCAGACGTACAGGGTGGAAAAGCCGTTTCCTGGTGTCATTGTTGATTTGCAACGGCGCTATTATGAAACCAACAGCATGCAGATCAAGATGTGGATGAATGGTTTTCAGACTTCCAAGGTTTGTCCAGCCTGTCATGGAGACAGGCTGAGGCAGGAAGCCTTGGCTGTCACTATTCAGGATAAGAACATCATGGAGATTACAAGGCTTTCGGTAAAGCAGGCCTACTCGTTCTTTCATGATTTGCACCTTACTGAACAACAACAGTTGATAGCACACCAGGTACTGAAGGAAATCCGTAGTCGCTTGACATTCCTAAGGGATGTAGGATTGAACTATCTTACCCTTGACAGGAGCAGCGCCACGTTAAGCGGTGGTGAGGCTCAGCGGATTCGTTTAGCTACCCAAATAGGATCTGCCCTCAGTGGAGTTCTCTACGTCTTGGATGAACCCTCGATCGGTCTTCATCAGCGCGACAACCAGAAACTCATCGATACGCTTAAGAGACTGAGGGATTTGGGAAATACTGTTTTGGTTGTTGAGCATGATGAGGCAACCATCCGCGAGGCAGACTATTTGGTTGACCTGGGTCCGGGAGCAGGGGTGCATGGGGGGTATATCATCGCCCAAGGGACGCCCAGGGATGTAGAAAAAGAGGCCAAAAGTATCACCGGTCAATACCTAAGTGGAGTATTGTCCATGCAGATTCCCAAGAAGCGAAGAAAAGGATCGGGTAAGGTGATACATATTGGAGGTGCAAGCAGGAATAATCTCAAGGGTGTCGATGTAGATATTCCTTTGGGGAAACTTGTTGTTTTTACCGGTGTTTCCGGAAGCGGCAAAAGTTCCCTGCTTAATGAAGTCTTGCTCCCTGCAGTCAAGCGACAATTGGTGAAAAAGGCCCCGAATTATGATGGATATACCACGATCAGTGGTGTTGAGCATATCGACAAGGTGATCAATATTGATCAAAGTCCGATAGGGCGTACTCCAAGGAGCAATCCAGCTACCTATGTTGGTGTTTTTACCGCTATCAGGGAGTTGTTTGCTTCTCTTCCGGAAAGTAAGGCGCGTGGGTATAAGAGTGGACGATTCTCTTTTAATGTTGCCGGAGGGCGGTGTGAAAATTGCCAAGGAGATGGGAATCTCAAGATTGAGATGAATTTCCTCCCTGATGTCTACGTTACCTGTGATGTTTGTCACGGTAAACGTTTCAACAAGGAAACCCTTGCTGTGCGGTACAAGGGGAAAAACATCCATGAGGTCTTGGAGATGACCATGGAGGAGGCCTCTGAATTTTTTAGTGCGATTCCAAAAATCAAGAGAAAACTCGATACCTTGATTTCTGTCGGTCTTGAGTATATCAAGCTTGGCCAGAGCGCTCTTACACTCAGTGGCGGTGAAGCCCAACGAGTAAAATTGAGTCTGGAACTCTCCAAGGTTGGAACGGGAAAAACGTTATACGTTCTCGATGAGCCTACTACGGGATTGCATTTTGCGGACGTTAAAAAATTGATGGAAGTTCTTAATCGTCTTGTTGACGCAAAGAACACCGTCCTGCTCATAGAGCATAATCTCGATGTCATTGCCCAGGCAGATCATTTGATCGATCTAGGTCCTGAAGGTGGTGACGGTGGAGGTATGATTGTAGGTTCTGGAACTCCTGAGCAACTTTCCCTATGCAAGAACTCTCACACAGGGTATTATCTAGCTCAGATGTTCCATGAGAAAGGTTGAGAGAACTGTTAGGAAAAAAGTATTGCTGTGCGCCCTCTTTTTGTTGCTTGGGTGGTTTTTGCATGCAGATGTTTCTTCACTTCTCTTGGATCATAAGATTCGTACGGCTTCAAACAGTGAATTGGAGGATATGGTCGTACTGCGAAACCTGCCGATAGGAAGCAGCATTGAGATGCGCCAAGCTCTCTATGCTTTCCATGATCTTGCTGTGATTGACCAGATGACAGATGAAGTGCAGCAGGATACCTACCGTCTTACGATTGAGAGCGCCGACTCTCTCGAAACCGATAGTTCATCTTCATTGGTACTGCTTGAGGGAAATGTGAAAGTCTCCTTTTTTTTGGAAGGGGATAAGAATCAAAAAATTCTTCGCTCAGATGCAATGCTCATAGATCTTGAAAAGTCGTTGCTCAGTGCAACAGGATCTGTTGTATATGAGGATCAGGACGAGCAGGCCGCACTTTCTGCCATCGAAGGGAGCATCGTAAGCTTTAATTGGTCAAACAGAAACCTGATCATCAGCAATGCTACGACCTCAACCACCAAAACAAACAGCGATGATGTAGCGATTCATTTATTCACCTACGGAAAGCTGATTACCTATCGAGGAGAAGAGGGTGGTATCTTGTATGAGAGGGGATTTTTGGCTACAAGAGAGAAAGATCCTCTCTCTTCAATACGTGCAGAGCAGCTCGCATTTCTCAGTGGCGGCGATCTCATGGTTCGCAATGCCACTCTCAACATTGGCAGGATCCCTGTATTTTGGACTCCTTTTTTCTTTTTTCCCTCTAATCGGATGGTGGGAAATCCTTCTATAGGATTTGCCAGTGATCGAGGGATGTTTGTTTCCACCACATGGGAAATCTGGGGGACTTATCCACATTTCGCTACGTCTGACCAAAATAGTTTTACTCTCTTGCTAAGTGGGTCAGGCGATCAAGAGCTCTATCCATCAGGGGTGTTGTACACCTCCGGGCGCAAGAGCTCGGCAGTTGCAAATTGGGCTGCTCAAAGTAACTCTTATTTTACCTTGTTTGCGGATGCTTATGAGAGCAGTGGTTTATATTTCGGCTATGACAGCAAAAGTTCTTTCCAACAAAAGAAGATTGTATTGGACTCTACCTCTGCTTTTGCCGTTTATCCTGACGGTAAAGAGGTACTGAATACTACGGGCAGTGTTCCTACTCTGCGATATTGGGGAAGGCAGAGTGTAAGCATCGATACTTCTCTTATGAAAGTAACATTGCAGCTTCCTTATTACTCAGATCCTTCAGTTCTCAAGCTGTATGGCAACAGGCTTTCTGTGTTCAGTTTTGACGCTTTGCTCGGAAAGGAACAGGATTTTCCTACGACTTATAAGAGTGATGTTTCTTCTTACATCTGGAGTTTGAACAGCTCGATTCGTTTTCCAGTGCAGAGTGTAAGCCCTTATATATCAACTTTGTCCATCACCAAACTAGATGCTCAGGCAAACTGGGCATGGAAATCTGATAACGGTATTTATAAATATCAATTGCAAAAAGTTACCCTGCCTAGTCTGCACATGCGTGCAGGAGGAACGCTGTTCTCACTGAAAGGACAAAAGACCTCTTCTAGGCCGCAAGAGCAAGTGAGCAAAGAGATCGTTAGCCTCGATGAAGACTTGCTTCTACCTGCGGCTCTCGTCCCTTCTGTTGAGCAGGTTGCAGGGCGGTCGATTGCTGTATCGCGAAATCTCTCACTCAGCTACACATTCAATCAGCAGATTGAGCACACTCTTACCCTCAATCAAGGTAGTATCGATTGGCAGAATGATCGATATCTGTATGCATTGAGCAAGGGGTCCATCGTATTGCAGGGGGTGCCTGACAGCAGGTACTTCTCATTCAGCCAAGAGCTTTTACCTCAGTTCGATAGTACTGAAGATCAGAGCAAATTGATTTACCAGACACAGAAATTACAGCTCTTTTCCGTAACAAAAGCACAGATTCCGGTCTTAGGGCTAAGTTATCAACTCAGTCATCGCCTCTATAGAAGCGAGACCCAAAGAAAAGTGGACACTGATCCGACTTATATCGTGGATCCTTTTGCCTTTGACGCTTCTTCAGTCACTGTACATCAGGTAAAATTTGAGAGGTCCCTATCATTGGGAAAGGGTACTCTCAGGCCTTCTATTACTGCAAACCTGTATCCTTTGGTGCAAAGCATGCTGTATCAGGTTCGCTATACCCAATCCCCATACAGTGTGATGATGCAATATCGTGTCACTGATTCAAATGGGGCATTGAAGCCAGATTTGCTGAGTTCTGAGTTTGGTTATATAAAAGATTCTTTTTCCTTTACATTCCAACAAAGATACGATGCAAAAAGAGCTGTTTCTTCCTTTACTGATGCCCTCTCTTTCACAGTGAACAGCAGGCAATCGTTTTTTGATAAACGGGTGGAGCTCAGTCAACGAATCGTGTATCAGGTACTCTCTTCTGCACAGATTCGACACTATTTTGACCGTATAAGTCTTGAGGCAAAGCTGCCTAATTATGTCTTCACCTACAATGCGAAGGGCTCGTATGATGATTTGAAGCCTGTTTCCTTTCAGGCTAAATTCAACCTTGCAGAGTGGGAAAAACGCTGGTGGAGAAGACGTATTTCGGCGAATCTGGCTCTCGATACCAATCTTTTCTATTCCTTTGAGGATAGATATGCTTCTTATTTTGAGATACAAGCAAAATTCGGTTTGAGAATAGCAGAGTTTGCAGATTTTTATTTCTCTGCAGCAAGTGCAAATACAGGATTTTTCCATTACTTTGATGCTCAAGATGACTTTTCGTTGTCACTTCTTTGGAAGGATTTGCTCAGAAGCTTTGATTTCACTGGAGATGGTCGATACGATACCCAATTCAACCTCAGTTCGCTCTCTGTGGAGTTAGTGCATTATCTATCAGATTGGTCCTTGAATTGTAAATACACGGGAAGTGTTGTATTATCGAACAACCAATATGCTTGGGTTCCTACCTTTTCCGTTTTTTTGAAATGGATTACAATACCCGAATTGGATGTGGAGGAGACCTGGAAGCGTCCCGATTCTACGTGGATGCGCACCAGTACAACATAGGATTATGCATGGATAGAAGTGTGGTTTTTCCCGACGAGGAGCAGATGCAGCGAGTACTCGGCATCAATGACCGGAATCTGCCCTATATGGAAGCTCTCCTTGGTTGTGATTTATTTGCTAAAGGTACTATGCTCACGTGCTTGAGCAAGGATGAGCTGGTCGGTAATAGGTTCATCTCTTTGCTTGAAAGATTGAAACAATGCTCAATACATCAACATTATTTTAGTGAAGTTGAAATTTTCATGGAGTTCCAAAGTCTTAAGAGTGATCAGCCTCTTCAGCAGATATTGGATATTGAAGAGAGTGAAAAGACTTGCATCATGGTGCATAACAGGTATGCATATCCGAAAAGCGCACGTCAAGAAGCCTACATTAAGAGTATGGAAGCAAGTCAAATTGTGTTTGGCGTTGGTCCTGCAGGTACAGGGAAGACCTTTCTTGCGGTTGCATATGCCTTGAGCCAGCTGCTTTGTGGCAAGCGACATAAGTTGATACTTACCCGTCCTATTGTTGAGGCAGGTGAAAATCTTGGATTTCTTCCAGGTGATTTGGCACAAAAAATCAATCCATATCTCAGGCCCTTGTACGATGCAATGGAAGCGATGTTGAGCGTGCAGAATATCAGGCGGCTGGAAGAGTCCGGTTCGATAGAAATCGCTCCACTTGCCTACATGCGAGGAAGATCGCTTACCAATGCTGTTGTCATTTTGGATGAGGCGCAAAATACTACAAAAGAGCAGATGAAAATGTTTCTTACTCGCCTGGGGGAAAATTCCAAGGCAATTATTACCGGAGATATCAGTCAGATAGATCTTCCTAGGAATAAGGAGAGCGGGCTCATCCATGCCATGCATATCCTTGACGACATCCCAGGTCTGCAATTTATACGTTTTGACTCAAGGGATGTGGTTCGTTCAAAAATAGTTCAGCGTATCATCGATGCCTATGATGTGGACAGTGTTCCAAAGCAAAAGGATAGGCAATGAAAAAACGATCAGCCAACAAGGCGGTTTCTACCAAAACTCAGCGTCAGCTTTCACTGCTTTTAATGGTATTGACTGTTTTACTTGCAATGTTGGTTCCTGTGTTGAGTAATCGGACCAGCATGGGGAATGTCAGGGACATTACTCGAATGTATACAGCGGGGCAACTGGCGAATGAAGATTTCTTTGCTCCTGCGAGTTTTCAATATATTGATGAGAACAGTACTCGCATGCTTGTAGAGAAACAGCGGAAATCTGTAGAGCCGAGATTTGCTTACTCCTTGCTTGCGTCTACGAAGAATCTCTCTCGCATCGAAGATTTTTTCTCCTTGTTCTATGAAGGAAATTCTGGGAATACGGAAACGTTTCTTGCCAAGCACGCTCTAGTAGATAGAAGAAGTGTGTTCAGTCGTTTTGCCGCCATGAGTGAGGATGTTCGTCTGTATCATGAGCAGGTTCTGAAGGAAATTGCAGATGTTCTCTTATTGCAAGGCATTTTCTCAGAGGTTGAAATTTCTGCATTGGTTCAATTAGGCTATGATACCTTGGTTGTAAGCGATACGCTGCATGATAAGGGTGACCAGCTGCTCTCTTTTGATCAGATTGTCACCAAAGAGACTCTTGAGCGTTCTGTTAAAAAGCAACTTGATCAGTATAGTGACGAACGGTTCTCCCTCAATAGTGTTTTAATCACCGATATTCTCGATCTCTTATTGGTGGAGAATGTCAGGTATGAACGGCTGAAGACCCTTGCATTGCAGCAGGAAGCTGAAAGCAAGGTGCCTTTGCAGGTTGTCACCATAGAAAGAGGTGAGAGGCTCATTGCAAAAGATACTGTCATCACTGCTGAGCAGCTTGAAGTGCTACGAAGAATCGGTACACGCAGCGAAGGATTTTCTGCGTTGGAGTTGATAGGACGGGCACTTTTTATCTTGTTGGCCACCATGGTGTGCCTGTATGTGTTTTCTCATTTTCTTCATCAGGAAAAGCGATTATATCTCTATTTGAATTTGATGCTTTTCTCAACAATCCTGTCTTTGATAGCTTTATTGCTGATTACATCTCTTGTTCGTAGAGACGGCTCAGTCTTCCTCGATACGTACCTTCCTGTATTGTTTGCCCCTCTGTTTACTGCCCATATTACTAGTAAGAAACGGCTTGGTTTGGTAAATGCCTTCTTGCTTTCCTGTTATGTTTCCTTGATGCCTCAGGCTTCTTCCATGACATTTTTCTTCACTCTTACTGTCAGCGGCATTTGTCTCTACTTCTTCCAATACTCATTAAGAAGGCTCGAAGATTTGTACAATTGGTTTTTTGCCTGCGTGGTCAGTTGTTTTGCTGCCTTGGCTTTACACACCATCATAACACTGCCCTTTGATGCAGTACTGCCGCTTGCCGGTGCCATGATATTGAATATTACCGTAACCATGGTCCTTGTTCAGGCTTTTGTCCCGTTGTGTGAGCGATTGTTCAACATCCCTACTGCGTATCGTCTTCGTGAGTTGGCTTTTTCCGACAGCCCCTTGCTTGACAGGCTCAGCACCGTAGCGCAAGGAACATACAATCATAGTAGAAACGTCTCTGACCTTGCCTATCAAGGTGCTCGAGCTATAGGTGCGAACGCCATGCTTGCTCGAGTTGGTGGTTTGTTCCATGATGTTGGTAAGGCTGATCATCCAGAATACTTTATTGAAAACCAAGGAACAGAGAATAAGCATGACGACATCAAGCCCAGTCTTTCCGTTGCTATCATTAAAAGCCATGTAAAGCTTGGTCTTGAAAAGGGAAGGGAGGCTGGTCTTCCTCAGGAAGTCCTCGATATCATCTCTCAGCATCATGGAAATGACGTCATTCAATTCTTTTATAATGAGGCAAAAACACAGGCTATGGAGGCTGGTATCGAGGTAAACATCGATGATTACCGCTATAATGGAGTACCTCCTACTTTTGCCGAGTCTGCGATTGTGATGCTTGCCGATTGCGTAGAGGCTGCAAGCAGGACGGTTAAAAAGCCTAGTCATTCCAAATTTCAGAAGCTTGTTCACTCAATCATCATGGGGAAGATTGAGAGGCAGCAGTTGCAGCAGTCGCAACTTTCATTGACTGACCTTGACCATATAGAAGACGCCTTCATTCAAACTTTGATCGGACGAGACCATCATCGTATTGAGTATCCTAACGAACTGAATCCAAGACAGGGGTGAGTGTGATGAGAACATACTGTATTGATGTTTCCTATGATAGTGATGATATGAGGGAGATCGCCCCTGAGCAGACGGTGGTAGGGGTGCTCGAGCAGGTTCTTGAGAAGTTGGATCAAGACAGCTGTGAGTGTTCAGTGAGATTCGTCAGCGATGATACCATGCAACAATTGAACAAGGAATACAGGGATAAGGATGAACCTACTGATATTCTCTCTTTTGTGCAACAAGATGATATCCAAGATTTTTTATGGCCGGAACTGGATTCAGGATTTGATGATGGACAGCCTGGCGAAATTTCTATTCTTGGTGACATGGTGATTTCACTGGATACCTTGAAAAGAAACGCACTATCCTTTAGTGTAGAACCAGATGAAGAGTTGTTCCGGGTACTCATTCATGGCTTGTTGCATCTTCTCGGTGAAGATCATGCAACAAACAATATTGATGAGCCCATGTTGCAACAACAGGAACAGCTTCTGCTGCAAGTGAGGGGGAGCAAACGTTGAGCTTGCCATGGAAAGACTTGTTTAAGAAACATGTCGAAAAAGGGGAGCGGGAAGAGAAGGCCAAGGTCGTTTCTGAAGAACGACAGACTATGATTGAAGGCATCAAGGAATTGAGGGACAAGACAGTCAAAGAGATAATGGTCCCGAGAGTTGATGTACAGTTCATCAGTAGTGATATAGTCCTTGAGGAGTTGTATCCCATAATCCAAGAACAGGGTTATTCCCGATATCCCGTATATGAGCAGACAATTGATAACATTGTAGGTGTTTTGTATGTAAAGGATATTCTCAGGCAGGGAATATCCAATGAATTCAATGTAAAAACACTGATGCGCAAACCGTATTTTATTCCTGAGAGCAAGCATCTTGATGATTTGCTCAGAGAATTCAAGCTTCGAAAGGTACATATTGCCATTGCCATCGATGAATATGGTGGTGTGAGTGGGATTGTGTGCATGGAGGATGTCCTTGAGGTAATCGTCGGAGATATTCAGGATGAATTTGATGACGATGAGGATGATGGGGTATGCAAACTTGACGATACTACCTACGTAGTTGATGCACGTACTTCGATTGAAGAGGTGAATGAAGCTGTCGGTATTCATCTTTCTGAGGATGATTTCGAAACAGTGGGTGGCTATGTCTTTGAATTGTTCGGAAGGATACCCTTGAAGGATGAGTCCATAGAGGATGATGAGGCTATCTTTACGGTAGAGGATATCGACGGGCATAAGATCAACCAGCTGAAATTGGTTGTTAAATCATAAGTATATGCGTTGACCCTTGCTTAGGGAAAACAGTATATTAATATCGATACACAAAAAGAATTCCCGGAGGAAACAAACAATGAAAATTGCAATTAATGGTTTCGGAAGAATCGGACGCAACGTCTTCAAGATCGCATTTGAGGATAAGAATATCGAGATCGTAGGAATCAATGACCTTACCGATCCCAAGACTCTCGCCCATCTTCTGAAATACGACTCTACTTATGGAGTATATTCCAAGAGCGTTGAAGTCGCTGAGAACGCTATTGTCGTTGACGGCAAAACTATTCCTGTGTATGCTCTTCGCAATCCTGCTGAACTTCCTTGGGGTGAGCTTGGGGTGGATGTAGCTATTGAGTCCACTGGTGTATTCACTGCAGCAGAGAGCCCGAAGGGTGGTTATAAGGATCACATCAAGGCTGGTGCAAAGAAAGTCATTCTTACTGTTCCTGCCAAGGACAAGATTGACCAGACCATCGTATGCGGTGTAAACGACGATGCTATCGATCATAGCTTGCTTGCATATTCAAACGCTTCCTGCACAACAAACTGTTTGGCTCCTGTTGCAAAGGTTCTCAATGACAACTTCGGCATCGTTGAAGGTTTGATGACCACTGTCCACGCTTATACCAACGACCAGGTCATGCTTGACCAGCCTCATAAGGACCTCAGAAGAGCAAGAGCCGGCGCTCTTTCCATCATTCCTACCACCACTGGAGCAGCCAAGGCTGTAAGTGAAGTTATTCCTGAGTTGAAGGGCAAGCTCAACGGTATGGCAATGCGCGTTCCCACCCCAACCGGTTCTGTTGTTGACTTGGTTGTTACCTTGGGCAAGGATGCAACTGTTGCTGAAGTGAACGCAGCTGTCAAGGCCGCTGCTGATGGCGCGATGAAGGGAGTACTTGAGTACACTGAAGACCCAATCGTAAGTCGTGACATCGTTGCCAATACCCATTCTTCAATTTTTGATGCTGCATTGACCATGAAGATCGGCGAAAAGATGTTCAAGGTTATCAGCTGGTATGACAACGAGATGGGATATTCCAATCGTGTTGTTGACCTTGCAAAGAAGTTGGTGAAATAACAATTGTTGCTAGATGGAGTCAGGCCTGTACAACAGGCCTGATTTCCTTGCTAGGCACTACTGAACAAAAGAGGAAAGATATGAAACTGAATACTATCTTGGAGTGTGATTTCTCCAATAAGAAAGCATTGGTTCGTGTTGATTTTAATGTTCCCATCAAAGATGGCGTTGTAACTGACGATACCCGTATCAAGGCGGCTCTTCCCACCCTTACCTATTTGCTTGACAAGGGAGCTGCTGTTATCGTGATGAGTCACTTCGGCCGACCGAAAGGAAAGAAAAATCCAGAATTTTCGATGGCCCCAATTGCGAAGCGTTTCTCAGAATTGCTCGCAAAAGAGGTGCTTCTTGCACCCGATGTGATTGGTCCTGAGGTGGAAATGCAGGTTTCCAAGCTCAAAGCTGGTGATGTTTTACTCTTGGAGAATGTACGTTTTTATGCTGAAGAAGAGAAGAACGATCCGGAATTTGCAAAGAGTTTGGCTTCCTTTGGTGACGTGTATGTAAACGACGCCTTTGGTACTGCTCACCGCGCTCATGCTTCTACTGAAGGAGTAGCTCACTATCTTCCTTCCTATGCTGGTTTCCTGATCGAGAAAGAAGTGAAGTTCATGGCACCTCTTTTGGACAGTCCAGAGAAGCCTTTTGTCGCTATCATTGGCGGTTCAAAGGTATCCAGCAAGATAAGTGTTCTTGAGAGTCTTGTCCGTACTTGTGATACCATTGTCATCGGTGGCGGTATGGCGTATACCTTCCTTTCTGTTCAGGGCTATTCCATCGGAAAGAGCCTCGTTGAAGAAGAATACAAGGATGTAGCAGCTTCTTTCCTTGCAAAGGCAAAAGAGAAGGGTGTTTCTGTAATTCTTCCGGTAGACCACCTTTGCGGTGCACAGTTCAAGGAAGATACAGAAGCGGTTGCTATAGATACTACTGATATTCCTGCTGATTTAATCGGTATGGATATCGGCAAGAATACCATCGCCTTGATTGTTGATGCACTTAAGAGTGCGAAGAGCGTTGTATGGAACGGTCCGATGGGTGTGTTTGAGTTTGATGCATTTGCAGAGGGTACTCTTACGGTGGCAAAAGCACTGAGTGAAAGTGATGCCATTACTGTCGTTGGTGGTGGTGATTCAGTTGCTGCAATCAACAAGTTCAATCTGGCTGACAAAATCAGTCACGTCAGTACCGGCGGTGGTGCTTCTCTTGAGTTCCTCGAGGGTAAGGTGCTTCCCGGTATCAAGGCATTGGAGAAATAAGATGAGAAAAGCCTATATTGCAGGAAACTGGAAAATGAATATGACTCCTAGCGAAGGTGTTGCCTTTGCAAAGGAGCTTGCTGAAGCTGTCAAAGGATTGGATACCAAGGTAATGGTTGCTCCTCCTTTTGTTACCATCCCCGCTGTAGTTGAAGCTCTTAAGGGTTCTTCAATCATTGTTGCAGCACAGAACATGAGTGACAATCTCAGTGGCGCTTTTACCGGTGAGGTAAGTGCACTCATGCTCAAAGATCTTGGTGTAACCAATGTAATCCTGGGGCATAGTGAAAGACGCAGCCTCTATGGAGAAACTGACCAGTTCATCAACAAAAAAGTATTGCTTGCTCTTGCTCAGGGCATGGATGTCGATTTGTGCATTGGTGAAACTCTTGAGGAAAGAGAGGCTGGCAAGCTCGAAGAAGTGCTGACCAGACAGGTTACAGAAGGTTTGAAGGGTGTCAGTGCTGAAGATATGGCCCATATCACTTTGGCATATGAGCCTGTTTGGGCAATTGGTACCGGCAAGACGGCTACTCCCGAAGATGCTGACGATGCACATGCATTTATCCGAAAACTCATAGAAAAACTCTACACTAAGGGTGTTGCAGAAGAGCTCATTATACAGTATGGTGGTTCAGTGAAGGCTTCGAATGTGAAAGCCTTGATGTCAAAGGAGCATATCGATGGTGCCTTGGTTGGTGGCGCTTCTCTTTCTGTGGAGCAGTTCCTTCCTATTGTTGCCTTCGATAAGTAAATAACCGGAGTAGAGAAAATGGGTGTTTTGAGCATTATTCTGTTGGTCTTATTCGTGATAGTCAGCCTTCTTTTAATCTTCCTTGTCGCTGTACAAGACGAGCAAAGCGAAGGATTGGGCGGTATTTTTGGTGGTGGCAGCAATACTGCCTTCGGTTCTCACACTAGTAGTGTCGTTACCAAGGCCACTGGAATGCTTGCGGTGTTGTTTTTGGTACTGGCTCTTGTTGTCGCCTTTATCAACAAGACACCATCTCAGGATGCACTGCTCGACTCCGTAACCACTCAACAAGTTCAGCAGACGACCAATTGGTGGGTGACAAATGAGGCGACAGGTACTGAGCCGTCGTCCGCCAACTAGGACGGTAGCTGTATTATCACTATCGACTACCGGCCGCAGAAGTGCGGTCGGTAGCTGTTTCAAGGGAGTGTCTCTATGAAAGTGTGTGTTCTTTACGCACCGGCAACAAAGGGCAATGAAAAGATGAAATTAATTGCCAAAGCCCTCGCTGAAGGTATTGGTGCCCAAGGTCATATGGTTGATGTCTTTGATATGTCTCTTGAGAGCGGAAAAATTGTCTCCTACTATGACTATTTGATCATCGGTACTGAAAACACGACTTTCTTTGGTGGCAAGATACCCAACACCGTCGCAACGTTTCTCAAGAGTGCAGGAACGATAAGCGGAAAGCGCTGTATGGCTTTCATTACCAAAGGGGGCATCAGGTCGATGAAGACGTTGCAAACCCTCATGAAAGCTATGGAGAAAGAGGGAATGTTTCTCAAGAAAAGTGAGATAATTGCTAAAGTTGACATGGCACGTGCTGTTGGCAAGCACGTGCAAATATGATTGATGCGAATGGTATGGATTTTTTCATATCTTAGGAGGAATGATAAAAAGTCAGTAGGTGGTTACTGAGGCTCTGTCTGAAGGGTGTATCATAAAGGTACAAGGTTGGAAGACAGAGTAGGTGCAAGTTCGACATATTTGATGGTCGTAA
>Ga0334885_1000080_pt1 | contig 167788 bp, 154 predicted proteins | sample GraSluR1_MG_8_FD_207233 | JGI IMG/M metagenome (GOLD analysis project Ga0334885, IMG submission 207233) | Sludge microbial communities from methane-producing bioreactor in Wageningen University, Netherlands - Granular Sludge_31_05-R1 | ecosystem: Engineered > Bioreactor > Anaerobic >...
CCCTCCATTCTTACCTCTGACCTCTGTCTTCTAACCTCCGAACCCGTTCGACTTGCATGTGTTAAGCACGCCGCCAGCGTTCGTCCTGAGCCAGGATCAAACTCTCCATATAAAAAGTTCTTTATCCTAGCCATTCGTTAGTCTGGCTTGTTTCTCTTTGTCCGTTTGAGCCGACTGGCTTCTTAATCTTATTCCTAAAATTCTTCTTCCAGTCTTCTTCGCACTTTAGTCTTGCTGTTCAGTTTTATCAGATCCAGTGCGCTTCGGCTTCCCGCCGCGCGCAAAACTTATATTATCATCCACCAGGTTAATTGTCAAGAAGAACTATTTGTTTTGTATAGATGATACTTTGTTTTTCCTGTGAGCATACTTATTATAAACTGTACCTTTCCTTTTGACAACACTCTTATTGGTTAATTATCTATTCTTATCTCCGCTCCAAGGCATGGGCTGATACTGTGATGTGTTTTCAGCCCTCCGTTATAAGCCGCAACCGGTTTTTGTTAATACAAGCCCGCCTACTTAAGGAAGCGCCGGGACATCTTTGGGGGCTGGTTTGAATCTGCAGCACGGGGCTCTTGAGTATCCCTGACGTGTTTTTACAAACGATCCCCCGGCAATAAGTATTAGGATTATACTATCACCGGGGGCATTGACACCAATATCTTCGCCTCTCGTTATAGACTCTGGACGCGCTTTTTGCTTTTTCTTTCTATATATATAGCACAATCAGGACATACCATTTCGCATATCATACATGCAATACAACTGTCTTCGTCTTTGGGTTCCACCGCCGGCGTCCCATAGAGCCCCAGCCGGTCTGACCATCGCAATACGTCATTAGGGCACTTTTCCTTACAGAGCCCACAGCCTTTGCAATATTCGGGAAAAATGTGAAAGATAGCTTTTTCCATGGGGATGGATAATGCTTTAATGTCTTTAGCCATTATTATCCACCTCTTCCTGTAAAGATTTTTCTGCCATTTGTTTTCCTATTTCCAGCGCTCGGTAATTCAATTCTCTCAGATCAGGATTATTTTCAAATTTGGGTCCCAGTTTATGCTCCAGCGCCTCTTGGGCTCCTTCAAAGGAAACCACGTTGGTTAATCCAATAACCGCACCCATGATAATAATATTGAAAACCTTGGGGTGAAGCACTTTGTTGGCAGTTTCTACCGCCGGTATGGCAATGATTTTTTTTGCTTCCCGGGGCAAATCGGCTTCATCGAATTCAAATCCGCTGTCATATACAAAAAGAGTATTTTCATCGGAATATCCTGCTGTCCTGCCAATGGCTCTTCCGCTTAATGCTATCACTACATCGGCTTTATTGAACTTGGGGGCGCCAATCCGCTCATCGCTGAATTGTATAAAGGCTATGGAGACCCCGCCTCTCTGTTCAAGCCCAAAGTTGGGGATATATATGGTTTGCTGATTCTCATTATATGCCGCCTCGGTTAAAATCTCTGCTACCGATTGTACTCCCTGTCCGCCCTCACCAGCCAGGGCAATTCTAATCAAAGACATTATTTATCCCCCTTTCCTAAGGGGCTTTTTATTTCACCCACCGGGAAGTATTCCTCCATCTTTTCCTCAAGGAAGTTCCAGGTTTGATGGGCATTGGTCCTCCAGTTGGTTGGACAAGTTGAGAGCACTTCAACAAAGGAGAATCCATTTCCTTCCATTTGGTTTCTTATCGCATTGCGGATCAGTCTCCGCAGTTGTTTATACTTGGAAACGGTGGCTCTGGCTACATATGCTCCCTCCGGCGTTACCTCGGCTATAAATTCCGGCCCCCGGGTAGGATATCCGGTAGCTTCGGCATCTCTGCCATAAGGAGTGGTCTCCGTAATTTGTCCCGGCAGAGTGGTAGGTGCCATTTGCCCTCCGGTCATTCCGTAGTTGGTGTTGTTTACCAGTATAAGGGTGACTTTTTCATTCCTGACGGCTGCATTTAAAAGATGCTGTGATCCAATGGAATATCCGCCGCCATCGCCCATATAGCCTATTGTTATCAACTCCGGACGAGCCCTTTTGATCCCTGCCATAACCGGGGTGGTTCTTCCATGATGAGTTTGGGTGCTGTCACAAGCAAAAAAATTCCAGGCCAGCAAGGAGCATCCTATATCACAGCCAAAGATTGTCTGCTGCTGTATATCTAATTCATCGATGGCTTCGCCTAATGCCTTTAAGGTAATTCCATGCCCGCACCCAGGGCAAAATTTATGAGGTTTGCTCGGTAAATACCATGATTTCGGTGTTGCTGGGGCAATCATTCCCATATTTGTGCCTCCTTTCTGCCCTAAATAATACTCTTGACTTTGTTAATAATATCAAAATCAATTATTCCAACTCCGGGCATAAATAGATTGTTTATTTTAACTGTTTCCCCATATATTTCCTGCTTGACCAGCCGCTCCAGCTGCCCATAAGCAGACTCCGCTATCAATATTTGTTTAGCGCTGCTGTTGGCAATAACGTCCTTTAATTGCTGCCGGGGAAATGGTCTTAAGGTAATCGGTCTGAAATAACCCGCCTTGATTCCCTGAGCCCGCAAGATTTTTACTGCGTCATCCGCCACTCGGGAAACTACCCCGTGAGAAATGATAATGATTTCGGCGTCTTCACAGTCCTTGGCTTGAAATTCAATAATATCCGGGGAGATTGACTCGTATTCCTCAGACATTTGCATTACTACATCATACAGTTCTTCTTCCAGGCTGTATATATTGCACAGATGCTGAGGTTCCCTATCCACCCCTATTTGCCCTGGGACGCCTATAAGGGGGTAGGCTTCAACCAACTCTATGCCTTTATCCAGGGGTTCATACATCTCCAAGGGCTCGCGCATCTTGGCTTGATAACCATCCCCCAGGACAAAAGTCGGAAAGCGGTATTTCCAGGCTGTATTAAAGCCTTTGATCACATAATCGTATAATTCCTGATGGGTTGCAGTAGAATAAACGATTCTATGCCCTTCTCCATTTCCGCCAAAGGTGGTCAGGGTTACTTCCTGCTGAGAATATATTACCGTTCCCGAAGAGGGCCCTCCTCTTTGCTGTATTATTGCCAAAACCGGCAATCTCATTGCTTCTGCCATGCCAAATGGCTCCTGCATTAAAACGTTTCCCGGACCAGCGGTGGCAGTAAATGCTTTCTTTCCGGCTTGAACTGCGCCGCAGGTGGTGAACCCCGCTGATAATTCGTCTTCCGTTTGCAGAAAACCCTTGTTATATTTTGGAGCCAGACGAGTCCAATAATGCATTACTTCATTCTGGGGCGTAATCGGATATCCAAACATAATATCAGCACCCGCAGCCAAACAGGCCCAGGCGATTGTTTCATTACCAGTCATAAATGCTTTTTTGGGTTCGCCTATTATCTTTTCCATTTAATTTGCGCACCTCCCATTATATAAACCCGGAAATTCTCGGTAAAGCAGTCAGTTTGTATTGGTCTGAATTAATTATATTAAAAGCTACCATATGGCAGCCGGCATATATCTTCTTATAAACTTCACCGGTACTATAAACTCCTCCTTATTTACAGATTCTTTATGCTTTTCTTCTATGGCGATGTAAGCAACAGGTATCTCTATTTGTCTGGCTGCTTCAAATATTTCCAGGTTGCCTTTTATTATTATATCCAAAGTAGTTTCATCCCCCAAGTGAGTGTTGGCTACTATGGCATGTACTATTCCTAGTTCTTTGATATACTCTTTTATTAGTTTAACCGAACCGGTCATCGGGCGCATGTAGTTTATTACTGCCAGCACAGTTATCCCGGACTGAGCTGCTTCCTCAATCAAGTTCAGGGTCTTGGCACCATGAATACCATATCCTACATCAAATATAACGTCTCCTTCATTTCTTAAGGCCCACCTGGCTTGCGGGTTCAGCATGGCGCCGGTTTCCCCTAGCCCGAAACTGTCACTGCGCGAATAAGCAATGACATTCAATCCCTCTTTTTCCAGCGATTCTTTAATTGGCCTTAAGGTATAGAATGGCTCTACTATATCCAGATCCACCAGGGTTACTTTTCGCTGCATCCGCTGCAGTTCTAATGCCCGGTTAATAGCAATCTCGCTTTTGCCGCTGGCATATTCTCCTACATACGCTTCTATAATTCTTGCATCTTGGTTCACTGCAATTAACCAACACCTCCCCAGTCAGGCGAACTCAGGCCAGAATATTATATATAGTATACTGCCGCAGTCAATTATGAGTCAATATTTATATTTTTTCTCTGAAATGTTACTCACATTTGCGCTTTATGATGTAATATACTATTTCTTGGGCCTGGCGAACTCAAGTACAATCATTAGTAAAAAGTTTTTTTAGCAGCATCGGAGGCGCCCTGCCAGGACCACAACTTGGGTTCGCTGGCTAACAAAGATAAGGCGTTAACTGCCCAGCAGTTTTAAACCACCGCCGCAACCAGGAGGGGCATTAGAACTTGCCGCAGGTTTTGATAAAAAACCCGACCATTTTATAGCGGCAGGGGTATCTTTTCGCCTCGTTCTATACTTTATGATGCCTGTCCGTATTAAAAAATATAATAAAAAAAGGCCTTCCTACGGCCTCTTTCATATGGTATAAAATAACATATTTTTTCCCAGCGGTCAGCTATTTCATTAACATTTGGAAGCAGATTAACAGCAGTATGCCTGGTATACCGAGAAAACCTGCTATTAGGACCGTAATAATATTCACCGGCAGAACAAAGGCAAAAGCTGCTCCGATAAAATTTATCAGCAACAGCAACACAACACCTATAGCCGAATTGAATATTAATTTCCAGAGCAGCTTAATAGGTTTTAGAAACACCTGGGCCACCAGGTACAATATGACCAGGGTAAATAGCGCTGCAATTACCACATTAACCGCTTCCATAGCCGCCTCCCCTTAAGATGTCAATTATATTTCCATTATTTTTTCGAGCTCTGCTTACGCTTAATTCTCTTTAAAAGATAATCATAATGCTTTTCGGCTGCCTTTATCTTGTAGATGGCACAATCAATCATTTCAGGTTCCTCCAGATGGGCAAACCAGTTCCTGGCTTGCTGCAGTTCTTCATAAGCTTGCTGAAGAACATATTCATCCGAAATGTCCTGTTCGAGCTGAAGTCTTTCTCCTTTTAAATGCCATACACTGCTAGCCTTGCTCCACCAGTCAGAACCAAAAACCATATTGTGCTCCCCCCGGCCGGATTAATCTGTCCCGTTTAATCTGTATGCCGGGCCAGGAGGTTTTATGTTAAAATTCCTTTCTTCCCTCTATAGCTTTCTTGAGGGTTATTTCGTCAGTAAACTCAATATCCCCGCCTACCGGCAGACCATGGGCCAGGCGGGTCACCTTAACTCCGTGCCGGGCGATGATCCGGGCCAGATACCGGGACAGCACTTCTCCATCGATATCCGGATTCAGCGCCAGCACCACTTCCTCAACTCCCCCTTTTGCTATCCTCTCCTGCAAGGCCTGGACGTCTATTTCTTCCACATCGGTGCCTTTTAATAAATTGAAATTCTTGTTCAGCACAAAATAGCGCCCGTTAAATCCGGTTTTCTCAATAGCCATGACATCACTTACTTCTTCGGCTATACACAGCAGGGTATCATCCCGCCGATAGTCAGTGCAAATGGAACAGGGATTGATCTCGGTTAGATATCCGCAAAGCGGGCAGGGAAAAACTTTCCTTTTGGCCTCTATAATAGATAAGGCCAGTTGTTTGGCCTCGTCATCAGATAGCTTCAGGATGAACATGGCCAGTCTTTGGGCTGACTTGGGCCCGATGGTTGGCAGTTTCAGCAACTCATCTATCAGCGTCTGAAGGGGTTGGGCTAGTTTCAATTCTTAATCCCCCTTGTTGCTTGTACTAATAACATCGAGGAAATCCGAATGTTTTTCTACATGCCCGGGATGTTTAAACCTCCGGTTATTTTAGCCATTTCCTCGGAAACCGTCTCCTGGGATACTTTGATCGCTTCATTTACGGCGGCTAAAATCATGTCCTCCAGCATCTCAATATCGTCAATATCCACTGCTTCCGGCAGTATTTTTAATGATATTATCTGTTGCTTCCCGGTCACCCTGACGACTACAGCTCCTCCTCCAGTAGATGCCTCAAATTCCCGGCTTTCCAATTCTTGCTGCATTTCCGCAATACGAGCCTGGATCTTTTTGGCTTCTTTCATCATCTTGTTAATATTTGCTCCTCCACCAGGATTAAAGCGCATAGTATTTCCTCCTTAATCTTTTAGCTCGATAACTTCTTCTCCAAATATTTCTATCGCTTTTTTTACAACAATATCATTATACTGTTCATCTTCCATAAAAATAAACTGTATTTCCATCTCTTTCTGCAGTATTTCCTTGATCACTGCCTCGAGTATTTCGCGGTTAGCCTGTTCTTCCATCCTCTCCTTATGAAATTTATAGCCTTTTTTGTAACCTATAAATATAGTATTTCCCTTGATTCCCAGCAAACTGCCCTGGGACAAGAGGGCATGGGTGGGAATTCTTCTTTCTTTCACCTTGTATAATATCTGTTTCCATAAGCTCTCCCGGGCTTCTTTTCGTTTGGATTTATCCCCGCTGCCTCCAGATGTTTCCTCAACTGCCGCCTTACTGACCTGCGGCGCAGGAGCAGCAGAACCTAGTATGCCGGCAATCTCTAAAAAGGCCAGCTCCAGTTGAAATCTATTGCCTTCGCTGAACCGTAGTCGATCCGCTGTATCCATCATTTTTCTCAGTGCCAGGAGCAAGCGTTTTTGATCAGTTTTTTCTTTTTGGCGTTCCAGAACACTTTTTTGCAGCGGATGCGCCGAAATTGATTCCGCTTTATCAGCCATTACTGTATACAATAACAGGTCTCTTAGATAAACTACGCTTTCCCGGGCTATTTGCTGGGTCTCTTTGCCCTGGTCCAGGGCAGTATTCAGAAGTTTAATCAGGCTGCCCGGATCATTGTCCAGCAGGGCATCAGTTAACTCGGCCATAAATATATCATCAACCAACCCCAGCACATCCAGGACGTGGCCTTGGTTAATTGTCGAGCCCTGGTAGGAATGGATCTGATCCAGAATGCTTAGAGCATCCCTGAGTCCCCCATTGGATCGGCGAGCTATTACCGCTATTGCTTCCGGACTTATTCTTATATCATTGGCTGCTGCCACCTGTTCCAGGCGACTGCTTATTTCCGCCAAGGTAATTCTCCGGAATTGATAGGTCTGACAGCGCGAAACTATAGTAGCCGGTATTTTATGTAATTCGGTAGTAGCCAGAATAAATATGATTGATTCCGGCGGTTCTTCCAGGGTTTTAAGCAGGGCATTGAATGCTTCGGTGGTCAGCATGTGCACCTCATCAATGATGTACACTTTCTTATTCCCCTGGGCAGGCATGATTCGTACCTTTTCTCTTAATTCCCTTATTTCATCTATTCCCCGGTTGGAAGCAGCATCTATTTCTACCACATCCATAAAATTTCCGTGATTAATATCCCGGCACGAACTGCATTCATTACATGGTTCTCCTGCAACCGGCTGGAGACAGTTCACCGCTTTAGCTACAATTTTAGCAACGCTGGTTTTCCCGGTGCCTCTGGGTCCGGAAAACAAATAGGCATGGGCTATGCGCCCCTGGGCTATAGCATTTTGAAAGGCAATCACCGTTTGTTCCTGCCCTACTACCTCCTGAAATCGCTGTGGTCTCCATGCCCGGTACAGTGCCAAATATGCCATATTGCAACTTCCTTTCCGGATTCGCTCACACTACTCGATCACTTTCTTAATTCATGTTTTAGAAAAGGTTTTCCTGCTTAACCCCTCAAGAAAATAAAAACAGCAGCTATACTATGTACACCTGCCTGACTTTGTGGTCTGAATATTATTTAAGTTCGGAAGCAATCTTTAGAGCAGTTTCGACTGGTTATTTTATTGCCGTGCACCTGGCTTCGAATATACCTTCCAAGCGTTACTTAAACAGTTAACTCCACCCAGGCTCCCCTTCGTCACATGAGATGGATCCCTTAGTGCTGCTTCCTTCCGGATCTGACACGGTTCGAGATGTCTCATTGCGAAGGACCCAGGTTTCAACGTCACTTTTTTAAGCCGGACCTCACAAAGTATACCCTCAGCTCAGGGATTCGACCCTGCTGTAGCGGGTTGCAGGTTACAAGGCACCGCTAATTCCCCATCTAGCACGGCAATTTTAATTTCCTTATTAATAAAAGAACAGGCTCTCTCTTGCCCTAGTTTTATTTGCGCCTAGAGCGCAATTTTAACACGAAAAACGCATATTCGCAAATGAATTATATGGTTTTGTCGCCGGATGCGCTCTTCGAGCACTACAATTTGGTTTCGCTGGGCTCAATTGGTTTAGGATGCGCTCTTCGAGCACTACAATTTGGTTTCGCTGGGCTCAATTGGTTTAGGATGCGCTCTTCGAGCACTACAATTTGGCTTCGCCGGGCTCAATGTCTAAAGTATTCCTTCGCCTGGATATTAACCTGCATCACCGGCAAATACAATTTGTCCTTCCACCATGCTTTGGATGACAGCCAGTGATTCAACCCGAATTCCTGCCTCCCTTAATATCTGTCCTCCCGGCTGAAAGCCTTTCTCTATGACAATGCCTATCCCCACTAACTCAGCTCCGGACTGTTCCACTATATCTTTAAGGCCCAGGGCGGCCTGACCGTTGGCCAGGAAATCATCGATAATCAATACCCGGTCCTCCTGCTCCAGGTATTTGCTGGAAACCATGATTTGATAGGTCTGGTCTTTCGTAAAAGAGAATACCTGGCTCCGGTATACGTCCTGATCCAGGTTCTTCGATTGGGCCTTTTTGGCAAAAACTACTGGAACCCGGAAATACTGGGCAGTGATAGCAGCTACGGCGATTCCGGAAGCCTCTATGGTTAAAATCTTGGTTATTCCGGCATCCGTAAATCTCTTGGCAAATTCCTGTCCGATTTCATTGAGAAAATCTACGTCTACCTGATGGTTAAGGAAGTTATCTACTTTAAGAATATGGTCGCCTTGTACTCTGCCTTCTCTTAATATTTTTTCTTTCAGCTTTTGCATAATAACCCCTTAATACCAGCATTTTCTTATTTGACCTGCCTCCCCGAGAGCGGCTTTGCTTTTCATAGCTCCCATTCACCGCCGGAGCTGATTGGCCTGTCCAAATCAAGATATCTTTTTTCTGCTCCGGTATTTTTCCCCGTGTCTAAGCACGTTCTGTGATTAATTAATTATACCTATAGTGGTGCTGGGCAGGCAACTGCTGTTTAAGCATTTGCCCTTTCCCCAAGGATATGATCACATCCCCCAGCAAGGCAGCATCCTCTTCATCGTGACTGACTACTATCATCGGAATTTGCCACTCTTGATGCAAATCCATTATTTCCTGCCGGAGTTTGCTGCGGGAATTTCGGTCCAGAGCACTAAAAGGCTCATCCAGCAGCAGCAGGTGAGGCTGTACCACCAGTGCCCTTACCAGAGCCACCCGCTGTTTTTCTCCCCCGGACAATTGCCCGGGAAAGCGATTGATCAGGTGCAGCAAGCCAAATGAATCCAGCAGTTCACGGTAGTCAACCTGCTTTTTAGGAGACTTTTCTCCTTTTACATCCTTTAGGCCATAGCTAACATTTTTCTCAACCGTCATATGAGGAAAAAGGGCATAGTCTTGGAAAAGATAGCCTATCTTTCGGGAGCGAGCCGGTAGATTTATTCTCTCCCCTTTTGAATATATGGGAATTTGATTTAATTCTATCCTGCCTGCGTCCGGGGTGCGCAGTCCGGCAATACATTCCAGAACAGTGGTTTTACCGGCTCCGGAAGAACCCCATAGGACCAGAATTTGATTTTTATCCACCTGAAACTCCACATTTAAATGAAAATAAGGCAACTGTTTGGCTATCGATACCTTTAACATCTTTTATTCTCCCATTTAATAAATTCTTCCAGACCTTCCATCCTCATGGCAAAGTACTTCTGCCAGTAGACATCCGAGGTCGTCAGTCAGATCCTATAACGAATATGTTCTAGAATAAATGCTGCTGTTTACTCCACCGGTTTACCAAAAAAATCAGCAGGAAACAGAATACGGTTATAATCCCTACCAGAGTGCCGGCGGCATCCTTATTATTCGACTCCACCGCAAAATATATGGCCAAAGGTATAGTCTGGGTTCGACCGGGAATATTTCCCGCCACCATAAGAGTGGCTCCAAACTCTCCCAGTGCCCGGGCAAAGGACAGCACCAACCCTGACATAATCCCTGCCCAGGCCAAGGGCAAGGTAATGGTAAAGAATATTCTAACTTCTCCAGCGCCTAAAGTACGGGCGGCTTTTTCCAGGTTTTGATCAACACTGGCAAATGCACCCCGGGCACTCCTGTACATTAGAGGAAATGCCACTACTGTACCGGCAATTACTACTGCCCACCAGGAAAATACCAGGGTGATGCCATACCCATCCAGAAGACGGCCTATGGGTCCATTCTTACCAATGATTATTAACAACCCGTAACCTACCACCGATGGCGGCAGAACCAGGGGCAGGGTCAATATGGATTCAACCACATCCCGCCCCCAGAATTTACATTTCTCCATTAGCCTGGCTAAAGGCAATCCTATGATGGTTACGGTTATAACACTGATAAGGGCTACCTGCAGGGAGAGCCAGACCGGAGACCAGTCGTCCAGATGGATAAACAAAGCTTCTGCCTCCTATTCCGGAATCACAAACAGATATTTTTCAAAAATGGCGGCTGCTTCGGACCCGGAAAGATAATCGGCAAATTCCTGGGCAGCTTCTTGATTTTCACTGGCTTTAAGCACCGCCAGAGGGTAGACTATAGGGCTGTGGGATCCTTCCGGAGCAACCACTGCCACTTTGCTGTTCTCTGCTCCATATGTATCAGAAAGATACACCAGTCCCGCGTCTGCATTGCCGGTCTCTACATAGGTCAGGACCTGGCGGACATCCTTGCCCATAACTATTTTGGGCTGCAGTTTTTCATAAATACCCAGAGAGGTTAAGGCCTCTTTAGCATATTTCCCGGCTGGCACTGTTTCGGGTTCTCCAATGCCAATGTTCTTTACCTCTTCATCCAGCAGGTCGTCAAAATCACTCAGGGAGCTATCTTTGCCGGTAATTAAGACCAGTTGATTGAGCAGGAAGTCCCTCCGGCTTTCCGATACTATCACATCCTGCTCAGCCAGGGAATCCATCTGCTTTTTGCCCGCCGACAGGAACAGGTCCGCGGGAGCGCCTTCCTCAATCTGTTTTTGCAGCGCACCGGAGGAAGCAAAATTGAATACAATATTTACTTCAGGATGGCTCTCCTTATAGGTTGCCGCAACCTCCTGGACCGCATCCTGCAGACTGGCTGCTGCCGCCACATTCAATTCCACCTGGGCTTCCTGTTGTTCAGGGCTGGACTGCCCGCAACCCCACACTAAGAATAATGACAATATCAATAGGGCAATGATACTTTTCTTTCTCATTTATATCCTTCCTTTCAGAATTGTTCCTTCTTTAACTGCCATGGCATTTATACAGCCTGCAAAGCAAGCTTTCTCTGCTAAGTCTAACACTTTTCCAGAAGGCCTTCTCAAAAAAAATCCTGCCAGAAAATCGGGCAGGAGACATTAGCCATATTTTTATGCATTCCCCTCCTTTCCAATCACGGGAGGCAGCGTAATTTCTCGCGCTACCCTGTGGGTACTTGACCCAGGTCATTATCCCCTAGACCTTAATGTGCAAAAGTCCTTAGGCATAATGACTCGGAGTAGTATCTAGGTTTTCAGATTAAAATAAACCCTGCGGTTATTCATCACTCTCCTCTCTTTAAATAGTCCAGCCCTTTTAAAGCTATTAATTCATTCTGCAAAATCGGATATTATTCCTGCTTTATGTTAGTTTTAGTCCTTTTTAGTTCTTTACTGGCAGCTTTTATTTATTGGCTCCTCCGTTCCTTTTCGGCTCGGTGCTTTGCCCATTCCTGTGTTTCCCTTTCTCCTTCTGCCATTGACTCTATCCGGTCCAAGCCGGCACCCTTTCAGCCGGCCTAACCGGATAAATTAGGACGTTAATTACCATAAAATCCGTTGGCCATGTATCTCCGGGTTATTTTGCTGCAACTCCGACTAATCCTGAACATCATAATATTCAAAAACCGCAATCGGGCTGTTGTTCCTGCCAAATCCAATGGCCACTGCTTTTATTACGGTATCCTGATCAATGGCAATAGGCTGATTCATTTCCGGTTTAAAATATGAGGTGCTGGGATTGTAAATGCTGCTCTTTTCATTGGGAACACTGCCGTCGGTAGTGTAATATATCTTTACCGCATCCATATCGGGGTGGCTTAAAACAATGTCCGTACCTGCTTTAATCTGGCCCGGGTCTGGAATAGCAATAATTGCATCCCATTGGCCGGGCTGCTCAGTTGATACATCTATCAAAACCACATCTTTCACGAAGGCAGGAACAACTACGTTATTCAGCCCGGTTTGTCCCAATAGCAAACATAAACTGCCCCTTGCGGCCAGGTCAAAATCCTTCGAGCCTTCCTGGGTTTTCCAGGAGAGAAGCACCGGGACTTCCCGGGCTTCTTCCTCACTTCCTTCTGCCAAACCCGGGAAACAGAAACGTGGTTCCTCCAGCTGTTCCCGGGTAAACACTGCCGTATAGCCATCTGCTCCCATGATCAATATGCTTTGGGCAGACTCTCTTATCCCTGCTGCTTGCAGCAGGTAAGAAAGCTTGATACCTTCACCCCTGAAGAAGCTTTTAGTTCCGACGTTGTTCACCGTTGAATAAGATTCGCTGGCCCGGGCTTCTTCTATACTCTTTAATTCCTCCGCCTGATATTCAAGGGTCTTTTCAACTCCCTTGCCCCGGATAGTCAGTGTTCCCGATTTAAATTCGGCGGGATTGGGAGCTGAACTTTCCTGTTTCAGGCAACCGGGAGCCAGGGCAATAATGACCAGCAGCACTGCCAGCAGTATAACTGCTGCTCTCTGCTTCCTATTCATTCTCAAATTGCTCCTTCCCTATTAAGGCTACCGATTCAAGGCCTTGATAATCACGGTGGCGGCTTCAGCCCGGTTGGCTTTTCCCTGGGGCTGAATGGTATTATCCTGATACCCGTTCATGATTCCGCTGTCTACCACTGCGGCAACCGCCTCTCGCGCCCAGGATGATATTTTTTGCTGGTCGGCAAAACCTGCCTCTCCACTCTTAGCAGACAATTTGGCCGCTTTGAAAATCATAACCGCCATCTGTTCCCGGTTAATCAGGTCGTCCGGCCCAAAAGTCAAATCATTGTATCCGCTTACCAGGCCATGGGAAGTTGCAGTGGCAATATAATCTTTTGCCCAGTGCCGGTCGGTGTCAGCAAAGGTTTTACCGCCTTGGTCCTCCAGCTTAAAGGCTTTGACCAGCATGCAGACAAACTCGGCTCGGGTAATGGTGTTCCCTGGTTTAAAACTGCCATCCGGATAACCTCCCACGCTGCCGGTAGCAACCAGCTCCATTATGTTCTTTTCGGCCCAGTGCCCCTTGATGTCATTCAGATAAATTATAGCAGGCTCTTCTGGCGTCTCCGTAAGCTCAACTGCACCAAGCGTATAAGTGAAGCTGACTACTTGGCTGTCAGCCTTGCCTGGTCCAATGGTAACCGCCTTTATAGTAGTGTCTTCGGTAAGGGGACCTATTGGTTTATTGTACAGGCCCAGCACATCAGCTCGAGAAGCCCACCAGCGCCGGGCTATCCAATTATACATGGGGCTGTTTAAGTCTGGGGTACTGCCATCGGTAGTATAATATACTTTATCATCATCCATATGGGCGTTGCTCAAGGCTATCATGGTTCCAGCACTTACCTCTCCGCTGCTTGGATTAGCCTGGGGAGCATCCCACTGGGGTATATCCTCGGTCAGCACTTCTATTTTATGAAGATATTTGACAAATAAATTGCCGGTTTGTTCAGTCACCGCCCGCTGCCCCAGCATAAGCAGGGGAGTGCTGAGATCATTCATGTAACGGGGATTGTTACTGCCTTCAACGCTCACTAAAGCGATGATGGGTTCTACCAACTGAGCTCCTGCAGCAGACCCGGCTATGTTCCCATCCCCGTCACCGTCACCGGTTTTGAAATTGGGGAAACAATACCGCTGGTCTTCTAATACCTCTTTTACGGTCAGACTTATACTGTATCCGTCCGAAGAAGTAAGTTTTATCAATGTGGCTTCTTCTTTAACACCAGCCAGGTCCAGAAGTTCCTCTAAATGAACTCCCCGACCCACATACCACTTTTTAGTGGGCCAGGTGTTGACCGCACTGTATATGTACTCATGCTGTTCCATCGCCTCCAGTTCGTCCCGATCCAGGGTCAGGGGGTTGCCTACCCCCTCCCCGGTTATTACTAGTAATTCTTCGCCTGCCAGGGCCGTCGTCCTGTCCTGCAGGCTAAAGCCCAACAAGAGTATTATCATCAAAAATCCTATAGTTATCCCATATAGAAATTTATTCTTTATGCACCGCACGCTGCTGTCTCCTTTCGCTTTTTATCTTCATGCCTGCAAACCTAGGGGTTAGTCAGCATAAATAATTTACCGGTAAGAGGATCTTTATAGACGGTACCCATCTTTTGATAAAGATCCCCCTCTCCCTGCTGACTCTCCAGCAAATCAGTTCTGACATCCGGTTCCTCAATTTCCTGTCCCACCCCCAGGTTAACCCGCTCTCCCCGCATACTCAGGTCCACGTCCCAGTTGATGACCAGGGCCAGCAACAAGCCGCAGGCGAATACCAGCATAGCATCCACAATATTTATCGCTCCGTCCAGGGGATTGACATCTTCTCTGTCTCTAAGCCTGCTCCGGTTCCTCAATCCGCCTTTCACCTTCAAACACCTCCAATATTCCCTCCAGCAAAACCTCCAGAGTAGTTAAATAATCCTCATACCATCTCTTGCGCAAACGGGAGATAAAAAAGGCTATCCCTGCTGCTCCTAACCCGGTAACAGTAGCATCAAAGGCAGTAAGCAAGGAATCTGCCAGCCCCTTGGGATCCCCCTGTCCCAGAGCAATCAAACCCGGCCCCAGAGGGATCAGGGTAGCCATTAATCCGAACATTGGCCCCACCCTGGCTATTAAGTCAGTGCGATTGGTTATCTTCATATAATGAAACTCTGCATCCGCCAGCAATCGCCGCGCTACCCCTTGATGCGAAGCAGGCGGCAAATCCCTGAACCTGATCAATTCCTGCAAGGCAGATTTCTGCCTCAGGAACAGCTGACTCAATTCAATTTCCTGCAGTATTTCCTGCTCATTCTTGCCTTGGAATGCACTGAGAAGAGCCGGGACATCTGCTTTAATACTGCGCCTCTCCTGCCAAACCTCCACCAACAAACTGCCCAATTCAATAATCACCAGCGCTACCAGCAGCAACAGGATGGCTATGGTGGGTGCCAGCAATCCTGATGAAATAGCATGCATCGTTTCTTTCAGCGGTGTTAAATAAGATAATATCACCTTGCTGCCTCCTTCGTGTAATCTAAATACCTTCTCCCTGCTCCATACAAGAACAGCAGCAGGCAGATAAGCATCATATAAATCCTCTGCCAGTCGGTGGGCAACGGCAGGTAAATTGGTTCTGCTTCTGAATATATTTCAAACACCTGCCAGCTTTGCCCCCCCGTTTCCGGTTCCAAACTTACCGGAGAAGCATCCAACATTTCTTTGGATATCAGATACTGCCAGTCCTGCCCGGCTACAGATTGCTCTTCAGTCTCATTCAGTTTCTCCCTTCCCTGACCGGGTGTAGTCCGCATCTCTGCTGCTATTTTCTCCGCCTCGCCGGGATTGACTTCTATGATCGCCTCCTCTTGCTCCTCATTAATGATACTGTTCTCTTCCCCTTGTATACCATCCAAAGCGGGCGGCCTTTGTCCGGGACTGCTGACAACGCAGTCGGCACTTAAACCGCCATCTGCCGTTTTGGCTGTTATTATGGCGCTGCCGGGGCCTACCAGGGTTACCAGTCCATTATGATCAACTACTGCCACACTGGTATCGCTGGAATACCAGATCACTCTTTTGTCCTCTGAGTTGTCCGGTCCCACGGTTGCTGCCAGTTCAAAGCTGCCACCCAACTTAAGCTGAATGCTCTCTTCATCCAGAGTTATCGAGGTGGGCGGCCCCCCTGGAGTTTGAGCTTGGTCAGGGTTGCCGATTTTATATACGAAAGTCACCACCTCGCTGTCGGCCTTGCCCGGCCCGATAGTAATGGCTTTAATGACGGTTCCCTCTTTTATCTCTATGGCTTGATTGACGGTACTCAACGTATCAGGCCTTTGACTCCACCAGCGTTTGGCACTCCAGTTAAACATGGGGCTGTTTATGGTGGGAATGCTTCCATCGGTGGTAAAATAGATCTTGTCTGCGTCACTCCCCTTGGTGTTCAACTCCAGCAGAGTGCCGGCAGGCACCTCGCCGCTGCCAATATTCACCTGGGGTTTGTCCCATTGCGGGGGTTCCTCACTCAGCACCTGGATCTTGCTTACCTGCTTGAGAAACAAGTTGTTGGTCTGCTCGGTAACCGCTCTCTGTCCGCATATAAATAGCAGCCCGTTCATGTCATTCATATGCTCGGGGTTACTGCTGCCTTCGGCGCTAAGCAGGGCCAGGATGGGCTCTGCTTCCCGGGCGCCATCGGAAGAACCAGGTATACTGCCGTCAGTGGCATTATTTTCCTGCAAGCCAGGAAAATAGTAGCGCTGGTCCTTTAACAGCTCTTTAACGGTAAGGTTGACCGAATACCCATCACTGGAAGTGAATACTATCATCTTCGCATCCGCTTTTATTCCCGCTTTATCCAGCAGGTCTCTCAGCTTAACCCCCTGTCCCACATACCATCTTTTGGTCGGCCAGGTGTTGATGGTGCTGTAAACCTGCTGGTATTGTTCCATCCCTTCCAACTCCTCCAGGGTGAAACTGAGGGGATGGGCCACTCCGTCTCCGGTAATTTCCAGTCCCCTTGTCTCTGCCGTCAAAGTCAGCGGAGATAAGGCCAGGAATCCAATTACCAGGACTATCATGGTTAAAGCTGATTTAAACCATGTTATAATATCTGCCTGGCCGGATATTGCTCTAAGCTCTCCAGCCAGGCCTAAAACCCAATCTCTTTCATTTCCGCACTTTTTCATATTACCTGCCCTTTTTCAATTATTAAGAAACCGGGGGTCATGTCCTGGCCGGTATTGCCTGAGCATAAAGGTCCTAAACATGATTACCCGTATCTCGGTTATTAGATATCCAGGGCTTTAACGATCATGGCTGCCGCTTCAGCTCTTTTAGCATTTTCCTGGGGACGGAAGGTGTTATCCGGATAGCCATTGACTATTTTATGCTCCACTGTCGCCTTCACCGCATCCCGGGCCCATTGGGATATCCCAGCCTGATCAGTGAAGGTTAGGGGCTCATCAGCCCCGCCGGATATCCTGGCCGCCCGGCAGATCATCACCGCCATCTGCTCCCGGGTAATACAGTCGTCCGGTCCGAAGCTGCTTTCGGTATAACCCTTGACGATCCCATACCCGGCAGCAGCTGCAACATAGTCTTTAGCCCAGTGTCCGCTGGTATCGGCAAAAACCGCTCCGCTCTGTCCTTCCAGTTTAAAGGCTTTAACCAGAACCGTAACAAATTCCGCTCTGCTGATGAGATTCTCCGGTTTAAAACTGCCATCGGGATATCCGTTAATAGCCCCTGAGATTAACAGCTGGCTTATAGCAGCTTCGGCCCAGTGGCCCTGCACATCCTTCAAACCTGATGCCGGTGCTAATGGTTGTTCCTCTTCACCTACTTCCGCAATTAATACCGCAAACTTAGTAAAATGCTCTACCTCAACGTTAATAGTGTTATCCAATATAGACCCGCCCAGATTGATCCACTTTTGAGCGGCTTCATCGTAATAATAGATACCCGCAACTTCGGTAGCACCTGCCAGATCCGGGTCAAAGCGCAGAGTTATGGTTACCGGGACTGCAAAGCTGTAGCGGGTTTCCCCGTTAACGCTGAACTCATAGACGCCACTGCCTAATTTATAACCTTCCGGCAGGGTTGGTGGGGTAGTTATCCTTTCTATTTTCACCTCAGCTGTCCCGCTCTCTCTTATAGCGTTGGCCGGCAATTTAATCATAGCTTCATTTCCCAGGCTGATTTCTGTAGCGGTATTACTGCTTACTGCCCCTGAGGCTGAAGCAGGTGCCTGCTTCAACTGATAAGTAAAGGTGGCCACCGCACTGTCTCTCTTCCCCGGTCCTATAGTAATGGCTTTTATGGTAGTATCCCGGCTTATCTCAATCGGGTGGTTGATTCTGTCCACTGTTTCACTGCCCCGACTGGACCACCAACGACTGGCTACCCAGTTATACATTGGGCTTTCTATAGTGGGAGTACTACCATCGGTAGTGTAATATATCTTGTCATCATCCATATACTGGTTGCTCAATCTGATTAGAGTGCCGCTTTCCACCTCTGAACTGCCGGGATTGGCCACCGGAGCATCCCAGGTAGAAGGAGACGTAGTTAACACCTCTATCTTACTCACCTTTTTTACAAATAAGTTGCCGGTTTGTTCGGTAACTGCACGCTGTCCCATCATCAGCAGCAAAGAATCCAGATCGTTCATATAATCTGAATCATTAGTACCCTCAGCACTTATCAGAGCCAGCATTGTCTCTACATCCCGGGCTCCGGCTGACGAACCGGGAATATGACCGTCCGCATCACTACTGCCTTCTTTAAACCCGGGGAAGCAATAGCGCCTGTCATTTAACAGTTCTTTAACCGTTAAGGTCGCAGTATAGCCATCTTTAGCGGTAAAACGGATCAGCTGGGCACTGGAATTCATTCCGGCCTGATCAAGCAAATCCTGGAGCAAAACCCCTTTGCCAACATACCATTTCTTGGTAGGCCAGGTATTAATGACGCTGTACACCTGCTGGTACTGATCCATATCCTGAAGTTGCTGGAGGGTAAATGTTTGCTTACTGTTTACTCCATTTCCGCTAATGGTTAAGACCACGTCTCCTCCCGGAACGGTTCCGCCGCCGGTTCCTTCGCTTACTACTTTGAAGGTGGAGGTCAGGGGGCTGGGGAGGCTGTCCGCATTCAGTACAATCTTATAAGTGCCCGTACTGGCGGTGCTGCTGAGGGTGAAACTGGTGGCAAATTCGCCATTCTCTACCGCGATGTCTTCCGGTCCGTATATGGTATTGTCATCCGGGGCACTCACACTGATAATAACCTCGGCTACCTCCCCGGCAGTTCCCTGAATGACAACTTGATTTCCCTGCTTGAACTCCTGCCCATTGGCGGGAGTATTGAGGACTATGCTGGCGGTTATGGGCTGGGTAACTGAAGCGTCGGCATATCCATTGGCCTGAACCACTATCTGGTAATCTCCAGCGGCGGTAAAGACATCGGCATCGATGCATATTCGGCCTTCTCCAACATTGTATCTTCCGCTAATTGAGTTTCCATTTACCCTAATATCCTCAATGGCTGCTCTCCAGGTTGGCTCATCTGCAAAAGCAAGTTCTATCTCCTGCCCCACCGTATTCGAGGTACTGTCTGCCTGCAGAGCCGGCGGACTCAGGAGGCTCTTGTCTATGGAATAGCTTTCAATCAGCTGTCCATCAGCCTTTATTGACCTCATGGTCAAGACTGCCCCGTCAATATCGATTACCTGATAATTGCTGCCGGATTCTTCACAGGCAATATATGGAAATCCCGATCCGCCTTCATAAACCTTGGACCCCGAATTACCCATTACATAGACGATTCCATCCCTAGAAGAATCACTGAGAGCCTCTCCCTGGAAAATAGGGTAGGTTCTCATATATTCATGCTGGTGTCCCACAAAAACCATGTCTACCCCATTGTCTTCCAGAATCGGAACCCAGTTCTCTCGTATTGAATCATCTATGGTCTTATTATCATCAAAGGCTGGATAAGCCGGATGGTGGAACATGGCGAATTTCCAGGTCTTGCTGCTGCTTTGCAGATCCGCCTCCAGCCATTGCCGGGCATCCTCATTGGTGTTATTCCTGCTGTCTAAAACTACGAAATGGGCATTCCCATAATCAAAGGAGTAAAAATCTTTTTTCAAACCAGCCGGCCCGTTATCGGGCAGGGCAAAAAAGTTGTAATACATTGATCCATCGTGATTACCCCAGGCAGGCATAAGAGATACTTTAGAAAAATAACCCGATGCGGCATCCAGGAACTGACCCCATTCGCTTTCGCTGTCACCGTTGTCGGTTAAATCCCCCCCCAGGAGAGAAAACCTTATCTGGGGATGGCTCTGCTGTATTTCATCCAGCATGTTCCCCCAGTCAGCATATCCCGATTGTACATCCCCCAGATATAAAAAAGTGAAGCAATCAGCATCATCCGCGGTGGTGAACCTGGCAGGCGGGCTCCAGGCCTCTTCCCCACCGGCCCGGTACACATAGCAGGTGTCTGGATTCAATCCAGACAGATCGGCTTGATAGCGATAATTACTGTTGCCGAACAGGCTCCCCTGCACTTCCATTGACAAAGCGCCATCAAAATCATCGTTGTAATCCTGCTCCGGCAGGTACTGCAGTTGAGCCGCTATATCCTCCGACATCAGCCAGGTGATGGATTGGGTGACAGCGGGGTCGCCAGTCCAGGTCAGTATGATCTGCTCCGGAGCTGCCGATCCCCCGGCCAGGGTTATCGGAGCAGAGAATCCGCAGAAAGATCCCGCCAGCAACAATAATACCAGGCAAACAACATTTACTGCCTGGATTTTTCTTCTCCATACATTTTTCATAAAGGCACACTCCTTTAGATTCAAGTGGCTTCGGACTACAGCCTTGATTACTGCTGCCCGTGGGCAGCAACAGCCACAGCGACATTGCTGTCACCTGTGGCTTGGCTGTCCCTTATTCATGAGTTCTAACTCTTTAATCTGTCGCCTGGTACAGTCCGGCAGGAGGAATTAATCCATTCGCCACCCTGCCCGGACATACCAGAATCCTTTTTCTGTCTTATTGCAGAACTATGGGATTGACCTCTTCCTTATTGGTCAATTCATCTACAATATAGACCTTGATTACATCTCCCGCCTGGACATTAAATCCGGCCTGGGCGGTGCTTACCTGATCGAAATCCGCCCGGGTGGCATTAATGCCCTGTTGGATGCCGTTTCTTAAATGGGTAAAGACCACGGTTTCATTTCCGGCATGGGCAACAAGCGGAGTTATTTCAACGGCAAAGTACTTGAACCCCGATACGCCGGCTTTTACTGTCATCGTGTTTATCCCATCTACCGTGGTACCCGGGGTATAGTTATCATCGGCTGCCGGTGAAAGGCTGTAGATTCCGCCGGTTCCAGTCCCTATCAATTCAATACTGACTATACGGGCAATAGATGTTTCCCCGCTTACTGCCGTTCCAACCAGGCGCAGCGGCCAGTTGTCGTCATCATCGGGCAAGGTTTGTCCGTTCAGGGAATTAGCCACAATGTAGTTATTATTGCGGCCAATATCCTTGCTATCCAAAGTGACCGAATAGCCATCATCAGCGGTAATTACTACTTGATACCCAGCCTGAGCCAAATCAGCATTAAAGGCATTGCTGGAATGCTGATCCAAATCGTCCACGAACCCCAGCAAGAACCATAAAGGCATGCCTTCCCAAACCTGACCTTCGGAATCGGTGTAGCTGGCTTTGTGGTTGGCGCCGAATTGACAGGTAAGAGCTGATTCGAAATAAGTTTTGCTGATATCAGCTTGTAAACCGCCTATATCCTTACCATCCAGCTTCAGGGTCCAATCCCCCTGAGGTACGGAATATACCTTTATTTCTGTAATATACTTGGCAGATAGACCGGCACAGGATGGATACATGATTTTATTGCCCGAGTCATAGTAATAATGCCAGTAGTTCTCGGGGAGAGTCTCATGCATATCCCATTGACCATAGACATGATCTTCCGGAGTGAAGAATAAGCGCATCCCATCGGCATAATCCGGCACATACTTGCCATCAGCATACCAGGCTAAAATAGCGTCTCCCTGCCGGGCCTGCACTGAAGGATCGGTATATATGGAGGAATAGGGAAGCCTGGACTCGTAACCGTCTTTAGCCACCAGGACTACTTCCGTACCGGTTCCCATGCCTCCAACCTGATCACATAGATCCTTGATCCGGGTGCCTTTAACCGCATTGGCTATCTTAAAACCACCAGGATAGGTCTCATCTTCATCCCATAAATCATCTGGGTTATTGGTGATTCCTTCGTATTTATATACGGTGGTGCCGTCTCCAATTACATCCAGTCCGCTCTCGTTCTGCATCCACAGGTAATCAACGGTAATTTCGTCTATTACGGTTACGTTATCTTCGCCATATTTTATTACATGAACTTGGGGTATGACCTGGGAAGTCTCAAATGAGGTCAGCTCAATCTCCGCGATATTGCCCACGCTAAAACCGGTAAGGGCTCCGTCGCTGGCTACCCCGTCTCCCACCAGGCGCAGGGGCCAGGAACCGGTAAGGGGCTGACCATTGCATTTATTGGCAATGATATAGTTGTTGCTCCAGGCCACATCCTTGCTGCTGAAATCCTTGGTATATTTATCGCCGGCTTTAACCAGGATGGTGTATCCGGCCATGGCTTGATTGGCATCATAATCATGTGGCTGCCGGTCATCTACCCAGCCGGTCAATAGCCAGAGAGGCATCCCTGACCAGACGTTGTCATCCGCGTCAGTCCATGATACGGAATGACCTGAGTTGGGACAGGCCAGAGCGGTTTCAAATTCTGCCTGGGAAATAACATCACTGATTTTCCCCTTCAAGGTCAGGTTCCAACTTCCTGCGGCCGGCTCTGGAGTCTGCAGTTCAGGTATTTCTATTTTTACAATACTGCCAACACTGCTTCCGCCCAGAGATCCATCCTCTTTGACCACCCCGTTGCCTACCAGGCGCAAAGGCCCGGAATCAGTAAGCGGCTGACCATCATATTTATTGGCAACGATATAATCATCACTTCGAGCAACATCAGTGCCGTTAAAGGTCTTGCTAAAATCTGCAGCGCTAACTTTTACGGTATAACTCTCAGCCAGAGTATCATTGAAAGTCCAATGGCTGCTGCTCTCGATATCATCAACTGCACCTAACAGTACCCACAAAGGTACCCCGGACCAGACCTTGCCAGTATTATCCGTCCATTCTTGGTAATGTCCGGAACCGGTGCAAGCCAGTGCTTCTTCAAACTCCTGCTGGGTTATGGTGTCCCCGATCTGCCCTACCATCTCCAGAGTCCATCCGGCTGGAGGTTCAGGCAGATTCACCAGTTCAATCCTAACAATGTTACCTACCTGCTGTCCGCCAAATATAGCTGAACCTTTCAGATGTAAGGGCCAGCATCCTTTTCCTGAGTCAGTCTGAAGCGGAAGCGGCTCACCATTCAGAGTATTGGCAATAATGTACCCATCATTCCGGGCAATATCAGCACTGTCCAAGGTGGCCTTCCAGCCGTCGCCGGCTATAACCTCGACTTGATAGTGCTGATCAGCCAGTTCATCATTGAAGTTGTAGTGATAATCCCCTACATCAGGGTCATCGTCGACCATACCAACCAAGAGCCATAAAGGTACTCCTCCCCAGATCTCATCGTCACTAGTGTCTGGAGTGCCTTTGTCATCAGTCCAGCTTACCTGATGACTTGAAGAGGCGCAGGCCAATCCATTCTCAAAATAAGCCTTGTTTACCGAGGTGTTCTTGGCCCCGGATAGCTGTAATGTCCAGTCTGTAGGAGCCACACCAGTGGAAGCTACTGTTTTCACTGCAGCGGTAGCAGCAGCTTTAACTGCATTCAGGTCAGTGGCGTCACTGACATTAGCAGCATAGTAGTACTCAACCCGGTCACCGTGTGCAAGTTCCATCAGGTTTAGAGCAGCCTCGGCATTGTTGTATCCATCTTTATAGACATTGTTTACGTAGGCGTACCAGTAAGCCTTATTACTACTGTCACGAAGATAGGTTGCTACGTTATCCAGGAGGAGCGCTCCCGATGATGCATGATTTTTATCGGTTACCCCATAGGTAAACCCGGCTGCAGCAGCCGCAGCCTGCAGGGCTCCCAGCGGGGTGGTTTTTGCTACCGTATAAACCGCACTGGAATTGTAAGCCGTTACTTCAAAGGTTTCGTCAGGAGTTAAAGTAACTGTCCCATCGTACAGAACATCCATGGCAGAAATATCAGCCTTAGTTTTCACTGCTGCAGTGGCCGCTGCTTTAACTGCATTCAGGTCAGTCGCGTCACTGATACCAGCGGCATAGTAGAATTCAACTCTATCTCCATCCGTCAGTTCAATGACGTTAAGTCCATCCGGAGTATTCATATATCCATCTTTATAGACGTCATTTACATATGCATACCACTTTCCGGGAGAACTACGGTTATAACCTCCTGCATTATCCAGCAGGAGTACCCCGTCTTCAGTCCAGCGCTTATCAGATACATCATAGGTAAAGTCACCCTCTTCTGCGGCAACCTGAAGGGCTCCCAGCGCAGTGGTTTTTACTACCGTATAAACTGCACTGGAATTGTAAGCCGTTACTTCAAAGGTTTCGTCAGGAGTTAAAGTAACTATCCCATCGTACAGAACATCCATAGCCGGTGCATCAGAAGTCATAGTCTGGGTAACGGTGGCCTTGCTATACCCGGGGGCCTTGACTGCCACCTCAAAGTCTCCGGCGGCGGTGAATGCACCGGCGACTATGTTGATATTACCTTCTGTTACCTCATATTCGGTGCCAGCCAAGGCACTGCCATTTACCATGATGCCCGTAATAGCTGCCCGCCAGCTTTCATCATCGGTGAAGGTAATGTCAATTGCCTGACCTACTGTATTGTCGCTGCTGTCAGCGGTCAGAGCCGGGGGAGTCAGGGTTGCCAGTCCGTTGGTCACGCTGACTGCGCTGAAGCTCTGCAATATCCCGCCATCACTTGCTTTGATCTGCTTGCTTTCATCACTGCCTTTAGTATAGGCGGCGGTTACGTCCTGTCCGCCTTTTACCTTAGTGGCCAGTTCCAGTTTGATTTTGGTGGAGGTATTGGTCTTAACCACAGAGGCGACTGTCGTGGTTTGTCCATCCACCAGCACCTGGAACTGGCTTTCAGCTCCAATACCAGTGGGATCTGCCATATCCTGGTCAAAGGTCAGGCTCACATCTCCCTGGGTGGTTACTTCACTGCTCTGCAGCAGCGGAGCAACCGTCGGCACCGGCTCATTGCTGAATATATTCAGCTGTGAAACATACTGCACTGAAAGACCGGAAGTGGTTGGATATTGCTCCCCGCCGCTCGTGTAATAATACCAATACTCTTCATCCGCTGCTAAACGCCAGTCCCAGTTGCCAAAAACATGATAGTTCCCCTCCGGTAATCCCTCTAAGCTTGTTTCACCTGCTTTAGGTGTAGCTTCAGCGAACCATACCAGGCGCATGCCTTCTGTATAACCGGTATCCGGATACTTGCCATCCTGGTACCAGCAGACCACCATGGGCCCCTCCCGGTCTGAGTATTGGTAAACGTTTTCATAGGCAAAGGTTTTTTTAAAACCATCACTGGCTTTTATTTGAATTGAATCGCCATTTTCCATACCTCCCACCAGTTCACAGAGGTCTTTCACGTTGGTACCCTTTACAGCGCCCATATCCTTAGCAGCCCAGTTTCGGTCTTCTGCCTGGTTCCAACGCAGTAGTTGCTCGGTTTCTTCATCCGGATCGTCAAGAAAGACCGGCCCTTGATTGTAATAACGGGTAGTCCCGTCTCCCATTACGGGTATATTATCCGGGTCCTCCAGCCAGTGATAATCGACTGTTTTCTGATCCAGAATGGTAGTTCCATCAATCGCATATTTGGTAACGGTGAGCGAAGATGTAGCGGCACTGGCCGACTCGGGCATTACCATGCCCAGGCACTGGAATAAGAAAGTGAAGACCAGTGCTATGGCCAGGTATTTCCCCCACCTTTTTTTCTTAAGATGCATTCTCTTTACACTCCTTCCCCTATTGGTCTGGATTAAAATTAAATTCCCAGGGCTCTGACTATGACCGCAGCTGCCTGGGCCCGGGTGGCATGATCCTGGGGCCGGAAGCTGTTGTCGGGATAGCCGGTTATTATTCCCTTGCTGCTGGCGGTGTCTACGGCATCTTTGGCCCAGCTGGAAATCTTATCCCCATCAATGAATTGTTTGGCATCCGCTACTTTGCTCAGCCCGGCAGCATTGACAATCATTACTGCCATCTGTTCCCGGGTTATCAAGTCGTCGGGGCCAAACTGATTATCGCTGTAGCCGTTGACTATTTTCAGGGCTGCGGCGATCCCTATGGATTCTCGGGCCCAGTGTCCGGCGGTATCAGCAAAAACCTTGCCCTCCGCAGCTTCCAGTCCTAATGCCTTGACCAAGACGGTGACAAATTGTGCCCGGGTAATATTCTGGTCGGGCCGGAAGCTTCCGTCCGGAAAGCCGCTGATTGCTCCTCGGGCCACCAGTTTCTCTATACTTTCCTGGGCCCAGTGTCCGGCAATATCATTGAGCACTACCGCCGCTGCGGAAGGTTCTTCTTCTTCCGCTACCTGTATGGGGTCAGTGGTAGTGGATGATCCTCCGCCACCGCCGCCTCCTCCGCCCGGAGAATCGGTGGAGGGAGCTGTAACCCGCAGGGTTTTGCTGGCCACAGTCTCTCCATAGCCTGCTACTACGGTCAATGTGCCGGAGGCACCGGAGGGTATTTTGAAATCTGCGCTGTATTGTCCATGGCTGTCTGACTTGACCGCATCATATACTATGATGTTTTTTCCGCTGTCCAGTACTTTAATGGAGACCCAGGTATCAGCATCAGCGGTCCCGGATACCCTTATGCTGTCCCCGGCTTTGGCCGCATCGGCACTCAGCTCGCAGCTGACGTTTCCCAGTGCTAGGGCTGGAAACATAGATAAAACTAACAATAATGCCATTAATAATGAAAAGGACCGTTTGAACATTTTCTTCACCTCTCTTCATTCTTTGGATCTGTTTTCTTTCTCTTGTTTTACTCTCCAACACCTCCTTGAAAGACCCACTACAAAATAAAAAGCACCCTCCGTCGATCCATGGTTGAAGGATGCTGTACAACTATAAGCACATCTTTATTCAACCCAACACATCGTTCCTCGGTGCTAAAAGCCCTGCTGTTAATTTCCTTTGGCGAGCATATTATTTCAGCCCATATGTTTGACAGATTCACTGGCCTTTGTTTCTTGGAATCTTTTTTCCTCACAGCAGTTCTACCAAAAAGATTAACCCTGCCGGAGTATTTCAGCTCCAGTTATTAGGCTTGCTTTTGCGGCTCAGAAAAACATAAAAGTCAGCTGCCAAAAAGACAACTGACCAATATCAGAACTAAAAAGGCTAAACCTTACAAAGGTTCAGCCCGCATGCCATAATAGAAAATTGTCAATTTCCTTTCCGCACCGGGAGGCATAGCCGTTTCCCGCTATACCCTAACGGCCCAGGAACCATAGCCATTGGCCTCAGGTTCAGGGGCTCGAAAATTGTCTTTAATTTTATTATTTTCCACTAGATTTCTACATTTGTTCCAGTTAATCCTGCTTGATTCGCCATTATTTTATTGTTTATTTATAAGGGACTTTACGATGTATTCTTTGACTTTTCGGGAATTGCTGGTGCTTGCCCTGGAGTTGCCCGATGGAAAAAGGCCCTGTCCCGCCCTTCCGGGCCATTGGTCCCTGCCCAGCTTGTTTGCGTTTGCCGATATTACCTTGCCAGCAGCTGCTGCCAGAAGCGCCGCCCAGCTTACTGCTAACTGGTTATCTGCTTTCTGCTCTCAAAATGGATATCCAAGCCCCATCAGCAGCATCCCGCCCAGAAGCAGCAGCCCCGTGCTGAGGGCCAGGAATCCCCATTCCTTCCTGGTCGCGATCTGTTCAAAAAGGTAGGTCCGACCAGGGTGCAGCCCAAATGCACGGCTTTCCATTGATATGGCCAGATAATCCACTTTGTTCAGGGCACAGATTACCAGGGGAATAAGCAGGTATTTTGTCATCCGCAGCACTTTGGGCAGGGATATTCCTTCCATATCAATTCCTTTGGCCATCTGGGCATTTCTGATTATGGCCATTTCCCGGTTGAATATGGGTATAAAACGCAGGGAAGTGATGATCATGAAGCCGTATCGATAAGGAAGTCCAGCCTGCATCAAGGCATAAACCAGTTTGTTGGGATCGGTGGTGCTTACAAATAAATAACTGGAGGCAATGATATTTACAAACCTGAACATCATCAACAATCCGGCCGCTAGTCCAGCCGTCCATACCTGCAGCTGAACCGTATCCAACAGCACTAATTCCAGGAGCAGGTGCCCCTGCCTAACACTGATAACTTGAACCAGCAGCATCATTAATCCAAATATCAAGATCACTCTTAGCTTGCGTACAAAGAAACCCGGCCCAAGTCCGGAACACGCGTAGCCCAGCAGCAAAAGCAAAAAAAGCAGCAAGGCTGCGCTAATCCGGGAAAAAGCAAAAACACAAATACTGAATACTATCAGCAGCAGTAGTTTGGGCAGCGGATGCATCCGGTGAACCATGGTTTCACCCGGCATATAGGCCAATCCGGGAAATAATTGTTGAATCTTTACCGCCATATATTATCCTTCCTGGAGATCAAGCTGCTCGCCGGGCAAATAGTAGATAAATCCGAGTTCTTCCAGGGACAAAAAGCCTTCTTCTACCGGTTTATCCAGCAAAAGCTTTCCCTGGTCAAAAAATAGTATCCGGTTGCAGAATTCCTGCACAAAATCTGGATCATGGCAGACCATAATGGTTATTCCGCCCTTCTGCCTGTGCTGCTCAACCGAACGCCAGAATATATCGGCTCTCCGGTTATCCTGTCCGATCAAGGGTTCATCCAGCAATAGAATTTCGGGCTGATACCCCAGCACCGACACCAGGGTCAGCCGCTTTTTTTCGCCCAAGCTGAGGCTAAAAGGGAGACTCTGACGGTACGGCAGCAAATCGAATTCCAGCAATAATCTGCTGATATAAGCTTCATCCCAAGCCGTTTCCCCCAGCAGCATCAAGGATGGTAACACCGCCTCTTTCCAAACCGTGTTTTCAAAAATCTGGTGGTTGGGGTTTTGAAAAACCATCCCCATATTTCTAGCCCGCTGCGAAACTTTTTCCTGCTTAAGGCTGCTCTCATGATACATAATACTGCCCTGATCAATTTTATTGATGCCTAAAAGAGACAGCAGCAAACTGGTTTTGCCTGATCCGTTTCCTCCCATGACAGCGGCAATATCTCCTGAGTAAAGGTCAAAGCTTATATCGTCCAAGACTCTTTTGTCTCCCAGTTTTATTCCCAGGCCCCTGACTTTTAGAACCGTACGAGTCTTATCTGATTCCTGCCGGGCTGATAGGACTGAAGAGGCGCTTTTTTCCCCGGATATATCCGGGCTCCTTTGAACGGGGAATAAATATTGCCTTTGGCTGTATTGGCGATAAACTTCTTCCGGCTCTCCCTGGGCAGCAATTCTCCCCTGCTCCATCATTACTAGACGGTCGGCAACCGGCAGTAACCGTTTAAGCCGATGTTCGATAACAATAACCGACGTATCTTGATCCACCTTCTTTATAACCCGCAAAACCTCTGCCGCACCCACCGGATCCAGATTGGCAGTGGGCTCGTCCAGAATGATCAGGCTGGGCTGCATGGCTAGCACCGAGGCAATCGCGATCCTTTGCTTTTCTCCCCCCGACAGGGAATAGACCTCCCGGTTAAGTAAATGCCCAGAGTTCACCATCCTCAGTGCCCAATCAACTCGCTCCCTAATCTCCGCCCGATCGAGGCCAAGGTTTTCCGGCCCAAAAGCTACTTCATCCACTACTCTCAATGTACACAGCTGGGCCTCCGGGTCCTGCTGCACCAGGCCGATCCTGCCAGCCAGTTTTGCGGGTGAATAGCTCCGGGTGTCCATTCCATTAATGGTAACCGATCCCTGCATTTCTCCGGCCACATGATGGGGAATAAACCCCGCCAGACACAGCGCCAGAGTTGATTTCCCACAACCGCTGCTGCCGGTTATACAGATAAGTTCTCCCGGTTCAACCTGAAGATTTATATCGCTTATAGCTGGTACCAGGTTGCCCTGGTAGGTAAAAGTAAGCCCCTTAACCGAGACTGCTGCTTGACTCATTAACTCCACGTCCTGTCTTCAATTATTCGATTAACAGACGGTTTACCTGCCTGACCCAGCAGCTTCCCTCATAATTGCCCGCTATCAAGCGCAGCTTATCTTCTTCCTGTATCAGGAGGAATTTGTCATCTTTCAGCACTTGTTCCAGGGGAAATTCAATGGTATATCCATCACCGGCAATTACCTTTAATATAGTGCTCCCCTCAATGGGATCAGCTTCTTTTATTATTACCGCCACCGGTACTCCGGTATAATCCTGTTCTGCCAAATGCATATACTGGCCGTTTAACTCGGCCTGAATAGTAGTCTCATGATCATTGAAATTGGATAGCCGAAAAGTCAGCTTTCTCTCAACTGCTCCCTCCACGGTACAGGTAGGCCCTGCCCAGGGTGAGGTATAGACCTGGGTGTAATAATACAATGCTCCCCCGATGAAAAACAGAAATAATACCCCAATAACTGCCATGCTGAGTTTGCTGTTCCGGACCGTCTTTGCCTCTTCATCCTGGTAGTTTAGATGAAATGGCCGGGATTGAAGAACAATATTAATAACATGGAATCCCAGGCTTCCGGCCAGTATAACCCCGGATACGAAGGCCAAAAAACCAATAAAGGCTATGTATCCCCAACCTATGCCGGAGAAATACAATATTTGAAACACCAGTACATTGGCCGCCGCGGCCAGGCCCCCGGCCAAGGATAAGGCAGGAAAGGAATAACGACGAAAGACTATCAGTAACAGATCCACTATGAGTCCCTGGGCCAAAGATACGATAATTATTACTATCCCATGAGTGCCGCCGGTAAGGAACTCTATACATCCCTTTAGCAGTCCGGCTGTGACAGCAGAACCCGGCTTCCTGATCAAACCAGCGGCCAGGATTATCCAGAATACATGCAGCCCCGACAGCAACTGTCCTGCGCCAAAGGGAACTCCCAGGACCGAATTCAGCAGATTGGCCAGGTAGCCGATATAGGTGCTCATGACTCCCCCTATACCGCTTAATACTGCTATAATAAGGAGGTCTCGGTTAGACATATAGGGTTTTTTTTCTTCTGACCTCAGAACGATTTCCTTCACTATTCTCCACCCCCTGTTCTCTTCTATGACTGACGCAGGTTTAGACGGACACTTTACGGATCGCAAAATACTTAAGGGTCGATCAGATGAGGATAGAGAATCGGTACAAGGCCAAAAAAAAACACTACTACAAGTAGTGATCTCTTTATTACCACTCACTACTCCCTTTCCACACGGGAGGCATAACCGTTTCCCGTTATACCCTATCGTCCATAGTGCCTAGCAATCTGCCTTAGCTGCCTATAGATCGGAAGATCTGGTCTTATCCTGTTGTACTTAAGCTACAACTTAGTTAAGCTGAGGCTTATTCCTGCTAGTAGTTAGTATATACTTTGCCTGATCTGGAATCAATCCCCTTCTGTTAAAGCCTGGTCTGCTTGCCTTATTTCCTGCATAATAACTAACTCCTTTTACTGTCCTCACCATCCGAACATTCCGGTAACAGCTTTGTTAATGATCGTTGATATGGGAGGCAACGTGATTCCCAAGGATATCATTACGCTAAGCATAAAGCCTGCCGACCATAAAACCATAAAAAGGATTATTTCCCTCCACCAGCGGTTTCGCACCAGAGCAGGAAGTTCCCATATGGCAACAAAGGCGAATCCAATCAATAAAAGAACTATCATGCGTCTAACTCCCCTTTTTGAGGCAATCTTCTTAATTTGGCTACTACCAACGTAATAAGCGGAATTCCTATTTGAAAAGGAATTGCATAGATCGGATAGCCCTTATTGACAAAGTCAAACATTTCCTGAGTATTCCCTACATTAGTTAGGGCCAAAATTACCATGAGGATTCCTACCGGAAGAATTATCGGGCGATAGCTGCGTAAATTAAAAACCTGAGCCAGGCCCAAAACCGTTCCATAAAACAAAACCGAGATTTTGATAAAGCCCATGGTGATTAAAGAAATGGCAACCAGAACATGTAAACGGGTAAGGATATCACCAATGTCAATGACCTGCGCTACGAGGTAGGTTGGATAATTGGTGATTTCGGCCATTTGTCCCAACACCGCAACATTGCGGGCTACCGCCATAATCAAAATAAATCCCGCTATTAGTAAGCCCCTGGAAACAGCAGCCGGCCCTTTTTCTGGTTTATCAACAAAAGCCAAGACCATTAAAAATGCCACCGTTTCCGCAAAGGGAAAGCTGGCTGCCCCATGACTTGCCAATAATAATTTTCCGATGGGCGCATCCAAAACCGGCATCAAGTTGTTGAGGTCAATATGCGGAATTAGTAACAGGGTGTCTGTAAATACAACCAAAATAATAATAGGTACTAAAATTAGGCTGCATCTGGCTAAAACTTCGATGCCTCGGTTTACAGTCGAGGCACACACTAGCATAAGTAAAAGAAGACTAAGTGTTTTCGGAGTAGCGGGGTATATTTGCAATTTGAAAAACTGGCCATAATTGGTTAAAACCAATGCGCTCAGGTGAAAAAGATACCCGATGAATAGCAGGGATATGCCATTGCCCAAAATCTTTCCGTAGACCAGGGAATTTATTTCGATAAGCGTCTTATCTTTAAATAGTTTGGTCAGGGCAGTGAATATCCAGGCTATGAGTAAACCTTCCATCAATCCTAAAGCACATGCAATCCAGGCATCGTGCCCGGCGCCTTCGCCACCAGGAGAAATAATGACAGAAGAACCAAGAACAAACCCTATTATTAAAACACTTAGTTGGAAATTGGATATTCTGCCTTTCTCCAAAAACATAGATCATACTCCTGCCTCTTCCTTAATCCTTGATTAATGCTTGATTGATTTCCCCAATTTCATTTATATGAGTTTTTGCCTTAATCACAACTTCAATACAGGGATAAATATCATCCCACCTCGGTTTTAGTTCTTTCCATTCCTTTTTGTATTTACGATGAACCGCATCCCCAAACCCAAAAACATCTGCCTCTAGATCAAAGGATTTCTCTACTGCGGCCCTTACTTGACTTTCAATCTCTTTAGCCTGGCCCTTTTCTAATTCTTGCACAAGGTCGGCGGTAATACCCTGATGGCCATTATATTGCACCAGGTTTGACTCTTGATCTATTTCAATAGTAATTTTTACTTGATCACCCTGCAGCTCAGGAACGATTTTACTTTTTGCCTTAACAATTTCCAGGTTCGCCTCCGGAATCGTCACAAATCCTATTTTAATCTCGTTAATGGCCCACAGAAGACCGCTTGATTCGCGTTCATTCAGTTCTCCTATCATCCTATCGCCTTTAAATACGGCTGTTCCGACAACTCGAATTTTCTGGGTTTTTTTGCCTTCTCGACCAGTTTGCTCAAAGATACCTACCATCGGGGCAATGGGAGCAGTGGTTTTACTTAATAGCCGGTTTTGAAATTGTAAGACTGTGACCGCCGGAAATTTAGAGAAAGTTGCGGACAATTTTATTTCGGCCGCCATTCCGAAGGCTTGAATGTTTTCCATGCCATCCTGGACTCCCAGAATATCACTGGCGGTTTTCTCTGCTGAAACTACCATCAAGGCGTTGGGGCGGGATACCGGATTCCTGGCCTGTGTATCAAGGAATGGATATATTCCTCGTTGTACCCCATCCTTGCCGAAGATATAAACCTGGGTATGCTCATAAAATGGGATACGGCTGGCATGCTGGGCGTAGCGGCTTAATACCTCATACGGGGATGCACCCGTGTCTTGGTCCAATTGAATAGCACGAAGGGGATTACCCCCTTTTTGCCCCCCACCTTCATTGCTGCTGGAAGAACTTTCTATCTCGCTGGGAATAATGGACTGATAGGTCAGCGTAACTTCTCCTGTATCCTGATCGATATCCCAACCCAGGCCAGACACGATTGATAATGTATTCAATTCATGACTATCCCAACACCCGGATAAAAATCCTGGCATAATGGTTAATAAAATAGCCACATAAATTTTAATGCGCTTTTCCCTCTTCATTGGCCTTCCCTCTTATTGGGTTTAGTTTGGGGCACCCGGGGCATTTGACCAGGTGATTGCCGCCTCTTATCGGGTGAGTCTAAAAACTCAGGCCGGCTGTCCATAGCCCATAAGGGGGCCCGCAGAAAAGTATCTTTCAGGCCGCAAAGGTTGAGGGGTGATACGGGAGATAAATAGGGTACCCCCAGCGAACGTAGAGCAGCCATATTGCTGAGTATCTCAAGCTGAATTATAACCATGCCGAATAGGCCTAGAAAACCTGCTACTACCGTCATTATAAAGCGCAACAAGGCTCCGGCGTCAGCATAGGGAACAACTAAAAAAGAAGCAATAGCCGTAGTTGCCACCACTATTACCATGGGTGCCCCTACTAAACCAGCTGATACTGCCGCCTGCCCGATTACCAGGGCGCCCACAATGCTAACTGCCGGGCCGAGTGATCGGGGCATCCTGAGACCCGCCTCCCGCAGGATTTCAAACAGACTCAGCATTAATAGGGCCTCTACGGCAACGGGGAAAGGAATTCCTTCCCGGGCTGCCGCCACCGAAACCAGCAATTGGGTCGGAAATAATTCCGGGTGAAAAGCGGTTAATGAAACAAAAGTACCTGGTAAATAGATACTAAGTATAAAACCCAGTAATCGAAGCCACCGTATGGATGAGGAAAAAAATGGACGGGCGTAATAATCTTCCTGGTTTTGGAAACCTTCCATAAATAAAAAGGGCATGGTCAGGGCCATCGGGGAGCCATCAACCAATATAGCGGCTCGACCTTCCAATATTTTAGCCGCCACCACATCCGGTCTTTGAGTAATACCGACGGTGGGAAATAAGGATAGTGGACTATCTTCAATAAATTGTTCTATATAGCCAATATCCAGAATGGCATCGGTATCTATTCGTTCTAACCGTTGATTGATTTCTGAGATGAGATTGTCCGGGGTGATACCCTTGATATAAGCAACTGCAACATCCGTTTTAGATCGCTCTCCAATTTGCAGACTCTGAAACGTTAAACGCGGATCCCGGATCCTTCTCCGCAGTAAAGCTGTGTTGGTACGCAGGGTTTCAGTAAAACTATCTTTGGGACCCCGAATTGACACCTCGTTGCTGGGCTCCTCGATATTTCGTGTTTCCCAGCCCTTAGTATCGATAAGCAGGGCTTGGGTTACTCCTTCTGCCAATACTGCGGTATTACCTAACAACACGCCTGAGATAACTGTGTCAATATCCTTTGTATCACTTATTTGACCTACAGTTAACACACTTGATTTAATATAATCGATTAGGCTAGAGTGTCTTTCCTTAACATTATCCTTAATCACTTGCAGGTTAAACATCAATGGCTGCAAGATATCGTGATTTACCAGATTTCTATCGACCAAACCATCAATATAAATAACGGCTGCATCAGCCTTCGAATTTGAGTTAATCTTCATATCACGAATAATTACATCACTGCTTTGACCAAGAGCCTCTCTAAGAATCTGAAGATTCCCCTCCAGGTTCTGAGAAAGGTATTTGGGGGAGCCATTTTGTTTTGCTTGAGTTTGATTATCGCTGCTTGATGGCCTCCAACGGCGCATTTTTTTAGACAACAACCTGAACATTGGAAATCAACCTCTCAATATCGTCCTTTTATTAAATTGTCACGCAAATAATTAATGCCCAATTTGCTATATCTTGCCCCGAACAGGAATCGGTATGCAGAAGCCCAAACAGGCTGCAACAGATAGTTGTAAAGGAGGGTAGGTATGGGAAATCTCGGCAGGAGTATCTATAATTCATCTTACCGTACTTATAGTACCATGTGCTTCCCATTTGTTTTTAAGTATTTTATTTATAGGTATTCCCTGGTATTTGCATCTATTTCGAATGCTCCGGGCTACTCTTGTGGTAAAAAATATGAAAAGGGGTTTCGGATCAAAATCCGCAACCCCTTGGTAATTCGTTAATGGCGGAGAGGGCGGGATTCGAACCCGCGAACGCTTTTGACACGTTACTCGATTTCCAATCGAGCGCCTTCAGCCGTACTCAGCCACCTCTCCAGGATGTATTTGATTGTCTGTCCCGACCGGCCAGGCCGGTTGATTTGTTTGCACCGCCCGGGTAAATATGGCGGAGAGAGTGGGATTCGAACCCACGGAACCATCACTGGTTCACTCGATTTCGAGTCGAGCGCCTTCAACCGGACTCAGCCATCTCTCCTCAAATCGGCAAAGAATGCCTGCAACAGCCGGCTGCTTTCCTCTGCTAAAATCCCGCTGCTGACCTGAACCTGATGATTCAAGCCGGGTGTTCTGACAATATCCAGTACCGATCCTGCGGCTCCTGCTTTAAGATCCCGCACGGCGAATACCAATCTGCCCAGTCTGGCATTAACCATGGCTCCCGCACACATGGCACAGGGTTCCAGGGTAGTGTATAATACCGCATTGCTGAGGCGCCATCTGCCGGTATACCCTGCGGCTTGCTGCAAAGCCAGCAGTTCCGCATGAGCAGTAGCATCCTGGCGCAGCTCCTTTTCATTATGGGCCTGGGCGATTATGGTATCTTCTACTACCACCACTGCCCCTACCGGAATCTCGCCCTGTTCTCCAGCCTTTCTGGCCAGTTCCAGAGCAGCAAGCATATATTCTTCATCCCTTGAAATGGGAATCACCACCATATGGTGCGCCCGAAGGGACTCGAACCCCTGGCACACGGTTTAGGAAACCGTTGCTCTATCCACTGAGCTACGGGCGCAGGTTCTCTGGGGTTTTTACAGTAAATTAGGAAAACCCTCGGGTTTTCCTTTATTATAGCTTTTTACCACCTGCAAATTAATATGGCACGCCCGGAGGGATTCGAACCCCCGACCTCCAGGTTCGTAGCCTGTCACTCTATCCAGCTGAGCTACGGGCGCTTAATAACCTATCATGCATCCAAAACCGCTTAGGCTGTAATTAATAATATGGCGGAGAGAGAGGGATTCGAACCCTCGAAGCAGGTATTAGCCGCTTACTCGCTTAGCAGGCGAGCGCCTTCAGCCGACTCGGCCATCTCTCCGTATTATTCTGCTAATGGCGGAGGAGGTGGGATTCGAACCCACGGAACCCGTAAAGGTTCAACGGTTTTCAAGACCGCCTCCTTCAACCGCTCGGACACCCCTCCATCACGAAGGATGCATTTTCAATGCAAATGAAAGTATAGCATACGCCAATTTTTATGTCAATAAACAAAGCCTGGTTTTTCGCTGGCCAATCCGCCATTTCTCTAAGACTTTATAGCTTCCAGCCCACCCATATAAGGGCGCAGAGCTTGGGGAATTATAACCGATCCATCCGCCTGCTGATAGTTTTCCAGCAGGGCTGCAACGGTTCTGCCCACAGCTACCCCTGATCCATTTAAGGTATGGGCAAACTGCAGTTTGGCTTTGGGCCCTGATCTATAGCGGATATTAGCGCGCCTAGCTTGAAAATCTTCACAATTAGAGCAGCTGGATATTTCTTTGAACTGGTCGTAACTGGGCATCCAGACTTCTATATCATAGGTTTTGGCCGCGGAAAACCCCATATCACCACTGCTAAGCAGCATTACCCGATAGGGCAGCCCCAGCAACTGCAGCACTTCTTCCGCATCCCGAGTCAGCTTTTCCAGTTCCTCATAGGACTTTTCCGCCTCGACTATCTTAACCAGTTCCACTTTGTTAAATTGATGCTGCCTGATGACCCCCCGGGTATCACGTCCGTGTGATCCAGCTTCGGCACGAAAGCAAGGCGTATAGGCCGTTAGGTATAATGGCAGCTGTCCCGTTTCCAGTATTTCATCGCGATACAGATTGGTCAGCGGAACCTCTGCCGTAGGAACCAGATACATTTCCCGACCTTCTATTTTGAACATGTCCTCGGCAAACTTGGGCAGTTGCCCGGTTCCCTGCATACAATCGGCGCTGACCATGAATGGCGGAAGTATCTCCCGGTAGCTGTGTTTCCTGGTATGGATGTCCAGGAAAAAGTTAATAATTGCTCTTTCCAGCAGTGCCCCGGCGCTCTTGTATACCGTGAACCTAGCTCCGGATAGTTTGGCGGCTCTTTCAAAGTCCAGAATATCCAAATCCACCCCCAGGTCCCAGTGAGGCAAGGTTTCAAAATCAAACTGACGCGGATCTCCCCAGCGCCTTATTTCCAGGTTGCTGGTTTCATCTTCTCCTATCGGTACCGACTCATGAGGCAGGTTGGGTATATTCAGGAGTATCTTTTCTATTTCAGTTTCTGTCTGTTTAAGCTGTTCATCCAGTATTTTGATGTCCTGGCCTATCTGCCGTACTTTTTCCATCAATTCTGCCGGCTCCTGACCTGCCTTTTTCTGTCTGCCTACCTCCTGGGAAGCTGAATTACGGAAACTCTTTAATTCTTCTACCTGACCCAGGATATGGCGGCGATTTTCATCCAGTCTGAGGAAACCCTCCAAGACCCCCGCAATACCTCTTTTTGCTAACTGCATTTCTACCAATTCCGGATTTGCTCTTATTTGCCTGGCATCTAACACCTGCATCCCTCCTTTGCTTGCCCTGGCCCCAAATCAGCAGTTGGTACAGATATCGGTTGGCTCTAAAAGTACAGCAATTTGGGCCGGGCAGTTATCCCTTCCAGTTTTTCCAGTTCTTCCAGAACCTCTTCTTCAACTTTGTTATCCACATTGATCAGCATGATGGAAATATCTCCTTTGGTTTTGCGCGCCACCTTCATGGAAGCTATATTCACCCCATGATCTCCCAAGGCCGTGGCAAATGGCCCTATTATGCGAGGCCGGTCTTCATTCTCTACCAACAGGATATATCCATCCAGATTATTTTCGGTTTCATAATCATTGATTTCTACCAGCAGGGGCTGCCGGGCCCGGGATAGGGTCCCCACCAAAGTGAGATTGAATGTGTTATTGTACACCCGTGCTTCTATGGTATTTTTATAGCGTCTGCTGCTGGTCTCTTCCTTGCTCTCAAAGATTCTTATCCCGCGCTCTTCCGCTATCAACCGGGCATTAACGTAATTAACTTTGTCGTCCATGACCGGGTGCAGCAAGCCCTTCAAAAATCCCACCGTCAGCATCTCGGTCTCGTTCCGGGTTATCGGTCCGCTATAGATAAGCTCAACCCGGCTGATAGGATTCCTGGTCAATTGATAGTATACGCTGCCCATTTTCTCCGACAGTAGAATATAAGGTTTCAGATATTCCAGTTCTTCCCCCAGCATGGTAGGCAGATTCACTACATTGGGTACAATCTCTCCCCTTAAGGCCATAATCACCTGTTCGGCAATGTTTTCCCCCACTCGTTTCTGAGCCTCAAAGGTATCGGCTCCTAAATGAGGTGTTACCACCACGTTATTGTGTTGAAAAAGAGCATTTTCTCGAGCTGGTTCTACCTCAAAAACATCCAATCCTGCGCTGGCGATCTTTCCTGATTCAAGCCCTTTCAATATAGCTTCTTCTTTAATTATCCCTCCGCGGGCACAGTTGACTATCCTTACCCCCTCTTTGGCCAAACCCAATATGTTCTCATCGATCATATGCATGGTCTCTTCATTGCGGGGGGTATGGACGGTTATAAAATCTGCTTCTTTCACCAGTTCTTCCAGGGTATCCTTCTTCTCCGCCCCGTAGCGTTCAAATCTTTCATCGGATATATAGGGATCATAGGCAATTACTTTCATATTAAATGCTTTCAGCCGGGTAGCTACCATGGAACCGATCCTGCCCAGCCCGACTATACCTGCTGTTTTTCCATACAGTTCCACTCCCCGGAAGGGTTTCCGGTCCCAGGTCCCTCCTTTTAAAAAGGTATTGGCCCAGGCGGTATTCCTGATGGAAGATAACAGTAAACTTATGGTTTGTTCTGCGGCGGAAATGGTGTTGCTGTCCGGGGTATTGGCTACAATAACCCCATAGCGGGTGCAAACATCCACATCAATATTATCCACTCCATTACCGGCTCTGCCCACTATTTTCAGGCGTGTACCCCGCTTGATAAGCTCTTCATCCACTTTGGTTACGCTCCTGACAATCAGTGCATCATATTGATCAATAATCTCCAGCAACTCCTCCCGGGATATTCCATCCCGGTTATGCACTTCCAATTCCTTTTCTAATAGGGCCAGCCCTTCCTCAGCTATTTTTTCACTGACTATAACCTTTTTTAATTTCTCCACTGTTATACTCCTTTCTCTCTTGTTATCAGCCGTTGGCTGCCAGCATAAACTTTTGCGCCTGGTTAACGCCTGCCCCCAACTCTACTTTAAATCCGCTCTCCAGCATAATTATCTCCAGGGCTGCAATTACGGCCAGCAGGTCCAACTCCCGGATGTATCCCAGGTGCCCCAACCGGAACATTACATCATCCAATTCCAACTGTCCTCCGGCTACCGCTATATTGAAGCGGGTCAACATTTTATTCCTGATTTGATTGGCTCCTGATCCTCCTGGGGCCAGCACTGCGGTCAACGCAGGGGAAGCATGCTGGTCAGATGCCAGCAGACCCATCCCCAGGGCTTTGATGGAGGATCTAACCATATCCCGGTAATTACGATGTCTTTTTATTATATTTTCCAATCCTTCTTCCTCCATCATGGCCAGCGCTTCTTGCAGTCCATAAAACAAGGAAATTGCCGGTGTAAAGGCAGTTTGTCCCTTTTCCAGGTAATTTAGTCCGGCGCTTACATCCCAGTAATAACGGTGATTGCTATTTTTCTTGTGAATCTCCAGCGCCCGCTGGCTGAAAGCCATGAACCCCAGTCCGGGAGGAAGCATGAATGCTTTTTGAGAACCGCTCAAGGCCACGTCCACCCCCCAGGCATCCATTTGAAATTCCAGTGCTGCCAGGCCGCTAACACAGTCTACCATTAATAAAGCGGGATGATCCTGCAGGGCTTCTTTTACTGCTTTTATATCGTTATAGACCCCGGTAGAGGTCTCGTTATGGGTAATCACTATGGCCTTAATTTGTTTCTCCCGGTCTTTTTGTATCACTTCTCTGATCAGGTTGGGATCTGCCGCCTGACCCCATTTAAAACTTATCTTTTCCACCTGGGCTCCAAAATTCTCAGCTATAGCAGCAAATCTATCCCCGAAAACACCGATGGAGACAGCCAGCACTTTATCCCCGGGAGAGACAAAGTTCACAATAGAAGCTTCCAGTACCCCTGTGCCTGATGAAGGATAAATCAATAAATTCTGATCTGTACCATAGAAGCTTTTTACTCCTCTGCTTACATCAAAGAGAATATCTCTGAATTCGGGGCCCCGGTGGTTGATCATCGGCCGGTTCATGGCCCGCAGCACCCGGTCAGGGACAGGGGTTGGGCCAGGAAGCAGCAAGTATTGTTGTCCTGTCATGGTATTACTCCTCCTTGGATAATATTGCAAATGAAGTCGGGAATACAAAAACCCCTCGCCCGTTCAGGGACGAGAGGTAAGATCCCGCGTTGCCACCCTTGTTGGTGTTATTCTATAATAACACCCGCTCACCCGGTTATATCGGAACCACCGTTCTGCTTTCACAGACTGCATCCAGGGTGGATTCAATACCCCTGGCAGACAGGCTCGCACCATCCGCCTGTTCTCTTTGCTGCAGGAAATATTTACTAATCCCCTTCATCGCCATATTAATAAAAGATTGCTGTTAATTATATTACATAATTCCTGACTTGGCAATATTGCTCCGATTATTTCCATATAGCGGTTGGTTTTATGTCCTAAACTCGTTTTACGTCCCTTGGTCTAAGGTTATTCTTCTTTTTCTGCTTTAAATCTCGCCAGTCCAACGATCTTGTCATTATTGGATACCTTGATTAGTAATACCCCCCGGGAATACCTTTTTTGCACTGATATATCCTCAACCAGCAACCTTATTACATGGCCCTCTCCGGTTAGGATAACCAGCTCTTCATCTTCAGTGACTACTTTAAAGGCTACCAGAGGGCCATTTTTCTCGGTTATATCTATGGTTTTCAAGCCTTTGCCGCCCCGATGCTGCTCTTTAAATTCTTCCAGGCGCGTCCTCTTGCCGTAACCTTTTTCCGTAACCAGAAGAACATCCCCCTCTTCCCGGTATTTGTCAATTCCTACCACATAGTCTCCCGATCCCAGTCTTATGCCCTTGACTCCAGCAGCGGTTCGGCCCATAGGTCTAACCTGTTTTTCGTCAAAGGTTATAGAAAAACCCTGGGAACTGGCGATCATTATCCGATCTCCGCTTTCAACTCTTCTCACGCCTACCAGTTCATCATCATCATGCAGATTTACCGCGATCAGGCCAGTTTTGCGAATATTGGAAAATGCGGACAGGGCTACTTTTTTGGTTACTCCCTGACGGGTTACCATTATGAGATGTTTGGTATCATCCAGAACCCTGGCAGCCACCAGAGTAGTAACCATTTCTCCCGGCCTTAGTTCAATCAAGTTGATGATTGGCAGTCCTTTGGCCTGCCGGGTCGATTCCGGTATCTTATAGGCTTTCATGGAAAATACCCGGCCCTGATTGGTGAAGAAGAGCAAATTGGCTAGTACGCTGGTTACCACTACACTATCGGCGGCATCTTCGGTGCGAATCTTGCCGGCAATTACTCCTTTTCCCCCTCTTCTTTGGGACTTGTAGGCATCGATGGGCTGCCTTTTCACATATCCTCGGTTGCTCAAGGTAATCATTACTTCATGATCGTCAATGAAATCTTCTATTTCGCTTTCAGATATATCCGGGACTATTTCAGTCCTTCGCTCATCACCATAACGTTTTTTAATATCATCCAAATCATTGCCGATGATAGCCATAACCCTTTCGGGCCGAGCCAGAATATCAAGATACTCCTGTATTTTTGCCAGCAGTTCTTTATATTCCTGTTCGATGCGGCTCCTTTCCAATCCGGTAAGTTGAGCCAACCTCATATCTAAAATGGCATTAGCCTGTTTTTCAGTGAGTTCAAACCGGCTCATCAGGCCATTTCTGGCTGTCTCCCGGTCTTTACTGTTTCTTATCAGGGTTACTATCTCGTCCAGGTTATCAATGGCTATTCTCAGCCCTTCTACTATGTGCAGGCGATCCCGGGCAATCTTCAGATCATATTCGGTGGCCCGGCGGATTACTTGCTGCCGGTGCTGAAGATAGTTTTCCAGCACCTCTTTTAGTGACAGGGTCCGGGGTTGTCCGTCCACCAGTCCCAGCATTATTATGCCAAAGCTATCCTGCATCTGGGTATGCTTAAATAGCTTGTTCACTACTACGTTTACATTGACATCCTTTTTTACCTCGATAACTATGCGGATGCCATTGCGATTGGATTCATCTCTTAAATCTACTATGCCTTCAATTTTTTTGTCCCGGGCCAGTTCCGCAATTTTTTCCACCAAGCGGGCTTTATTGACCTGATAAGGTATTTCTGTTACTACTATGGCGTTTCTTCCGCCTTTTCTTTCCTCTATTATGTATTTAGCCCGCATCTTGATACTGCCCCGGCCAGTTTTGTAGGCTTTATAGATGCCTTCACTGCCTATGATGGTTCCAGCGGTAGGAAAGTCGGGGCCGGGCAATACCTGTATAATTTCCTCCAGATCAATCTGCGGATTCTCGATCAATAATTTCAGTGCATCCACCACTTCGCACAGATTATGCGGAGGTATGTTGGTGGCCATCCCTACCGCGATTCCGGCTGAACCATTGATCAACAGGTTGGGAATGCGAGCCGGTAATACTACCGGCTCCTGCCTGCTGTCATCATAGTTGGCTCTCCAATCTACGGTTTCTTTATCAATATCCTTTAATAGTTCCCCGGCTATACGTGACATCCTGCTCTCAGTGTACCTCATGGCTGCAGCTGAATCACCGTCGATGGAGCCGAAGTTGCCATGTCCGTCTACCAGGGGATAACGCATGGAGAATTCCTGGGCCATTTTTACCATGGTTTGGTATATGGCGGCATCGCCATGAGGATGATATTTTCCCATGACTTCGCCCACTATAGTAGCTGATTTCCTATGAGCTTTATCGTGAGTCATACCCTGATCATAAAGAGCATACAGTATGCGGCGATGAACAGGTTTTAAACCATCCCTGAAGTCAGGAATAGCCCGGGATACAATAACACTCATGGAATACTCCAGGAATGATTTTTTTACCTCTTTTTCAATATCGATGGGTACTATTCTTTCAAACAAATTATTATCTCCCACTTATCCATCACCTCTAAATATCCAGGTTGGTAACGTATACTGCGTTTTCCTGAATGAATTCCTTTCTGGCCTGTACGTTTTCCCCCATCAAGTCCGAAAATATTTGGTCGGCTCGAATGGCATCATCAATATTAACCTGTAGAATAGTTCTGTTATCCGGATCCATAGTAGTTTCCCACAGCTGTTCGGCATCCATTTCTCCCAGTCCTTTGTAACGCTGGATAGTCCATTTTTGTTTGTTTTCGCGCAGGAACATATTCATATCCTCTTCTTTATGGAAATAGTGCATTTCATTGCCTCGTTTGAGTCCAAAAAGGGGAGGTTGGGCTATATAAACATACCCTTCCTCTATCAACTGCCGCATATAACGATAAAAGAAAGTAAGCAGCAGTATCCGAATATGGGAGCCGTCAACATCAGCATCAGTCATGATAAACAGCTTGTGATAGCGAGCTTTCTTTATGTCAAAATCCTCATCAATTCCGGTTCCTATTGCTGTTATCAGAGCTTTTATTTCTTCGCTGGCCAGAACTCTATCCAGCCTGGCTTTCTGCACATTCAGTATTTTTCCTCTTAACGGAAGTATAGCCTGGTAGTTCCTGTCTCTTCCCTGTTTGGCCGACCCCCCTGCCGAGTCTCCTTCTACAATATATAACTCACATAGTTCTGCTTCTTTGCTGCTGCAATCAGCTAGTTTTCCCGGCAGACTGGTTGATTCCAGTGCACTTTTTCGGCGGGTCAATTCCCGCGCCTTCCTGGCCGCTTCCCGAGCCCGGCGGGCCGAAATAGCTTTATCCATTATTTTCCGGGCAATCAGCGGGTTCTCGTTAAGGTAATCCTCAACTTGTTCAAAAACCGAGCTTTCTACAATGCTTCTGATAAAGGTATTCCCCAGTTTAGTCTTGGTTTGTCCTTCAAATTGGGGTTCTTTTACCATAACAGATATAATCGCTACTATTCCTTCTCTAATATCTTCCCCGGATAAATTGGCATCATTTTCCTTTAAAAAACTGTTTTTCCGGGCAAAATCATTGATAACTCTGGTCAGGCCGTTCTTGAATCCTATTTCATGCGTTCCGCCTTCCTGGGTCCTGATGTTATTGGCATAAGAATAAAGGCTTTCATTGTATCCATTGTTATACTGTATAACAATATTTACGATGACATCTTCCTTTTGATTTTCAAAATATATTGGGTTTTCATTAATGACTTCTTTCTTCTTGTTTATGTAGGTAACAAAGTCTTTCAAGCCATTGTTATAATGAAAATCACCTGGTTTAAGATTCTCTTCCCGTTCATCCAGCAAGGTTATTCTTAAGCCCTTGTTGAGAAAAGAAAGTTCCCTTAAACGCTGCTCTATTATCTCCTTTTCGAACACCGTGATCTCAAATATATCCGGATCAGGCATAAAATAGATCGATGTTCCGGTTTCATCCGTGGCTCCGCCTTGCTGCACTTTGTCCAGAGGCTGTCCCTGGCGATAATTCTGCTTATAAATATGCCCATCTCTTTTAACAGTTATTTCCATGGTGCTGGACAGTGCATTTACTACCGAGAGGCCCACTCCGTGTAGTCCTCCGGAAATGTTGTATCCGCTTCCGCCAAATTTTCCCCCGGAATGTAGAGTGGTCATTATTACTTCCAGGGCTGGAATACCCATTTGGGGGTGAATGTCAACCGGAATGCCCCTTCCATTATCACATACAGAAACACTGTTATCTTCATGTATGGTTACCTGTATGTGGTCGCAATATCCCCCTACTGCCTCGTCTATACTGTTGTCAACTATTTCAAACACCAAGTGATGCAGGCCTTTGGGACCAGTAGTTCCTATATACATCCCCGGCCTTTTTCTTACCGCTTCCAATCCTTCCAGAACTTGAATATCTGAAGCACTGTATCCGTTTAAGGGACTTTCCAAGCTTAACCCTCCTTATAATGGTTGAATGCTCTTTTATATAAAGTCATTGAAGAGATGGGTGATAGATATACTTTATCATCACATACTATAACGGCCTTTTCCTTGCCGCTATCACTGATATTAACCAGTTTGTTCTCCAGGCGCGCTATATCAACTATTTCTCTCAAATCCGGCGCAACTGGAGCCTGGTAATTAAGCACCGCTACAATTGTTTTTCCTGATATGACGAAATTGTTTCCCAGGTGAACATACATACTTCGACCCCCATTGTTTGATTAATACTTCCCGGTTCAACCAGCAATTTTCTCCTTGCTCTTTATGCTGTTTAAGTATCCTGATCAATCTCCAATAATCCTCCGGTTTTTATCCGCGAGATTTTCGCCTGATTACTGCTTATCATTTCGGTCATTACCGAAGTGAGAAAACTCTGATACTCTGCTATCTTTAATTGCTCCAATAGTCTTCCCTTTCTGAGATTATCAAACTCAGCCAGCACCTCATCCAACAATAATACCGGATATAAATCAATTATTTCCTTAAAGGCATAAACCTCTGACATTTTTAGGCTTACTGCTATATTTCTCTGCTGTCCCTGAGATGCAAAAAGACGTGCCGGCTTGTTTTTCAAGTAGATATTTATATCATCCAGGTGCGGTCCTGCCAGCGTGTTTCTTCTTCTCACCTCATTTTCCCGGTTTTCTGCTATATATTTCAGCAGGTTTTCACATAATGTTATATGATTAACCTTATCGTCCTGAACAGGAAAAGATAAAGCATATTTTAACTTTACCTCCTCTTCTTCCTGGCTAATTTGTAGATAATTATTGGTTGTCAGTCTATCCAGCAGATTAACCATATTAATCCGAGCTGAAATTATTTTGGCTGAATATTCAGCGAACAATTCATTTAATAAATCGTAAGTCCTATCACTGCCTTTATTGTTTCTTAACCACTCATTCCTTTTCCTTAATATTTTATAATAATTTTCGATTAAAAGCCTGTATTCATTCGAAATTTCCTTTAAAATGTAATCCAGGTAATTTCTTCGGCCTGACGGACTTCCTTTAACCAAATATAAATCGTCTGGAGTGAAAACCACTACTCGCAGACGATTGGGATTATTTTGATTGGTCTTTTTGGAGTTGATCTTAATCGTTTTTCCCCGTTGCAGATGATATTCTATTTCTGTGGCTATATTTCTGTTGTCTATCGAGTGAAGGGCTCTGATATTATAAGCCGGTTTTTCATATTGAACCAGCAGACGGTCATTATTGGTACGAAAAGAACTGCTGGCAGCTGTAACATAAATTGCTTCCAGTAGATTGGTTTTCCCCTGGGCATTATCTCCCATAAAGACATTTAATCCTGGCCCAGCCTGGTATTCAAGCTGGTTAATATTTCTAAAATTTGAGATGCTTATCTTATGAAGTTTCAAGCCTCAAATCCTACTCTCCTTTAATTCCCGGTTCGCAGAGGAACCAGTACATAAAGATAATTGTCATTATCAGGATTCTTAATTATAGCAGGTCCTATTGCTCCCGACAAACTGATCTGCATATGATCACATTCAGACTGCATTATTTTGGCTATATCGAGAAAATAATTGGTATTAAAAGCTATTTTTACTTCCTTTTCACCTTCTATTTGTATCTCCTCGATAACTTCTTCCAACTCTCCCATAACTTCTGAATAGGCGTTTAACACTACTTCATCTTCATTAAATTTAAACTGAACATGCTGGATTTTAAGTTTATCATCGGTGGGCATAGTCCTGGCTCTTTCCAACCCGTTCAATACGGAAGCACTATTAATCAAAACCGATGAAGTCGAATTCGCAGGTATGACCTGCCGGTAGTTAGGATAACTCCCCTCTATCAAGCGGGAAAGCAAAATAAAATTATCCTTGTGAAAAATAACATTATTCTCGCTAAAGGATATAGTTATACTATCCTCATCATCATTAAGAACTCTCAGTAGTTCGTTTACCGTCCTGATCGGAATTATAAAACTGAGAGGCTGATTATCCCCGCTTTCTATTTGACAGGCATAGTAGGCCAGGCGATGGGTGTCTGATGCTACTATTCTTAGCTGCTGCTCTGGCAGCAGATCAAACAAAACCCCGGTAAAAACCTGTCGAAAGTGGTTGGCTGCAGCAGCAAAAGACGTTTTTCTCAGAGCTTCTCTTAATACCGCTTGGGGAAATACCATCTTCTTTTCCATTTTTTCCAGGGGTAAATTGGGGTATTCAAAATCCCGATAAATATTCATAAAACCTGATGAACGACCATAATTAATATTTAATTTGGATGCCTCGATGTTCAGCTCAACAGTAACTATCCCATCCGGCAAGAGTTTAATAAAATCATTAAAATAATGGGCGTTAACCAGGGCCTGCCCCTCTTCCATTACCTCTATATTCTGGGTCGAAGCAATAATTCCGATATCCATATCAGTAGCAGTCATAGTCAAACCCCTGACCTGGTTGGCTTGAATTAAGATACCGGACAAGATAGGGATAGTGTTTTTATTGGACGCGGCTCGATAGACAAGGCTGGAAATAGAGGATAATTCCTTTTTTTCAATAGCAAATTTCATCAATATTACCTCCGGGGACTTATATTTTTATTTCAGGCTCACCAAGCCCTTATTATTATTTATTAACAACTAGTAGTTGTAGTAGTAGTAGCACTGGATATGTGGATATGGTATGCCAGTGCCCAAATTTATGGCATTACTACCGTCTGAAAAAGTGTGTATAACCTGTATTATTATGATGCAAAATTTGGGTCTATATTCTTACATAATTCACTAATTACTAACGAAACTCCTTGATCAATAAGCAATTCCTTTTCAATCTTGTCATAGGCATGCATAACAGTTGTATGGTCGCGTCCTCCAAATTGCTCCCCTATTTGGGGATAAGAGGCATCGGTATACTTACGGCATAGGTACATGGCGATTTGCCGTGGGTAAGAAATATGTTTGTTGCGTTTTTTGGAAACCAGTTCTTTAATTTCCAGACCATAATAACCGGAAACCTCCTTTTGAATAGATTCGATAGTTATCTTTTTGGGACTGGGAGGAGGAAGAATATCTTTTAAAGCTTCCATAACCGTACTCATAACCAAAGGTTTATTGCTGATAGTAGAATAGGCAATTAACCTGATCAAAGCTCCTTCTAATTCACGGATATTGGAATCAATGGAATTGGCAATGTAATCAAGGATGTCATAAGGCACATTCAAATTTTCCGATTGAGCTTTTTTCCTCAAAATTGCTATTCTGGTTTCCAGATCCGGTGGTTGAATATCAGTAATAAGACCCCACTCAAACCTGCTGCGCAGCCTATCTTCCAGGGTGGGTATACTGCGGGGAGGTCTATCACTGGATATAACCAGCTGCTTATTCGATTCGTATAGAGTGTTAAAGGTATGAAAGAATTCCTCCTGGGTCCTTTCTTTGCCAGCCAGAAATTGAATATCATCTATTAATAAGCAATCTATGCTGCGATATCGGTTCCTGAAACCGGAGGTATTATCATCTTTTATGGAACCGATTAGATCATTGGTAAATTGTTCGGATGATACGTACATAACCGTATAATGAGGATATTTTTTTAGTATTTGATGCCCAATCGCCTGCATCAAATGAGTTTTACCCAAACCTACGCCTCCATAAATAAATAAAGGGTTGTAGGCTTTAGACGGTGATTCGGCTACGGCATAACAGGCAGCATGGGCAAATCGGTTGCTGTTGCCCACGACAAAGGAATCAAAAGTATATTTCATATTTAGAGTCGGAGCCAGAGATCCGTTTTCGCTAAAAGGTTCAGTGGTCAGAATCAGGTTTATATCGCGATTAGTCAAAGCCTTGAATTTAGCTTGAATGGAAGTTAAATATCGGGATTCAATCCAATCTTTAGTAAGGGCGTTGGGTACAATTATATATACGTTATCGTTTTTAACACTGTGGAACTTAACCATGGAAAACCAAATATCAAAACTGGTTGAATCAGTCTCTTCACGCATAGCAACCATTACTTTGTTCCATACCAGAGAATAATCGATTGACATCAAACACATCCTCCTGTTGATTTGTGCAAAAAAAATTAAAAAATACGGATACCGATTGTGGATATCTGGATAACTCAGCTAATTAACGCAGGAATAGTCTAATTTGGATATGAGCAAAAATATAGTATAATCATAACAGATTGAATTTAATTTTAGAAGGGTTATAAACCTCAGAATTCTTGACATCCGGGGCTACATATAAATATAATTAGAGGGTGCTGATAAAGAGGAGGATAGTTAAATATGAAAAGAACATACCAGCCCAAAAATAGGCAGAGAAAGAAAGTACATGGTTTTAGAAAGAGAATGTCCACTGCTGAAGGCAGAAGAGTGCTGGCCAGCAGAAGGAAAAAAGGAAGAAAAGTCATATCTGCATAGGTCGTAAAAACGGCCTTTTGTTTTATTCAATGTTGAACCAGTGATTTAAGCCGGAAGGTTATCATGTTAAAAAAAGATTACCGAATAAATAAAAAGAAAGAATATAATAATATATATAAAAAAGGGAAAAAAATACCAGGAAAATATATGGTAATTTTTATTATAAGAACAGAAGACCGAAACAGCCGCTTTGGTTTTGTAACCAGCAAAAAAGTGGGCAATGCGGTTCAGAGGAACCTAGCCAAACGCAGGCTAAGATCAATTGTTTATCATACCATGAATGAGATAAAGGACCATGCAGACATAGTTATTGTAGCCAGGCCAGCTATTAAAGAGGCCAGCTGGGAACAGATAAAAATTGACTACAAAAGAGGAATGAGGAGAGCAGGACTGTGCTAAAGGGAATGTTTATAGGATTTATAAAACTATACCAACAGCTTAAATTCTTTAAAACAGCCCCTTCATGTATATATTACCCTTCCTGTTCGGTGTATTCTATTGAGGCGATTGAAAAACATGGTGTTATTAAAGGGGGATGGTTATCAATCAGGAGAATTTGCAGATGTCATCCGTTTAACCAAGGAGGATATGATCCGGTTCCCTGAAAAGAGAAAAAGAAATCTTAAAGGAGCAAGGGTACTATCGGTAGCATTCTCCCATGACATCTAAACAGGAAGCAAGAGCTTCTCCAGTTAGTAAGGAGGTGAAACCTGCTATTTGCCTGGTCTTATAGCAGGGTATGATTTGTGGCAGACTATTGTACACTGGTTTTCTGAATTAATTCAGTTCATGTATGGAGTCACAGTAATTCTGGGTCTACCCAATTATGGATTGGCAATTATACTGATTACCATCTTGATCAAGATTATTTTGTTCCCGCTTACCCAGAAGCAAATGAAATCAATGCGGGGAATGCAGGAAATACAACCTGATGTGAAGTATGTCCAGGAAAAATTTAAAGATGAACCCGAAGTAATGCAGAAAAAAATGATGGAGTTGTATAAGGAAAAAGGCGTAAGTCCCTTTGGCGGCTGCCTTCCCCTCTTGATACAAATGCCTATTTTTATTGCATTTTATCAATCATTGATCAAGTTCGATTTTGCGGTAGCGGAACATGCCTCATTTTTTGGCATAGAGAACATAGGTCAATCAGTATCGTATTATATAGAAACCGGTAACATAATTCCCATCTATCTGCCCATCCTGGCTGCGGTTACTACCTATTTGCAGCAGCGGATTTCCATGGTCGATACCAATGATCCGACTCAGAGAACCATGCTGTTTATGATGCCGGTTTTCATGGCTTGGATAGTATTGAAAATGCCGGCCGGCCTTCCTATTTACTGGGTAATGTTTAATATTCTGGGTATTATACAGCAATTGTACGTTAACTGGCACAGCCAGAGGGCTAAGGCCGCCGAAGGCACCAGCATGCCCGTCGGAGATACAGTTGCCGGGAAAGAGATTACCCCGAAATCCATAGACCAGAGCGCCTCAAATAAGACAGAACAGGCAGGGAGGGAAAAAGGAGGAAAGAATAATAATGGAAGATCACGCGATAGAAAAAAGAGGAAAAAGCGTTGATGAAGCTATTAAAGCAGCATTAGACGAGCTGGGCTGCGAGATTGATGATGTAATAATTGAAGTTGTAGAAGAGCCCAATAAAGGAATTTTAGGGATTGTCGGGAAGAAGCCTGCTATAGTTAAGGTAACGTTAAGGGATAAACCGGAAGAAGATGTGAAAAAGACCCTGGTGGAATTACTGGACAAAATGAAGGTGGACTATAAAATAGAACGAGTCGAATGGGACAAGGAAAAAGTAAGGATAAATATCATTGGAAAAGATATGGGTCTGGTTATTGGCAGAAAAGGTGAAACCCTTAATGCATTGCAGTACATGACCAGTCTGATTGTTAATAAAGAGCGAGATGAAAAGATCAGAATAGTGCTGGACGTAGAGGATTACCGGAGAAAAAAGGAAAAATCACTGGAGAAACTGGCATTAAAGTTATCTGACAAGGTGAAAAATACTCAGAAAAATGTAGTAATGAGACCTATGAGCCCTCAGGAAAGAAGGATTATCCATACGGTTTTACAAGGAGATCCACAGGTTACTACATATTCAACCGGTGATGAGCCAAATCGTAAGGTAGTTATTACCGTTAAAAAATGATATAAAAGACCCTTGCGAGGGTCTTTTTTTTATGATATAAACAACTGCGGAGCAGTTTCAAATAAAGCCTAAACCAGGCGGATGGCTGTTCTCCAGTAGGCGGGACTTTTTCATAACATGAGGAGTATAATCATGAGGGATGATATAATAGCCGCTATCGCCACTCCTCCAGGTGAGGGCGGAATTGCTATCGTAAGGGTTAGTGGAGAAGGAGCGATAGAAAAGATTGATCGGCTTTTCCAGGCCCGCGTCAAGGATAAAAAATTACAGGATCAGAAGCCATTTACTTTGACTCTGGGCTGGATAAAGAGTGAGGATGGAGATATAATCGACGAAGTACTGGCGTCAACCATGAGGGCCCCACGGAGCTACACTGGTGAGGATATGGTGGAAATTAACTGCCACGGAGGGCTCCTGGCGGCCAGAAGATGCCTGCAAAGGGTTTTGGATACCGGAATAAGGATAGCCGAGCCAGGTGAATATACCCGGAGGGCTTTCCTGAGCGGTAAAATGGATGCCTCCCAGGCAGAAGCAGTTATTGACATAATTAGAGCTAAATCTGATCGAGGACTTAGGTTGGCCATGAAGCAATTGGAGGGAAAAAACAGTGAGTATGTTGGACAACTGGAAGAGTTGCTTATGGAAGCAAATATGCTGGTTGAAGCAACCATTGATTTTTCCGAGGACGTGGGTGAGTTAAATTATCCCCGGGTCAGAGAGTTGCTGGAGAGAACCAGGACCGGGATAGAGAAGATGTTAAGGGCCGGAGAACTGGGGGATGTTTACCGGGAGGGGATTAGTGTTGCCATATGTGGAAAACCCAATGTGGGAAAATCCAGCTTGTTAAACGCCCTGCTGAGGAAAGAAAGAGCTATTGTTACTGATATACCAGGGACTACCAGGGATGTGATAGAAGAATACATCAGCATCAAAGGCATCCCGGTGAAGATAATTGATACAGCCGGGATAAGAGCGACAGCAGATATAGTGGAACAGATAGGTATAAACAAGGCCCAGGAAGCTATTCGGAATGCGGAACTGGTAATATTTCTGTTGGACATTGAAGCAGGTATGACCGAAGAGGATAGGATGATTTATCGTGGACTGGAAAATCAAGAGCGGGTCATTGTCTTGGTGAACAAGGATGATCTGCAAGCAAAGAATATCACTGCCCATGATATAAGGCAGGAATTTCCTGGATTAGATGTGATATGGGCCTCGATTAAAGAAGATGTTGGAATGGAAGAATTGGCTGAAATAATAGCCAAGAAGGCTGTAGCAGGATTGGTAGATATTGATCAGTTGGAATTTACGGTGAATCTTCGCCAGAAGGAAAACCTGCTGGCAGCCCGGAAATATATCCAGGAGGCCCTGGATGCCATGGAACAGGTTCCCCTGGATTGTCTGGGAGTGGATCTGCAGGATGCTATGGCCAGCCTGGGACAGATTACCGGCAGGGACTTGAAAGAGGAGAGCATAGAGAGGATTTTCCAGGAATTTTGTATAGGAAAATAAACAGCGAGCATAAGATCGAGAGCGGAGGAAAAAATGATATATGGTGCCGGGAGTTATGAAGTTATAGTGATTGGAGCAGGACATGCCGGGTGCGAAGCGGCTTTGGCCTCTGCTCGTATAGGCTGTAAGACATTGCTCTGTACCCTGAGCATGGAGCATATAGCATTAATGCCCTGCAATCCTTCTATTGGAGGGCCGGCCAAAGCCCAGGTCGTCAGGGAGATCGATGCCTTGGGTGGAGAAATGGCGGTAAATATTGATAAATCCCAACTGCAAATGCGAATAATCAATACGGGAAAAGGGCCGGCTGTGCAAGCCTTAAGAGCCCAGGCAGATAAGATGGAATATTATCGGGAGATGCTAAAAACTCTTCTGGCCCAGGATAACCTCGACGTTTTAATGGCTGAAGTCAATGAAATAGAAACCTGCAATAATCGTATAACCGGGGTAGTTACCAAAACCGGGGCCAGATTTGATTGCCGCGCGGTGATTATAACCTCGGGCACCTATTTAAAAGGACGGATTATAATTGGAGACGTGATGTACGATGGCGGACCGGGCAACCAGTTTCCCGCTCAGAATTTATCAGCTAGTCTGCTGGACCATGGGATTGAGCTAGGAAGATTCAAAACCGGTACCCCTCCTCGCATTAACCGGAGAACAGTTGATTTTTCAAAAATGATTGAACAGCCTGGAGACCAGCGGCCTTTAACCTTTTCCTATATTAGTCCCCGCATAAAACGTCCTCAGATCTCCTGCTGGTTAACCCACAGCACGGCGGAGACCCACCGGATCGTAATGGATAACATAGACAGGGCACCTTTATTCAGTGGAGTTATAAAAAGCCGAGGGCCCCGGTATTGTCCATCCTTTGAAGACAAAGTGGTTCGTTTTGCCCATAAGGATGCCCACCAGCTTTTTGTTGAACCAGAGGGCAGGAGTACCGACGAGATGTATGTACAGGGGTTGAATACCAGTTTGCCGGAAGACGTGCAAATGGACGTACTAAGGAGCATACCCGGCTTGGAAAATGTCCGTATCATTAGAACCGGGTATGCTATTGAATATGATTATGTTCCGCCATCCCAGCTAAAACTGAGCCTGGAGACCAAGAGGATTGAAGGACTGTTTACCGCCGGACAGATCAACGGAACTTCAGGATATGAGGAAGCAGCCGCTCAGGGATTGGTGGCGGGAATTAATGCTGCCCTGAGAATTAAAGAAAAAGAGCCATTTATTTTGAAGAGAAACGAATCCTATATAGGGGTGCTGGCAGATGATCTGGTGAGCAAAGAAATAGATGAGCCATATCGCCTGTTAACATCGCGGGCGGAATACAGGCTGCTTTTAAGGCAGGACAATGCGGACCTAAGGCTTACCGAAAAGGGACGGAAGATAGGACTGGTGGATGATCGTCGCTGGAATTTGTTTAACCGTAAAATGGATGCCCTGGAAAACACCCGCAGCCTGTTTTACTCCAGAACGTTTACCCCGGCAGACCGGCAGATGTCGGATTTCCTGACCGGTAAAAATAGCGCCCCCTTGAAGGACCGGGTGTCACTGTGGGATTTGCTCAAGCGGCCGGAAATAGGGCTGGAGGATTTACAGGCTATGAATTGGATTGATGAAATCGAACCGGAAATTGCAGAACAAATAGAGATACAATCAAAATACCAGGGTTATATCGCTAAACAACAGGAGCAGGTCAGAAAGTTTGAAAAAATGGAAAACCGGAAAATTCCTGAAGATCTGGAGTACGATGATATCTATGGCCTGGCCAATGAAGCCCGGCAGAGACTGAAAGAAGTCAAACCAGCTTCAATGGGGCAGGCATCCAGGGTTACCGGGGTCAATCCGGCTGATATTAATGTTTTATATATTTATTTGGAAAAGAAAAGAAGGAATTAACCAGCTCCATGGAAAATAATGTAAAGATATACAAAGAATATTTATTGGCAGCTAACCAAAAAATCAATCTGGTCAGCAGGCGATCAGCGGAAAACGAGATCGACCTGCACATAGAAGACAGCCTGAAGATTTTCGACCACTGGACGATTTCGAACCAGCAGATAGTTGATATTGGCAGCGGGGCTGGTTTTCCTGGGTTAATAATGGCTGTTGCCGATGTCCGGAACCAGTATACCTTGTTGGAGTCGGATCTGAAGAAGCATAAGTTTTTAGAAGAGGTATCAGTACTGCTTAAACTGCAGCATGTGCAGGTAATTAGGGATCGGGCAGAGAATATTGGACAGCAGGAGTCCTATCGAGAGAAATTTGACGCTGTTACCAGTCGAGGGGTGGCCGCCATGAGAGTGGTTTTGGAGTATTGCTTGCCCTTGGTCCGAGTAGGAGGTGCAGTCTTTCTTTGGAAAGGCCCCAGGTATAAGGAAGAGATGGAGGAAGCCGGGAACGCCCTGCAACTGTTGGGAGGAAGGGTTGAAGAGATACATCTCTACAATATCGGAAGCGATCGCCAGAGGGCTATTTTGCAGGTGAGGAAGATTCATTCCACCCCGGAAAAGTATCCCCGCAGAACCGGTTTACCCAACAAACGCCCGTTATAACGAGGCAGGGGGAAGAAACTGCGGGGCATCCAAATGATGCTCTAAACCAGGCAAGAAAAAGTTCCGCTTCTTAAAATGGAAGGGTTTTGGTTAAAAAGAAGTGGCGATTTCCAGGTTCACGCCGTATTACAGCGGATGGTGGTGCTGGCAGGGCACTTCCGGTGCTTAAAAGGAGTTAGGTAAATGAGTAAAAGAAACTGGCCCTGGATGGGAGAGAAGAGCAAAAACGTGGAAATAGTCAACCTTCCTCTGGAGAAGATACATCGAAATCCCTATCAGCCCCGACATGAGTTTGATGAAAATGAATTGATTGATCTGGCCAAATCTATCCGTGCCTATGGCTTGATACAGCCGATAATAGTCAGGGAGGCAGAAGAGGGGTTTCAGATCGTTGCAGGAGAGCGAAGATATCGAGCCTGTTGCATGCTCGGAATGAAGGATATATCTGCGATTGTTCAGGAAATGAACGATGAAAAGGCAGCCGCAGTATCATTGATTGAAAACATTCAGCGCAAGGAATTAAATTATTTTGAAGAAGCAAATGCCTACAGCATTTTATTAAACCAATTTGGCATGACTCAGGATGAGTTAGCTCGTAAAATAGGGAGAAGTCAATCAGCAATTGCAAATAAATTGCGTATTTTAAGGCTGCCCGATGAGGTTAAAGAAATTATAGATCCGGCCATGGTAAGCGAGAGGCATACCAGAGCTTTGCTGAAAATAAACAATTCAGAGACCCAGATAGAAATATTAAACAAGATAATAGAAAGAGAATTAACGGTTAAGGAAACCGAGGAACTTGTAGAAAAACTGAGCCGAAACAATATTCCCGGAGCTGGCAAAAGGGAAAGCAGCAGCCAGAATGTTTCTATGATCATACGCGATGCCAGAATATTTCTCAATACTATCCGGGAGACCATTAAGCGTGCTCGCCAAACCGGGGTGGATATCATAATGGAAGAGAGAGACCTGGAGGATGAGTATGAGATCACTATTAAAATAGCCAAGAGCAAAAAGAACCTGCGCAAAATGAATGGGATATGATCCAATCCTACAGGCTCTAGAAAAAATAGAACTGGACAAGCCAGTCCGAGTTTTTCTGGGGAAACGAAAAAGACTTATAATCAAGAAGTCCGCCCAACAGCGGGCTTTTGCTTTGACCAGCACGAAAAGCCCAGATAATGGCAAAAGCCTCTGGAGCCGGGGAGGACAAGAATCGAATGAGGCAACATGGCAAGTAAGAAAAAAATACGTACAGGAAATAAGTAGTTTTTAATCTATTAATATACATCTTTGATATAATAACAGATAGAAAATGCGAAATAGAATTCCGCAACAAATTAAAGTAATTGAAAGATATGGTTGTTGAGCAGCGGGCAGATCAGCCGAATCTCCTGCCGATAGCCAGTAAATGGAAGGGCTGGAAAGAGGGTGAAGACGTCTCCCGCTGATGTAAGGGGTCGGGGGCCTATTAACCAAACCGGCAGGGGCATCTTGCAGGGGAGGGTTGAACCGGCTGCACAGTATTTTATAGGATTTAACCGTAGTCGTACGATAGAAGCAGGATTGAATGGTAAACAAGAGAGGTGAATTGGCAGGAATGACTAAAATTGTTGCAGTAGCTAATCAGAAAGGTGGAGTAGGAAAAACTACCACTGCTATCAACCTGGCTGCTTGTATTGCCTTAAAAGGGTATAAAACCCTGGTTATTGACAGCGACCCACAGGGAAATGCCAGCAGCGGCTTGGGGGTTAACCGTGATCGGCTTCGGTACTGTATCTATGATCTGATTATTAATAGAGTGCCGGTACAGGAAGTTATCTGCAGCACCAGAATAAAAAACCTGGACATCATCCCTGCTACAATTCAATTGGCCGGAGCTGAGGTAGAACTGGCAGCCCGGGACAGTCGCGAGAATTATCTTAAGGACGCTATCCAGAGTATTACAAGTAGGTATGATTGGATTGTAATAGATTGCCCCCCCTCCCTGGGCATATTAACCCTGAATGCGCTTAATGCCGCGGAATCTGTGATTATCCCGTTACAATGTGAGTATTATGCCCTGGAGGGGCTGAGCCAGCTCATAAATACTATATCTTTGGTGAAGAAGAGAATGAACCGGGATCTAAGAATAGAGGGGATAGTGTTTACCATGTTTGATGCCAGAACCAACCTTTCTATTCAGGTGGTGGATCAAGTCAAGAGTCATTTTAAAAGACAGGTCTATCGGACCATAATACCTAGAAATGTGCGCTTGAGCGAGGCGCCCAGCCATGGCAAGCCTATAGTGATTTATGATCCCCGCTCCAGAGGCGCCGAAGTATACCAGGATTTAGCGGTGGAGGTGTTAAAACGTGCCTAAAAGGGAGAGAGGTTTGGGCAGGGGGCTGGAAGCGCTTTTGTCAAACCAGAATCAGATTTTTGATGGTGAACAGATGCAGGAGATAGACATCAAACAGATTCAAGCCAGGGCAGATCAACCTCGGACCATGTTTAATGAGGAGACTCTGAATGAACTGGCGGATTCCATTAAAGAACATGGGATGCTTCAGCCCATATTGGTTAAGAAAGAGGGAAGCGGGTATCAGATAATTGCCGGGGAAAGAAGATGGAGGGCAGCCCAAATAGCCGGATTAGATTCGATTCCCGTGATAATTAAAGAAATCGGCGAACTAGAAGCTGCCGAAATCGCACTAATTGAAAACCTTCAGCGCGATGATTTAACTGTAGTTGAGGAAGCCAAAGCCTACAGGAAAATGATGAGTAATCATGCCTATACTCAGGAAGGCCTGTCAGGCCGTATTGGAAAAAGCAGATCACATATAGCCAATACAGTAAGAATACTCACCCTGCCAGAGCAGGTATTACACTTATTGGAAGAGCGAAAACTAACCGCGGGGCATGCCCGGGCGCTGCTGGCTATTAGGAATGAAAAAGATCAAATACGGATGGCGATGGATATTGTGGAGGAAAAAGCTTCCGTAAGGCAAATTGAAAAGCGGGTTAAAGGCAAGAAGCGCCGGAACAGTGACATCTTGGCCGCAGAGCCGGGGAAGACCGCGGAGTTGCGTGACCTGGAAGAGAAACTGCAAGTCTGCCTGGGAACCAGAACCGAAGTTGCTGCCGGCCAAAAGGGCGGAAGGATCATAATTGAATATTATAACCTGGAAGACCTGGAGAGAATTTGTGATATTATAGGCATATAACAACATCCGGCAGAAATGTTTCACGTGAAACATTCAACTTCAAACGGGAACCGGGGATAGAGAAAATTGGACGAGCAGATGTGATAACAGGGAAAGGCCGGGAGAAAGGTAGCCGGGCTGGACATTTTAATACGCTTACAAGAGGCATCCCCTTGGCAACAGACAGGGGATGTTCTCCGCCAGGAGAGGAAACAGCAAGAAGGAGTCGACCGGTAAAGGCGGGAGGAGATTCTCTAAACAGAGGTGGCCCTGGCTATACAGCTGACCCTGCCGCGTTAAGACACAAATGATGATATCAAACGATCCGAGGGCAAAGATGAAAAGGCTATGGAAAACCAAGAACAAGAAATACACCCTGCTTTTAATTCCGCAAAGTGCGGAGGATACCAGAAGGATAGGGTTAACCACCCGAAAGATTGCTGCGATGGTGGTAATAGGCTTGATGTTTGTTGGGGGCTCGTTTGCCGTTACCTATAAGTTTTTCCAAAACCAGAATGAAATACGACAGGTAAACGCGCTGAAAGCGAAAAACTCAGAACAAGCAGCAGCGATACAAGACCTGGGACAAGAATTACAGCGGGTTGAGGATCAGCAACAGGTAATCGAAGAGAAGCAAGCCAAGCTTAAAGAGATGATGGGCTTGAATGCAGAAGCTAATCAATCTCCTTCCCGGGGCGGCCGCGGCGGGGAGGAAATGCAGTTCCTGGGCGGGAGTACTGAGGATCTGGCAGGAGCACAAGGAGTCAAGTCCCAGGCAGACAGACAGGAAAAGGAACTTGACGAGTTGCTGGCCCGGGTGACCAATAACCAGAGTTATTTTCGCAGCATACCCAATCAGTGGCCGGTAGGTGGGGAGATAACCTCCTATTTTGGTTGGCGCTCATCCCCTTTTGGCGGCAGAACGCAATCTTTTCATAATGGGATAGATATCGCTAATAATGTGGGGAGCGAAATAGTTGCGGCAGCAGACGGCATAGTAATTCAGGCCGGGTGGGCTGGGGCATATGGACGCACCTTGGTTATAGATCATGGATATGGATTTAAAACCATGTACGGACATAATTACCGACTTCTGGTTGAAACAGGAGACAAGGTTCAAAAAGGTGATGTTATTGCCGCTCTGGGCAGCAGCGGCAGAAGTACTGGCCCGCATCTGCATTTTACGGTATACAAGGATGGTGCCGAACTTGATCCGATGCTATATTTACCTTAAGAAGGAATTATACAAGCAGGAGTGAGGATGATTGAGAAAAAAAGCCAATAGTTATAGTGAGATAGAAAGTCTTATTTCGGCCGGCGTAAGCCTCAAAGGCGATTTAAGTGCCCAGGGGTCGATCCGAATTGATGGGCAGGTAGAGGGCAGGCTTGATATAAAAGGAAATCTGCTCCTGGGAGAAAAAGGATCAATCAAGGGGGAGGTTAAAGCCGGAAGCATGGTTCTGGCCGGGAAAGTGGAGGGCAATGTAAACGTAGTAGAAAGGCTGGACCTTACCAGAACCGGCGTAATGCTGGGAGACATATCGGCTCAGATACTAACCCTTGAGGAAGGCGGAATTCTTCAGGGCAACACCCGCATGACTGGCCAGCAGGGTGAGCAGGTGCCCAATCAGAAAAAATAAGCGACACCACTTTCCGGACGAATTACAGATGGTTTGAGTCAATTCAAGCCGTGTTATTGGGATATTCAAGGTCCAAAACGTGGCTGTTCTGCTGACCGCTCCGAATTGGAACCATAGTGACGGCGATGGGCCAGGAATAGGGCGCGAGCTGCGGCTTCCGCCATTTTATGTACAATGAACAAACGGGTATTCTGTAAAACCAGATGTTCACAAAAACCAGACACGTTTACCGTACCTACCAAATGGATATCTCCCACCCGGGGGAGCTGCTTTTTTAGAGCCATACCCGGTGCCAGAGCGCCCTTCTTAATGCTTAAGAAACCTACCTTTTCCCTGCGCCCCAGACCTGCATCCACGGCAATAACCAACGGATTTGGATAATTGCGATAAATAGACTGCAAGGCAGGTTCCAAATTTAGCGCATGCAGAGGCTCCTCCAAGCAGCCAAATATATGAGCTGAAGGCAAAAGCAAGCGAAGCCGGTTACCTACCAGAGGGCCTAAACAATCGCCGGTAGCCCGATCAGTGCCGATACATAGATATACCAACTCCCGCCTTGATGCAGACTCCATGTTCTGCAGCATAGTGCAGGCAGCATTGGACAAGCCAGTTATACAGGCAGAATCAGTGAAGTGCCGGGAAAATTCCTCAATGCCGCGATTGCCGGGCTTCAATATAGGTACACCTCCGCAAGAATAGTCTAAGTTAGCATTTGCACCTGGTAATATTTTTATGCTGTATTTCAGTTTTAAGAAGCGTATTTATGAAGTATATGTTTTGGCGAGCGGGAGATGGATGGCATAAAAATCAGACTAAGCTTGGTAATGGGGTATCTGGGGGCAGTGGTAGGAGCGGGATTTGCATCAGGGCAGGAAATAGTGCAATTCTTTGTTAGCTGCGGGGGGGCGGGATACAAAGGCTGCATATTGGCCATGTTTCTATTTGCATCTTGCGGAGGAATCCTGATGTACATGGCCCATTGTCATTCCACCGGGAGTTATCAGGAAATGTTACAGGAGTTGATGGGGGAGAGGCGTTCAAAATTGCTGGACCTATTGCTGGCAGCATTTCTCTTTCTTGGACTCAGCATGATGCTATCGGCCAGCGGCGCGGTTTTCCATGAGCACCTGTATAAACCAAAAGAATGGGGTATTCTGGCGGCAGCATCGCTGGTAGCTGTTTTCCTCTACTCGGGCAAGAACGGACTGATAAAGTCGTATAATGTTCTAGTTCCAGCCAAGTTGGTGCTGTTGCTGGCAATAACCGGTTATGCAGCTTTGGCCACCGATGGAACACAAACCGAAACCTTTACTGTCTTTTTTTATCCCCGGGAGGAGGGGGGATGGATAATATCAGCAATTCTCTATGTTGCCTACAACTTTGCTCTGGCTATGGTGGTCCTAACGGAATATCAGGCCCTGGGAACCCGCAAAGATGGGATCTGGGGAGCAATCTGGGGCGGTGCGGTTTTAGGGATTTTGATTATCTTGAACTACCTGGCCCTGGGCAAATACTTGCCGGTTATACTGCACTATGAAGTGCCCATGTTATATATTGCCGGGGAAATATCGCCGGTAACCAAGGCGGTTTATACAGTAGTCTTATGGGTGGGGATTTTGACCACGGCTATAGCCAACGCCTATGGATTTGCCCAGCGGTTCGCCAGCTTTACCTGTATGAGCTATGGCCTAAGCCTGTTCATCACACTGATACTGGCCCTGCCCATCTCCCTGCAAAGTTTTTCGGCCCTGGTAAGCAAGGTGTACCCCTTGTTTGGTTTACTGGGTATAATTATACTGGTAGTATTAGTAACAAAAGCAGGAAAAGAGATGGCAACAGAAATCAGGGCTGCCCTGGCCAAAGGTGATTAAGGAGGATCCGGATGATAGATTTAAAGAGAATCCCGTCCATGGACGAAATACTGATTCAGGAAGAGATTAAGCAGCTGATTTCCAGGTATAACCGGGATTTTGTAGTCGATACAGCCAGGACGGCAGTGGCTGAAATTAGAGCGGCCTTGCGGATCGGGAGTACAGACATAGACACCGGCAGTATACTGACCGCTATTATTGGGCAGATCATGATCAAAATCGAAACCAGCAACAGCGGAACCCTGCAAAGAGTAATAAATGGAACCGGGGTGGTTCTCCACACCAATTTGGGAAGAGCGCCGCTGGGAGCTCAGGCCATAAGGCATATTCAGGAGATTGGCAAGAGTTATAACAACCTGGAGATGGATCTGGATAGAGGGGAAAGAGGTTCTCGCTACTACCACGTAGAGGCCGTGCTAAAAAGAATAACCGGAGCCGAAGCCGCTCTGGTAGTAAATAATAACGCCGCAGCAGTAATGTTGGGACTGACTACTTTGGCTACCGGCAAGGAAGTGATTGTATCCCGGGGGCAGTTGGTGGAGATTGGGGGAGCATTCCGGATACCGGAAGTAATGAAACTGAGCGGAGCCAGGCTGGTAGAGGTGGGGACAACCAATAAAACCTATGTTTCCGATTTTTCTGGGGCTATAAATGATGAGACCGCCTTGCTCTTTTCAGCCCACACCTCTAATTACCAAATTGTGGGATTTGCTGCCCAAGTATCAACCAAGGAACTGGTTAGTTTAGGCCGGGATAAAGATATTCCAGTTTTTTTGGATCTGGGCAGCGGCATATTAACTTCCCTGGCCCATGGCGGGCTCAAGGGCGAACCAACCGTGCAGGAATGTGTTGAAGCGGGCGCCGATGTAATAACCTTCAGTGGAGATAAAATGCTGGGAGGTCCCCAGGCAGGAATCATAGTAGGAAAACGCCAGTATATAGACCGGATGAAGAAGAACCAGTTGCTGCGGGCTCTTAGAGTGGACAAGTTGATTCTGGCCGGATTGGAAGGAACATTACTGGAATATTTGGCCGGACACCCGGAAGAGAATATTCCCATTATCCAAATGTTGACTGCCAGCAGGGAAGAGATGGAGAAAAAAGCGGAAAAACTGGTTAGTATACTTGAAAAAGAAATGAGTGATATAGATTACTCGAAAACTCCCCATTCGGCTAACTCTGATCGGAGTAGTACATCCCTAATTGAATTTAAGAAGATTAATCTGGAGGATATGGTAGGTGGAGGAGCATATCCTATCCATAAGCTGCCTGGAGCCGGGATGGAAATTGATTTCAAAGGATTGAGCCTGGAAAAAGCCGCCGCCGAACTGCGGTTACAAAATCCGGCTCTGGTCGCCAGAAGACAGGATAATAAAATGCTCATCAGTGTAAGAACCTTGTTGCCAGGAGATGAGAAAGAAATAGCAGTTATGATAAGGAAACTTCTGCAAGGATCAACCGGAGTTTAATGCCAACATGGCCCGGTTAGCCTGCATGGTTTTATTAAGGAGGATACCGATGAAGCGATTGGTATTGGGAACCGCAGGGCACATCGATCACGGCAAGACAACGCTGGTTAAAGCCCTGACCGGAATTGAAACAGACCGACTTAAAGAAGAGAAGCAGAGGGGCATATCTATTGAACTGGGCTTTGCCCCCTTTATTCTGCCGGATGGACAGAAGGCGGCTATTGTTGATGTCCCCGGGCACGAAAGATTTATCAAACACATGCTGGCGGGAGCATTTGGTATTGACATGGTTATTCTGGTGATAGCTGCAGACGAGGGAGTCATGCCTCAGACCCGTGAGCATATGGATATTATAGAGCTGCTAGGGGTGAAGACCGGCATAATAGCCTTGACCAAGCAAGATATGGTAGATGAAGAATGGCTGATGTTGGTGGAAGAAGAGGTGGGGGAATATATATCAGGCACCATTCTGGCGGGAGCGTCAATTATTCCTGTCTCGGCAGTTAGCAGGGAAGGTATACCCCAGCTGCTGGATGAGATTCAAAGGCTTTCCGAGTCGGTAGCTGAAAAACCTGCTTTTGGCAAGGCCAGACTGCCGGTAGATAGAGTATTCACTAAAGCCGGTTTTGGAACGGTAGTAACTGGAACGCTATGGTCAGGGCAGATTCAAACCGGAGAAATCCTGGAGTTATTACCCGGGGGCCGGAAGGTGAAGATCAGAACCCTTCAAGTTCATAATGACAAAGTTGAGACAGCTTATGCCGGCCAGCGGGTGGCGGTCAATCTGCAGGGGGTTGATGTGAGTGAGGTTGAAAGAGGCAACTGGTTGTCTACCCCAGGTTATCTGGCTCCAACCTATCGCATGGACGCCCGTCTGAGGCTGTTAGGATCCAGCAGCAGAGTGCTGAGAAACTGGAACCGGATAAGGTTCCATCTGGGAACCGATGAAACCATGGCCCGTATAGTACTGCTGGACCAGGATGAACTCCATCCGGGAGAGGAGGGATATGTTCAGATAGTTATGGAAAAACCAGTGGTAGGGCACAAAGGAGACCCTTTTGTTATACGCTATTATTCCCCGGTTACTACCATCGGGGGAGGAACAATCATTGATGCCAATGCGGTAAAACAAAAACGCTTTAAGGAAGAAACATTGAACGAACTTATTGTAAAAGAAGAAGGCAATCTGGCGGAGATGCTGCTCTATGAACTGGAAGCTAACCCGGGAGAGGTCATAAGTGTAGATGAACTATCCAAAAGGACCGGCAATGAGGAAGGAAAAATCAGACAGGAAATGGAGCAACTGATTGCAGAACAAAAGGCCGTACTGATTAAAAGGGATGAGTATATGAGCACATATGGGCTCGATCAGCTGGCCGAAAAAATAATAAATGCCCTGGAGGAGTTTCATAACAAATACCCCCTCAGACAAGGTTATTCCCGGGAAGAGATACGCAGTCGTTTTTCGAAAAACATCAACAGCAAAACCTTCAACTTGATACTGAAGGAACTGGAAGGGACAGGCAAAATAGAGACCCAGAATAATCAGATTAAACTGCCTGGTCATATACCGGCTCCAGGTGAGGATGATCTTCGGGCTATACAGGTAATTGAGCAGGGAATGAGGCGGAATCTATTTGCCCCCCCGTCACCGGAAGAATTGAGATCGGCAGTCCAACTGGATGAGGCTGGCATGGCGGAAGTACTGGATTATCTAATCAAGAACCTGGTTTTGGTAAAAGTAGGGCCGGACATGTATTTCGCGCAGGAAGCCATTGAAGAAGGAAAGAGCAGGTTGGATAAGTATTTCTTCGAGGAGAAGGAACTTAGTCTGGCAGCATTTAGAGATATGCTGGATACTACTCGGAAGTATGCCCTGCCGCTGATAGAATACTATGATAGAATTCGCTTTACCCACCGGGTAGGAGATGCACGAATCAAAATAAAATGAAGGTAGATTAAGGGACAGGAGGAAATACTTTGCTCAAGGTAACAGGAATAGATGTATATTATGGTGCCATACAGGCATTGAAGGGAGTAAGCATTGAAGTGGCGCAGGGCAGTATCGTTACCCTTATTGGAGCCAACGGTGCCGGGAAGACCAGCACGCTGAAGAGTATTTCTGGACTATTAAGGCCCAGGAAAGGGTCCATACAATTTAAGAACAGGGAAATAAGCCGCCTGGCACCAGAAAAAATTGTGGAATTGGGTATATCTCAGGTGCCCGAGGGAAGAAGAGTCTTTCCGGGCATGAATGTTTTGGAAAACCTGGAAATGGGAGCATACCTGCGCCGGGACAAAAAAGGAGTGCAAACTGATCTGGAAGGCATATTTCAACGCTTTCCCCGCTTGCTGGAGAGGCGGAAGCAACTGGCCGGCACCCTGTCTGGAGGAGAACAGCAGATGTTAGCCATAGGACGAGCGCTTATGGCCAGGCCTAAGTTGATGCTGATGGATGAGCCCTCTATGGGGCTGGCGCCTTTATTGGTGAAAGAGATATTCGAGATAATTAAGGATATAAATCAAAAGGGAACTACCATACTGTTGATAGAGCAGAATGCCAACATGGCCCTTTCCATAGCGGATAAGGCTTATGTTATAGAAACCGGAGAAATCGTACTGGAAGGAAGCGCTGGGGACCTGCTAATCAGCCAGGATGTAAAAAGGGCTTATCTGGGAGGGTGAAAAATGAAAGTTAGAGATCGGATGACAATGGAGGTAAAGACCATTAGCCCAGACACAAATATCACGGAAGCCTTCAAAATAATGAAAGAAAATAATATCAGAAGACTGCCGATAATGCAGGGAAATAAGCTGACCGGCATCGTGACCCTGAGCGACTTGAACCGGGCTGCTCCTTCTGCGGCTACTTCGCTTAGTATCCATGAACTCAATTACCTGCTGGCTAAAACAAAAATCAAAGACATCATATCCAGGCAGCAAGAAGTTTTTACTGTAAGCAGCAACAACTATATCGAAACTGCGGCAAAAATCATGCGTCAGCACCGGATCAGCGGATTGCCGGTGGTTGATGATGGGAAAGTGGTGGGCATCGTTACTGAAACCGATATATTTGATGCTTTAATAGACATCCTGGGCGTAACACAGCCCCATAGTCGGATAGATCTATATGTGCCCAGCGGCCCGGGCAGCCTGGCTGAGATAAGCGGCATAATAGCCTCTCGAGGAATCAGTATAATAAATGCGGTGTTATATTATGATGAGAAAAAATTGCTTTATAAGACCATCATTCGTATAGAGGAATTAAACGGAAAAGAAATTGCTGAAGAGCTTAAGAAAAAAGGGTATGAAATTGAATCAGTACTGATCATAGATAACAGCGAATAATATCAGATTATTACAGCCATGAAAAATAATGATTTGACAACTGAGCTTATGCCAACTATACTCTATCCTAGTTGCGCAAGCACCATTGGCTACGATCAGCTGGATTTATGCAAAAGGGTGTGGGTACAATTTTCGGGCACTATATGATATGATAAGCAGGCGAAAGTATGGTTCATGCCGTTCTAGCGGTTGGGGGCAAACAACTATTAACAAGGAAGCACTCTGCGAGCACCACAATTTGGGTTCGCAAAGCTCAAAGGAACAAGGAAGCACTCTGCGAGCACCACAATTTGGGTTCGCAAAGCTCAAAGGAACAAGGAAGCACTCTGCGAGCACCACAATTTGGGTTCGCAAAGCTCAAAGGAATAAGGAAGCACTCTGCGAGCACCACAATTTGGGTTCGCTGACTCAAAATGATAAGGAAGCGCATCGGTCCTGGTGGGCCGCCTGGACTTCAAATCCAGTCGTGTGGCGGTGGTCCCGTCACGGGTGAGTTCGATTCTCACACGCTTCCGCCAGAAATTGATTAAACCACCAGCTTTAGGCAGGGTGGTTTTTTTGACCTTAAGAATTATTTCCCGGGAAATATCTACATACTTCCTCAAATCATTTCCCTTTTTGCGGCCAAGCCAGGTAGGAATGATGGAGCTTGTTGTCGAGATGTGGTGGAATTAGACTGCTGCACTGTTTCTCCAGATTTTATTTGCGGTGGGCAAACTTACATTGCGGTCCTCCCAGAGCGCATCTAATGTTTAAGACTTGACCCGGTGTTTGCTCCAGTAGCGGAAAGTGATAGCTAGCAGCAGCAGGGCGGACAGAATAAGCAATACGGTTTTAATATCCCGGGCATTAAATAAGCAGACACCCAGGCCGGTATATAAAATGGCGGTAGGCAGCTTGCCTAAAGCAGAAGAGAAAAAGAAATTCCAAAAAGGAACCTCACCCACAGCCGCTGCAATATTAATTGCCGGTGTGGGGATAATTGGTATTATTCGGGCGGCCAGTATACTCCAGAAGGCCATTTCCCGGTCGAATTGTTTGACATCATAACCCAGGTGCCGCTGAATAAAATGATTAGTCCGATTGGCACCCAGCAGTCTGCACAGACCGTAAGCCAGACAGGCTCCGGCCAAGGCTCCGCTCCAGGACAACAGGATACCCAGCTTAAAACCAAAAATCATACCAGCTGCCGCGGCCAGAATTAAATAGGGAAAAACCGGGAAGGCGGCCTGAAGAGCGAATAGCAGAAAGGCTGCCAGGGGAGCCATCAAGCCGAAGGTTCTGATGTATTGGATTATAAAGGGTAAATTGATATGGCTTCCTAAAGAAAAAAGATCCATGGCGCATGCCTCCAAATAGAAAAATATGGTATTTAGGCTATCATCAAAATATCAAGCGGCAAATCATTTGTCAAGGATAGTTTAGTGTAGTCAATAGCCAAGCGAAATGATTTTCGCAGCTTATTCCAAGTGGTCGGGCGCCTATTATGAAAGCCCGCGAATGGTTCCGATCTTCTGCATAGTTGCCCGGCTGGGTTGAAACTGCTTTGCTGATGCTTGCGCTGCTTAAGATAATGGCTGATAAATAGCAGTAATACCGGAACAAGGGCAGAAAAACATCCGACTGTGTTATAATTATCTTGATTTGATGTAGGGAGACCTGGATTTATGAGTTTAAACTCTTTCGACTATCTGATGATTGCTCTGCTGATACTCAGCGGTGTACATGGCTTTAATAAGGGATTCCTCCATGCAGTCGGCAAGCTCATCAGCTTGGCGGCAGGAGTACTGCTGGCTGTTGTTTACTATGAGCAATTCGCCTCCTACCTGCAGGAATATTATGGATTGGCAGATTCGGTAGCTGAGATGCTTCGCAACAAGATACCTATCACTGCCATGAATATGGAACACAGCGCCTTGATAAATGGAATAAATCCTGGCGATGCAGCCAGCGGCTTGGCGTATCTCATAATTGTTGCTATATCCTTCCTGGTTATATTCTTTATCAGCAGCAAGATTATCCAAATGCTATGGTCGGGTTTGGATAGTATGTTTGGATGGGGATGGCTGTCACCGCTTAACCGTCTGCTGGGTATGCTCCTGGTTGTAAGCAGGAATTTTATCATCCTTAGCATCATTTTGGGCTTGATATATCCTGCTTTGGTATTGGCATCGGGAATGGGCTTTTATATGATGCTTTCAGTAACGGAGGCCCTGGACAAATCCATAATCGCTCCTTATATGCTGCAAGGATACGCCTGGTTAAAGGAACTGGCCGGCATAAGCTAAGCTGTTTCATTTATATGCATGTTCCGGATATATTATCCCCGAGACACACCCGGTGCTGGTTTAAAAAGCGGCAGCAGGGTAATATAATAACATTACGGTGCTGGATGTAGCCAGAACAAACGAGGAGGTAGTAACATGACGGAGAAAGCCGATAACCTGGAAAGAAACTCCTGGAGCATGCTGCTGGCAGGAGAAAGAGAAGATGTTCACCGGCTCAATGCAAGGTATATGGATTTTCTTAACCAGAGTAAAACCGAACGGGAAGCGGTAGAGTATATTTACCGGAAGTCTTTGGCAGAAGGATATACCCCTTTGCAGGAGGTGGCAGAATTAAAACCCGGCCAGAAAATAGTCCTTAAATCAAAAGACAAAATATGTGCCCTGATCATTGTAGGTCAGGAGCCCATAGAAAAAGGGATAAACATCGTAGCTTCACATATCGATTCCCCTCGCCTGGATTTGAAGGTTAGGCCCCTATATGAAGAGGACGGACTGGCCTTATTAAAAACCCATTATTATGGAGGAATTAAAAAATATCAGTGGTTAGCTATTCCACTAGCCCTGCACGGAGTGGTAGTTAAGAAAAACGGGGAAATAGTACGGATAATCATAGGGGAAAGTGACGCCGATCCAGTACTTACCATAGCCGACTTGCTTCCGCATCTGGCTAAAGAGCAAATGGAAAAGAAGATGTCTGAAGCCATCAGCGGGGAAGGTTTGAATGCTTTGGCCGGAAGTATTCCTCTGGACAAAACAGATAAGAATCCGGTTAAAGCGTACCTGCTGCAATTATTGAAAGAAAACTATGATATTGAGGAAGAAGACTTTACCAGTGCTGAAATTGAACTGGTTCCGGCTTTCCCTGCCCGAGAGCTGGGATTGGATCGCAGTATGGTCGGAGGCTACGGACAGGATGACCGGGCAAGCGCATTTGCTTCTTTGGAGGCGGTGCTGGAGGTAGAGAATCCAGCTAGAACAGTGCTGTGCCTGTTTGCAGATAAAGAAGAAATTGGCAGTGTAGGCAACACGGGCCTGCATTCCCTGTTAATCGAAAATATAGTTACGGAAATAATGCACCTGGCCGGGGTTAGCAGCTACCTGGATATCAGGCGCTGTCTGGCCAAATCTTATGCTCTGTCCGCGGATGTAAATGCTGCAGTTGATCCTAATTATCCTGAGGTGTTTGAAAAGAGAAACTGCAGTTATCTATCCCGCGGAGTGGTATTAACTAAATTCACCGGATCGCGGGGCAAGGCGGAATCCAGTGATGCCAACCCCGAGTTTTTAGGCAGAATGAGAAAACTGTTTGATGAGGCCGGCGTATGCTGGCAGGTGGGCGAACTGGGGAAAGTTGATATCGGAGGAGGCGGAACAGTAGCCCAGTACCTGGCTTATTACGGAATGGAAGTGGTAGACTGCGGAGTAGCAGTTTTGGGTATGCATTCGCCCTTCGAAATAGTAAGCAAAGCGGATGTATATATGTCTTATAAGGCCTACCGGGCCTTTATGCAAGCATTTTAGCGCCGGGTTTTACCGAGGCCTGCAGGGAATCATTGCCTGTTCAGTACCCAGCAGGTTGCCTGGCCCGGCAATTATCACAAGAAGGGAGGAGTATTCATGGAGACTAAAAAATTAACCCAGATGGTCAGAGCGGCCGGGTGAGCTGCCAAAATAGAGCCAGGGGCTCTGGAAAAAATATTGCAAGACTTTAAGCCTCCAACTCATCCCGACCTGCTGGTGGGCATTGATACCCGGGATGATGCCGGAGTATATAGATTGAATGCAGAACAAGCAATAATACAAACCCTGGATTTCTTTACTCCCATGGTGGATGATCCCTTCCTGTTCGGGCAGATCGCGGCAGTTAATGCAATCAACGATGTGTATGCTATGGGAGGAACTCCGTTGCTGGCCATGAATATTGTCTGTTTTCCCGCTGGCGAAGATTTAACCATCCTGCGTCAGATACTGGATGGAGGACTGTCCAAAATACGTGAAGCCGGCGCTTTAATGGTAGGCGGGCATAGTATTGATGATAATGAACCTAAATATGGTTTGGCGGTTACCGGGCTGGTGCATCCGGAGCAGGTACTGAATAATGCTGGCGCTCGGCCGGGAGATATGATCTTTCTGACCAAACCTATCGGAAATGGAATCCTCTCTACGGCTATTAAAGCCGGGATGATATCTGAATCATCCTATCAGGAAGCAATTAAATGGATGACCATGCTTAATGCTTCTGCCGCCTCAGCTCTGAAGCAGGTAGAAGTTCATGCACTTACAGATGTTACTGGCTTTGGTCTGGTAGGCCACTTATACGAAATGGCCGTAGGGAGTCAGGTAAAAGTCGAACTATACGCTGACCGGGTGCCCTTAATGGAGGGTGCCCTGGAATATGCCCGCATGGGATTGATCCCGGGAGGCACATATAAAAACCGCGCATATTTGCAGGAAAAATTTGTCGGGTACGAGGAGGTAGATCCGGCCATACTTGATCTATGCCTTTCACCGGAAACAGCCGGAGGGCTGTTAATATCTGCCGGAGAAGAGCAGGCCCAGGCCCTTGCTGCGTCCATGAATAAATGGCAGAGTGAGTGTAGTCTGATTGGGCGGGTTATTGACAAGGGGTTTGAGCCGATACAAATTAGGAATTATTAAAAGGAATCGAACTGGTTTAACCGGTAACGGGTTTAAGCAGGTGCAGGTCGGCAGGGGGGATAAGATGCAGAGAAAAGAATTTCAGCTGGGCGATGTAGTGCGCATGAAAAAGAAACATCCCTGCGGCAGTTATCACTGGGAAATTACTCGTATGGGAGCTGACATTAAGATTAAATGCCAGGGTTGCGGGCGGATGGTGATGCTCCCCAGGGCGCAATTTGAAAAACGCATGTTAAGAGTAGAGAATTAATGCAGTAATGTTAACAAATTCCTTTTCGTCAGCATAGAATTCTAGCAGGGGGATTCTAACCTGAAAGGGGAAGGAAAGGAATGAGTAATCCAGAGGGGGCTGTAAGGTTTGCTGCGGGAGATCTGGTTACAGTGAAGAATATGCCGCTCAATCATAAATTTTGTATCATAGCTTTTAAAAACAACGGGAATAAAGAACCCGTAGCTGTCCTGAAAGCATTGTTCAACCATACTTTTATTATTGAAAAACCCTTGTCGGAACTGGACAGCCTGCTTATCAAAGGCCAGCTTTAGAGAACATGGCCGGTCAACAGTCCGGGTCTTGCCATAGTATAATTATACTGGTATAATAATTTGAAGTCCCTGCTCCGGTAACACCGGAGCCTTGTGCCCTTTAAAGGGCTAGTCCATAGGGAGGAGGTGTAACGATGCGCACGTATGAGATGATGTTCATTCTCAAGCCGGACCTTTCAGAAGATGATATTAGCGAAGCCAGGGAAAGATTACAGAAGATAATAGCAGATTTTGGTGGAGAATTCATTAAAGAACTGGACGGCTGGGGAAAAAAGAGGATGGCGTACAGCATTCAGGATTACCCCGAAGGGATATATGCCGTCTGGCATTTTAACGGAGAAACTGAAACTGTAAACGAATTAGATCGAGTAATAAAAATCTCAGATAAATTTTTGCGCCACATGATTATCCGCTTGGAAGAGTAATTAATAAGCCTGGACGGGAGGTAAGCTGGATTGTTAAACAGGGTTATTTTAATCGGGCGTCTCACTCAGGATCCAGAACTAAGATACACTCAAAATGGAACGGCAGTTGCTTCTTTTACCGTAGCAGTTAATCGCAAGTTTAAAAGGGACGAGGCTGATTTTATTCCAGTTGTAGTCTGGAATAAGCTGGCTGAAAATTGTGCTAATTACCTGGGCAAGGGCAGACTGGTAGCTGTAGAGGGAAGACTTCAGATACGCAGTTATGAGGCTCAGGATGGACAGCGTCGGAGAGTAAGCGAAGTAGTGGCAGATGAGGTTAAGTTTCTGGACCGGGCAGGGACCGGCAGTTCAAGTTCTGCTCCCAGCTCTTCAGGTAAAGACAACGCAGATGATTGGGGCAATTTCGGTCGGGAGGTAAGCCTTACCGACATAGACATAGTTCAGCAAGAGGATGATGAAATACCTTTCTGATAAGGAGGGAAAAAAAGCTTGAAGAGAGATAAAAGAAAAAAAAGGCGTCAGTGTAATTTCTGCGCGGACAAGATAGAACATATAAACTACAAAGATGTTCCAAAATTGCGGCGTTATGTAACCGAGAGAGGGAAAATTTTGCCGCGGAGAATAACCGGGAACTGCGCCCAGCATCAACGCCAGATCACAGTGGCCATAAAAAGGGCTAGAACCATGGCGTTATTGCCATATACAGCAGAATAAGCCAGAGTAAGCCCTCATTTGTTGAGGGCTTCAGGTTTTTGAAAAGGTGGGCAGGATAAGGCCGATTACAGCAATCCACCAAACTACCTTTGAGCCCGCTGGGCATAAAATAACCTGCAAGCCAAGAAACAGGCAAGCGAAAGCCCGTGATTGACGCGTACTGAGTACGTTGATTGAGCGGGTTTAATTATCCTTTCTTGGCCTTAGCAGGTTAAATGAGGCCAGAGTGGTAATTAAAACGTATTATCAATGGTATTCGCAGCACTACCCTCATCCGGTAAGCTTGGAGTGTACTGATTGGCAGGAAAATTATGGAATCAAGGCGAAGATACTTAAGGGGGTGGTAAGATTGAGGAAAAAGAACAGCGAGGTCTTATTTGCCAGCAACCTGAAAATGGCTGAAACGCTCAAAGCTGAACTGGTTGAAGCCGTAGGAACCATCTTTAAGGCTATGCTGAAGGCAGATCAGGCAAAAATCAGTGAGGCTCTAGCCAGCGTAATAACCATAACCTACATACTTGGCAGCAAACTGGGCATTGATTTTCACACCATTGACCTCTTGGCCCAAAACAATCTTAAGAGCGGAATGACCGAATCCTGCGAAAGAGACCAGTGGTATGAGGATATGAACCATTTAATGCTCTACCTGGGCAAAAGAAAGAAGGGATAAATTGCCGGCAATTATTTTTTTTCTTCTTGCCACATCTCTAGCCTGTACAGCAATGGCATTATTGCCGCAATTAGCCATGATACCGGCTATAGCTTGGGGTGTATTCCTGATCGTGGCAGGAGTATACCTGGATACCGGTAAAATCCTGTTTATATATTTGGTTAATATAACCTTGCTTTTTATAATCACCGAAGCCGGCACCTTTTTAATTTATCTGGCTTTTTTTGGTATAGCAGCTATGGTAATGTCTCTGCTGGTCAGTTGCAAACGAGATTATTACCAGGTGCAGAAGGCGGGGGTGGTGACGGCGGTTCTGGGAGTCAGCTTGTTTCTTCTCTCATCTTACCTTTATCTTGGTGGGATAGGGATAAGTGAACTGGAAGCTAGCTTGAACCAATCAGCGGAAGAGAGTATTCGCATTTATGAAGAGATAGGTCTGTTTGAGGCGTATGAACAGATGGGGGTTAGCTCGGAGGAGTTTGAAAACTTATTGAAGGGGACCACCGCGGCATTTGCCCGGCATTTACCTGCTATTTACTACAATCAGGCCATAATCGCAGTATTTCTAATGTTGTTGATGGCCGCTTGGGTTAGCCCAAAATCTCAGCTCGAAAGGCTAAAGAAAATGCCCTTCCGGGAAGAGAGAATGCCTTGGCAGTTGGTATGGCTGGCAATAGCCGGATTGGGATTATGGATCTGGGGACGGGATGAATTAAATGTTATCTATTATATAGGATCTAACCTGTTATGGATTATAGTCCCTATTGCCATATATTTTGGTTTGGCCACCATAGTCCATACAACAGAGAGACAAAAGCGATCGACTAGAATTTTCACCACTACCGGGCTGATTTTAATGGCATTGATCTATCCGCTATTTGTTATTATAGTTGTAAGTCTTATAGGATTATTCGATTCTTTGGTTGATTTTCGCCGTAAACTGGGTACTGGGCAGGAGGAATGATTAATGAAAGTTATTTTGACTAAAGATGTTAAGAAACTGGGTACAATAGGGGAAATAAAGGAAGTTTCCGATGGCTATGCCAGAAATTATCTCATACCCAAGGGAATGGCTTTAGAGGCTACGGAGAGCAGGCTGAAGGAAAGCCGGGAAAAAGATCTGAAAGACCAACGCAAAAAAGGCAAAGAAGAGGCTGAAGCCAGGGCGTTGAAAGAAAAGCTGGATGGTAAATCACTCAAATTGCTGGCTCGAACCGGTTCAAGCGAGAAGCTGTTTGGCGCAATAACCGTGAAAGAGATTGCGGAAGGTCTGGAAAAGGAATATGGCACCCAGGTGGACAAGAAAAAAATTGAACTTAAGGAACCCATCAAACACCTGGGTATTTATGAAGCTAGGCTAAAAATATATCCAGCTATCCAGGCGCATATAAAAATAATAGTAGAGGCTGAATAAATCAGGGGGGTCATGGTGAAACAATACCAGGTAAGAGCTATCAAAAAGAAAGGTTCTCAGCATAGACAGGACAAACTTCGTTGGAGGGTTGAGAGCCTGTACGAGAGACTGCAGCAATTCTTCGGTATCCAGGAGATGGTGCTGAAAGCAAACAAGCTGGATGCCATTGAATTGATGAATTCCGACGATCTCGAAGAGAAGATACTGGCTTTGCGCAGAATCCTCCTGGAAGATCCTACCATCAGCGGCCTGATGCATCCAGAGCAACTGTATTTGGAAATAGGCTCCCTGGAGGATATTTTTTCTGAACTATGTACCCGGCGTCAGATAGAAGAAGAGCTTCAGCTCAGTATACAAGAAAAAATGAACGAAAAGCATAGTGAGTATATGCAGGAGATAAAACTTCAGATACTTAAAGAGCAGAAGAACTCTCCCGAAAACGCCCAGACCTTAAAAAACCTGGGGAGACTGGAAAAAATGGAGAGCGTAAAGCTAAGCAAATCTGTGCTGGACGTGTTAAGGCCAGCTACTTTTGATGAGGTTATCGGACAGGAAAAGGCCATAAAGTCACTGATTGCCAAACTGAACACCCCCTATCCCCAGCATATCTTGTTATATGGGCCCCCGGGAGTTGGAAAAACCAGTTGTGCCAGATTGGCTTTGGAATTAGCCCGGGAGAGGGAACAGAGCTGTTTCGGCAAAGAAGCTCCTTTTATAGAAGTTGACGGTACCACCCTGCGCTGGGATCCAAGAGAATCAACCAACCCGCTGCTAGGCTCAGTTCATGATCCCATCTATCAGGGAGCGCGAAAAGATCTGGCTGAAGAAGGTATCCCCGAACCGAAGCCGGGATTGGTAAGTGATGCCCATGGAGGTATACTGTTTATCGATGAGATCGGAGAAATGGATGGCATTTTGCAGAATAAACTGCTCAAGGTTTTGGAAGACAAGAGAGTTTCCTTTGAATCAGCTTATTATGATCCCCACAATGAAAGAGTACCGAGATATATCAAGCAGATGTTTGAACAAGGAGTTCCGGCAGATTTTGTCTTAATAGGAGCGACTACCCGAAGCCAGGAAGAAATAAACCCGGCCTTGCGATCTCGCTGCATGGAAGTTTTCTTTGAGCCCCTGAATGCAGAAGCTATACAAAAAATAGTTCGGTTGGCCGCGATAAAATTAGATATTGAAATCGAATCAGGGGTGGAAGAACTGATAAGCTATTACGCTGATGATGGGAGATTGGCCAACAAATTGCTGGTTGATGCTTATTCCATAGCCCTAAATAAGGATGGTAACAGCACTACGGAGATGAAGCCAATGGTGGGAGTTGATGAGATCTATCAGGCTATACAAAACAGCAGGACAACACTGAATATAGACCATAAAGCATCTGATCAGAATGAGGTGGGAAAGATATTCGGCCTAGGAGCCTCTGGTTATCGGGGAAGAGTACTGGAAATCGAAGCAGTTGCTTTCCCGGCTGATCCAAAAGGAGCAGGGAGAGTAAGGTTCAATGATACCGCTGGATCAATGGCTAGAGATTCGGTGTTCAATGCCGCTTCGGTAATCCGCAGAGAGTTTGGTAAAAACATTCATGATTTTGACCTGCATATTAATTTCGTAGGCGGAGGCAAAGTAGATGGGCCATCAGCGGGAGCGGCCATTTATCTGGCGATAGTGAGTGCAATGCAAGGAAAAGCAATCCGCCAGAATATTGCCGTAACCGGAGAGATTTCCATACAGGGCCAGGTAAAACCGGTAGGCGGATTGCATGAGAAAATTCATGCAGCCCGTCAAGGGGGAATAAAGAAGATTCTGATACCCTGGGACAATCGTGATGACCTGGGGAATGTCCATACCGGGCTGGAGATCATCCCGATTGCCTCCATCCGGGAAGCTTACAGGCATATTTTTGAGGAAGAGCCAGTAGCCGAAGCTCAGGATTCAACATAGAGAACCTTACGACAGGAGTGATGCATCATCCGGCAGGCGCTGCATCCTGGTTTAGGCATAATAGGCCCCGGCTCATCATATTCTGTAGCGGAGGAGGCAGCAGTTTCGGCTGAACCGGTGCAAGGACCATTGTTGACACTGGAAAAGGCTTCTGCTAATATTAGTTTGCTGGTGCCAAATTCATATTTCTTTATGTTTAGCATAGCGCAACCAGGGTTAACGTGGAGCAGGGGGTGGACTAATGTCAGCCACAGTATTAATAGGTAGTCAGTGGGGAGACGAAGGAAAAGGTAAAATTACCGACTTTCTGGCTGAAAAAGCGGATTGTGTGGTTAGATATCAGGGAGGAAGCAATGCCGGCCACACAGTGGAAGTCGATCATGAAAAATTTATGCTTCACTTGATACCATCCGGGATTTTGTACCCCAATACCTTGTGTATAGTTGGTAATGGAGTCGTTGTTGATATGGGCAAGGTTATACAGGAACTTGATTCACTGAAAACCCGGGGTATCGACACCAACAATTTGCGCATCAGTCTTAAAGCACCCGTAGTGATGCCTTTCCATAAAAAGATAGATGAACTTGAAGATCGTGAAAGCCGTATCGGAACTACCAAAAGAGGTATAGGTCCGACCTATGCGGACAAGATCAATCGTATAGGAATCCGAATATGCGATCTGTTGACTGAACAGGACTATCTGGAAAAGCATATCAAGAAGCTGGTAGAAGGTAAAAACCGGATAATCAGGGATATATACCATGAAGAGGGCTTTGACTACAGGCTGATAATGCAGGAAGCCATTGAACAGGTTAATCAGCTGAAGCCCTACCTGGCTGATACCTCGTATTTAATTTATGAAGCCATTAAACAGGGGAAAAAGGTGTTGTTTGAGGGAGCCCAGGGCACCTTGCTGGATATTGATCACGGAACTTACCCTTATGTAACCTCATCTCATCCTATATCAGGGGGAGCCTGTGTAGGAGCCGGGATTGGTCCGACTCAGATCAGCAAAGTACTGGGTGTAGCCAAGGCTTATACTACCAGGGTAGGCGAAGGACCTTTCCCAACTGAGCTCAGTGATCAAACCGGGGATCGGCTCCGGGAAAAGGGCGCTGAATTCGGTACTACCACCGGTCGGCCCCGCAGGTGCGGATGGCTGGATACCGTGATTCTTCGCTATGCGACCCGGGTGAACGGGATGACTGATATGGCAATTACCAAACTGGATGTACTGGATGGTTTTGAAACCATAAAAATATGTGTAGCCTATCGTTACCAGGGGAAATTGTTGTACGAGTTTCCGGAAACCTTAAGCGTACTTGAACAATGCGTTCCAGAATATATAGAGATGCCGGGATGGCAGAAAGATATCAGCGGTATAAGGAGGCTGGAGGATCTGCCGGAAAACGCCCGGGCCTATCTAAATAAGATTGAAGAGATAACCGGAGTAAAACAATGTCTGGTTGCAGTAGGAGCTAGAAGAGATCAGACCATAGTAAACTGCAATCTATTTGATTAAGAATCATAGCGGGCGCATAACTCAGCGGGAGAGTGCCACCTTCACACGGTGGAAGTCGCAGGTTCGAATCCTGCTGCGCCCACCATTATAGATATGGAGATACTTGCACATAGACAGTATTTTTGTTAATATAACTGTGCAAAGGTTTGCGGAGCCCTAGGAGAGCTGTTACCATGTCGGTCTGTCCAGGCGAAGGTCGGGGGTTCAAATCCCATAGGCGGCCTGGCCATAATATATAGAGAAGTGTATGCGGGAGTAGCTCAGTGGTAGAGCACCGGCTTCCCAAGCCGGGTGTCGAGGGTTCGAACCCCTTTTCCCGCTCCATTAATAAAAAGTGAGCGCAGCAAACATGAGATTGTAGTCCTGGAGGGGCTCCATTAATAAAAAGTGAGCGCAGCGAATTACCAACTGTTCTAGCAGGATAGATGGGTTAAAACTACCCGCAGCAGATTCCCCTGTAAAAGCAGCTAAGTGAGAGGAGCAAGAGAGAATGAGCAAACATATTGTTACCATGGTTAAACCTCATCTGAAAAGGGCAGTTCAGGATATTAATTGCCGGGAATGTGCTACATCATGTCAATCTGCCTGTAAGACATCCTGTACAGTTGGGAATCAATCCTGTAAAAAGCAGAAATAAGCTTAGAAGCAAGCGAAGGGGCCAGTGCCCCTTTTTTTATGGCAAAATATTTCGGGAGGATGCCCCGTGCAGTTAGAAAATTATGATTTTGGCGCCCATATCCATCTTTATGAATATCAGGATGTGAATATTCTTCTTGATGTCAACAGCGGAGCCATTCATATGTTGGATACAGTAGCAAACAAATTACTTCAGAATATTATAGAATATAAGGGAAACATTGACAGAGCAGCTGTGGTGACAGGAAGATTATTCCTCCAGGATGAGGTTAGAGATGCCCTGGACGAACTAAGAAGTTTGCAGGAGCAGGAGGCCTTGTTCACTGAGCCGGAGATTCCTCAAGTTGATTTGTCCCAGGCTGATGTCAAAGCTATCTGCCTGAATGTGGCTCATGCTTGTAATATGAAATGCGCCTACTGTTTTGCAGCCCAGGGAGATTTTGGCATGAAACCAGCCTTGATGTCTCTGGATACAGCCAGGAGAGCCATGGACTTCTTATTGCATAACAGCAGATCGGTCAAAAACCTGGAGGTTGATTTTTTCGGGGGAGAACCTCTGCTGGTTTTTGATATGCTGAAAGAATTGGTAGTATACTGCCGGAAGCGTGAGAAAGAGACGAAAAAGCGCTTTAATTTTACCCTAACCACTAATGCGGTATTATTGGAAGACGAAGTAGTTGACTGGGTTATAGCCAATGATATAAGCGTTATTCTATCCCTGGATGGAAGAAAAGCGGTGAATGACCGGCACCGGCTTCTGAATGACGGAAAAGGCACTTATGATTTAATCCTCCCTCATATTCAGAACATGGTGGCCCGCCAGCCGACAAGCTATTTTACCCGGGGAACCTTTACCCGTCAGAATCTCGATTTTTCACGCGACTTACAGCACTTGATCCAGCTGGGATTTGATTGCATATCGCTGGAACCGGCGGTAGGGCCTGATAATGGATACGCTATTCAAGCCCAGGACTTGCCCGAGGTATTGGAGGAATACGAGAGATTGACCGATGTTCTGCTGGACAGTTATATGGAGGGTAAAGAGATAGAGTTCTTTCATTATAATTTAAACCTGCAGAGAGGACCTTGCCTGGCTAAACGGGTAACCGGATGCGGAGCGGGCATCGAATATCTGGTAGTTACTCCCGAGGGAGATATATACCCTTGTCACCAATTCGTAGGAGATCATAACTTCTATATAGGAAATATTCTGGAAGGAACCGTAAATTCCCAGATAAGGCATAGGTTTACCCGCAGTCAACTCAAGGACAAAGAATGTCTAAATTGCTGGGCCAGATACTTTTGTGGGGGTGGATGCCATGCCAGTGCCTATTATCGGAATCAGGATTTTAACCAACCGCATCAGCTTAGCTGCCAGATGCATAAAAAGCGAATCGAAGGGGCAATATTTCTGGATTTGAAGAAGACATTAGCAAGGCAAAATGTAAAAACTGACACAGAAAGAAGGAAATTACAAACATAAAATCGAATTTTAAATAGGATTAATAACAGGGAGAATTTATATATGATAGCATATTTTAGTAAGTACAGGGATAGATTGCCAATGATCTCTGTATCCCTTACACTTGTTTTTGTTATGTTGGTGGGCTTGATCGGAAGCAACACTACCGCTTATGCAGTTTATATAGATGAACAGGAAAAGCTGGTGGTAAGATCGACAGACCGAGTAGAGCAGATAAGACAGGAAATCCAAGCGGAACTGGATGAGCAGTATGACGGCAGAATGGAGGTCTGTAACCAGATCGAGTATACCAAAACCTGGGTTTGGCCAGGAGCGGTGACTCCAGAGGAGAAAATTAAGGAAATTCTGTTAGCAGAATTAGATGTTCGGATTATGGCAGCTGCCATCAGTGTGGACAGCAAAATCATAGCTTACATGGAGACAGAAGAACAGGCGGAACAACTGCTACAAGATCTGCGAAATCAATATACCCGGGTGGATCAGAATGAGAAACTGTTGGAAATAGGTTATGAAGAAAAGGTTGAAGTCCAGCAGGGCTATGTCAATCCGGAACAATTGTTGTCAATGGAAGAAGCCCGCAACCTAATTACTACCGGCACCTCCACTCCCCAGAAATACGTAGTGGAAGAAGGAGATTGCCTGTGGTTGATCGCCCGCAGAAACGATATGTATGTAGACGACATAATCAACGCCAACGGACTGAAAACGGAAAATCTCAGCCTGGGGCAGGAACTCATTCTAGAAAAAAGCCAGCCTTACATAAGTGTATTAAGCAAAGTTGAGGGAGAAAAAACGGAAGCTATTCCCTATGAAACCAAGGTGCTGGTTGATAAATCTTCCTCCACCATAAAGGTAACCCAGGCAGGGATGGATGGACAAAAGCATATAGCCTATGTAGCTACTATGATAAATGGGGTGTTGCAGGAAAGAGAGATACTGGAAGAGGACATCATCAAAGAACCCATAGACAAAGTGATAGTAAAAGGGTCTCAAGTGGTGCAGGTGGCCTCCAGGTCAGGCGGTGGGACCGGAGCTCTGGACTGGCCGGTATACGGCTCGATTTCCCAATATTACCGGAGCGGACATCTCGCCATTGATATAGCCACCAAACGGGGAACCCCGATCAAGGCAGCTGACAGCGGATACGTAACCTATGCCGGCTACCAGGGGGGATATGGCAACTTCATTATAGTGGACCATGGCAATGGAATTGTGACCCGATATGCTCATTGTGACAGTTTACTTGCTTCAGTGGGGCAGAAAGTGGATAAAGGGCAAACAATAGCGACCTTGGGCAGTACGGGCAGAAGCACCGGACCCCATTTGCATTTCGAGGTGCAGTCGTACGGAAGTTTCCAAAACCCATTGAACTATCTAAAATAGATTATATCGAAAACCCTGATCCGTAGGGGTCAGGGCTTTTTGCTTTTACAGAAAGGAGATCTTAGATGTATGATGTAATCATTGTTGGTGCCGGGCCAGCAGGATTAACCGCAGCCATTTATACCGGTCGGGCAAAACTGAAAACCCTGGTAATTGAATCCAATATTCCAGGAGGAAATGCCGGAATTACAGATATGATCGAAAATTATCCCGGTTTCCCCCAAGGGATCAATGGAGGAGAACTCATGGCTCTCTTCCTGGAACAAGCTGAAAACTTCGGTGCGGAGTTAGTATATGATCAGGTTATTCATATTACCTCAGGCGAAGGAGTCCATAAGCTGATAACCTCCGGGGGTGAGTACCGCACTCGGGCGATTATTATTGCCGCCGGAGCCCGCAGGCGAGAATTGGAAGTAGTCGGGGAGAAAGAGTATATGGGCAAAGGGGTATCCTACTGTGCCACCTGCGACGGCTTATTCTTCCAGAATACTCCGGTCGCGGTAATAGGCGGAGGTGATTCAGCCGTAAAAGAGGCCCTTTATCTGTCCGATATAGCTTCCCGGGTATACCTGGTTCATCGCCGGGAAGGGTTCAGAGCCAATGAAACCTCTCTGGACAAAATGTTTAAAGATGACCGGATAGAATTAAAGCTTAATAAGATCGTAAAACGGATTGAAGGTGATAATACCCTGATGAAAAACATAGTATTATATGATGTGCTAAGCGGCCAGGAAGAAAAACTCTCCGTAGAAGGTGTATTTGTCAGCATCGGCATGCTGCCGGCCAGTGAGTTTTTAAGTGATTTGGTTGAGCTTTCCAATGGATATATTGTCACCGACGAAAACATGATGACTTCGGTGACCGGGATTTTTGCCGCCGGAGACGTAAGAGCCAAGAAACTCAGGCAGGTATCTACTGCAGTAGGCGATGGAGCAATGGCAGCGGCCGCGGTGACCGAATTTCTCAAGGAATAGTTCCCATAATTTGGCCGTCCCGGGCTCCCCTATCCCCGTAGTATAATGGTCTACGGAGGGGGGAAAGGGAGCATGAACGCACTTAAGCCGGCTGCTCCATACAAAAGTGGAGTTGTGCTGCTGCTAATAATGGTTCTGTTGATGGTATTGATTAGCAGGAACAGTCAAGGGGTGGTAAGGGCTTTTGTCGCCGGAGAAACCAGGTGGAAGACAGCCGGTTTCCTGGAAGAGGATACCGAACACTTTCAAATCAAATATATGGCTGTAGATGGGGATTATGTTGAGAATATCGGCCAAACGGCAGAAGATGCCTACGTAAAAGTTACCCAGTTATTTGGTTATGAGCCGGAACGCAAGACAACTATTATTATATATCCGGACAGTGCCAGCTTGGCCCGCAGTTTCGGATGGGACAAAGACGAAAAGGCTATGGGAGTATACTGGGCAGGTACAATAAGATTACTATCACCACAGCAGTGGATCAATTCCAATGCTAACTGGGAAGAAATATTTGCCGGGGAAGGGCCGGTATATCATGAGTTTGCACATTTAATGGTAGATGATATCACCAGAGGAAATTATTCACGCTGGTTCACAGAAGGAATTGCCCAGTATGTGGAGAAGAAGATAACAGGGTTTGAATTTCAAGATCCAATGCCCAATAAATATGCAGGTTATTATACTTTTGACCGTCTGGAGAAAAACTTTAATGAACTGGACCAGCAGGTTGCCTACCGGGAGTCTCTGCAAATTATAGAATTTATGGTTGACAATTATGGGGAAGAATGCCTCTGGATGATACTAAAATGTCTGGGTGAGGGCAACAGCATGGATTATGCTATAAATCGGAGCAGTGGAATTGAGTACCGGGTTTTTGAAAGAGATTTTTTAGAGAGTGTAAATCAATAACAAGAGTTAAGAGGTGTAATCGGTGAAAGATACTCTCCTAATTAAAGGGGGCAACCCCTTAAATGGAAAAGTCCGGGTCAGCGGAGCCAAGAATGCAGGTTTGGTGATTATGGCCGCCAGTATACTGGCGGAAGGCGAAACCATATTGGATAACCTGCCCCGTATACGTGATGTGGAAGTTATGATGCAGATATTAAATGAAATCGGAGCTGAAACCCATTGGAATGAAGATGATAGCTTATCTATAATAGTGGAAATGGACAAGATTAAAACCAGCACTACGTATGAATTGTCCAAGCAACTCCGGGCGTCCAATCTATTCCTGGGAGCTATGCTGGGAAGCCGGGGACAGGCGGTGATATCCATGCCTGGAGGCTGTGATATAGGGTCACGCCCTATGGATCTTCATATAAAAGGCCTGCAAGCACTGGGGGCACAGACCCAGATTGAGCATGGATATATCTATGCCACTGCTAATAGGACCGAGGGAGCCAGGGTATATCTGGATTTTCCCAGCGTGGGGGCTACAGAGAATATCATCATGATGGCCTGCAGAACACCCGGAACCAGCACCATCGAGAATGCTGCCAAGGAACCTGAAATTGTGGATCTGGCCAATTACCTTAATTCCATGGGGGCACGGATCCGTGGAGCAGGTACCGATGTAATCAAGATCGAAGGCACACAGTACTTGACTGCGGGCCGTTACGCCATAATTCCGGATCGGATAGAAGCCGGAACCTATATGATATCAGCGGCTATCACCGGAGGTGAGGTCCTGATAGAAAATGTAATTCCCACCCACCTGCATCCTATCATTGCCAAGCTGCAGGAAACCGGTGCTATAGTAGAAGAAAAAGATGATGGGATACTGGTAAAAGCCGGTCCTTTCATTCGTCCGGTGGATATAAAAACATTGCCTTATCCGGGCTTTCCAACGGACATGCAGTCTCAGATGATGGCACTATTATGTATGAGCCGAGGCTCCAGCATAATAGTGGAGAATGTATTTGAGAACCGGTTCCAGATCGTGGATGAATTAAAGCGCATGGGGGCCAAGATTAAGGTAGAAGGCCACACCGCGGTAGTGGAAGGTGTTAACCGGCTCTGCGGAGCACGGGTTAAAGCCACTGATTTACGGGCTGGAGCTGCCCTGGTTCTGGGAGCCCTGGCTGCCGTAGGAGAAACTGAAATAGAAAACGCGGTTCACATATTCCGTGGGTATGAAAATCTTGCCGAAAAATTAGCCTCGCTGGGTGCAGATGTTAAATAAATACCGATCTTGCCCTTCATCTTGTTTCCACGCTCGGGCAACTTGATTGACAGGTTGGGGCTGCTATTCGGCAGTCCTGAACTCGTTTCTGGACCATTTTGTCCCCTCATAGCTCCAAGGGTTGTTCCCATTAACCTGACAACTGACAAAATGTATATAGTTCATTACTGTTGGGCTAAAATCAAGGGTATCAAGGTATGGAATATATTAAACAGTATAATTCTCCCCCCGGTGCCCAAGCTATTTTTAAGGTGGAGCAGAACATTGACCAGCTTAAATATAGGAGGGAGAACCGTGGGAAGAAACCGAACGATATTAATCGCATTTTTAGTCTTTTTTTGTTTAGGATGGGGTATATTCAGTTTTCTTGAACCAGCTGGGCATTCTCTGCAGGATGACGAGGGTGTTCTGCATACCGAAGCCGGATTATATGGGGAGAGAATCAGCGATGTAGCTGCCCGGGTAAGCCCTTCCATAGTTGGTATTAGCAACCTGAGCCGCAGCGGGGGCATATTCTCCCAGGAACTGGTAGAATCTACCGGATCCGGCGTTATCCTGGACCAGGAAGGCTATATTGTTACTAATAATCATGTGGTAACGGGGGCTGATACCCTGACCGTGACCTTGGCTGATGGCAACGAGGAACAAGCAGAGGTAATCGGAAGTGATCCGCAGACGGATCTGGCTGTACTTAAGGTTCAAGTGGATAATCATGTTACTCCCATTAAAATTGGTGATTCAGAAAAGCTGGTGGTAGGGCAGGAAGTGATTGCTATCGGGAATCCGCTGGGACTCAGGTTCGCCCGATCAGTAACCGCCGGGATAGTCAGCGGGCTGAATCGACTTTTAACTACCGAAGAAGGATATTTATTCCGCCTGATACAGACCGATGCGGCAATAAACCCAGGCAATTCCGGAGGGGCTCTGGTGAACATGGAGGGGGAATTGATCGGAATTAATACGATAAAGATTGCCGAGAGCGGCTTCGAAGGTATGGGCTTTTCCATCCCGTCCAATCAGGTAAAGGCAGTAATAGAAGAATTGAAAGAGAAGGGAAAAGTAACCAGGCCTTTGATGGGAATAAAGGTAATCGGCGAGATAAGCCAGGAGAAAGCACGATATTATGAACTCCCCATTAAAGGAGGGGTAATCATCGAACCGGTAAGCGGAGGTGCGGCGGACAAGGCTGGCTTAAAAGCCTTTGATATCATATATGCCCTGGACGGTAACGAAGTGGCTACCGGCATGGAGCTACAGGGGTACGTTCTGGGGAAAAAAGCAGGAGATTCCGTTCGGGTAACTATTATCAGGCTGTTAAATGCAAACGCAGAGCAGGCCCAGGTCCAGAAACGCACAGTCGAAGTCACCTTGAGATAAAACTATGTGACGGGGACGGGGTTGTTGACAACATTTTCAACAATCTTAATGACAATTAGAGGGTTGCAAGTGTCCCCTTCCGGAAATCGGATATCGATAGAAATAATGTATCGGGTGTTCCGTCAGAGGAGTGTTCATATGGTATTATAATTTTTCATTGCGGCAGCGGAAGATAGCCCCTCGAAAACAATATTTATTTTTTGGTCTGGCTGGGTTAGACTGGGAAAAACCACTTATGGAGCAGATATGAAATATAGAATAATATCAGTAGGCAAGATACGGGAACCATTCTACCAGGATGGAATAAAAGAATACATAAAACGATTGAACTCTTATACCAGTATCGAGTTAGTAGATGGATTGGAAGAAAAAACCAATCCCCGAGCGGGAGAAAAAGAGATAGAAAAGATCCTGCAAAAAGAAGGGGAAAAAATACTGGCCCTACTGGGAAAAGATGAATTGCTGGTCGTCTTCGATATAGCTGGAAAAAGGGTTGATTCAGAACAACTGGCTGAACATATCAACCATTGGAACAGCTCCGGCAAAAACCGGGTAACCCTGGTTATAGGAGGTTCCCACGGTTTGTCTGACCAGGTTAAAAAACTAGCCGACCTGTCTATCTCCTTTTCTCCTATGACCTTCCCCCACCAGATGGCAGTCCTTATGCTAAGTGAACAAATATACCGGGGCTTTAAAATAATAAAAGGTGAAAAATACCATAAGTAATTAGTGATTATTATTTATCGTATTATGGAAATCAGTATTGGTTTAAACAAAGGATACTGTGCATGGCTTTTCCTAATTTTAAGCCAAACCAAGCTAGTGGCTCACTTTTTCCTGCTTGGTTTATGTACTACATTAATTCCTAACACCCTTATTAATGGACTTAATTCTTCAGATATACCACCAATGATTTCATCTATATCTAACTGCTGAATAAACCCTTTTACGTTCGACCCCTTCACATAAACCTTATTCGCCTGCTTAAACAAACTTTTTAGTTTCTGTATTCCGCTTCCACCAGGAAGTGATGTATCTTGTGGAAGTCTTAAAAATCTTAGAAGACCAGAATAATCATATAAGAACCAGTCTTCAATGGAATGTCGGGCTCTTATATGTATTACTTTATTGGCCCCAGCCCCCTTAAGATCAGCTTCTACTAACCTCCAATTAACGGGTGGTTTACGTGCATATTCGAATGCATCTGTGTCATAACAAAGAACAACATCAAAAATAATTCCAGGATTATCTCTTAAAATTTGATTAGTGAAGATCCTTAATACTTTATTTTGAAAGTTTCTTATGCCTCTTGCGTTTCTATAAATAATCCTGAGGTTTCTCGTAGATTGGGAATGTTGTCGCAGTAAACATTGTACCAAGGCCCTAAAAAATTCAATTTCTGTATCCCCTTCTACAAAAAGCAGGATGCCTCGTGAGCTCAATACTTAATCACACTCCAGATATTTAATGAGCTCTTTGATATCTTCCTCGGAGCCACTCATTAAATCGAAAATATAATCGCCAGTTGATTCTCTGGCTTCTACTGCATCTTTCTCTAAAGCTTTTTTAGAAGAAGACCTAATCGTAAAGAAACGAGCCACGCCATTATTTGAAGGCAGACCTACATAAATACTTGAAAGATCCAAATATTGAATCAAGTATGGCGAATGACTAGTTACTAACACTCTGCAGGTTTCAGTCATTTGATCTATGATTTCTAAGAGATGCTGTAATAAACTGGGATGTATGCAGTTTTCTGGTTCTTCAATAGCCACAAGCGATAATTGGTTGTGATCTGACAGTATGATGCAGGTAAGCAACAACAGAATACGCTTGGCACCATCTGACATATTCTCAAAATTAATGGGCTGATTGAGGGTTTTATCAGTTACAAACAGTGCAAATACCTCATTTGTTACTTTGAAAGGAAGGCCTTCCGGAATATTATGTTCTATTTCTCCTTCTAATGTAGTCTTTACCACCTCAATTTTCTCTATTTGCGGAAACAGTTGCTGGTAAGAGCTAATTAGCAAATCATATTTATGAGACGTCTGAGGGTCTTTCTTTAAATGATAGATTGCTCGGGGAAGATTCTCTAGATTATCAATTTGCAGATCTTCCCAATCGGTCCGAACAAATGGAGCCGGATGATACGCAGGTTCTGCATCTAAATGACGTTCGATATGTGCACTGAGTTTATTTATTTTCTTAACGATATCAATAAAGAACAAATTATCGTAAGCATTTAATTTGTTTATTACTAATTCATCCTGCTCAATGTTGATGGAATAATCGCAACGGCCGCTGTCAACCTTTTTATATTTTGCTTTATCACCAGCTCTTAAAATATACTGGGCATACTTCTGGCCCTTCCCATCTTTTTTAACTTTAAGCCATTCCGATATAATGCTTCCACCTGTCTTATCACTTTTAATCCATCTAAACTGAAAACCATAGGTAATCCATACCCTTCCCAGCGCAGAATCAGTATCAGTAGTCATTTCTAATTCAAATTTAAAATCTTCTTGGGCTAATTTTCTGTTAAGTGGGACTCCAGGAATCCAACGCATCATTGTTTTCTTATTATCACTTGATATAAAACTAATACCAAAATCAATGGCTGTTAGTAAGTTAGATTTACCGAAGCTGTTCAGAGAAATAAGAGACTGAATTTTGTTGAAAAACATAGTAGTAGTATCAATGTTTCTAAAACCATGTACAGTAATTCTTTCGATTTGCATAGTACCTACTCCTCTATTCCAATAATCTAAACGAAATACATTAACCATCTTATTTATACCACCTTTAACACATATGTGCAACGTTTTTGTGCGTTTCTATATATATTTATATGCATAATTGCACAATAATATACATTGGGGCACAATTTTATAGCTTTTGATTGACAGATGAAAATGATGGTATATATTATTAGGGGATAAGGAAAAACAATGGAAGATTTGTTTAACCGGAATTCATACAGCGTATCACAGGCGGACTACAGTAAGTTATTCTAGTATTTTTGCATTATCGGCCACAAGCAAATTGGCTATTTATTGTACTAGCTGGAAAAATGAGGGTAGTACAAAGGAAACCATCCCCCAAAATATGGAAACAAACTTTACAGGTAATATTAGTATGCTAGAATTATAGGCATAACTAGTGTTTAAATGGAGGAAATCATATGAATCCGTTAGAAAGTATCCGTGCACACATGAATGAACTCCGTAAAGATTATTTGGTGTCAAAAATAGGGGTTTTTGGTTCATGCGCCAGGGGCGAAGATACGGAAACCAGCGATGTTGATATCCTGGTCGAATTTAGCGAACCGGTTGATATGTTTCATTTTATCCGTCTTCAGAATCATCTCACTAACATTATCGGACGAAAAGTAGATCTCGCTACTCCCCAGGCGATTAAACCCCGTATCAAAGATCGGGTAATGCAAGAGGTGTTATATGTATGACCCGTGACCATAGATTATATTTGAAGAACATGCTGGAAGCGATAAATAAAATCTAGAGATATACCGCTAATCTAACATTTGATGAATTTACCTTGAATGAGATGGCTATAGATGCTGTTATACGAAACTTTGAAATAATAGGTGAAGCGGCAGGGCGCATTTCCTCAAACATTCAGTTGTTATATCCAGAGATACCCTGGTATGAAATGAAAGGCATGAGAAATATAGTAGCACACGAGTATTTTCGTGTTGATCTGCAGATCATATGGAAGACTGTTCAGGATTCGTTACCAGAGTTGGGTAGGTTGATACAGAGCTTGCTAGCCCAACAGCAATAAACGGCAGATAAAAAGGGGAGGCTGGGCCTCCCCTTAGCTTTTCTGTCCTTAGCAAGATATAGTTAATAAATATGTTTTCTGTTTGAGGTAATGAGAGATACGATGAAAAATACCATAAGTAACTTGATTTTGCATGGAGTCTTGTGGTAAAGAGACTTGCTAACCCAAGTGAGCAGCCTTGATGATGGACAACAATATTACACCGAATACAGCTATGACGGGGTAGGAAATCTAAGCAGCATGGCAACCGGCAACGGAAGCAACCTGACAACATATAACTATAACAGCCTGAATCAATTAACCAGGTAAACCGATCCCATGGGAAATAGCGAGACTTACAGCTATGACCTCAACAACAACCTCATCAGCAAAACAGATAAAAACCAGAACCGGATCGTAAATACCTATAACGCCTTAAATCAACCCCTAAAATGCACTGTAACCCAGCCTGACGGCACAGTACAGAGCCAGGAGATCAGTTATGCCCTTAACGGCGCCAAAATCAAAGAACGAAATGAAAACCTGATTACCAACCTGCATTACGACAATCAGTGCAGAGTAATCAGCCAGGAAGACAGCAACGGAATCAAGCAGAGCTATACCTATGACCTGGCCGGCAACCGTATCACCTACCAGTATGTCATGGGGGCGGGTTTTGTCACGCTATGCGCTTTGGATAATCCTCCTGCCAATTCCCGTCAACCTTTCAATTTGGCTTATTTATAAGCTATAACCTGCCTTCAGGTCTTTTAGGTATTGTCCAATGGTTCGGCGAGGCTGGTAAACAAGATCTGTACTCATTTGCCTGCTTTATGGAGCGCAATCGAAAGATCATTGATGACCGCATGGTTAAATTGGTTGTCCAGGGAGAGTTTAGTTAATTTTCCCTTCCCCTAAAGGGGGCATCTTGATCAGTGATTTCGTAAACTATTGCTGAACATTATGGGCTAGCAGTAATAATTGATGGTTTGTCGATACCCCCGTCCCCACGGCATCCCCTTTATTTTTTGCGCTTAGTAATAAATATGGTCAAAACGCCAGCAATCAGCAGGACGGCTATTGCGACTACGGTTATACTGTTCTTTGTATTATTGTTTTGTTCTTCTGATATATCATTGTTTACATGTTCTTGTCCTGATTCTTGCTGGGCTTCCGCAAGGATTGCCCTGAACACATCCTGTGTTTCTTCGCTCCAGTCGGACAACTCGTCATCTATTGAAAAATTCTTGACTTCACCGGCCACGCCGTCTGTGGCGGATACCATCTGCCCGTCGGTTATGAGGAGCTCCTCTCCGTTGTTGGGCTTAAAGGAAACAGTACCTTCCAGCACCTTCAGGGTAGAAGTCGTGCCATCTTCCTCCATGACATAGGTGGTGCCTCTGGCCCCGGCAATCGCCTGGCCCATTTCCACCTCCAGTGATCCATCCTTGACCATTTTCTTCACATTTGTTATAACCTTGCCGACCAATAGCAGAAGCTTATTTTCTTTTTCGGGGCCCAAGGATACGATAATCTCCGCCGGACCTCTGAGCACAAAAAGAGTCATATCCGGCAATGATAAATGTACCTCTGCCCCTCTTTGTAAACGGAGGACATCGCCATGATACATAGGTTCATCCAACTCAGCAAAATTCCAGCCCAACACATCATCCCCCGCGCGGACGCTCACCTCTCCTGATATATTGCTGAATCTGATGCCGGAATCAATGGGATTCCCGTTTTTATCTCTCGGAACTTCAATTTTTCCTGCGCGCGGCCAAGGCTTTTCGGCTTCCCCATCGTTTTTTACCATTGTAAAGGGGATCTTCTCCGCACCCTTTTCACCCCATCGCATATAACCCTCGCCGCGCATGATGTATCCCGTGAAATCAAATTTAATATACATCAGGTCTTCGAAAAACTCGTCGCCTATGTTGCCCCCCATACGCGCTTCGCCGGTCAAATTATCATAATGAAATTCAAGAACTCTCTCGCTGTTTTCCCCAATCATCGTAACTGTCATGCTTCCTGACTTGCCCATAGCGATGACAAAGGTTGCCGGTTTTTCACTCGTGACCTCATATGTCCCGGGAATATCCCAGGCATCAAGAGCGTAAGCCGGCGTAAATAATGATAATAAAAATAAAAACGCTAACATCCATATAACGATTCTTCTTTTCATAATACAACCTCCTCGTATAATTATTATCTGCTACAGCCTCCTCCATTCAATCATAACCACCTAGAGTTGAATCTGCACCGTTGTCTTTACACCCAACGGGTTATCGTGGCAAAATCTAACTGTAAGGTGAATCCAGGGAAGGACTTTCCCCCTCTACTATTTATTCTGATAAATTTACTTATAAAATTAGCACATCCAGTCTAGTGTCTCAACCAAAAATTTCCGGAGAACATCTAAATTGACTACACGAGAGCCCCTGACATCTAACCTGACTACGGGCCGGGCTACGCTACTGCCTGACTCTTTGTCTGTATAGATCTCATGGGTCATGGGGACGTCAGAGAGAACTGGGTTAACCATACTTCCATTGGCCGCTTTCCTGATGGCAACAGTGGCAGCTATGTATCCCATATTCTACTACCAGGACGGTGTGGGCAGCACTTAGTTGTATCCTTGCCGGGGAATACTATAAGTAATTACTTGATTTTATTCGTAAACAATGAATATAGTTATTAAGGGCTAGTTCCAGCTATACTAGCCCTTTAAACTTTGTATTAAATTTTAACCACAAGCTATTGATAACATATACAACTTCTGTTTGAGGTAATGAGTGATACGATGAAAAATACCATAAGTGAGGGCCAACAGTCCATGTTGACTTGTTTAATTGGAGATACACTTATCACAGCAAGACTTTTAGTAGGTGTTTTCAATCTGATCCAAAAGCAGTTGGAATTCCTGCCGGTTATTTTCGTGGTAGAAACGATAGCTGGAGAAGTTGTATAAACGGGGTTCAGCCACCAATTGCTGCCGGACCGGATTGGTATGAATATGTTTTTGTACAGCCATAAGCGTCTCCTCATCTGCAACCGGCAACTGATAGTAGTCATTTTCCCATACGGTAATCCTCTTCTCCATAAGCTGATGATAGTATCTGCTGAAATTTGCAGTGTTTTTCATGATCACCTGTTTGATGGGAACCTGTCCAGGCAGGAAAATGATGTGCAAATGATCGGGCATGATGACAAACCCCAGCACACGGTAATCCAGGGCAAAACGGTTATAGGTCAAAACATTCACCAGCAATGAGCAGGCAACATAGTCTGCAAACAGTTTCATATGCCCTTGGGTAAAAACAGTAACATAATAGGGGGGGACCCCCTTAAACAGGCTTGATTTTATGATGGTGTGGCCTTGCCAGTTAACGACCTTCACCGCCTTTCTTAATGGGCAGCCATTATTCTTGATGTTCAGATCCGAGTTGGTATTTGATAGAAGTAAGTTGGCTGTTGTTGAAGGCCCATTTGTGGCCCGAACAGGCCATGGAAATGGGGGAGATTTTAATCGTCTGCCGATGGTTTTACGAGCGCGATACGGAGAAGCAGTTGTGTGTGATACAAATTACTCCTTATTTAATCTTCGATATAATGTGCTTCTGGAAATCCCCAATTCTTGAGCAGCCAAATCCACATTATTGTATTTTTTAAGATAATCTTTAATTACCCGAGATTCAATCGTTCTTGTATAGCTTTTTAAGTTCCTGCCTAGTCCTGACAAATCATCCACCTTGGTACTATTAACAATATGATTAGGGAGAAGATCGGAAGTTAGAATATTATTATTAGCCAAATTAATACAGCGTTCAACAACATTTTGCAATTCCCTAATATTTCCTGGCCAATCATATAGGGAACAGGCAATGCTGAAATCATCGTCAATCTCAAAAGCAGGTTTACTCAAACTATGGGCCAATTTTTGCGTCATATAGTCTATTAAAAGAATTATATCGCCTCTGCGCTCCTTTAAGGATGGAATAGAAATGGCAACTACATTAAGCCGATAATAAAGATCTTCTCGGAAACCACCCTTTTCGACTTCCTTAGATAAATCTTTATTTGTTGCGGCAATTATTCTTACATCAATTGGGATAGAAGTCTTTCCTCCTATACGGGTTACAGCTTTTTCTTCCAGTACCCTTAAAAGAGAGGTTTGCATATCAAGGGGCATATCTCCAATTTCATCCAAAAACATGGTTCCACCGTCTGCTAATTCGAATTTTCCAGGATTCCCTCCCTTTTTTGCTCCCGTGAAGGCTCCCTCCACATATCCGAAAAGTTCACTTGCTAAAAGTTCGCGAGGGATAGCAGCGCAGTTTATCGCAACGAAAGGTTTATCATCACGTCCACTTGCGTTATGAATGGATTGGGCAAAAAGATCTTTTCCCGTACCGCTTTGACCTAAAAGTAATACAGTTGAACTAGATTTGGCTATTCGATTGGCGGTTGCAATGCTTTCTAAAAAAAGGTGGTCTTCTCCGATCAAGTCATTAAAAGTGATCTTTGCATAATTGCCCATAGTGCGAGCAATCAAATTATTAATACGAGACATTTCCTGTATTATAAAGATTTTACCAATAACTTGATTATTAAAATGAATAAATCGACTGGTTAACGTGAATCTTACTATTTGAGAATCTATTTGTATTTGAACAAACTCATCAGTCACTTCTTCCTTCATCTTAATAGCTTTAATGAATTCAATAGGCTTGCTGCTTTTTCCATATGCAGTGGCAAGTATTGAAAATATGTTCTCGCCTAAATGATCTATTTTGATTTTAAAGAAATCGGACGCTTTTTTATTTATGTGGGTGATATTCATTTTTTCATCAACAGCTATTATTCCACCGGATATGGCTTCCATTATTAGAGTTTTATAACTACTTTCAATTTCAGCCTTTTTCCTAAGTCTATTAGTGGCCATCTGCTTTTCTATGAATTTTACCAGAGCAGCTACCATACCTAAAGTGTGGGGATGAACCAACTTGTCATTCCCGGCAATCATTAAACTACCTATAATCAAATTCGTATCTGGATCATGTATAGGTGCTGCTGTCATGGTATTATTCTTTAAGAAGATCATATAGTTTTCAGAAGGGTACAGTTGATATGGTTTATCCTCCATAACCGCCATAATTACAGCATTGGTTCCCATAACTTCTTCAGCCCAATTGCTCCCAGGAATAGCATTCACTGACATTCCTTGACGCAATGCGGTATCATCGCCAACGGTTTCCAGGATAAGGTATTTGTCTCCTTCCAGAACTACTAGAAATACTTCTACACCTTTATCGTTAATAACATCGTAGAATTGCTCCATTACCGGAAGGGTGATTTCGATTAGTTCCGCATGCTTTACTCTTAATTCGTTTAGGTCCTTTTCGGACATAATATCAGTATTTTTCCTTTTGAACGGATCAACTGTTTTGTGACTCCGCTTCCATGACTCAAGTATTTCTGGACGAATATCATCAGGATCAATATACTTACCAGAAATGAATTTCATTCTAAGATCTTCAGTCCGTTTGATATCACCCATCATAACCACCTTTCTTATAACCCCTTCGGCAGTTAGCTTGCCTCCTATTGCCTATAATAATAATGCTATTAATCAGTCTTGAAAAGCACAACTTATGGCACGATCCCCAATTAATGTAACTGTGTTAAAGCTGTGCTTCTTCGCAAATTATCTTCAGACTATAGTTGCTCTTTACCACTTACAAGAATGCCCTCACCGTTTCCCGTTAGGACCGGTTCTTTATTTTGGTTGATGAACTCCCATGAGACCCAAATTTTTGTAACCTTACTCATTTGTTGCAGGTTATCGATTTTCAATACACAGGTAATAATATCCCCTGAATATACTGGGCGCAAAAAAATGAAATTCATTTCCCGCGCCAGAAGATTAAGTTCACCGCCAATTTCAGTCAGCAAACTTGCTGTTAATAACCCTTGAACCATTAATCTGCCCAATTCGTCCGGTATTTGATGAACTAAACCAGCATTTCTTGTAAGTTCTCCGAATAAAAGAATTTCTTGATTGGTAAAAGTTCTTTGCCTGGTTATTACATCTCCTATTTTCACTATTTTACCTCCCTTACAGCTTACTTATGGAACACATTAATGGCATATTTCCCATACTATCGGTATTTAATACTCCATTACCTTTACTCCCTGTGCTGGGATGGCTAAGGTTGCTTCTGTCTTGGATAAGACTTCCTCAATAGTGGTATCGGGGGCAATTTCTCTTAGTATAAGACCCGCTTTAGTAACCTCAATCAATGCTAACTCACTTAAAATCCAGTGTACTCCGCCTTTAACCGTTAGAGGAAGCCCACATTGTTTCAGTATTTTCGGAGCCCCGGTTTTATTGCAGTGTTCAGTTACCGCAACCACCATTTTAGATCCAGTAGCCAGATCCATAGCGCCACCCATACCAGGGACTAGCTTACCTGGAACCATGTAGTTGGCGAGATTACCACTTTCATCTACTTCCAACACCCCAAGAACGGTTGCATCCACATGACCACCCCGGATTAATCCAAAAGAGACTGCACTATCAAAGTAACATCCTCCGGGTAGTATTGATAAAGGCTGGGCACCTGCATTGGTCAGGTAGGGATTCCAAAAGCCTTTTTCGGGAGTTGGCCCAAATCCAATTGCACCATTCTCAGTCTGAAACCTTAAATTAAGACCCTCAGGAATATAGTCAGCCAAAGCCGTAGGCATTCCAATGCCTAAATTAATAAGCATACCATCTTGGAATAATTTGGCTCCGCGTCTACCCACTCTTTCGCGAACTTCCATTAAATATCCCTCCTAACTATGTAATCAACTAATACACCAGGGGTTATAACATCATCTGGATCCATGAAATCAATCAAATGATCAACCTCGGCAACTACAGTATCAGCAGCGAAAGCTATTTCTGGATTGAAGTTTCTTCCTGTGGCTTGATAACGCAAATTTCCGAATTTATCGCCTATAAAGGCCTTTATAAAAGCAAATTTTCCCCTTAAGGGTGTCTCTAACAGCATCTCCCGATTATTGAATACCCGTACTTCTTTTCCCTCAGCTACTGGCGTTCCCACTCCGGTAGGCGTGTAAAAGCCTCCCAAGCCTATTCCCCCGGCGCGGATACGTTCAATCAGCGTTCCTTGAGGATTCAGCTCTACCTCCAATTCCCCGCTACTCATCTGTTTCCCGGTTTCTCTGTTGGTTCCGAGATGAGATGCATAGACCTTCTTAAACTGCTTGTTTACTATTAATTTGCCGACGCCTCGCTCCGGCCATCCTGTGTCGTTACAGATCAAGGTGAGATTCTTAACATTTCGGTGAACCAAAGCGTCGCAAATAGCTTCAGGACTCCCAACCGCCAGAAATCCGCCCACTAAAATTATATCGCCGTCGTTAACCATAGCCGCAGCTTCGTCAGCGGTTATGATTTTTGTCATAAATAATCACACTCCATTCTAAATTAACTAATAATAAATCAGCAGCGGTCTTTTGTACATCAATACATTAATTAGACATCCATTTATAATCCATCTCAAATCTCATCTTGGCCCGTATATTCGACTTTGATGTTGGCAGGTATTGAACTAAGATACTGGACGAACAGTAAAAATTCCCTGACTCTTGGCTACCAACGTGTGTTGGAATTTATAGACTTCTGCCTCAGCCACGGCGGTATTATTACCCAGCTTAATAATGTAAGCCGAAGCAATTAAACTGTCTCCAATATTTACGGGCAATAAATAGTTTATGTTCATATCCATAGTAACAACAGTAAATCCCTGAGTAGCAATCGAAAGACCCATGGCTGTATCTGCCAAAGCTGCGATCACACCCCCATGAGCATGGGTTGAAGTATTTTCGAACTCCTTTTTGGCAACCATTCCTACCCGCGCTGTTCCGGTGCTTAGGGTCAATAGGGTGATTCCGAGATTTTTGTATGATGGTGCTTTATTGATTCTTTCTATTATTAGGGCGAAAAGATCTTTATCAATGCCACCGTTTTCAGCTTGGATGGTATACATTCTTTAATCCTCCTTACGCAAGGAACTGCGCGTATAGAACTGTTTCTTGGATACAAAGGAGGCATAGAACTGTCTATACCTCCTTTATGACGCTTAAAAAGAGCTATTTCCCTTTAAATTCGGGTTTTCGCTTTTCCAGGAAAGAGGCCGTACCTTCTTTGAAATCTTCTGTATTAGTCAGCCACATAATCATGCCCCGCTCAATAGTCTGGGCTGCTTCGATGCTGTCACAGGTGATAGAATCATTTATAACAGTTTTAGCTGCCCTAACTGCTAGAGGCGGTTTCGAAGTAATAGCTTTAACAGTTTTCTCAACCGCGGCCAATAGCTCCTCTGTTGGCACGACTTTGTTTACCAGACCTATCCGGTATGCTTCTTCAGCATTGATAATCTCACCGGTATAGATCATTTCTTTAGCCCGGTTAACTGCGATTTTTCTGGGAAGTCTGATTGTACCACCCCAACCGGCTAGAATTCCGAGGTTAATCTCCAATAAGCCAAACTTTGCGGTTGGTGATGCGTAGATATAATCGCAGCATAGAGCTAGTTCCATACCCCCGGCATAACAGTGCCCATTTATCGCAGCAATTACCGGTTTATCCATATAAGTGAGCAGTTTTTGGATATGGTTGCCCCTTTGATACATATAGTCATAACCTTCATAATTGTTCAACTTCTGCAGGAGACCGATGTCTCCGCCTGAACAGAACGCGGCATCCCCAGCACCGGTAAGTACTATGCAGCGGATAGTATTGTCCGTCACCGCGTTTTCCAACGCTTCGATTAACTCAATCTGCATGGTTTCAGTGAGGGAATTAAACATTTTGGGATTGTTGAGAGTTAACCAAAGGACCTCTTCATTTTTCCCTTTTCTCTCATACAAAATCTGCTTGAATTCAGGTTGATATTGAGCCAATGGGATTACCTCCTTATTTCACCAACCGGAACATGATTAGAGTCGTGTCCTCGGTGACATCATCAAATACTGCCTCTACATCGGCACCGATTTTTATTTCTTCCGGCTGGGCGTCAACGATCCTGCTCAGCATCCGCGGTCCTTCCGCCAAGTCAATCATAGCCAGGGTAAACGGCTGCTCCTTGGTAAATGCCGGAGGCGCCCCCATGTAAGTGGTTGAATAGGTGTATACAGTACCTTTGCCCGAGGCTTCAACCCACTCATGCTCCAGGGACATACATTCTGTGCAGTAATAATACGGTGGGTGGTCAATATGCCCGCATTCTTTGCACTTTTTCAGTAAGAATTTATGATCTTTGGTACCCTTCCAGAATTCCTGCGACCATTTCTGAGGCTGCGGTAGCGGTTTGTTGTATTCTGTGCTCATTATTATCTCTCCTTTCTTAATCCTTAGGGTATTTCATTGCCCAGAACGGCGCAGTGTACGTCCATGAAGGCTCCTCCGCCGCAATCTTCAATCAGGAAGCGAGCATTCGGAACTTGTGCTCTTCCGGCTTTACCCTGCAATTGTCGGACGCTTTCACACAGCAGAGCAGTGCCAACGCCGGTACCGGTATGACCGAAGGACAAAGCTTCTCCATTGGTGCAGACAGGAATCCTTCCACCCGGAGAAGTATGCCCATCCATGAATATTTGTCCAGCTTCACCGCGCGGGCAGAATCCCATATCCTCAAAAATCATCATGGTAAACACCGGATATGACGCATAAATCTGGGCAATATCCATGTCTTTAGGGCCAAGGCCAGCCATTTGGTAAGCCTCATCAGCAGCCGGCTTGGTTACTAACCTCGTTAAATCCTTGGCCTTGGTCAGGTTGCGGTGAGAGTATCTTGATCCTTCTCCCAGAATGTAAACAGGTTTATCCACCAACTTTTTGGCCCGCTCAGCGGTAGTCATGATAAAGGCGCTGCCGCCGTCTGCCAGAACATTGCACATAAAAGCAGTAAGAGGAGTGGAGACCATTCTTGAGCCGAGTACTTGTTCCATGGTCAATTCTTTCTTGTTCATGGCATTATCTTGCAGCAGAGCCCACTTGCGGGCAGCCACACATACTGCGGCAACATGGTCTATGGTCTGGTTGGTTTCATATAAATATCTTTGGGTAACCATGGCGCCCAGAGCATTAAAACTCATGCCATAAGGGATCTCCCATTCCGGGTCGCAACCCGCCTTGGCAAATCCCTCCGCCAATTGTCCGGGGGTAAATGTGGAGAAACGCTGGGAATGCACGCATAGAACCATGTCATACCCGCTGACCAATAACCCTTCTGCGGCTTTGCGAATGGAGTGACTGGAGGCTCCACCGGAAGACACCAAGGCGGTGGTTTTACAGTTTTTCATTCCTAATGCCTCGGGTAGGCGTCCGAAAGTAATCTCGGTGTTCCAGTCGTTGTCCATGATCGCCATTTGACCGAGCACACCATCTATATCGTCTTTATTAATACCGGCGTCTTTAATAGCCCTATATGCGGCTATTGAAGCTATTTCCAGAGGAGTACGGTCGGGATACCAACCGCATGGTACTTCTCCAGTTCCAATTATTGCGAACTGCGCTTTACTCATAGTAATTAACCTCCTTTTTACTGGTTTGAGTTCTATTAATAAGATTTAGGCAACCCGGTCCATTGGGCTATCATATTTTTAGCCATTTCATCCGATATCGGTGAGAATACCATCTGCTTGTAGTCACGGAAGTGGCGTTGCAGTTCATATTCCATGCAAACTCCATAGCCGCCCAGTATCTCCATTCCCTTTATGGCAGCTATCTCGGATGCCCGCCCGGCTACTATCTTGGCCATGGCAGCTTCCATATGATAGGGAAGACCGTTTTCCATCAGGTAGCAGCATTTATAAATCAGGTTGGCGGCGTTTTCGATCTCAATCAGCATGTCTGCCAGGTAGTGCTGGAGTACCATGAAGGAACCTATCGGTTTGCCAAAGGCATAGCGCTCCAGGGAGTATTGATGCGCTGCCTGGTAGGCTGCCTTGGCGATTCCCAAAGACAGCATAGCTGTACCAATTCTCTCGGGGTTGAGAACCTCCGTCAATTTGTTCCATCCACCGTTTTCTACACCCAGCAAGTTTTCCGCTGGTACAACCACATTATCGAAAAATATCTCGGTAGTCGAACAAGCATGAATACATACCTTTTTGATTAAGTTGACTGTTATTCCGGGCGATTTGGCGTCAACCACAAAGACCGACATAGCCTTGGTACGCTTGGGGGATTTAGGATCAGTCAGTGCAACTACCAGCATATAGTCAGCCACATTTCCGCCTGAGATGAAGACCTTCTGTCCGTTAAGAATGTAGTTGTCGCCTTCTCTTATAGCAGTGGCCCTCATGGCATTAATAATGTCAGTTCCGCCACCGGGCTCGGTTAAGGCCAGGCAATATTTGGTCTCTCCAGCTGCAATTTTGGGGAGATGGAATCTCTTTTGTTCTTCATTTCCCATGCCGCCAATAACTTTCGCGCCAAAAGAAACAGCCAGACCTGCACCAATTGCTACAGCTACTGAAGCTGTGGCCAGTTCCTCCATAGCGATCATATAATCGGTAAAAGTCATCCCAGATCCGCCATATTCCTCGGGAATGATCATCCCGAACAGACCTAAGTCAGCTAACTTTTTATATAGATCATCCGGCATAAAGTTGCAGTTGTCATCTACCCAGGCTACATATTCTTTGGTAAGTTCTTTTTCACAGAACTTCTTGTATGTTTGCCTTACCATTTTTTGTTCATCGGTAAATCCAAAATCCATATTTTTCTCACATTCCTTTCATCGAATTAGATCATAAGTAGAAGTAAACTATAAAACTTGTCTTTTTTTAAAAGACCCTGATTTATGGGTTAAACATCGCCTGCCTTTCTTGAAGCAATAACGTTACTATGGATCTAATAGTTGTTATTGCAAAACATATGCCAGTTTAAAAAAAGCTGATTAACCTGCTTCATAATAGGCTGCTCAGTTATGGCTGTGTGCCAAATTTGGGATTTTACGAAGATTTAGTTTTAACCAATTTCGGAAGAAATCATATACCTGAGAAGATATAAGAATCGAAGAAATAAGATTAGGATGCTTATAAGGAGTACATACAAACCAGGGATAGTAAGAAAGGAATCATTACTATTTTAGCAGGCGGGCCTTGTGGCCAACTGTCTCATAATTGGGAAGGCATTTTATTCTCAAAGTGTCAAATATGACACGAATTCTCGGTAATCGATTTTTGTCAACATTCTTTGTAGTAAGTCCTGAGCAGAAAATACCCGTTTAATACCGTTTATGAAGGTATTAATACTATTGGCATAAAAATTGCTTAATCTGCTTAAAAGGGTAGTGATTATCATAAACCTTCTGAGCAAATATACCGAAAGGAAGGAGGGACAATCTGAAGCAGTTTATGGTGCTCCCTTTCGTGCCATATTTATTGCATGAGTCCAGCCGCAGATATGTTACTAGCAATACAGGCAAATACAGGCTTATTACGGTTTAAATAGTCATGCACCTTGGATTAACCTATGCAGGTCCGGTATTACAATTGGTATTATGGCCCCTAATTAAGGAGGGATAGGAATGCAGGGAAAAGTAAAATGGTTCGACAATGGCAGAGGAATTGGTATGATTGAAACTGAAAAAGGGGAAGAGGTTACTTTCAACCGAATCGCAGTAGAAAATGCCGGTCGGGTAAGTCTGAGAGCAAAGGAATCGGTAGAGTTTGAAATAAGAAAAGTACGTAACTGGGAGGGAGCTATCAACCTTCATGTACTGTCTTAGTTTACCTATAAGCCTGGCTTCTAATTCTGACATTTGCCCAGCCATCCAATAAAGACATGATGGACGATTCTATGATAATATTGGCAGGTATTAAAACAATGAATTTTTCAACTATTTTATCCTATTAATGATAAGCCTATAGATTAATGACAATAAAACATCACTATGGATCCATACATTTATTATTGAGGAGGTATTAGTTGTGGGTTTCTATGCTGAAGAATATAAGAGAAAACTTATGAACGCCGACCAAGCTGCGTCGTTGGTTAAATCAGGAGACTTGGTTGATTATGGACAAGCAGGGATTAAACCCATTGCCTTTGATATTGCGTTGGCAGCAAGGGTGGATGATCCCGACCTAAAGGATGTTATCGTACGAGTGACAAATGCAATACCACCAGTTCCACAGATTCCGGTCAAAGATCCGCAGCAAAAGACATTTACTTATCTTAGTAATTTTCTAGGTATCATTGATAGAATGCTGTACCAAAAAGGTCTTTGCGGATTTATCCCTGCCAACTACCATCAGGTTTCCGACATACTAGTGCAACAACCTCAAACTGCTGGTACAGTTTGGTGTGGGCAGGTAGCACCCATGGATGAGAATGGATTTTTCAGTTTTGGCATTACCAATTCGCACAACTATTTATACGGGAAAACCGCAAAGACTAGAATCGTGGAAATAACCCCGGATATGCCCAGAGCTCTTGGTGGGTACCATGAGGGGTTTCATATTAGTGAGATAGACGCTATCATCGAAACCAACAATTCAGTTCCATGCTTACCGCCTCCGGCTGAAGGCGCACCTGAGATAAAGAAAATCGCTGCTTTTATTATGGAAGATATAAAGAATGGGGACTGCCTGCAATTAGGAATAGGCGATGTTCCTAACGAAATAGGCAGAATGATTTCGGAATCAGATTTGAAAGATCTAGGTCTTCATACCGAGTTATTTATGGACTCCATGATGAAAATGTATCATAACGGTCAAATCAGCAATGCCAGAAAGGCTTATGATCAGGGCAAAACAGCCTATACTTTCTGCTTTGGAAGCCGGGAATGCTATGATTTCATTAACAACAACCAGCTGCTGGCTTCTTATCCGGTATATTATACTAATCTTCCCGAAAGAATTGCGGCCCACGATAATATGATCAGCATCAACAACATTTTGGAGATAGATCTATTAAGCCAGTGCTGTTCAGAATCGGTTGGATATAAACAGTTTTCAGGAACTGGAGGACAAGTTGATTTTGTGTCTGGAGCACTGAAATCCAAAGGAGGGAAAGCATTCCTTGCCTTTACTTCTACGTATAAGGACAAGGAGGGAATAGTACATTCCCGAATTAAACCGATGTTGACTCCTGGGGCAGTGGTAACTGTACCGCGAACATTAACACCAACCCTGGTTACGGAGTACGGTAAAACTAATTTATTCGGATTATCCATCTGGAAACGGGCTGAGGAGTTAATAAATATAGCTCATCCAGACTTCCGGGATGATTTGATTAAGGAAGCCGAGAAAATGCAAATTTGGAGACGATCCAGCAGAATATAATACCACGCTGCAGTAGAGCTTCAAGTGTCCATGATGAAAGATAAGCAGTCAAAGATGGAGCATTGGATATGATAACAGAAAAAACGGGGAGCATATATCATTAAACCATGCTTCTTGCCATACTTCTCCCCAGGAATTAAGTGGAGGCCATCCTTTGGAAAGCCTCCACTGGTTTTTTTATATGCTACTATATTCTAAATAGAACTTACCTGTTGATCCAGCCCTGATTATGATTGCCCCTATAGATTGCACGGTTTTATAATCTTGGGAACTGCAATACCCCGAACCTTTACCAAAGCTGACAGGATTTTCATAGCTAAGTAAGATAAACACCTCGGTTCCAAGGTGCCTGGGAGGAATAAGTAAATCAATCCATATATCAGAAACTGACTATATCGTTGGAGGCAACATAAAAAAGAAAGGGCTGTCCCCATTGGCAATCCATAATTCAGGGACAGCCTATATTAATGAAGGAGTTTACATTTTTAAGGTTTTTTACTAAACACAAGTACATTATTTCCTCGAGACCCTTATGCCCAACATAAAATGTTAGGCATAAGGGAAACGAGAGGAGTATGGGAAGAGTAGGGAGTAGTCTATGTGACGGGGCATACTTGAATACAATTATTTAAGTATTGGCCCGTAAATTGGAATTACCGATTTTTTAAAGGCGATATTAGTCATTATGGCAGCTGACAAGTAGAGCGATAAAACTGTACAGATAAGGCACATATAGGAGATCGGCGCAGCAAAGGAATGAGATAATATCCCAAGGTCCATAAGGGCAACCATAGGAATCCCTACATCTAACAGCAATACAATAATGCTCATAAACAATGGAGATGTTTTCAGGGTTGCTGGAGTCCATACAATGAGAGCTAAACCTAGAATCATCCATGCAAAACCATCGATAGTTGGATCAAGCGGCCAATTATTGATGGCGGCAAAATACTTGAAAATGTATCCCATTCCGCTAACCAACATGAAGATGGCAGAGAAAAACAGGAATGAATTGCCTCCTTGCACAGAGCCATTTCTAAATTCTATTATAGCAACTATAAACTGAACCACAAATCCTCCCAAAAACCATAATCCTATTAGGGGGGCTGCAGTAGATTGTACATATCCTCCTAACACAGCGTAAAAACAAAACAACGCTAAGGCCAATGCAATCAATCCAGCTGGTGAAGGGTCCGCCCATCCGTGAGAAACTTCTGACATTTACATACACTCCTTTTCATTTTTGTTTTTAAGTACCTGCTCCTTCTTCATTTATCACCCCCTTTATATTTAATTCCAATAAATCTTGCTGGGATCAGCAGCAAACTAATATCTTACTCTCTAGCTTATATCCCGAGAGAGCCTCTCTCTTGCATTTGTCGAGGATCTCAAGGGAAATTGCACCATTCAGGTCAACCCATAAATTAACTGCCCCCGGATTTGTTATATCTCTTTGGCAATTGTGTCCAGGTGTTCTGCCATACCGGTTATCTCAACAATACTGGCAATTACTTCTTCGGAAGCGGCTGCCTGTTCCTCGGTAGCCAGCATAGTACTTTCACTGTTACGGGTGGTTTCCTTTATTTTTTCTTTGATGCTATCAGTTAGGGCGCGAATCTTACCTACGGTTCCTTTTGATTCATCAGAAAGTTGTCTGATTTCATCAGCCACTACTCCAAAACCACGACCAAATTCTCCAGCCCGGGCTGCTTCTATGGCGGCGTTTAGTCCCAGCATCTTGGTCTCTTCTGCGATCTGTTTAATAAACTCCAGTACCGTGTTGATATCTTCTGAAATAAGATCAATTTCACCAATCTTCTGATTAAGCTGCCTCTCATTGTCGGTTATTTGTACAGATGACGCAGCTAATTGCTGCATTGTAGCAGAAATTTCCTCCAGACCCCGGCATAGACTATTGGACATCTCACGCAAATCAAAAGCGGTTTTACGGGGAAGGGCCAACCCCAAAACTCCTACCATCTGATTGGGATCATCTTCCTCATAGCACGGATAACACATAATCATAACCGGAAAATCATGCACACTGCTATCCATCTCTTCTACCACCATCTGTTTAGTTTTAATAGCCTTGTGGATAACCGGATTCTCTTCAGTCTTGTTCCCAAGTTGCATATCGGGCATATCGAACTTACTCGATGCCTGGCGAAGACCTATCATTTCCATATCAGTTACGAACAAGAATGCACCTTCAGGAAAAAGAGAGGCTATCATGGGAGCGAAAACAGGGAATGCCGTTGCTATCGGGTGCAGGCGGGGCAGTATAACAATAATACTGCCAACCACAGTATTGTTTTCAAATATGGGATTGGCATACATGATTAAGCGCATTCCATAAACACTGCGGGGAATTCTTTCAATAGCTTCACATTGGCCTTTGATAGCCTGATCCGGTGCTCCTCCACTTCTTATCTGCAAGCCAACTCTTATATCTGCTACATCAAACACTTTAGAGGCTGTTTTCCAAGTAAGCTTTTCAAGGTCAGTTATAGCAAAAACAGCTCCACTAGGAAATAAATCGCGTAACGAAGTCACGGTTTCTTTCCATACTTCCAACTTGCAAACGCTTATTGCCATAGCGGTATCGCCCCTTTCGTAATAGGTTATAAACTTAAGTAATGTAATTCCGATGTCATTCGGATACCATGTAACGATTATGCAAAAGGCATACCAACGAAACGGATCAGGAAGAGCCCCCCCCAACTATACAAAGCCCTTGGCCTCGCCTATTGGCAGAACCAAGGGCTCTATGAACGTCTTACACCAGACGATAGGTGCGGTGGTATGGGAGGACAGGGGTTAGTGGCTCCTTGCTACTCAATTAATAATAAATAGGAAAAAGCGTTAAAGGTCTATTGTTCAGATGGAAGCTAATAAGAATGGAATTAATGTGCTTACATAATCTCAATTATGATAAATGCTTTTAAGGTGTCATATCATAAATGATACACACTTTTAAGAAGGCTCCACTTATTATCTTCTATTATTAATCTGTTCATAAAGGGCTTATGGCTTGTACTAACCCAATAAATCTTAAAATGCTGCAGATGTTAAAAGTATCTTCAATAAGCAACACCTGGAATATAAGGCGAAGAAGCCCGCCTTGTCCAGGCGGGCTTCTTCTAGAAAGGAGGACGGGATTGATATTTTACCATCAGTTTATTAATATGTTTTAACCTTTGTAAGCAGTTATTTGAAAATCAGACTTCTTCAATGTACCCTATATAATTATTGCATCACTCATAGTAAACCGGAGCGAGTTGGTACCTCCCGGGAATACGATGATCATGGTAGCTGACTATCTCCAGGTCAGGTTCGGCCTTAGCAAGATCATGTAGCGTTTTAAGTGTCTCGTTGGCTTGATTTTTTTCATGAACCAGTTTTTGCATCAGCCCGGACTTGGGTGCGTTCCATTCCAAGTTTTCCGGGAAATAGAAGGAGTCACCAGGGAAAAGGAACCTTTTACCCGATGGCAGAGTTACAAATACTCCCATTAACCCAACCGAATGCCCAGGAAGATCAACCAGAATAAAACGGCCATCTCCAAATAAATCCAAGGAATCAGGAAAACCAAGAAATGATTGGCCTGGAACTGTGGAAACCAGATCAATATCCAGGTTATCGCTCAGATCATACTGCTCACTAATATAGGCATGCTTATGCGAGTCTGACGCGGTTGCAGCTTCCCATTCCTTCTTGCCAACAATAAATTTGGCATTGGGGAAGTCGCGCATCCCACCTGCGTGATCCCAGTGAAGATGAGATAAGATGACATACTTGACCGCTGAATGGTCAAAACCATTAGCAGGCAGCTGATGTATTAAAGGATCACGGCCTGCATCGAAAACTGTTCTCATGACAAAACGGTTGAAAAACGCCTGGGCACGGTACTGCGGGAGCTTCATCTCTTCCCCTATCCTGGTACCCAGGCCCGTATCCAAAAGAATTAAATCTCCATTATGCTCGATTAGGGCATTGAGGATGGGAAATTGAACGGATTTCCAAGGCGCTCCCTTAACAAAAAGCCCCTTAGGAACCCTTGAATAAGCAGTTGCGAAGAAGTATATTTTCATGGTAGTCTTCCTCCTTAAGAATCAGATTCGATCATAATTATATCGGCGCCCTCTTTTGCCAAAAACAAAGCGCTAGACTTACCAATACCGCTGCCCGCTCCAGTGACTAAAGCTACTTTATTATTAAAACGCATTCTTTTACCCCCCTATAATGTCATAAAGAATCCCCCATTAACATCTAACATGCAGCCGGTGATATAGTTTGACATATCCGAAGCAAGAAATACAATTGTCTCAGCGATGTCTTCGGGACGGCCAATACGCCCTACGGGAACAGCGTTCTCAGGGTAAGGGTAACCCGTTGTCATAGGTGTCCAAACGAGACCGGGGGCAATAGCGTTAACCAGAATACCGTCTGGGGCACCATATTTGGCACACCATTTAACAAGCCCTCCTACCCCTGCCTTGGCTGCCACATAGTGCGGTCCCGATAATGCTCCTCCTATCCTCGCCGCTAATGAACTGAGGCAGATAATTCGTCCGCTCTTCTGCTGTTTCATAGGATTCCACACCGCTTTGGCACTCAGAAAGGTTCCCGTGAGATCCACGTTTATAACCCTGTTCCATTCCTCCAGGGAAAGCTTGTCAATAGGCGTGTGATCTAATATTCCCGCATTGCTCACGAGTATATCAATGCTCCCAAATTTTTCAAGTGTAACATCAGTCAAGTTGTTACAATCTGCTTCCTGGGTTACATCAGTTTTTATATAAATGAACTCCGCACCAATGGCTTTCAAGCCTTCAATGGTTTCTTCGCAGGCAGTAATATCAGATACAGTTACTTTTGCCCCTGCCCGAGCCAGGGCATAACAAGCGGCTTGGCCGATGCCTCCTTTAGCCCCGGTAACAATTGCTGCTTTCCCCTTCAGGTTAATCGGTGCGCTGACTGGTACGTTACAGCAATCAGGAATCTGAGGAATATATGTTTGACTGCTTTCTATAGTCGACATGTTTCATACCTCCTTTTATTTTTTCTAAATCATCGTTAATGAAGCCTATTGACGTATCCCTCCCCTTAAAGCGTTTTTCTCCTGATCATGTCTGGTTCTGCCTGACATCCTTTGGTGTTTATGGATAAAGCAGACATCCCGTCCTTAATTTATGCAAAAAGCATGCCCTTGAACTGAATTAATGAAACTGGGTCGGCATGCTGTTAATCTGACCCAAACCCGTGGCCCCCGCCAGGTGGACTCATGGCTTAAGGCCTACTTCTGTGTCAATAGTGAAACAATATTTATTTTAACTATTTCACAAATGACATTGCTATATCATTGTGATCCATTGGGAATTATCTTCCACGCATATATTTACTCACTTACTTGGAGCTAGCATTAAAACCCTTGATAACGTTTGCGCCCAGCTGGGTATTGATGTCGAAATATGAACTGCATTGTGAGGAACCCTTCACATATCATGCCAAGGGCTTATGGCAATTTTGGCGTTAACTTGTTGGCATAACCTTTGCATTTAATGAAGTCAATAACTATAGAAAGGGGTATAACGCTAACCTTAACATAATTTGGCTAGTTAAAAATGGTAAATATATAGATCAACAAGATTACGGTTGATACATTGATTTATCCGATTCAAGTATGCCGGGTCAAAAAACCATAAATTAAGGAGGAATCTATAATGATGAGAGAAGTAAACGAAGTAGTACTGGTAAGTGCCTGCAGGACGGCTATAGGAAAGTATGGTGGATCTCTGGCTGACGTACCAGCCAACGAGTTGACCAAGATTGTTGGAACTGAGGCTATTAAACGGGCAGGCATTGAGCCGGCCATGGTGGACGAAATCGTATCCGGAATGTGCTGCCATCACGGAAACGGCTCACTGCCGCCTCGCATAGTGTCAATGGGAATAGGTATGGACAAACGTTCAGGAGCTACCATGCTCAGCCAGAATTGCGCATCGGGTATGCGCGCCTTGGATGTCGCAGCAATGAAACTCATGCTGGGAGACAGCCAAATCGCGTTAGTAACCGGAACTGAAAGTATGAGCAGGCCGCCCTATATGCTCCCAGCGATGAGGTGGGGTGCAAGAATGGGCGATACCAAAGCTATAGATCCAATTCTTTCTGATGGTCTATTTTGCCAGCTCGCTGGAAGCCATATGGGCGGAACGGCTGAAAATATCGCTGAATTATACGGCATTACCAGGGAAGAATGTGATCAGGTAGCCGTGACCAGTCACATGCGTGCTACCAGAGCAATTGATGAAGGCCGCTTTAAGGCTGAAATTGTTCCTGTGGAATTAAAGACCAAAAAAGGAGTTAAAGTATTCGATACTGACGAACATCCCATTCGGGGAGCCAGTATGGAAACAGTTGGTAAACTGCCTCCGGCTTTCAAAAAAGGCGGTGTAGTAACAGCCGCCAATGCATCGGGCATGAATGATGCATCGGCGGCAGTGGTTTTAATGACCAAGAAAAAGGCAGAAGAGTTAGGTATTAAGCCGTTGATGAAACTGCTTACCGTCTGCACCGAAGGTGTAGATGCAAAAGTTATGGGTCTGGGCCCGGCAGTGGCTATACCCAAAGCCCTGAAAATGGCAGGAATGGCCTATGATCAGGTGGATTATTGGGAAATAAACGAGGCTTTTGCACCCCAGGTAATAGGGGTTAAAAGGATGATAAAAGACGATTTCGGTATTGAACTGGATATGGGCGATATCAATCGCTATGGTAATATCAACAATAACGGCTCTGGAATCGGCTTGGGACATCCGGTAGGATGTACTGCTCTGCGTATCATTGTCAGTCTCTATTATGAATTAACCAGGTTGGACAAAACAGTAGGCGGAGCTTCTCTTTGCGTAGGTGGCGGCCCGGCGATGGCTTCTCTTTGGACCCGGGATATATAACGAGGCAAACCTTTCCCCCTTTTTTCGCGTAACCTGTAAAGTACTGACAAATATTGAGGCTGTCCCTGATAATGAAGGGCCAGCCTCTTATTATTTGTCAACAAGGACGGGTCTATGCCAAAATTTCGGATAGCATCGGTTGAACAGCCTATCAGTGCCGGCTATTATCAAATCGCAAGCCTGGCGGGACTGGAAATATTTTAATTAGCGATAATATTAAGGATTGAAAGCGCTTAAGCTTAGAACTTAGCTAAACGAAATCACATTGATGAAATATATTTAAACTTGGGTATGGCGAAATAAAACTTATAATATCAAAAAACGTGAAATAAGCAGGGAGAATAACTGCTTGTGGTAAAAATATCCATAAATGTTGGCTAAGATGAATTCATCAGGTAATCTATTCAAATTGCGGAAAGGCGGGTATCTGCTAGTTAACGCTGCAGCTCAACGGGCATATTATTGATATCCAAATTCGGGATTCTGCGTGGCTGGGCTATTATTTTCGACAAGGATGAAAAATCCAATATGTTAAATTGATAATAAGTCAATAATATGCAGATATGATTCAATTTACCTGCCGGATATATCTTGAGTGGAGAAGGGTTGAGATGATTCATAGTAATGAAAAATACGATATTTTAGAGAGCATTTATCGTTCTTCCAGCAGCTTTATTTTTCGAGCCCTAGATACATCAAATAATAAACGAGTGGTTATAAAAACCATGAATGTAGAGCTTTATGACATTGATTCTCTCAACAAGCTAAAACATGAATATAAATTACTCAAAAAACTACAGGGGGATTGGGTAGTTCAAGCATTTGAATTTGTCAGTATGGAAAACCGTTTTTCCATGGTGATTGAAGATTTTGGAGCGGTTTCTCTGGCTCAATACTTGGAAAGCAGTTCATTGGAGCTAAATGAATTTCTTAGTACAGCCATAAAAATATGTAAGTGCCTGGAATTTATCCACCAAAAAAATGTTGTACACAAAGACCTTAATCCATCTAATATAGTGTATAATCCTCGTACCGGAGTTATTAAGCTGATTGATTTTGGCATTTCATCCGAATATGCTTTTGAAAGCACGCCTTTGATAAATCCCAATATTTTGGAAGGCACTATAGCCTACATGTCCCCTGAGCAAACCGGAAGAATGAACAGGCCAATCGATTACCGGACTGATTTTTATTCCTTGGGAGTCACTTTGTATGAACTCGCATCATTACAACCGCCTTTTGTAGCAACAAGTGCAGCTGAAATGGTTCATTGTCATATTGCCGTTAATCCTAAACCGGTGTATGAAATAAATTCCGCAATTCCCAAAGCTGTATCTGCCATCATTGCTAAACTGATGGCCAAAATCCCAGAAGACAGGTATAGAAGCTGCCAAGGTATTATTGCCGACTTAAAAAGATGTGCCGACCTTTTACACCAAAACCAGGCTATTGAGGAATTTAGCCTGGCTAGCCAGGATATTTCCAGTTTGTTCGAAATGCCCCAAAAGTTATACGGGCGGGACTTGGAATTGAACAAGCTTCTGAATTGCTTTGAGAATTCCCGCAACGGGACGGCAATATTTGTTCTTGTTGGCGGCTATTCAGGGATAGGCAAGACTACCCTGGTCAATGAATTGCATAAGCCGATAGTAAAAGATCGGGGTATTTTTATATCGGGCAAGTTTGACCAGTATAGCAGAAACGAACCATATTCAGCTATTTTTCAGGCTATTAACCAATTCTGCCAATATGTATTGTCTGAATCCGAGCCAGTAATCAAAAACTGGAAAAAGCTAATACTGCAAAAACTGTCTTCAAATGCCGGACTTATCAATAATGTGATTCCGCGAATGGAATTGATTATTGGGAAGCAACCCCCCTTACAGAAACTATCCCCTACTGAAGAACAGGCTCGATTTAAGATGACTCTCAAAAACTTGATTCTGTCCATCTCCGAATCTAAGTATCCCCTGGTTTTTTTTATAGACGATGTTCACTGGGCGGATATGGCCTCACTGGGGCTTTTGGAAACCGTGCTGTCGGATCGAACCACAAGAAGAATGATGTTTATCGGTACCTACCGGGACAACGAGGTGGATGCTTCTCATCCTTTGTTAAGAAGTATTGAAAAGATTAAAAAAAACAACGGAAATATACAATATATTCAATTGGGAAATCTTAATATATCTGGTGTGGGGCAGATGATAGCTGATATTGTCAAGCAGCCGGAAGAAGAAGTCTTCCCACTGAGTAAGGTTATTTACAGCAAAACCATGGGAAACCCTTTCTACACCAAACAGATCTTAAAACAATGTTATATAGATAATTTGATATATTATGATTCAACCCAGAAGACTTGGGCTTGGAAGACAGATGAAATAAATATTCGGAATATTGCTGAGAATGTTGCTGATTATTTGATAAAAAGAATCAATACTTTTTCCGACTCTACTAGAGAATTGATCTCGGTGGCCGCCTGTATTGGGAGTAGCTTTGATAAATGCATACTGGCAGCTGTTGCCGGTCAAAATAGCCTAATGATTGAGGATGCATTAAAACTGGCCGTTTCGGCAGAAATGATATATGTATCCGGAAACAAAAAAGGAGAAAGTGATGAGCAACAGTTCACCTTTTGTCATGATAGGTTTCAGCAAGCGGCCTATCAAAACCTATCAGAACAAATAAGGCAGTCAATTCATTTGAATATTGCCAGGTATTATGAGAATCTACTTGAAGAAGACGGAATTCCCGGTCTCTTCCTTATTGCTGACCATTATTCCAAGGCCTTGGATTGTCTGCAGTCCTCCCATGAAGTTCAAAAGGCAATAGAAATATTTTTCCAAGCAGCTCGGGCTGCAATTCTTTCTTCAGCATATATTACTGCCCGTAAATATCTCGAACTAATAATGGATATTGCCGGAGCAGAAGATAAAAACAATTACTCTTTCCTAGTGCGCCTCTATAGTGAATATCATCTGGTTCTTTTCAGCCTGGCAGAATTTGAAGAAATGGATAAAATATATGATCTGATAAACAGGATAGTAAAGGATCCCCTTGATTTAGTAGATCCCTGCTGTATACAAGTGGTTGGTTTATCCAATCGAAGCAAATTCAAAGAAGCCTTTATGCAGGGCATTGAACTCCTGGCCAGGATGGGAGTATATTACCCTGATGAGAATGATTTGCTAGCGGTAATTGAAGACAAAATTGATAAGTATTATCAATATGAAAGCAGTGGCTTAATTGAGAGACTGAAACAGGCAGAAATGCTTAATGAAAAAAAGGGATCAGCCCTGGCCAAATTATTGAACCGGATAATCCCGGCAGCCCTGTTTTTCAACCCATTCTCGGCATTTTGGGCTACAATCTCAAGTGCTAATCTAATGGTGGAAAGAGGGTTTACAGTATGGGGTTTAGCAGCATCGGCAATCTCGATGATGGTGTTGATAAATATGAGAAACGATTTCCGTCAAGGGTATTATTTTGCCAAAACAATAATTCGTATAGCGGAAAAGAATGGTTTCCATAGCGAATTGTATCGTATTTATCATACTTTTGGGCTTTTCACCTGTCACTGGTTTGAACCCCTGGAAATTGATATTTATTATGCTCATGAAGCCTTTAAAGGAAATTTGCAGAACGGAGAATTCGAATTTTCCTGTTTCAGCTATTTTACTTCACAGGCAGCTATTTTGGAGATATGTGAATCCCTGGCGGAAATGGAGAATGAAGTGGCCGCTGCTTGTGCATTCGCCAGTAAAACCAACAATATATTCGCTCTCTCATCCTTTGTAATTTTTCAGCAGGTGTTAAAAGTGCTAAGAGGCGAAACATTCATATACGGCAGCTTTAATGATCCGAGTTTTTCCGAAGAACTGCATGGCCAGGAAATTGAGCACAATCCCATAGCAATATGCTATTACAGGATTTACCGGGCCCTTTCTGCGGTAATATTTGGTGATTATACTACTGCACTTTCATTTACAGAATCGGTAATAGAGTATCTTCCTCATATGAGCGGGTTTTATACCGTAGCGCTGCACGGTTTTTTGCATTCTCTTTCCATATGCAAGGAAATTGAAACCAGGGATGATTCGGCGGGGAAGGCTGTTTTGGCAAAGAAACTGCAAGATAATCAGGAATGGCTTTTCCATAGGGCTCAGGATGCGCCTTGCAACTTTCAGCATCTCTATGATTTGATAGATGCTGAAATGAAGGGAATTGAAGGAAAGTATAAGGAGTCCTTCAACCTGTATGAAAAGGCTATCTTAGGGGCTAAAGAAAACAGAAGAACATATCATTACGCCTTGGCCTGTGAACTGGCAGGAAAACGCTACCTGCAAATAGGGGTTAACCAGATTGCATCCTTTTATATAAAAGAGGCCTATACAGCATTTTTGTCCTGGGGAGCAACCGGCAAAACCGAAGCCATGAAGGAACAATATTCGCAGATATTGTTAAGTAATATTGACGTGAAAACGATTCCATTTTCCTCAACCGGCAGCAATTATACCGATTCCATAGATCTTGATGCGGTAATCAGGTCCAGCCAGGCTATTTCCGGAGAAATTGAAAGAAAAAAACTACTGAAAATACTGATGAGTATTATTCTTGAAAACTCCGGCAGTACCCGGGCCTGTATTTTATTAAACAATGACAACAGCTGGAGTTTATCCAGCTGCGAACTTGTAAATAATGAAGTGGAAATATCTATTGATGACTGGATAGTATGGCTCGATCATATTGATATGAAAACCCTGCTTCCAGTTTCAGTGATAGCTTATACTGCCAGAACCAGAGAGGCGTTAATCATTGGCAGTGCTCAGTACAGCCGATTTATAAGCGATGAATATATTCAGGAAAAAAGGCCGGCTTCGCTGATGTGCTTTCCCATCATATCTCATAAAATCTTAAAAGGAATAGTTTATTTGGAAAATGAGCTGTTAACCGAAGCCTATACCCAGGAACGATTGAAAGTATTAAATATTCTGGCCTCCCAGGCAGCTATCTCCCTGGAAAATGCTCTGCTTTATTCTAAACTGGAAAAGAAGGTAGAGGAAAGGACCCTGCAGCTGCAAAAAGAAGTACTGGATCATAAAAAAACTGAACAGGTTTTACGCCAATCTGAAGAGAAATTTTCCACCGCCTTTCACGCGGTTCCAATAATGATGATGGTGGCTACGCTTGATGAAGGAAGATTTATTGATGTAAATGAGGCCTTTTGCGCCGGTACTGGCTATAAACGAGAGGACATTATTGGTTGTACCTCACTCGACAGAAACCTTTTCCAAGACACGCAAAAATGGCAAGATTTGAAAAATCAGCTAATGCAGCATGGGAAACTTGAAAATCTCAACTTGGAAATACGCTATAAAAGCGGAGAGCTTGGTCAAGGAAAAATGTGGAGCAGATTATTTTATTATGATGAAAAACCCTGTCATATAACAGCTTATATTGATATTACCGAGCAGCAGCGTATGGAGAAAGAAATGGCCCGCCTGGATAGGCTCAATTTGGTAGGAGAAATGGCAGCCAGCATCGGACATGAAATCAGAAATCCGATGACTGCTGTCCGCGGATTTCTCCAGATGTTAAGAGACCGGGAGAATTATAAGGAAGACTTGACCTTCTTCAATATTATGATTGAAGAACTGGATCGAGCCAACGGGATTATTTCAGAATATTTGAATATGGCCAGGGATAAGAACGTCGACCTGCAGCCGAAATCCCTTGATATGATTGTAAAATCCATTTATCCTATGATTCAGGCTGACGCCAACTATCAGGAGAAGAAGGTTAAGCTGGATTTAGGTAGACCGCCTACACCGCTTATTGACGAGAGTGAAATCCGTCAGATGATTCTCAATCTGGCCCGCAATGGGCTGGAAGCCATGTTGCCTGGGGGAGTCCTTACCATTGGAACCAACTGTGAGGAAGAGGAAATTGTCTTATTGATAAAAGATGAAGGCGGTGGGATCGACCCAATGATTATGGAAAAACTAGGAACGCCATTTATCACCACTAAGGAAAAAGGCACCGGTCTAGGGCTGGCAGTCTGCTATAGTATTGCGGCTCGTCATCACGCTAAAATCAAAATTGAAACCGGTGCTGCCGGCACAACCTTTTCGGTGCATTTTCCCGCTGCCCATGTAAACCGGGGGGACGGTACTTGTGGCTTTCCTGGCAAGGAAGATGACCCTATTGCTCTGAAGCTGGGAATATGAGCATACCTGCAGGTTAATGCAGGCTGCTTTTGGACCGTTTCTGCCGACTATAAAGTGATAATGTGGAATCCTACTGGGCTTTTGGCAATACCAGTTTAGACTGCTGCCGGTGCCAGTTAAGATATTCATGGAGATTACGTGAAGAAGAATTTATAATTTGGCTTTTACGTATGCCTTCTTTTAGTGCTAAAGCAGTAGCTTTGGCATTTTCACCAACATTATAGCAAATGTGGGCATCACTATTAATGCTTACCATAATGTTATGCTTCTTGGCCAGCTTGGCAATTTGACTGCAAAGAGGAAAACTGCCTGGTCGGACTACAAACGAACTGTTATTAATCTCCAGAGCCTTGTTGTTGTCCTTGGCTGCAAGCACTACCGATTCCATATCAACTGGATACTTGGGGTTTCCCGGATGCGTGATAATGTGTACAAAGGGATTCTTAATTGCTGCCACCATAGCTTCCGTGTTCTCCTTTATAGTGGTTCCGGTGTATCCTGTTCCATCATGGAATCCAGCTAAAACTATATCTAAATATTCGGACATAACAAGTTCAGGCATATCAACATTTCCTTGCGAGTCCAGTATATTGGCCTCTACCCCTCTTAGAACCTCAACTCCTTGCATTACGGGAGGAATAGATATCAAGTTGGTAAAATGATACCAGTGAGGGGCCCCGGGCATTTTTAGACCATGATCGGTAATTGCAACCGTATTCAATCCCTTTGCGCTGGCCTCTTCAACAATTTCCTTAATGGTACTGTATCCATGACCGCTGGCAGTAGTATGAATGTGCAAGTCTGCTTCCAATTTCATTTCTTTTCACCTCCTTTTAAACCAAGTTTACTCCCTGATTATTAAACCCCATTCGTTGATAAGTAAATTTCTTGTAAAAAGGGATTCTTGGAGATGAATATTGATAATTTAGCTAAGGAGTTAAGGGTAATATTATTTCTTTAACCACATCTTTCACTTTGTCCAGACAGACTATTCGTTCTATCACTGTGTCGACGGTGGATTCATCCAGCTTATGGAGTGAATACGAGGCGCAGCTTTTGAATTTAAGGATCAGTTCATCCAAGCTGAAAGGATCTTTCGGATGGCCTTTTACGGCAAGATATTTTCCGCTGCGGATTACGCCGTCTTTAAGGGTGGTGGTGACCCGGGCAGAATAGGGAGGCAATGCTCTATCCTCACGGGCAAATATCTTAAGCATTAATTCTCGGATATCCTGGTTAGTTCTTGCTTCTTCGGAATATGCATCCAGAAAGAAGCTTCCCTTACAGGCGGCTGCGGCTACTGTATAAGGCAAACTGAACTGGCATTCCCCGGCTGAGCGAGGATTCCACTTTATATCATATGGTTGGGATACGATAGTCCAATTGATTTGAGATTCATCCAGATCTATCCGGTCAATGTCAGAGTGAAGAAAATGGTATCGTTCCATTTGTTCCAAAATCCCTTTAATGGAAGTATGGGTACAATTACAAGCAGGGTAGGGCTTTAGAGTGGTTTCGGTCATTTTCCACTTTTCCCCCATTTGAACCGTTAACAGATCCAAATCTATTTCATTGTCCGGGCGGGAAAATAAAGAAAAATATCCTCTGTGGCCTGAAAATATGCGGGTATACTGGCCGATGAGGTCTTTCTCGGCCAAAAGGCAAATATTGACCGCATCTTGAGCAATAAATCCATGATGGAGGCTAACCATTATATTGGCCGGGGTGTACATGGACATATCATATGGTTGAGTCATACACTTAGCCATGCCCAGAGCTGATCTTAACTGCTTGAAGGTCAGGCCTAACAGTTTTGCAACGGCTATCACCGGGCCAAAAATATAATGTCCGCCTTGGCTACCTGCATTTTGTTCTCGGCTTACACAGTGGTATGCATGTCCCAGACGTATCAATATCTCCTGGCCGAGGACAAAAGAAAGCAGGAATTCCCGGCCGGAAATCCTCGGCCTCAATCCAGTCGCGGCCATTAAAGCTGGTAAAGTATATTCTGCACTATGCCCGGCTTCTTCATGGCAGTCGCCCAAATCAGCAGCCCTGGCCGCAGGCCCCAGGACGAAGGCACACATGGAAGCTGGAGCTTTGCCGCCGAAAAGCGGGATATTACTGTCAGGCCGGCCGCCCTGTTCCTTAACGAAATCAGCTATGGAAGTAATGCCTTCCATAGCCGAACCCCCGATTATAGCTCCAATAGTATCCAGGATATGCCTTTGGGCAAAATCCAGAACCTGGGGAGGTAAATCTTCATATCTGGTTTCCATAATCAGATTGCATATTATGTTGCTAATATATTCGTCATCATAGCGGTTAAAAAATTGCATAATTTATTGTGACCTCTTGATGCCTGAGGATTGCTAACGCAAAAAAAGCAGTAACGAAACAACGGAACAATGGTTATAAGCGTTAAATCTTAATCATCGGCCAAAAGAGGGTAAGATCCGTCCTCGTCGTGAACTTCCCGGCCGGTAACTGGCGGATTGAACACGCAAACCATATGCAGGTCGGATTCAGCCCGCAGGAAATGTTTTTCATGGCCATTTAGTGCATAGAGAGTGCCTATGGTTATGGGATAAACCTTTCCATTTTCGGCTAATTCTATTTCCCCTTCTCCCTGAATACAATACACGGCTTCCAGGTGGTCTTTATACCATATTAAGGTCTCGGTTCCTGCTTTGATAATAGTGTGGTGAAAAGAAAATCCCATACCGTCTTTATTGAGGAGGATACGATAGCTTCTCCAGGTTTCGGTATCAACGTCATTTTCAGTTCCTATAATATCGTTCAGGTGTTTTACTATCATATTTGAAGACCTCTCTTTGCTACTAATAATCTGCAGAATGCTTGAGTTTAGCTACTACGGTAAAGGAAGCAGATTTTTTCCTGCCTTTCTTTTTAGGGGCCTTGTTGATATAAGCCTTTATCCGGGGGTCCTTAATACTTTCTTTAAGAATATTTAATCCTTGCTCCAGACCAGATTCGTCGATGGTCAAAGGAGGCATTACTTTACAGACTTCGCTGTTGGAGCCTGAGGTTTCCATGATCAAGCCTTTTTCAAAGGCTATCGAGCATATTTCTTCGGCTAGTCCTGGAACTGCACAGGCTATGCCCTGCATCAGGCCTCGGCCCCGAACCTCTCCTGATATTTCAGGATGTTCATCCACTACCTGTTTAAGGAAGGTGTTTACGGTTTCGCCCTTTTGCCGGGTTTCCTTTTCAAAAGAATCGTCCTCCCAGTAGCTCAATGCCTCGGCAGCAGTGATGAAAGCCAGGTTATTGCCCCGGAAGGTTCCATTATGCTCCCCGGGTGTCCATATATCCAACTCCGGTCTTATCAAGGTTAAAGCCATGGGCAGACCATAACCACTTATGGATTTGGATAGGCAGATTATATCCGGTTTAATTCCTGCGGGCTCAAAACTGAAAAAGCTTCCGGTGCGGCCGCAGCCAACCTGAATATCATCCACTATCAGCGGAATATTATTCCGTCTGCATACCTCCTCAATTCCCTTGAGCCATTTGTAGCTGGCCACATTTATGCCCCCCTCGCCTTGAACTGTTTCCAGAATGATAGCGGCAGGGATATCAACTCCGCTGGAACTGTCGTCCAGGAAATGCTGGAGGTACTTGATGGTATCTGCCTCCTGTCCGAAAAATTGGTCGTAAGGCATAAATACGCTGTGGTTAAGGGGTATTCCGGCGCCTCGTCGTTTGCTGGAATTACCGGTAACGGACAGGGAACCCATAGTCATGCCGTGAAAGGCGTTGGTAAAACAAATGATGGAATCCCGTTGGGTTACTTTTCGGGCCAGTTTTAGAGCACTCTCTACCGCATTGGTTCCGGTTGGTCCGGGAAACATGATTTTATACTTCATACCCCGCGGTTTTAAGATGATCTCCTCGAAACGCTCCAAAAACTTCTCTTTGGCCCGGGTTGCCATATCCAGGCTGTGGGTAACTCCGTTGTCGGTTATATAATCTACCAGCTTTTCCTGCATTCGGCTGTTGTTATGTCCGTAGTTCAAAGCTCCCGCCCCGGCAAAGAAATCTATATATTCCTGCCCGTCGATATCCCATAGCTTATACCCCTTGGCTCTGGTAAACACAGTGGGAAAGCTACGGCAATAACTGCGAACCTCTGATTCAAGTTTGTCAAACACCCGGGTCGGTTCATTTATAATGGTCTGCACAGAGAATTCCTCCTTTTATCGGTCAAAAACATCCATTGTCTGCCCCTATTATCTGAAGGGGCCGATTCTATATAACATCTCAGGTTCATGATTTCCGGCTGGAAACAAATCGGCAGAAAAGCATTCAGATACCTCAACTGGTACACCCATCTCATTAGCGAACTTGTGGTATAAAGCTATAGCGGGCTGATTGGAGGGACTAACTGTAAGCTCAAGGAATCTTACCTCCGGGCAATCTTCACGGGCAAATATATGCTTTAACATGCTAATTCCCAATCCCTGCCGGCGCTGTGATTCAGCCACGGCCACCTGCCAAACAAAAATAACCCCCGGATTTTCCGGGGTTATAAATCCCGAAACGAACCCCACTATCTGCTGATTATGCTCGGCAACTATGCAGGTATTCCTGAAATACCGGCATAACATAAGATAACTATAGGGGGAATTAAGATCAAGCACACCAGTGTCTTTTACCAACTGCCAGATTTTTTCCCCATCAGCCGGTTCGGGTTTACGGCACACTGCTTCTGGAGCAGCACTAATAGTTCTCTGGTCGCTCATATTCATCTCCTAATCGGCAAGTTCTTCCATCAACACACGGTCACTGCCCTATAACATACATATTTGCCACAAATTTACTTTCAATTGGCCGCAAAACTGCTCTGCTATGTATGGTATACAATAGCCAAACAATGATGCAGTGCCTTAGCTGCACAATAGGTTATTTATGGCAGGGTAATATCGGAAGGGCGCTTATATGTAAATACTACAGAACTTTCTAGAGATAATCAAACTGCATATCTAGTATGGAATAGCCTTATGCTCGGCTTATTTGCTCATAGACCAAACCGGCAAAAGTATGCTTTAAGTTCTTAGCAACTCCTCCAGGATGCTCCAAATTCCTTTGCCTGAGGCAGTAGATCTGCCCGGGCATGGTACTCAATCAAATAACCATATATGCCCAGAATAAGAAGAGGGGGGCGGGGCAAGCGGATGGTGGCTGGAATAGGGGTCTTGAGGCTGGAAGGGAAAAAAGGCCGCCAAAGAGGCTTATATGCTTAAGGGGGGCAGCTGTGAGTTAAAATAGACCTGGAAACTTGGACCATAGCGGCATGAGCATATAATAAAGCAGAGGCAAAAATATAGCCGGCAACATATTTCCCACTTTTATCCGGGGTAAGTCCAGCAGGTTCATGCCGATGGCCAGTATCAGCAAACCTCCTACTGCCGACATTTCCTGTATGGCAGCCGCAACCAGGAATTGCTGCATAAACGATGCGGTAATGGTTATGAATCCCTGGTATATAAATACCGATGCAGCAGAAAAGAGTACCCCCAGGCCCATGGTGGAAGCAAAAACAATGGAAGAAATACCGTCCAGTACTGATTTGGCAAAGAGGGTCTGGTGATTGCCGGACAGACCGCTTTCCAGTGAACCTACAATAGCCATGGCCCCTACACAGAACAGGAGACTGGAGGTGACAAATCCGCGCGATATATTACTGCCGGAAGAAGCAAATCTGGATTCCAGCCAATTACCCAGGTTTTCCAGCCCGGCTTCGATTTTCATAAGTTCACCCAGCAGGCTTCCGATGGTCAGGCTGAATATCAGCAGCAGAATGTTTTCGGTGGTCAGGGCATTCAAGAGGCCTATCAGCACCACGGCCAGACCGATGCCTTTCATTATAGTATGGTTATAGGACTCAGGAATTCCGCCTTTGAACATTAGTCCCACTAGTGCTCCGACAATAATGGCACCGGTATTAACGAGTGTACCCAGCATAATAACTCTCCTATCCAGGTTGAAGTATCAAAAGTAAAATAAACAGTTGAGATCATGCAGCTTGAAGCAGCATGATGTTCCAGGCCATCGAAATCAGACCTGAGCTACCACATCACTTTATTTGATAGCTTTGAGATATCGATATAGAGTAGCTTCGGATATCTGCAGATGCCGGCATACTTCATATGCCCCGCCTTTTATACGAAAGATTCCCTTTTCATTAAGCTGTTTGATAATTGACTTCTTTTCCCCCGCATTCATACGGGAAGGCGCAAGGGGGGAAGCTGCCAAGGCTTCTTCAATAAGCAGCAGCACATAATCCTCCAGGTTCGAGGAGGAAGCAGAGGCGGGGGATAATGGCGCAGAATCCGGCGGCAAGGCCATAAACTGGTCCAGCATTTTCCTTAAGGTCAGGGGTGCAGATATATCCAGATTGATACAGAGCATACCGATCATGTTTCCTGCGGGATCCTTAATGAAATAGGTATTGGAACGGATGTCTTTTCCCTGCAGGGCTTTTTCCCGGTTGTTGATAATGTAATCCTGGCCCTGATTTAATTCCAGCACTTTTTGAGCCACCGGGGACATAGTACCGCCCTTTTTTCTCCCGGTTAGGTTGTGCCGGCTGATGGCAATTATGCTCTCATGGGTGTCCCGCACATCATGCAGCACCACCTCGCAATAGCTGCCGAAGACCTGAGACAAAAACTCCACCAGGGGGAGATAGGAGTGTAATATAGCCTGTTTTTCATCCACTATGGGCAGCCTCCCTCTTGATAAATTATTTATTATCCTGATGAAATATTTATCAAGAATATACTAGCACTTTAAGGAGGGAAAAGCAATGGGTTTGGTTAGTTCTGAGCAGGAAGAGAGTTCCGGAGGGGCACTGAATGGTAGTGAAGATTCAATATCAATCCAGGGGAGTGAATCCTTCCCCCAGTACGTCATGGGTGTTTTGAACCGTGATAAAGGCTTGGGGATCATGGTTTTTAATAAAATTCCGCAGCTGGATAAACTCCCGGCGCTTTAATATAGTTATTATTACCTGGCGATCTTCACCGGTGTAGGCGCCTTGAGCTGAGTATATGGTGGCGCCGCGCTGCAGGTTCTCGGTAATAAAGCGCGTAACCAGCTCATTTTCGCGGGTAATGACCGTGACCTGTTTGCTGACACTAAAGCCTGCTATAACTGCATCGATGACCAAACCGTACAACAGCACACCCAGCAGGGCATACATTCCTTTTTCAAAACCGAAAGTCAGTGCAGCCGCTACCGTGATAAAAAAATCAATAATAAGCAGCCCCTTGCCCAGGTGGATATGATAGAATTTGTACAAAATGCGGGCGGCGATATCAGTACCTCCGCTGGAAGCATTCTGGTTGAACAGCAGAGCAATTCCGCTGCCGGATATGATTACTCCAAAAATCAACTGTACCAGGGTATCGCTGCCCAGAGGGCTGTTCAAGGGATATAGATATTCCATTCCCCAGATCATCAGTGGTATTAGAATACTGCAGTAAATGGTTTTGAATCCGAATACTGCTCCTACCAGTAAAAAGCCGATCAGCAGCAGGAGAATACTCATTATCAGCACCAGGCTGCCCAAGGGAAAGTGAGGCAGATAGGTGTTTATAATCAGAGCCAGCCCGTTGATGCCTCCGGCGGCTATGGAATTGGGAGCCAGAAAGAAATAGAAGCCGGCTGCGTCCAGGAAAGCTCCCAGGGTGAGCAAAAAAAATCCTCGAAAAAATTCTTTCATAATGATATCCTCAATAACTATTTAGTATTCATAAGCTCCTGATTATTATAGGTCCCGCTGCGAATAAAGCAGATTATCCCACAAATTCTTCGATAACCGCAGGAATTACCACTCTGGCTACATCGGGGTTATCCCCGCCGGAGAGAATAAACAACACTGGTTTATCACCGGCCAGCCGCCTAATTCGCCCTGCCATGGCAGGAAATGCCTCATAGCTGAGCCTGCAGTTGCCATAGTCATTGGCATGTGAATCATGGCCAAATATTACTATCAGGAATTCGAAGTCCCGGTCCTGCAAGGAGAAGACCAGGTCCATTTCCTCCAGAAAGCTTTGGTCTCCATAGCCTGGTATAGGTATATCGTAATTCTGCATCAGGGAATCAAATTTGCGCACCCCGCTGTTGCCAAAAAAATTTATGTGGATAATATCGGGGTCCAGACCCAGCAGATTGCGGGTGCCATCACCAAAGTGCGGGTCCACGTCGATGATAATTATTCGCCGTACACCCAGCTGCCGGAGTTTTCTCACCGCCATGGCCGCATCGTTATAGAAGCAGAATCCCCAGTAGCTGTCGTAACTGGCATGATGTCCCGCTGCTCCCACGAAGCAGAAAGCAAAATCCAGTTCACCTTGGGCAAGTTTTATTGCGGCCTGAACTACCCCGGCGGCAGAAAGTAAAGCCACATGATGCTCTCCGTCTGATCGAACGGAAGCGATATGTTCGGGACTGTGGGTAGCTGCCAGCAAAGCCTCAATTTCATTGTCTATTTCCGGAAGATAATGCCGGATCCGGTTCCGGCCGATCAAATCCGATAGTGCATCAAAACCAGGTTTAACCCGGGCTTTCAGCACAAAATAGCCTTTTTCACTGTAGTCAGGATGGTAAAATACCCCGGCTTTCATTAGCGTCCACCCCTTTCTGTCACTCCTGTCCGGTAAAAAGCCGAGAAGTTATCTATATAATACCATTTTTGGCTGTTTGTTTCCCCAAAGGGGATTCATCTTAAGGTGAAGGTCGAGAAGCCGGCAAAAAACAGGAGGAAATCCAGTTCGGATCTTCCTCCTGTTGAGGGGGAATAGAATGGTAATTTAGAACAGTTCGTATTCCTGCATCAATCTGTTTTCCTCCTTTGACAAGTTGGCCTGGAGTTCCGGGGAGATTTGCCCCAGGTGATTCTGTACGTGCCTTACCTGCTCAAGGGCTTCGGAAACCTTTCTTTCCGCATATTGAATTTCCTGCGGCAGCAAGCTGCTTTGAGCCTGGATCACTGCCTTATGGGCCTGATGCGCGGAGTTGATAGCTTCCCTGGTTGACAGAGACACTTGTTCTTCCATTTTATGGAACCGGCTCTTGACAGTCATAGTGCTCTACCTCCTGAATAGATGATTGGCTTTAATATATCCTGCAAACCCCCTTGATTTATTTATTGCCAATTAGGACCAGTTTTATAGCAGTATCCCTGGAAAAAAGCAATAAAATCGCTTTGGATATGCACAAACAATAATAGCAGCCGGATGAAAAACATCTGGCAAGAGCCTGGCTGATAAAATAAAAAATTTTCCAGGGTAAAGCAGCGGTGTTGTCGAATTATAAAACAATAACTTTGCAAGGGAGATAAATTATGGCCAGCCGCCGGGATGGAAAAAGGGTGGGCGTAAAAATATAACTAATATGAGTAAATACTTTTCTGAAGGCAAGGCAGTGGACAAGGTATCGCTGCAGATAGATGCCGGTCAATGAAGAGTACATTAGGCCCTTATGGCGGCGGGAAAATACTGGAGGAATAAACCCTTATTATGGTAAAATTGCATATTAGATCCTTTTGGGGAGGAGTAAAAAGAAATGAAAAAATTACTGGTCATATTATGTGCAGGGGTATTCTTTTTTAACTCAATATTGCCTGGGATGCCCGTGTCCGCCCAGACTATCTATCAGCCTGAACACCAGGCGGAAGCGGATGCCCTTTGCCGCCTGGGAATATTTAACGGTACTGCGCAGGGATTCGAGTTGGAGCGTATGCCTAACCGGGCTGAAGGGGCAGTCATGTTGGTGCGTTTACTGGGAAAGGAAAGCTATGCCCTGGAGGCTGATTTGGCCCACCCGTTCAGAGATGTTCCGGATTGGGCTTCCCCCTATATCGGATATCTATACCGGGAAGGATTGACCAATGGAACCGGCAAGTACAGCTTTTCTCCCCAGCTCTTGCTGTCAGCAGAGCAGTATATGAGTTTTATGTTAAGGGTGCTGGGGTACAGTGAGGCAGAGGGCGATTTTTCCTGGAACCATTCGATTTACCAGGCCTGGGAGTTGGGGATTATTAGCAGCAGCGATTACCAGGAGTTGTTTAACCTGCAAAAGTTTCGCAGGGATCACATGGTTTGGCTTTCCTGCTTGACTCTGCAAGCCAGGATAAAAGGACAGGACTGCACCCTGTTGGAAAAACTGGTGGAAGAACGGGTGGTTCCATCTGTCCAGGCTGACAGCAGCGGCCTTTATTTCCTGGGCAGCAGATTGCCGCCGCAGCTGATAAGCTCAGCAGGAGTATATTCCGCCCGCAATGTCTGGCAACTGCAGTTGGTATTAGAAAATGCGCTGTTGAATATGGAACCGAGTATTAAAATCTATATAAACGACTACCAGGGGAAACTCAAGGATGACTTTGCAGCGGCCATGGAGGCTGCCCAGGCCCAGGTGGAAAGCATTACCGGTATAAGCCCGGCTTGCAAGAACTGGCGTTATTCGGGCGATGGAATAGAATTGCATGTAATCCTGGAATATATCCATAGTGACAAACAATATCTTACGCTCATGAAAAAGGTCAAAGAGATAGCAGAAGACCTTATAATTCCCGGGATGAGTGACTATGATAAAGAAAAGGCTTTGCATGATTATATTATCAATAATGCAGAATACGATTATGATAACTTTCTGAAGGGGACCATACCGGCTTCTTCCTATACCGCCTATGGAGTGCTGATTCTAGGACGCGGAGTATGCCAGGGCTATGCGGAAGCTATGCACTTGCTCTGCCGCGAAGCCGGATTGGAATCACTTATAGTAAAGGGAAGCTCCATTTATAAAGGAAAATGGTATGATCATGCCTGGAATATGCTTAAGCTGGAAGGTCAATACTACCATGTTGATGTGTGCTGGGATGATGTAATAGCCACAGAAGGGCACGGAATCAGGAGTTACAGTTATTTTAATCTGAATGACCAAGATATGTCCCAGGACCATAGCTGGAACCGGCAGCAATATCCGGTGTGTAATGCCGGCAGTTATAATTATTATTTTTATAACAATCTACTGGTGCAGGATTACCAGGCCTTTAAAACCCGTTTGAACAGCCTGCTGAGTAATGGAAATAGCGAACTTACCCTGAAGGTAGCAGATTTCCGCCGGAGCGAATATGGAGATCTGAGTGCACTGATGTTCAGTAACGGCAAAGTCAGAAGTTATAAGTATATTATAGATGAAGGACTGGGGATAATTACTGTCTACGATATATATTATAATTAGGCAGTTCCCTCGTACCCATTCAGACCAGTTTCAAGCAGCTGGTGTTGTCCATGGGGGGCAATTTAAGACGCTTACGGTTCGTGATCTGATGGTAAAACCAGGGAGGGCAAAAATATTGCTATCAACTGTTCCATGGCATCTTGAAAATTGAGCTGGTTCTTTACCAGGAATTCCGGATCAATTATGGTTTTGATGGCCAGCAATATTATGGTGCTGAAGATTAGAGGATCGACTTCAGTGCGAATAGACCGTTGTTGTTCAGCCAGAGCTATCACCAGCTTTATTCGGTCCATACGAAAGTCATCGATTTTTTGCCAGAGCTGTGGATAATACCGGCTCAGATCCTCCAGGACCCGCTGACTGATGATGGACTTGTCTCCGGTTATAAGGTAATTCATCATTTGGCGCATAACCATGGTAACGTCCTGCCCGCTGTGTATAACTTGATCCGATTGCTGAGCAACTGCCTGCAGAAAATCATCTACGACTGCTTCCAGAATTTCATCTTTACTACTGAAGCGCCGGTAGACGGTTCTTTTACTCACTCCGGCCCAGCGAGCAATTTCGTCTACAGTCAGGCTGCGGAAGCCTTTTTTATGAGCCAGCTCCCGGCAGGAATCTATGATTCGTTGTCTGATCTCCATTAAGCGCCCTCCTATCCTAGCTTTTTCTTAAACCGGGCGGTACTTATTCCCAGCATAAGCAGTGAAAACACCAGCAAAGCACTTACCTGGCCCAGCAGGTAAGGAAACCCGATACCTTTTAGAATAATGCCCCGTATGATATCCAGATAATAGGTAAGAGGAACCACATAACTGATGTAATAAATGACCTCCGGCATAGCCTGCCGCGGAAACATAAACCCGGAAAGCAGAATGCTGGGCAGCATCACGAAAAAAGCCATCTGCATGGCCTGCATCTGGTTTTTGGCTAGGTTGGATATCGTAAGGCCCAGGCCCAGGGAAGCGGTAATAAAAAACAGGGTCAAGAGGTAGAGCTCCAGCAGGCTTCCCCGGATGGGAACCTGGAAGATCAAGCTGCCCACCAGCAAAGCTACGGTTATCTGCAGGTAACCCAGGACGATGTAGGGGATGATCTTACCCAGCATCAACTCATAAGTTCTCAAGGGGGTGACTATCAACTGTTCCAGGGTGCCCCGTTCCCTCTCGCGAACGATGGCCATGGCGGTTATTATTACCATGGTCATGGTTACAATAACCCCCAATATAGCCGGTACCATATAAAAGGCGGTTATACCATCAGGATTGTACCAGGGGCGTACTCTGATATCCAATGGAAGCAAGGTTTCCGCTCGGCTTTGCAGCATTATTTGCTGGGATTTGATAAGTCCGATGGAATTTGCCGTAGCAATGGCCTGGTTGGCTACCATGTTGTCGCTGGCATCAACGATTACCTGTACCGGGGCCGATTCCTGCTGTTCCAGTTTTCGGGAAAAATCAGGCGGGACAATTATGCCTACCTGGGCCTGGCCGCTGTCTATATACCGGGTAACCTGGTCATAACTGCCGGCTGTGTAAAGCACATGGAAATAGCCTGAAGCGGAAAAAGTATTCAGTAAATCCCGACTGTCGCTGGACAGGGATTGGTCAAATACTACCGTAGGGATATGCTTAACCTCGGTCTGAATAGCGTACCCGAAGAGCAACAGCTGTACCAGAGGCAGCATAAAAATAAGCACCAGAGTCAGGCGATCCCGGCGCATCTGGATATATTCCTTCTTAATTACTGATAGAATCCGCATCATGACTGTTGTTCCCTTCTTTTCTTCTGGCCAGTGCCAGAAATACATCTTCCAGAGTAGGCTCGATTAATTCAGCCCTGCTTTCCGCTGTCTCCTCCAGCAGGGCCGTATTATGCTCCTCGTCCATCAGAATATGCAGGCAGCGTCCATGCAGACTGGCATCCATGATTCCCGGCACTTGGGCAAGTTTGTCCAGTAAATGAATTGGATTGTCGGCGGCAATTTTATACAGCCTACCTTCTATCGCACTCCGTTTCAGGGCCGCTGGGTCATCCAAGGCCAGCAGCTTTCCCTGGTCAAAAAAAGCAATCTGTCCGCATCGTTCCGCTTCATCCATAAAATGGGTACTAATGATTATGGTTTTGCCTTTCCCGGCCTCTTCCTGAATAATATTAAAAAATGAGCGCCGGGAAGCTGGACTCACCCCGCTGGTTGGTTCGTCCAGGAAAATGACCCGAGGGTCGGATATTATCGCACAGGATAGAGCCAGCCTTTGCTGATACCCCTGGCTCAAATTGGCTACCAATGTATGTTCTCGCCCCTGCAGGTCAGCCAGGGACATCATTTCGGCAATTCTACCGCGGCGGGTTTTAGCCCCCAGACCATATATCCCGGCATAAAAGTTCAGGTTCTCCCATACGGTTAAGTCGTGATAAAGACTGAACTTCTGCGACATATAGCCCAGATTCTCTTTAATTTTCTCCGGATTTTTGACCAGGTCATAACCAAGTACCGATCCGCTGCCGGAACTGGGTTCGAGAATGCCGCATAACATCCGGATAGCGGTGGTTTTGCCAGCCCCATTGGGACCCAAAAAAGCGCAGATATCACCCGGCCTGATACTCAGATTTATGTTATCAACCGCAACAAAAGAGCCGAATTTCTTGCTTAAATTAGTAGTAACAATGCTATACTCCATTGACAGGGACCTCCTGGACATATTTCAAGCTATTAGGGTTTCTCTGCCGTCGTGGTTCAGCCAGGAAGGCAAATACATCCTCCATCCCTGGGGTTATATAACTGATGTTAAGGTCCAAGACTCCCCTGCCGACAGCGTAAGACCTTAGAAGCGAAATGGCCTGCTGTTTATCTTTTAGCAGCAGATGAAAGCGTTTTGAATAGTAGGAGGAGTCAATTACCTGCATACAATCATCAAAAAAATAAGGATCGCTGATATCTGCTCGGACTTCCACTACCCGCTGGATAAATAAATCTTTCAGAGCCGTGGGGGAGTCGCATTTTATCAACTGGCCAGAGTTGACCAAAGCTACTCGATGGCAGAGCTCTGCTTCATCCATGTAAGGAGTGGATACCAGGACGGTGATGTTGTTTTCGTTTAGCCGGTAAAGAATCTGCCAGAATTCCTTGCGTGACACGGGGTCCACGCCATAAGTCGGCTCATCCAGAATCATTAGTTCTGGTCGGGTCATTAGGGCTGAGGTAAGGGCCAGTTTCTGCTTCATTCCCCCGGAAAGATTATCCGCCAGGCGGTTTTCAAACCCAGACAGACCTGTTATCCGAAGCATTTCTTCCGAGCGCTGGCGTACAGTTTTCTTATCCAGGCTGTATAGAGAAGCGAAGAAATTTATATTTTCCGATATGGTCAGATCTCCATAAAGGCTGAATTTCTGCGGCATATAACCCAGTCTTTCCCGGGGGAAGCGGGGGGCCGGAATCCCGCCGATAGTAATAGAGCCCGTATCTGGATCTAACAGATTGCATACCATGCGCAGGAAAGTGGTTTTGCCGGCTCCGTCCGGTCCTACCAGGCCGAAGATCTCCCCTTGATTTACCTGGATGGACAGTTGGTCTACAGCCAGCACCTTGCCGAATCTTTTACTCACCCCTTCTGCTCTAAGCATCTGCATCTCCTGAAATGAATACGACGTCGGCCGGCATGCCTGGTTTTAAGAGACCGGCTGTATTATCTACCGCAAGTTTGACCGCAAAAACAACATTGGTCCTTTCCTTTTTAGTCTGTATAGTTTTAGGGGTGAATTCTCCCTGGGAGGCGATAAATACAACCTGGCCGGGAAAAGCTTGATCGCTCCCGCTGATATAGATGTGGGCACACTGGTTCAGTTTGATTCGAGGCAGGTCGTCTGTAGGAATGTATACTTTAATCCACATGTCCTGAAGGTTGGTTATACGCAGCAGTGAACTGCCCACCGGAACATATTCACCGCTGCTGCAGTTCTTGCTGCTAATTACTCCATCTATAGGTGAATAGATATATAAATCCTCCAGTTGAGCGTCAGCTGCCTTCAAGACTGCCTTGCTGCGCTCCAATTCTGCTGCCGCTGCTTCAATCACCGCCGGGCGGGAGCCCGCCTGCAAAAGGCTTAAACGAGCTTCGGCGGCTTCCAGTTGAGATGCGGCATTATCTTTGCTCAGCTGCAGTTGCTGCAGGTCTGCTTCTGATATGGCACCGGCTTCAAATAAAAGCCGGTTTCTCTCCAGATCGATATCTATCTGCTCCAGATTGGCCCGGGCGATACTGACATTGGAGGAGGCTTCCCTAATCTCCTGGGTCCGGGCTCCGGACCGCAGATTTTCCAGATTGGCTTCCAGAGCAACGACCGTAAGGGCATCGCGTTCCCTTTGAGCCAACAGATCGGGCCGGGAAAACTCAGCCAGCAGTTGCCCCTTGCTTACCGTTTCACCTTCGTCTCCGGCCAGGTTGATCAGGGTGCCGCTGATACGGGCAGTTAGCTTGATGGACTCCGCCTCAATAGTGCCGCTGGCCTCCAGATAATCAGGAACGGAGGGGTAATAATAATGGTAAGTCCAGAAGGAGGCTCCTCCCAGCAAGCTCAAAATGATAACTATTATAATCGGCTTTTTAACCTGCATGCTTCCCCCTCCGTTAATCATAAGCGCCGCCATAAAAATGGGGCGATAAGAGGTACCCCGCTTTTTTAAGGGACCGGGTCTCTATTTACTCAACCTGCCCCGGCTTCCAATTCACCGTCTGTTGAAGCCGCGGGCAAAAAAACGTATCCGGTAGGTATACCAAAGGCACATTATTAGTATACCTGGTATACTAATGCCAGTCAATAAGTGCCGTTAAAAAAGGTTCCCTGATCTCTTATTTGGGTCAGGGAGCCTTCTCAGCGGCCTGGTTACAGATAAGGGGTTACCCTGGATTTCATGGGCTCGCGAATATCTTTTAACCTGAGATCATCTATCTTAAGTATTTCCACCGTATCAACTTTTGCCATGGCAGCCAGCTCACGGGCGGTAAAACCCTGTTTGCGGCGCAACTCACGGATCGTTTTATGTTTCTTGCCCCATTTGAACATTGATAAAACCTCCGTCGATTATCCTTTTGATTCCCAAATCCGCCTGCTGATTCTGTATAATATAATACATGATTTATCATTAATCCGGCAGTATTAGTTGGTTTCCTGCAATAATTGCTGCTCTGACTTTTGGCAGCATATCCCTTGCCAGTGCTCTGAGCATAGTGAACCAACAGCATCCTGAACAGTGGATGGGCTAAAGCCTTGGAGGCAAACGGCCGGGGTAAAAACCTAGTGAAGGGAACAGGGCCGCAGTGGAAATACATATTCTAGCCAGTGGCAGTACCGGTAATGCCGCAATTTTCAAATTTGGAGATACTACTTTGCTGATTGATGCAGGCATTAGCGCCCGCAGGATCGAACAGGGGATGGCTGAGGCCGGACTCAAAGCCGGTGACCTGGATGGGATTTTGATAACTCATGAACATACGGATCATGTCAGGGGTTTGGATGTCCTGGTTCGTCGTCACCAAATACCTGTGTATACCCGGACCAAAACCTGGGATCAACTACCCTGCAGGCACAAGTTGGAGCCCGAATGCTGCCGGGAAATAGGCGGAGAGTTCAGTATCGGAAAGGTTGGTATACAGGCTTTTGATATTTCTCATGATGCTGCAGATCCGGTAGGATTTACTTTCAGGTACAGGAACAGGAAAGCAGTCATAGTTACTGATCTGGGAGTAGTAACCCCGGTAGTGGAAAAAGCTTTGGAGCAAGCCGAGGCAGCAGTAATAGAAGCCAATCATGACCTGGATATGCTGGAAAATGGGCCTTACCCGCAGTTCCTCAAACAGAGGATAAAGAGCAGCAACGGCCATCTCTCCAATGCCAATGCGGGGCGATTGCTTTCTCGCCTGGATTGCCGGCCAGGAATGCAGGTTTTTCTGGCTCACCTTAGCCGGCAAAATAATCATCCCGATCTGGCTGAAAAGACGGTAAAAAATTTTCTTAGCAGCAGTGGATGCCAGGTGGGAATTGACATCATATTGCATCAAACCTTTCCGGACTGCCGAACCAGCGTCAGAGTATAACTGAGATTTCTGTCAGGACCCCATCCTTAATGGTTAATTCCACCATATCCTCCGCTGCTATATCTGCAAGTAAGGGTTGGTCTATTTCCGGGATGGTAATAATTACATCTTCAGCCACGCTATATGTCTGGAGACTGCCTTGGGCATTTACTACCAGCAGTCGTTTGCCGGGGTCAACCACGACCACCTTTCCGCTTAAGGTCAATTCCTGCCGGGCTTTGAGCAGTTCGATTTTGTTAACATAAGAGCCCCTGACGGTTATCTGCACCTCATCCCCTATCTGCAGGTCAGCAATGGAAGGGAAGCGCATTCCGGCTATGGTCACTGCCAGATCGGAACCGTAGAGATAGGATGAAAAGTGATCAGATGAGTCCTTGAGAATAATCAACTGCTGTTCAGTAACCAGATCGTATATAATCCGATCATATACACCGACTTGATCGGCATTATACACTGCCATGGTGATGATTACTCCCCGGGAATTGGCAGTCAACTGAACCTGGGTACCGGCAATAATATTTTTAAAAGCGTAACTCTGTCCGGTTTGATCGATACAGGAAGAATTATTATCCCAGGTGTGGGAATACACTTGGTCGCCACTGTCCTTCACTACAATCAGGTTTTGAGCTTCTATAATATGGAGGACAGTTCCTATAATAGTTCCGTCTGATTCGCTGCCGGGGTCCAAAACCGCCAGGTATTTGATCTGGGAATCAAAGGCTATCAATTCAACCCGGTCGTTAATGCTCAATCCGGATACCTCCATGATCCTGGCACCGGAGTCAAAGAGGGAGGTATCCTCATTGAAGTATAAAGCCGCGGCGTTTCCGTTAATAGTGAGGGTCACGGCAGAACCGCTGAGATCAATAACTACCCCTTCTTTTATGGTCTCAGACAGATCCAAATAAGGCTGGCTGTTACTGAGCATGGTGGCGGCCTGGGCTCGGGTGACTGACTGCAGAGGCTTCATGGTGTTATCAGGAAAACCGTTAATGAGGGAGTACTTAACCCCGGCATTGATATAACCCAGTGCCCAGCGGGGAATATCGGCGAAATCAGTGAAAACGGGAGTCTGATGCGAAAGATCAATGGCTTCGGCATCCTTGCCAATCATCCTTACCATTAACTGGGTAATCCAGGCCCGGTTGGCGGGGGCGTTGGCATTAAAATTATTCTCCTCCGGAACAATCATTCCTTGCTGAATGGCATAAAGCAATTCCTTTTTATATTTGGTGCGGGCCCATTCCGGCACTTCTATGGCTAGTTTTTGGGTGTCATCCACCGAGGCAATGGCTGCTTCCCGACTCAGGTTTCTCACAGCCAGCAACAGTGCTTCCAACTGGGTCACCTGGCGGTCAGGCTTAAAGGAACCATCCTCATATCCGGTTATGACCTGTCGGCAGTTAAGCTTGGTGATATGTTTCAGAGCCCAATGGTCCGGGGAGACATCTTCAAAGGGACTGACAGCAGCGGTACAGGGAAGAGAAATACTGCCGGTCAAGATTGATAGCATCAACAGCAGGCAACAAAATCCAGCTATTCTTTTCCTAGGAATTCCACTAAACACTTTACTCGCTCCTTTTTTCTGATCCGGATACATTCTGCCAAAACAACAAAACTGCAGTATAAAATATCCATAATAAGATGCTTCTACCCAATAGTATCAAATCCCTGCCCACTGCCAGAAATTGTCCAACGGACTTTTTCCGGGTCGCTATTCCCTTAAGCTTTGACGACTTCGGGATAATCAACCCCAAAGGTATCTACGCTGACTTTTAATATCCTTTGATCCTCCAGCGGTCTATCCATCCGGTTTCTTTTGCTGTTTACAATCGCCTCTGCCAATTCCATGCCTTCTATTACCTGGCCAAAAGAGGCATACTGTCCATCCAGATGGGGGGATTTGGCCACCATGATGAAGAACTGCGATCCGGCAGAATTCGGCGCTGCGGTTCGGGCCATGGACAGAACTCCGCGGTCATGTTTAAGCTCGTTCTTGAAACCATTGCTGGAAAATTCGCCTCTAATGGAATAACCCGGGCCGTCCATTCCTGTTCCATCCGGACAGCCGCCCTGAATCATGAAACCAGGTATGACCCGGTGAAATATCAGCCCGTCATAGAAACCTTGGTTAACCAGAGAGATAAAATTGCTTACTGTATTGGGAGCAATCTCCGGATATAATTCGGCTTTGATAATGCCGCCATTTTCCAATTCAAATGTTGCCAGTGGATTCTTGTTCATCTAATCTTCCTTTCTCGCCTTTTTTTACCTAACATTATACCAGAACCTGCAGGAGTTTATGCTCATAACCGGGGAAGATAAGAGTTGTGAAGGCCTGGGGAGACGCTGCTGCCCTTTCAGACCAGCTTCAAGGAGTTGCTGTTGGCCCATGGGGAGATTAGGAGATGAGGAGAGAGTATGTTTATGCCTGCCCCGGCTCCTAAAGGCATTTCGCCGGGGAAAGCAAATAATTCCGGCAGGTAGGAAAAATGCCGGGAATAGAGAATTACTAATAAAAAGACTGGTGAGTGGTGTTATTATGCAGACTAAAAATGTTATAGTGATCGGTTTGATAATCACTTCCTTGCTTACTGCGCTGATTCTGGCTGGTGTGCCTGCCCTGGCAGCAGCCTTCATAGTTCTGGCCATTGGATTGACAGCGACCTTCTATGCCGGGCTCAGCCAGAATAGGATTGAATATATTGCAGAACAGCGTCAGATTCTGGAGTTTAGCCGCAGTGTAATCAGCAAGGGGGATCATAATGAAATTAAACGGGTCACGGCCAAGTATGCAGCAAGAATAGTTCCCTGTGAGAAGGTTATCATATGGAGTCAGCAGGAAAAGGATGAACCGGATTTTGACCGGGAGGCTCTTCTGTTCATTGAGAATCGGGTAAAGGATAGCAGGACCTGCCTGTCCATAGACGAAATTCATCCTGCACCTTCGGGCTTAGATATATCAGGCCAAGTACATTCTCTGCTGGCCCTGCCGCTTTATAACCGATTGGATTGGCACGGGGTTTTGATCATGGTTAACCGTAAACTGCCTGCTCCTGTCAAGCCCCGGCAGATAGAACTGCTGACTCAGTTAACCGAACAGTTCTCCTGGGCAGTCTCGCAGCTGCTGCAGGCTCAGATACAGCCCGCCCGGCAGTTAGACCTTATAAAGGCCCTGGTTAGAGCTATCGAAGGTCAGGAGCCCAACTTTGACCGTCACAGTGAGACAGTGGCTGAAATCAGTGGTCTGCTGGGGGAGAAGCTTGGTTTGATTGAGACTGAACGGCAAGAGTTGTATTATGCCGCTCTTTTGCATGACATCGGTAAAATTGGACCGGATTTCCGGGAGGATAATGAAGCAGCAGAAACGGATGTATCAGATCACGCCATCCGCGGGGCGGCTATATTAGAGGACATCCCGGCCTTGAGGACAGCGGCCGAGAGCATACGCTGTCACCACGAACGTTATAATGGCAGCGGACCGGCAGGATTGGCAGGTACGGAGATTCCATTTTACGCCCGCATTATATCTGTTGCCGATCTTTATGACGCTCTGACCAGATTGTGTCCGGAAGAAGAACGGATGACTCCGGTTCAAGCAGTTCGGGTGATAAAAAAAGCTTCCGGATCTCTCCTGGACCCTCTGGTGGTGGTAGCCCTGGAAGAAATTCAAGATCGGCTCAATCAGGATGGGTACCAGGATAGTACTGAGCCAATTGCGAGGAAGATATAAAGATAATCAGCCCAAGGGAGGCTAAAATATTCGAGACATTCAGAATCAAGGGCATGTGCTGGGTAGGCGGCGTTGGCCCTTGATCTTTATTTATAAGAGAATAAAGGTTTTTTATTATAGCTCCGATATTGAATTTATAGAGCTGGTCAAAACAATCAATATATGCAGATTTTAAGACTGCAGGAGCTATTATAAAAATGGATGTGAAATTATGTCTAAAAAACGATATTTTACTGCTTTCCTGATAATGGTGACAGCTGCTCTCGCTTTAGCTGTTCCCTGGCATTACTCTATGGGTAAAGAGCAACTGAGCCCGGTAGATGTGTCGGATTCAGTATTGCTCAGGGGGGAGAGCACTGGTGCCCAAGGTTGCTTCCCAGATCCAGATGCCACTCGGTATAATATTCAGGTATACCTGGATGTTAGCTGCAATATCTTGTATGGCCAGAGCAATATTCATACAATTAATTCTACCGGACAGGCCATCAATGAATTATGGTTTACCGTCTATCCCAATGCTTTTCGGACTCCCTCCTCAAGTCCTGCACCCGTCTCCGCTTACTATAAGGGGTTTGATCCCGGCTGGCTGGAATTGGAGCAGCTGCTGGTAAATGGCCAGGAGACAGAATGTTATCTGGAGGGAGTATCGATGCAGGTTGGGCTGCCAATTGATATTATGCCGGGGCAGGATATAACTATAGATATGAAATGGGCCGCCCGGATTCCGGAGCTGGCTTACCGCTTTGGCACCAAAGACGCAGTATACATGCTGGGGAATTTCTACCCGGTTTTAAATGTATATGATAATACTGGCTGGCATCTGGCCCATAACTCCAATTTTGGCGATCCATTCTGCTTTCATTGTGCAGACTACCTGGTCCAGGTTAATATTCCGGAAGCATATGAACTGGTTTCAACCGGCAACAGCCTGGGCCGATATGCAGAGGATAACGGTCGAGTGACTTACTGGATAGAGGCTCATCAGGTGAGAGATTTCTGTCTGTTGTTGATTTATGACTACCAGGAAGTTGTCAACAGCAGCAAGGGGGTAAGGGTGAAATGCTATATCCCACGTGGAGCCGGACAGGAGCAGGCTCGGCAGATGGCTGAGCAAAGTGCGGAAATCCTATACTATTATTCCTGCCGTTGGGGGTCCTATCCCTATGCTGACTTTAAAATTGCTCTGGTTCCCATGCTGGGATTCCATGGGATGGAATATTCCGGGTTGATTTTCCTCAGACAGGATATGCTCTCAGCGCAATATGATGCCAACCGGCGCAGTTTCATTCTGGCTCATGAGATTGCCCATCAGTGGTGGTATGCCATGGTAGGCAATGACCAGCTGTTAGAGCCCTGGCTGGATGAAGCCCTGGCTAACTGGTCGGCCTACGAGTACCAGGAAGATGTTCAGGGCATCAAGGGGAACCGGACCGGGAATGCAGCAACCAGGCTGGACCGGCGATTAAATGATATCAGTTCCGGCAGCGAATACTATCGGATAATCTATGATGGAGGAGAAGCCTTCTGGACCGCCCTGGAGGAGGAGCTGGGCCAGGAGACCATCGACCATGTTTTGCGGCGATACCTGGCTGACTATAAATACCAGATAGCCAGCACGGAAAACCTTCTGGATACCATCAGAAAAGAAGCCCGCCAGGATATGGACTCCTTTTTTGCCGACTGGTTTGCCCTGGAAAAACCTGCTAAATAACCGCTCCATATTGCTGGAGGACTTCCAGGGCCGGTTCCAGGTCCTCCTGAATGATTACCAGAGTAAGCAAACAGGAAGGCTGGGATAAGACCGGGAATGGGGAAGACATGCCGCTGACTGCAGGATCTGCAGCCATAAGCGGGCCATGGCCGGGGTTGTAATCCCAGCCGCTATTTTCCCGACTTCCTAGTATCAAGTTGGACAAATAGGGTGGATGACTGTCATATGATCTGCGGCTGGGATAGTTGGAAACGGCAGCAATCTGCAGATCTTTATAACCCATCGCTTTAAGGGCCTGGCCAGCTTGCCGGGCTTGCTCCTGGTCAGTGAAGTAGGCCAGTATGGATCTTTCCCCTGGTTCTAGCTGCATTTAGACACCTCCCATCGTAATATAAATAAAAATAATCAGAAAAAAGACAGTTCTTTTTTAAGTTTTTCCCACAATGGGATAAAATATATATGTAGGTTAGAAGCAAATTCGAGGAGGAAAAAAATGAACCCCATTCAAGAGATAACTGATTCTATACGCAGCATCATATGCCAAGCCCTGGAATCGGCCCGCCAGGAAGGATGGATAAACTTTAGTACGGTGCCCGACTTTGTGATAGAGGTTCCGCGAGAAAAGGGACATGGAGATTTTGCCTGTAATGCCGCAATGCTTATGGCTCGGGAAGCCAGGATGGCCCCCCGCCAGATTGCGGAAATAATAGTTAAAGCCATGAATCTGCAAGAGCAGGAAGGAATAGAAAAGATAGAGACCGCGGGACCCGGATTTATTAATATTTTTCTTAATAACCAGTGGCTTTATAAAATACCATTTGAGGTTGAGCGGATGGGAGAAAGCTTTGGCGCTAACCGGCAACAGCATCGCAAGGTGCAGGTGGAGTTCGTCAGCGCCAATCCCACAGGCAACCTGCACATGGGGAATGCCAGAGGGGGGGCTATTGGTGATACTCTGGCCAATATCCTGAAATATGCCGGATACCAGGTAGAAAGAGAGTTTTATATCAATGATGCGGGCAATCAGATTGAAATATTCGGAGATTCCCTGGAAGCAAGGTATCTGCAGTTAACCGGACATGATGTGGAATTTCCCCATAATGGATATGCGGGACAGGACTTGATTCAGACGGTAAGAAATATTATCCGCCACTACGGTGAAAGTCTGATTGACATGCCCCAGGAAAAGAGAAGAGCGGTTATGGTGGAATACGCTTTGGAGGAGAAAGTGTCCTACATAAAAAAGACCCTGTTGGATTTTGGTATTGAATACGATGTCTGGTACAGTGAAAAAAGACTGCATGAATCTGGCGCAGTGCAGCAGGTAATAAACCAGTTGCGGGAGAAGGGTTATATATATGAGCAGGAGGGCGCTTTGTGGTTTAAGACCAGCAGCTCAGACGAAGATAAAGACAATGTGGTAATGCGTGCCAATGGGTTGCCCACCTACTTTGCAGCTGATATTGCCTATCATCAGGATAAATTCCAGCGCGGCTTTGATTGGGTAATCAACGTCTGGGGAGCAGACCATCACGGACATGTAAACAGAATGAAGGATGCCATGGAAGCCTTGGGGTACCGTCGGGAGATGCTGGATGTTTTGCTGATGCAGCTGGTTAGGCTGTACCGTGGCAAAGATCTGGTCCGGATGTCCAAACGTACCGGAACGACTATTGCTCTGGATGAACTTATAGAAGAATTGGGCAAGGATGCCGCTAGGTTTTTCTTTGTCATGCGCAGTCCGGACAGCCAGTTGGATTTTGATCTTCGCCTGGCTGCGGAACAAAGCCAGGAAAACCCGGTGTACTATGTCCAGTATGCTCATGCTCGCATTTGCAGTATTTTCCGGCAAGCCGAAGCAGCCGGGATCTCTATGCCTCCAGTGGCAACTATTAATACCAGCCGGTTAAAGGAGGCTGAGGAACTGGCCTTATTGAGGAAAATTGCTGATTTTCCGGAAGAAATCAGGTTATCAGCCCAGACCTTAGCCCCGCATCGAATAGCCAGATATGTGCTGGATCTGGCGGGACTATTTCACAGCTTTTATAACCGTCACCGAGTAATAAACGTTGAAGCCGAACTGCAAGGAGCCAGACTCCTGTTGATGCGGGTTACCGGCATTACTATAAAAAATGCTCTATCGATCCTGGGTGTCAGCGCACCCGAGTATATGTAGGAGGTAAAAATGCTTAACCGAAAAATGACTGAAGCAGATCTGGCCGTTGAGATACTTATGGAGAATAAGGAACCCATGTATTACGAGCCTTTGTTGAAACAGATTGCGGCTCGAATGGGAAGAGATGAGCAGATATCCACCCTGGTTCCTATATTTTCCCGCCTTAATCTGGATCACCGTCTGGAATACCAGGGAGATGGCTTCTGGTTTCTGGACCCGAAAAGAATAAAATAATAAGAAAGGATTAAAAACCAAAATGAAAATAACCTGGTTGGGACATGCATCGTTTTTGATCGAGAGCGGAGACAAGAAACTAATCACCGATCCCTTCGATGAGCAGCTTGGCTATCCGGTATATGATGAAGAGGCAGATATAGCTACGGTCAGCCACGGACACTGGGATCACAGCGCCGTTGACAGATTAAAGGGCAGTCCGCAAGTGGTTAAATCAGCAGGAGATTTCGAGATAGATGGTTTTAAGATCACGGGCTTTAATGCCTATCATGACCAATCCGAAGGCAGGGACAGAGGAAGCAACACGATCTACAAAATCTTCGCTGAAGGGATTGCTCTTGTGCATCTTGGAGACCTGGGACATATACCCACTGCGGAACAATATGCCCGGATGGGAGAAGTTGACCTGTTGATGATACCGGTGGGAGGAGTATACACCATTGATGCTGAAGAAGCTTATCAAATAGTACAGGCGATAAAGCCCGGGATAGTAATTCCCATGCATTATAATACTCCCCACCTCTGTTTCGAACTTGCTCCGCTGGAGCAGTTTACCTGCAAATTTAATCAGGTGGTTAAACAACCCTATCTGGAGATAAACGCAGAAAACTTTTCTCAGCCCATGGAAATAATTGTACTGGATTATAGCCGTCGGTTGACCGCTATAGAGTAAGAGTAGTAAAATTCTAGAGGATTTTGTTTATGTTTCTACAAGGGAAAGAGAGGGTTATAGGTTGACAAAGTACATATTCATTACTGGCGGAGTTGTTTCCTCACTGGGTAAAGGGATAACCGCAGCATCTCTGGGCAGGTTGTTGAAAAGCCGCGGCTTAACCGTAGCCCTGCAAAAATTCGATCCCTATATTAATGTTGATCCTGGAACCATGAGTCCTTACCAGCATGGCGAAGTATACGTGACTGAAGATGGCGCAGAGACTGACCTGGATGTGGGACACTATGAGAGATTTGTAGATGTTAATCTTAGTCAGTATGCCAACTGCACTACCGGCAGAATATACCAGGCAGTTCTGGATAAAGAGCGCCGGGGGGATTACCTGGGGCAGACGGTTCAGGTTATTCCTCATATTACCAACGAAATAAAATCCCGGGTTACCCTGATCGAAGACAAGGCTGATCCGGATGTAGTTATAACCGAAATTGGGGGGACAGTGGGAGATATTGAATCCCTGCCTTTTTTGGAAGCCATCCGGCAATTGAAGTTCGATCTGGGAAAAGACCGGGTTTTATATATACATGTAACGTTGGTTCCTTACATCAGGGTTGCCGGGGAGTTAAAAACCAAGCCCACTCAGCATAGTGTCAAAGAGTTGAGGAGCATTGGAATACAGCCCGACATACTGGTGTGCAGGACAGAAAAGGATTTATCCAAAGAAATAAAGGGAAAACTAGCCCTGTTTTGTGACGTAGACGAAGAAGCGGTTATACAGCTGAAAGACGCTGGGTCTATATATGAAGTGCCGCTGATGCTGGCCCGGGAAGGATTGGACAAACAGGTCATTAAACGAATAGGGTTGAGCTGCCAGGAAGCCAGCCTGGATGAATGGGAGCAACTGGTGGAAAAGATACGCTGTCAGGTTAAACAGGTAACTATAGGCCTGGTAGGTAAATATGTGGAATTGCAGGATGCTTACCTGAGTATAGTTGAATCTCTGAAACACGCAGGATTTCAGTATAATTGTGATGTTAAGATAAACTGGATTTATGCCGAACAGATCGAGAAGGATGGAACCGAGGCTTTATTAAAGGGTGTTGACGCGATACTGGTTCCCGGTGGATTCGGGGAACGGGGCATTGAAGGCAAGATATGCACTGCCCAGTATGCACGGGAAAACAATATCCCATTTCTGGGCATATGTCTGGGCATGCAGTGTGCTGTCATCGAATTTGCCAGGAATGTTTGCGGGCTGAGAGGTGCGAATAGTGCGGAATTCGATTGGGAAAGCCCCCATCCGGTGGTTCACCTGATGCCGGACCAGGAGGGGATTGAAAATAAAGGCGGCACCATGCGTCTGGGAACCTATCCATGCACCCTGTTGGAAGGCACCATCGCCCGCGAGTATTATGGTGAAGAGCTGATCCATGAAAGGCACCGGCACCGTTATGAAATAAACAATGATTATCGGGACCTGCTGCAGCAGCATGGACTTACCATCAGCGGATTATCGCCGGATAAAAGGCTGGTAGAAATAGTAGAGCTGTCCAGTCACCCCTGGTACGTAGCCTGCCAGTTTCATCCCGAGTTTAAATCTCGCCCCAATCGACCACATCCACTTTTTGCAGGATTGATAAGGCATGCCTTGATATACCGCAATGCAAACCAGGCCCATCAGGACTAACTGATAGTTGGTCCTGGTGCAGGCCTGGCCAGATACAGGCTCGTTTAAAGATCCTGAGGCGTGGGACGTTTAAGATATTAGCCATGCTCCAAAAGGAGAGGGCTCAGTAGTGCTCTTGGCTGGATATTTATGGGTTAAGATGGTGAAACTAATATAATATGATGCGAGGAGCGACATGATGTTTACCAGCAGGGTTATAGATGAAAAAGAAAAGGATAGATTTAATGACTTTATTTCCCGTCATCCCCGGGGACATTTTCTCCAGTTGTGGGAGTGGGGACAGGTTAAAGAAGGCATGGGGTGGGAAAAACTACCCCTGGTGCTGGAGAAAGATGGAGAGATCCAGGGAGCCCTGCTGATTCTTAAGAGGAACTTGCCATTGCCCGGCTTAAAAAGGAGCATATTCTACGCTCCCCGGGGGCCGGTGGTGGACATGGAAAATCCCGAGCTGAACCAGCTGCTTTTCGAGGGAGCCAGAAAAGCTGCCCGGGAACATGGAGCTATTTTTCTTAAAATTGACCCCGATATAAACCATGAAAATGAAGTATATAAATGTATTCTGCGGGATTGCGGCTTTAAGGAGAATAAAACCGGAATGAATTTTGAGGGGGTTCAGCCTCGATTTGTTTTTCGCTTGGATATAAGCTCTACAGAAAGCAAACTGCTGGAGCAGATGCATTCCAAGTGGAGGTATAATATCCGGCTGGCAGGGAAAAAAGGGGTGGAGATTCGTACTGCTCGAGATAAGGATGACTTGAAAGCCTTTTATGCAATTCTTACGGAAACTGCTTGGCGGGATAAATTCCTAATTAGGGGCTATGAATATTTTGAGTGGATATGGGATTACATGGTGGAAAACCAGTTCGCCAAAATCTTTATCGCTGAGCACCAAGGAGATGTAATTGCTGCCACTCTGGCCATGATAACCGGAAACAAGGTCTGGTATCTTTACGGGGCCTCATCAAATAATAAACGCAATTTTATGCCCAATTATTTGATCCAATGGGCTATGATTCAGTGGGCGAAAGATATGGGCTGTACCTTATATGATTTCAGAGGAGTATCCGGTGACCTGGATGAAAGCAATCCACTGTTTGGACTTTATCGGTTTAAAAAGGGGTTTGGGGGAGAATTTACCGAGTTCGTCGGTGAGTGGGACCAAGTCTATTCGACTGTCTTTTACTGGCTTTGGAGTAACATTTTGCCTCTTTATCTGAATATAAGCAGATCCGGCCAGAAAAATCGGGGGCAGGAGGAATAATAGTGTGAATTGCGACCAAAGCGATCAATGGGTAGAGGTAGATGCACAAGCAATATTAAGCAACCTGCAGGAGGTCCGGTCGGCAATAGAAGAGCCGGTGAGGCTGATAGCGGTAGTAAAAGCCAATGCTTATGGGCATGGAGCAGCAGGAACCGCTAGCATACTGGAAAGCCAGGGAGTAGACTTTTTTGCCGTTACCTATCTGCAGGAAGCGCTGAGACTGAGGAGGATAGGGATAAAATCCGATATTATGCTGCTTAGTCCTCTGACCCGGAAAGAACAGGTGCTGGAAGCAGCTGAGCAGGGAATAATTCTAACCTTGGCCTCCGAATATGATGCCAGATTGGCACAACAGGTATCCAGGGATACTGGCCTTAGTCTGAGCGTGCATCTTAAGATTGAAACCGGACTGGGCAGATTCGGCCTGGACAGCCAGGAAGCCCATGCTGTTTGCCGATTGCTGGCAGAAAGCAAGCTGGTTAAAATGCAAGGCATATATACCCATATGGCCCATGCTGTTTCGGCCAGACGCAGTCAGGAACAGTACGATTTATTTACCGGCGTCATTGATTATCTTCAGGTTCGCGGCTATCATTTTCCCATGCAGCACTGTGCCAATAGTTCCGTGCTCTTACTCTATCCGCATATGCAAATGAACGCGGTGAGAATAGGGACCCTTCTTACCGGCCAGTATCCGGTCGGAATATCAGGAGAGCTGAGATTAAAAGATCCATTTAAATTCAAGTGCAGGATAATATCATTAAAAAGCGGTCGGAAGGGAGAGGCTTTGGGTTATTATTCCACCTACCGCTTAAAAGGGAATGCTCAGATAGCTGTGATACCGGTGGGATTCATAAATGGATTGGCTTTGGAGGTAGGAAATCCTCCTGCCGGGCTGGTGGATTTGTTAAAAATTGTCTTAAAGATTATACTGGCTTATATAGGGTTTAATAGATTTGCCCCTACTGTATCAATCAAGGGCGAAAGTTATCCCGTTCGGGGAAAGGTCTTTATGCAGATGGCCCTGATAGAGATCCCGGAAGGGATTAATCTGGCCATTGGCGACGAGGCGGAAGTAGGAGTGCGCAAGACCCTTCTGGCTGAGTCGATTCCGCGTTTTTTCAAATACCGCGACCAGTTCATGAAAGAGGAAGAATTAGATCCGACCCGGATGAAGTCAATTATGGGGAGGAGAATGAATGCATAAAAAAGTAGTGGTGATATTATTGGCCGTATTTTTAGTCACTATGGCCGGCTTATCCTTGTGGCAGGTCGGGCAGGGAGGAACAAAAGTTGCCGCCGGCAGTTATGAAACTATAGGGGTGATAGAAATCAACGGTATTATTACCGGAGAGTCATCATCTGATATCTTCAGTACTGCCAGTGCGGATGCCAGGGACATAATGGAAGCAATAAGAAATGCCGCTGATAGAGAGGATATCAAGGTTCTGCTGTTGAGGATAAACAGCCCGGGAGGAACCAGCGTGGCTTCTCAAGAGATTGGAATAGAACTGGATAAATTCCGAGCCCGGGGTAAAAAAGTTGTAGTATCCATGGGTGAAATATGCGCCTCAGGCGGATACTGGATTGCTTGCAGCAGTGATCACATCGTAGCCAATGGAGGTACCCTGACGGGAAGTATTGGGGTGATTATGGAGTTAACCAACCTGGAAGGACTGTATGAAAAAATCGGGTTGCAGCAGGAGGTTATAAAGAGCGCCCAGCATAAAGACATAGGATCTTCTTATCGGGATATGACTGAAACCGAAAGAGAAATTCTGCAGGAGATCGTAGATGATTCCTATGAACAATTTTTAGATCAGGTTCGACGCGGAAGACGAGGTAAAATAGAAGAAGCAAGTTTACCGGATATAGCAGATGGACGAGTTTTTTCAGGACGTACAGCCCTGGAAATGGGCTTGGTCGACAGTCTGGGCAATTATTATGATGCCGTAGACACCGCCCGCTCAGTTGCGGGCCTACCCGATAACAGCAGTATCGAGGTCTTAACCGGCGCCGGATATTGGGATATATTCTTCAAAAAACTAAATTCGGTCGGGCAGTTATTCAGCACCGGTGCTTATGAGGCAGGATATTCCCCGCTGAAATTTATCTACCAGGGGAGGGTTTAAGGTTGACCGTAATTGAGATCCTGTACGGCATAGTCTTTCAGCCGGTACCCACCTTTAGATATCTGGGCAGCAGCAAGCCGCTGTTTTTAGCACTTACCGCCTTTTCGGTCAGTGCATTATCGAATATGATCATCAACCTGGGTATAAACCAGAATACGGGGATAGCCGCATCTTTACCGGAAGCATATATCGGCATATATTTGCTTTTGGGTTTGATCATCTCTCTGGCGGTTTTGGCTGCGGCAGCAGCAGTGTACAATCTACTGGGTGAGATAATGTTTCAGCAGGCCAATGGAAGGGGGATGCTATGCTGTCTGGCACTGGCTTTTGTACCGGGAATATTGGCCCCTCCGTTGCAGTATGCTTTCAGTATACTGAATTGGGGCTTCTGGAATGCAGGTATATCGCTGCTGGCTTTTGTCTGGGTGATAGTATTGCAGATAATAGGGATCAGAGAAGCACTGGTAATTCAGGGCGGGCAGGCTCTGCTGCTGTTTCTTTTGCCGGGAGTGATATTGGCCCTGCTGATATTGTTCACCCTGGTGCTCCTGGTGTTCTTGCTGCCCGGGATGATTTAACGGTGGAAGTTCAGTAAAACTAAGGGGTTTATCCATATGGCCGATAGCAAATACTGAGGGGGGAGTATAATGCAGATGAGGATATTGGTGGTTGACGATCAGAAGGGAGTACGCAGACTTCTGGAAGAATTGTTCAAAAAAGACGATTGGATAGTAAATACTGCAGCTGATGGGCGCGAAGCAGTGAGTAAAGTCAGCGAATTTCTGCCAGACATTATTCTAATGGATATGAAAATGCCCAATATCAACGGACTCGAAGCTTCCAAGCAGATTCTATCCATGCATCCCGATATGTCCATAATAATGATGACTGCATATGGAGAAATGGATGTAATCAAAAACGCCCTGGAAGCAGGAGTGAAAAAGTGCGTTACCAAGCCCTTCGACATTATGAATTTGAAAGATATTGTTAATAAACTGGCGGGAAAATAAATATATTAGATTAATATTTCAAAGGGGTGATTTTATGGGACTGGTTTCAGTAGATGAGCTTTTAAGCAGAGCGGAAAAAGAAGGGTATGCTGTCGGAGCCTTCAATGCCAATAACATGGAAATAGTCCAGGCAATACTGACGGCGGCAGAAAGGGAAGAAGCTCCGGTTATCATGCAGGCAAGTCAAGGAGCCATAAAATATGCCGGACTGGATTTTTTGACCGGGATGGTCAAGATGGCGGCTAGATCCAGCCGGGTTCCTGTAGCGCTGCATCTGGATCATGGCACCGATTTTGAACAGGTGATAAAATGTATCCGCAGCGGCTTTTCTTCAGTTATGTATGATGGTTCCAAACTACCGCTGGAACAGAACATTGCTATGACCAGGAAGGTTTTGGAGATAGCCGACCCCATAGGGGTTTCAGTTGAAGCTGAACTGGGCAAAATAGGCGGCACCGAGGATGATGTTCATGTAAGCGCAAAAGAAGCCATGTATACTGACCCGGACGAGGCCAAATATTTCGTGGAACAGACCGGAATTAAAAGTTTGGCTGTGGCCATTGGGACCGCTCATGGCCAGTATAAAGGCGAACCCAGGCTGGATTTTGATCGGCTGGCAATAATAAAGAGCCTGGTTAATATCCCCATTGTTCTGCATGGGTCTTCCGGGGTGCCGGATCAGGCCGTACAAAAGGCTATTGAACTGGGTGTCCGCAAGGTGAATATCGATACTAACATAAGGGAAGCCTTTGTGGGAGCCATGCGCAGAGTGATGGCAGAAAAACCGGATGAAATAGATCCTCGCCAGATATTGGGACCGGCCCGGGAGGATACGGTAGAAATAATCCGAGAAAAAATAAGAGTTTTTGGCAGTACCGGAAAAGCCTGGTGAAGCCAGAGGCTTGAGCAGTCGGAAAGGAGAATGATTTTTGAAAATTTTTATAGATACTGCTAACATCCAGGAGATTAAGGAAATCAATGAGATGGGATTCCTGGCCGGAGTAACCACCAACCCTACTTTAATCGCCCGGGAGGGAAGAGACTACCATGAGGTGATCAAAGAAATATGTGAAATAGTCCACGGGCCGATCAGCGCAGAGGTAATCAGCATGGATTACCATACCATGATCAATGAGGGTAAGGCACTGGCAGCTATCCATCCCAATGTAGTTATCAAGGTGCCCCTGGGTGAAACAGGATTAAAGGTTATCCATGCCTTCAAAGGGTTGGGAATAGCCACCAATGCCACGCTGGTATTTTCCGCCAATCAAGCATTGCTGGCCGCCAGGGCTGGCGCCAGCTACGTTAGTCCGTTCCTGGGACGGGTTGACGATACCGGTAACAGCGGTATTATCTTGCTGGAAGATATAATAGCGGTATTCGACCAGTATTCTTTTACTACTGAGGTTATTGCGGCCAGCATCAGGCATCCTATGCATGTTGTGGAATGTGCCCGCTTGGGATCCCATATTGCAACTATTCCTTACGGAGTTATCAAGCAAATGATAAAGCATCCGCTGACCGAGGCGGGTATCGAAAGATTCCTGAAGGATTGGAACCAGGGTTTTTAAGCAGAACGGAGGGTTTATCTTGGAGAGAGAATTGGCGCTTGAGTTTGCCAGAGTAACTGAAGCGGCTGCCCTGGCGGCTGCTCGCTGGGTTGGCAAGGGCGATAAGGAAGCCGCCGATGATGCAGCAGTAACGGCTATGCGAGTCATGTTTGATACTGTTTCCATTGATGGGGTAGTAGTTATTGGGGAAGGGGAAATGGATGAAGCCCCCATGCTGTTCATTGGGGAGAAGGTAGGCATGGGGGTGCAGCCGGAAGTAGATATTGCCGTTGATCCTCTGGAGGGTACCAATATTGTAGCCAAAGGCGGAACCGGGGCCATAGCGGTTCTGGCAGCCGCTCCCAGAGGGACGGTATTACATGCACCCGATATGTACATGAACAAGATCGCGGTGGGGCCGGAATGCAAAGGGAGGATATTTTTGGATGCCCCGGTCAAAGAAAATTTACGCCAGGCAGCGAAAGCTCTGCACAAGTTAATCAGCGAAGTTACCGTAGTTATTTTGGATCGGCCCCGGCATGATGTTATTATCGAAGAGGTCAGAAGAGCAGGGGCCAGGATCAAGCTGATAAATGACGGTGATGTATCGCCGGGGGTAGCAGCAGCCTATGAAGATTCCGGAGTGGACATACTCATGGGAATAGGCGGGGCACCGGAAGGAGTAATAACCGCTGCCGCCCTTAAATGCATGGGAGGGGACTTTCAGGCTCGCCTGTGCCCGGAGGGAGAAGAAGCGGAGGAAGAAATCCGCAGGTGCCATCAAATGGGGGTAAGGGATGTAAATAAATTATTTACTATTGATGAACTGATCAAATCCGAGGATGTAATATTTGTGGCAACCGGCATTACCGATTCTTTCCTGCTCAAGGGGGTTAGATACCATAAACGCCGTGCGGTTACAGAAACTCTAGTGATGAGGAGCTTGTCCGGGACTATAAGACATATCAGTGCCGACCACCATTTAGATAAAAAACCCCTTTTCAAAGACAACCGAATCAAGTTAAGATTAGATTGAGAGTATTTTAATCAGATTAATTTGCGAAATTAATGGTATACTTAGTGTTAAACACTCAATCTGGTAAGTCATATCAGTGAGCCTGCCTGCCGCTGATGTAGCATGCAATTCATGTCCTGGGGAATATTCAACTAAAATATAAACAAATTTATACCGATATTGTTAAAGGAATATTAACGGTATATCAGCGCTAAGCCATGGTGCGTTAATGCTCGGAAATGTTGGGAGACGAGTAATTCAGTAGCCAGTGATTAGCGTGGAAGGAGGATAAAATGAACATATCCGAACTGGAACACAAAACCATTCTCGAGTTATACCAGATAGCAAGAGAAAACAATCTTACTGGCTATTCCAAACTAAGGAAAAAGGAATTGATCTTTGAAATAACCAAGGTCCTAACCAAATCTGACCAGCTGCTGCAAGCCCAGGGAGTTCTGGAGATAATGCAGGACGGCTATGGATTTCTGAGGCCTTTTGGTTATCTTCCCAGCCATGAAGATATCTATGTATCTCCATCCCAGATCAGAAAATTCGAGCTAAAAACCGGAGATAGAGTTGCCGGACAGGTCAGGCCGCCCAAGGATAATGAAAAGTTTTTCGCTCTGTTGCGAGTAGAGGAAGTTAATGGATTTCCTCCAGAAGAATCTATAAAAAGAGTTCATTTTGACGCGCTTACTCCTCTGTATCCCACCGAAAGAATAATCCTGGAGACCAGCAGCACAGAAATATCCACCCGGGTTATAGATTTAATATCCCCGATTGGCAAAGGGCAGAGGGGGCTGATTGTAGCTCCGCCCAAAGCAGGCAAAACCATGTTGCTTCAAAATATAGCCCAGGGGATCAGCGCTAATCATCCCGAGATTGAATTATTTATCCTGCTGGTTGACGAAAGACCGGAAGAGGTTACCGATATGCAGCGAACTACTAAAGCCGAAGTGGTTTCCTCTACCTTTGATGAACCTCCGGAAAACCATGTTAAAGTGACGGAGATGGTTCTGGAAAGGGCCAAACGGTTGGTGGAGCATAAAAGAGATGTGGTTATACTGATGGACAGTGTTACCCGATTAGCCAGGGCTCACAACCTGGTGGTACCGCCCAGCGGCCGCACCTTATCCGGGGGTATCGATCCAGCCTCACTGGATAAACCCAAGCGTTTCTTCGGAGCTGCCCGCAACATCGAAGAAGGCGGCAGTCTTACCATTATTGCTACCGCTCTGGTTGAAACCGGCTCCAGGATGGACGACGTGATATTCGAAGAATTTAAGGGTCGGGGAAATATGGACCTGTACCTGGATAGAAAACTGGCTGAGCGCAGGATATTCCCGGCTATTGACTTAAAACGTTCCGGCACCAGGAAAGAAGAATTGTTATTCACTCCGGAAGAAATGGATCTAACCTGGAATCTGCGTAATATGTTCAATGATTACAATCAAGTTGAAACCATGCAAATAATTCTTGATACCATTAAAAAAACCAAGTCCAACAAAGATTTAATCAGAGCAGCACCGATAGTATTCGGGAAGAAAGACTACGCCCATAAAGCTTACTAGGCGGGTTACCCCGATAAAGCAATCGAATTGCCCTGTGGCCTTAAATATGCCTTGCACTTTTTTGCCAGCATGGTATGCTTATGGTTGCCCAAGATATAAATGGCCTTATCCGGGGAGACCTAACTGCATTAAATGAATAAAAGCCTCCATTTATGTGAAAAATTAGGGTCAGTAGACCCTTTTTTTGTGTCTGCAGAATGAGAGGTGAAAATTACGTGAAAAAGAGATGGCTAAGTTTACTGGTAATGTGCAGTCTGATGCTGAGCGGCTGTATTACTCCAGTTATGGCAGCTCTGAATCCCGGTCATTTCATTCCCTGCATCAGTGCCCAAAGTGTGCCGACCGACAGCAAAATGAAAGCATACCAGGTCAATAAAGGAGACACCCTGTGGGACATATCCCGGAAGTTCAAAGTCGACCTGGAAACTCTGAGGATGATTAACAACCTGGATAAAAACTGCATATTATCGGTAGGACAGATTATAGACATTCCTTACAATAGATCCCGGGTATATACCATAACCGGCGGGGATACTCTCTGGGATATTGCCGCCAGATACGATGTAGCGGTTAGTGAAATATACAATGCCAATCCGGGAATCAACCCTCACAACTTGACCATAGGCGATAAAATAGCTGTTCCCGATAGTACCGTCAGTGTCAGCACTGCAGTGGTGCAGGCTTCCCGCAGCTACACTGGTTATACAGCGCTAATGATGACCTGGCCGGTGACAGGCAGCATTACTTCACCCTATGGCTGGCGTGCATCCGGGTTCCATCATGGTATTGACATAGCCGGTAATATCGGCGATTCCATCCAGGCTGCAGCAGCAGGCAAAGTAATTTTTTCCGGCAGCCGGGCAGTATACGGCAAAACCGTGGTAATTGAACACCCGAATGGCAAAGAAACCGTTTATGCTCATTGCCAAAAGATACTGGTCGAAACGGATCAATATGTGGTGAAGGGACAATCCATAGCTACCATAGGTATGACCGGAAGGACTACCGGACCTCACCTGCATTTTGAGGTCAAGGAGGATGGGAAGGCGGTCAATCCTCTGCAATATCTTCGTTACTAGGGATAGTGAGCCTCCTGAAAAGGGGCTCAGAGCGTTAAAAAAGCTGAATCTCGGCGTCATCACCTATAAGCCCCTCAATCAACGTACGCGCCTAAGCTTCCATCCAGACCTATAGGTGGATTCCTTTACCTGCCCCTTTTTTCTCGCTCTTCAGCTTATTTGACAAGCTGCGCCCCTGAAAAGGGGCTTTTTTTATGTTCCAAGATAATATAACCTATTATACGGAGACTTATTGAAATCATGGGGATATAACTATAGTAAAATAAGATGGGAGCAGCAGATGTATATAACCTTATATGCTGACGGAGAAGGCAATTTGCTGGACTTTCCGGGAATCCATTTGCTGGGGCGCAGTGGTTCCCAATGGCTGGAACCGGATAATCGGGAAATGATCCCTCTGCCGGGGGGAGCAACTCTGGTTACCCTGCCCGGGTATCTGCCGGTGGGATTGGATCAACAGGGAGAAATATTTTTAATCGACCAGGTTGAGGGCCAGCCTGGCTCGAGTCCGAATGCAGTTGCGGCCTTGCTGCCGCAGGGGTTTACCCGAACCATGCTGCCGGCGGCCGTGCGGCGGGATGAGAATGCTCCCTTGCCCTTGTACGGATATGCAGCGGTAGGATTTAAAAATAATAAAATTTTCGTAGCAGCCGTCCAATCAGATGAACACAGGAAGTGGCATCCTAAAAACTATAATACCAGCGGTCTGCCAGCTAAAATCGACAGGCTGAGGAAGAAGTATCCCCGTAATCGGATATTGGAGCAGCTGGCCCGGTGTTCTCTGGAGTACGGGTGTTATACTGCTCAGAATATATTTTACCAACGCTGGGAGGGCGGGATTCCCTCTATGATAGCCTGTAATGCTGATTGCCTGGGGTGTATTTCGGAGAACCATGGTCCCTTTGCTTCCCCCCAGAACCGATTGCTTTTTCTGCCCGAGGCCGATGAGATAGCTCAGATTGGACAGGAGCATTTGGAAAACGCCCGGGAAGCGATTATAAGTTTCGGGCAGGGGTGTGAAGGAGAACCGAGCCTGAATGCGGCCAAACTGTCTCGGGCCATAAAAATGATCCGAAGTCAGACCGGAAAGGGCACCATCAACATGAATACCAATGCTGGATATACCCGGGGCATAAAACAGATGTGTGATGCCGGCCTGGAATCCATGCGAGTAACCATATTTTCCTGTCGGGAAGAGAATTACCTGCGTTATCACCGTCCCAAAGACTATTCCCTGGCGGATGTTATTGGTTCCATCCGATATGCCGGGGACAAAGGGCTGAATGTATCACTAAATTTACTGGTTTTTCCCGGTTTTTCCGATCGCGAAGCAGAGATAGAGGCTCTGCTTGAATTTGTGCGGCAAAACCCCATCAACATGATACAATTAAGAAACTTGAACATAGATGCCGACTATCTGATGCAAAACATAGGCGGAGATAGCCTGGGAATAGGGATGGATAACTATATCCAGGTGATGAGACGGGAGATACCCCTGGTCAGACTGGGATCGTATTCCCATCCCCAAGCCGGCACGGAATAAAGGATTATAAAGGAGCAGGAGAACATTGCAAAACAAAGGACCATTTACCATCAAGGAGATGAAAGCCCTTCCAGCCGGAACCCAGTTCTGGGGCAAGTATCTGGTGCAGGACAAGAGTATACGCAAGACCCGGGAAGGCAAGAATATTACTCATCTTAAAATAAGCGACCGAAGCGGAGAAATGAAAGCGGTAGTATGGGACAGCTGTCAGCTGGCCGGGGTATTGGAAACCGGAGTGGTTATTGGGCTGTTGGGGGATGTGGGCGTATACAACCAGCAGATGCAGGTTACCGCCAAGCGGATAAAGGTGTTGGAAGAAGAGCCTTACCCATATATGAAGAGCCCGGGCCGCAACGTTCAGGAGCTAAAGGCGGACCTGGAGGGGAAAATAGCCAGTTTAGCCGATCCCTACATGAAAATGCTTCTGGACCGGGTATTCACGGCCGAGCTATGGGAGGATTTCTCTGCTGCCCCAGCTGCCAAAGTAATACACCATAATTATAGCGGAGGTCTGATTGAACACACTCTAATTGTGAGCGAGCTATGCGATAAAGCCGCAGGATTATATCCCTCAATTAACCGGGATTTGATGATAACCGGAGCTATACTGCATGATATAGGTAAAATTCAGGAATTCCATATCGATGTTTTTCCGGATTATACAGAGATTGGGAAGCTGGTTGGACATATTATCCTGGGTTATGAATTGATATCCCGGGAGATTGCCGCAATGAGAACCGAAGGCTTGACCTTTCCGGATTTGCTGGAAAAGACCTTGAAGAACATGCTGCTGTCGCACCACGGCAGCCTGGAGTTTGGTTCTCCGGTGCTTCCCCTGTCTCCTGAAGCATTGTTGCTGCATGCGATGGATGACCTGGATGCCAAGTTATATGTATTCTTCAATAAAATCAAGGAACATGAAGAATATGACAACCCTTTTACCCCTTATGACACCTTTCATGAACAGCAATTTTATACCTTGCGTTATCGCTATGATGATAAGAAAGAATAAAAACCCCGATGATGGCCCCTGGGTCCCCGGCAACAGTATCGTTAATTCCGATTCTGGCCAAATAAGCCGGGGACAGGGGTCGGAAAGAAGACTACTCTTTTTCTAGTTTGACTGCGGTTCCGTAAGCCAGAAATTCTGCGGCCCCGCTCATTATCTGAGAACTGACAAAGCGCATGCCGATAATGGCATCAGCTCCAAGTTTATCCGCCTGTTCAATCATCCTGCCGATGGCTTCTTCCCGAGACTCTTCCAATAGTTCACTGTAACCCCTTAACTCACCTCCAACCAGGGATTTCAGCCCCGCTCCGATATCCTTTCCCAGATGTTTGGAACGTATGCAGCTGCCCTTAACCAGACCCGCAATAGCCATGGTCTTATAGCCGGGCACATTTTCTCCGGTAGTAATAATCATCAAGTACTCCTCCTTTAACTGTGTCCATTAGGACCAGGTATTCTGCCTAACAATTCTTCCTTGTTGATCAATATTCAGCCCGCGGTCTCAAGCCAGCCAAATTCATGACTTGCGTGGCCGAACCTATCCTGGCAGCCGACCGGGATGACAGGCTAAAAATCCTTTTGGCGGTATATCCGCCAGCTCAAGGTTAACAGGGCGTAAGAGGCCAGTATTAACACCAGCACAGAGACGTAATGAAGGCCATTGCCAATAAAAATATCGAAGCCGGTCATGTAACGAAAAAGATAAAGATCAGCCAGATGGCTGCTCAAGCCCGGGAGAGACAAGAAAACCAACATAATTATGGACGCTATTATCGGTTTTATTACATCCCCGGACAACACAGAAAATAATACCATCGCTGCATAGAGGAAAATTGCCGCCGCACCCATCTGCAGCAGGTATGAACCGGCCATTGACCAGGTATAGTAATAAACGGAATCGGATCCCAGCACCAATGGCAGGAAACAGCCTTCGCTTACCAAGAGCAACAGCAGAATACTCCCGGCCAGAGTTTTACTGGTGAATATCTGGCGACGGGTGAAATTACTGAGAAGAAAACTTATAGTTTGCTGTTCAGTTTCCCGGGCAAACGAAGAAAAGCCCAGGAGAATAGAACTCAGAATTATTATCTGATATAGATTTTTCCCCAGCCATTGTGACCACAGATAGAAGTCCATGTCATTTAAAATCATACTTAGCTGTTGAATCAGAGCAGCAGTATCCATATACTGGCTTAAAGGGGATGTCTCCAAACCTTCTGTAATCATATCAATATCCAACCAAGAAATGAAAAAATCATAGTATAGCAGGATGAAATAACCGGTAACGGCAATCAGCACGAATAGCAGCAGAAAGCGAGTTTTCAGTTCCAAAACTTCTTTAGCGAATAAACTCATAATGATATCTCCTCACCTTCATTGACTGCCAGAAATAAGTCTTTCAAGTTTACATCATATACCTCCAGGGATTCATTGAAAGAATTCCGGGCCCATGCATCACCCTGGCACAAATACATGTCTTGATGACCACGCCGCCTCCGGGTCAATATGCGGTAGGCCGGCCCCGGGGCCGGAGACCAGTGCATATCTGGGGGAACCACTACCATAAACAAGGAGGATTTCAGATCATCCAGGGAATCATGCAGTATCATCTGCCCATCCTTGATGATAGCTATGATATCTGCTGCTTCCTCTACTTCTGATAGTTGATGGGAGGAGAAAAGCACCGTCTTTCCTTCCTGACAGGAAAGTTTAACCTGCTCCAGCATTCTTTCCTGTACCATTGGATCCAATCCCCGGGAAGGTTCGTCCAGAATAATATACGGAACGTCTTTGGCAAAAGCAATAATAGCGTATAAACAAGTCTTTTCTCCATACGACAGCGTGCTGATCTTCTTGCCCATTTCCACCGGAAATACTTCGAGAAGTTTTTTTGCTTTGTGGTGGTTCCAGCCGGGGATCACCGAGGAAGAAAACTTCAACATTCCGCCGGCACTCATATTCGGATACAGATTTTTGTATTCCGGCATATAACTGACATTGCGGACAATAAATTCGGCCCCAGGAGAAGAGTTTGAGCTCCAGGCAACCGTGCCGGAATCCGGATAAACAATAGCCAGGATAAGTTTAATGAGAGTAGTCTTACCAGCTCCGTTGGCACCCAGTAATCCCAGAATACTTCCCTCTTCCAGGGAAAACCCATTGACCTGGAGTCTAAAGCCGCTTTTGGGATAGGTCTTGATGATGTTTTCCATTTTCAGGACTGGCATTCTTCATCACCTCCGTATATTTCCCGGACAGTTGCGGTAAACAATTTGATTAAACTGCTGCGGGGAAGATTGAAGGTTCGGGACAGATAAATGACCCTTTGCAGTTCCGGAAGTATTGCATCCAAAGCCTTTTCTTCACGAGTAGTTGGTACGGTTTCCGCAATAAAACTGCCAATTCCCGCCCGCGAATAGATCAAACCCTGGTTTTCCAATTCCCGATAGGCACGAGCCGCGGTATTGGGGTTCACATTCAATTCCCGCGCTAATTCCCGTATGGAAGGAAGGGGATCATGCGCCTTTAATCTGCCGCGGATAATCCCGATCTTGAAATTGTTCAAAATCTGCTGGTAAACTGGCAGGCCGGAATGATAATCCAGCTTAAACCACAGCACATAATACACCACCCTAAAACCTTAATGTACTAACTATGATAGTACACTTAAGGCGCGAGGTCAAGCCGAGGAGGAGGTACAATATCTCCTTGTATTTTACGGTTTTTATTGATATAATCTTTTTTGCAGTTTGTTTGGCTGCTAATGGATAGTAATTCTGGCATTAAGATAAATGCAGCCTGAAAAGAGGTGAAATTGTGAAGGAAAAGATACACCCTGAATACTTCAAGGCTACAGCTCGGTGCGCCTGTGGTAATGAATTCGAGGTTGGGTCAACCAGAGAAAGCATCCGAGTAGAGATTTGCTCAAAATGCCACCCCTTTTATACAGGTAATAAAGGCAGAGTAGTAGACACCACAGGAAGAGTAGAGCGTTTCAAGAGAAAGTACGGTTTGCAGTAATCAATAGCAGGGGCGGAAGTTCCTGCTATTTTGCTATAAATAGGCAATATCTCTTTTCCGCTTCTCTAAGGGGGGGCTAATATTAATCAGCCGGCGGCGGGTTCCGGCCCCTGGACTGGCAGTTGACACTGCTCCGCAGTCGCTTCCTTCCATATTTTAGCCCGGCGAAGCCCAATGTGGTGCTCGAAGAGTATACTACGCTTAAGCAAGGTGGTTTTTAATGAGTAATAACTTCCAATACGGCGGCATGGCGGTACTTGAAGGAATAATGATGCGGGGCCCCCGCCAGACCGCTCTGGCCGTGAGAAAGAGTGATGGTACAATTCACCTGGAGACTGAGGACAACAGCACACTGGTTAAACGTTTTCCTTTTTTGAAATGGCCATTGATACGAGGTGCCTATATATTGATTGAGTCCATGGTAGTTGGCATACGGATGCTAAACACTTCTGCAAATCTGGCCCTGGAAGAAGAGGAAGAAGAACTGAGTTTATGGGAAATAATAATAACCATGACCATTTCTCTGGGACTGGCTGTTCTGCTGTTTATGGTGCTCCCAACCGCTATTGTTCACTATACCCAGCATTACCTGGGAGGAATAGTGCTGCAGAATATTGCAGAAGGATTTCTGCGGATCTTTTTCTTTTTGAGCTACGTTTATTTAATATCCAGGATGCCTGACATCGCCAGGGTTTTTATGTATCATGGCGCCGAACACCAGGCTATTTTTACCCACGAAAATGGAGAAGCTCTGACTATAGAGAATGCCCGAAAATATCCCCCCCTGCATCCGCGCTGCGGCACTGCTTTCTTATTGATAGTAATGGTGGCAGCTATATTGGTATTTGTCTTGCTGGGAGAAGGCAGCCTTACCTATCGTATATGGAGCAGATTGGCGGTATTGCCGGTTGTGGCTGGAATTAGCTACGAGTTTCTCAAGTTTAGCGGCAGGTATTATCAGGACCGCGGGCTGAAATTTATGATTGCGCCAGGCCTGTGGCTGCAGAAGCTTACTACCCGCCCACCGGAGGATGCACAGTTGGAGGTAGCTATTACGGCCTTGAAGGCGGTGCTGGAGAATCCGGAGAATAGCAACAGCCAGAGCCAGGAAGGATTAGTTTATTAAACCAGAACATAAGCATGAAAGTTTATTGCGGGAGGTAGGATCATGCTGCAAAAGCTGGATAGCCTAGAAGATAAATATGACGAATTGACAGAATTGATGAGCAAACCCGAAGTAATAGCGGAGCAAAGTCAGTTCCAGAAGTATGCCCGGGCTCATGCCGAGCTAAGTGAAATTATTCAGAACTACCGGGAATACAAGTCGATACTGGAACAGTTCGCGGATACCCGGGAAATGATGGCTGAGGAACAGGATGAGGAATTTCGACAGATGCTGGAAGAAGAAATGAATTCCTTGGGGAAGAGGAAAAGCCAGCTGGAAGAGACCCTGAGGGTTCTGCTGCTGCCCAAGGACCCTGATGATGATAAGAGTGTAATCATGGAAATACGTGCCGGTACCGGCGGGGAGGAAGCAGCCCTATTTGCCAGCGACCTGTTTCGGATGTATTCCCGTTATGCTGAATCCCAGGGTTGGAAGATTGATATTATGGATTCCCATTTTACTGATATTGGCGGCATCAAGGAACTGATAATTGTGGTAGATGGAACTGGGGTTTACAGCAAGCTTAAATATGAGTCCGGTGTCCACCGGGTACAGAGAGTGCCAACCACTGAATCAGGCGGAAGGATACATACATCGGCAGCAACGGTGGCTGTTTTACCTGAAGCAGAAGAGGTTGAGGTAGACATTGACCCCAACGAGCTGCGGGTGGATGTTTATTGTTCCAGCGGCCCTGGGGGGCAATCAGTCAATACTACTCAATCGGCGGTTCGGATTACTCACCTGCCAACCGGATTGGTAGTTACCTGCCAGGACGAAAAATCCCAGCATAAAAACAAAGCCAAGGCTTTAAGGGTCTTAAGAGCTCGACTGAAGGAAGTGCTGGAAGAAGAAAAAAATGCTGAGATGGCAGGAGCACGGCGCAGCCAGGTAGGAAGCGGAGACCGCAGCGAGCGTATCCGTACCTACAACTTTCCCCAGGGCAGAGTCAGCGACCATCGAATCAACCTCACCCTGCACAAACTTGATGCCATACTGGAAGGGGACCTGAGTGAAATTATCACCGCCTTGATTGCCCATGATCAGGCGGAGCGGATGAAACAGGTGGAATAAGTGAAAGACCAATGGAATATAAAAGAACTGCTGGAATGGACCAGCAGGTACTTTTCCGGCCAAGGAATGGAATATCCGCGATTGGAGGCCGAGATACTGCTGGCCCACATCCTGGGGTTGGAACGAGTACAATTGTATGCCAATTTTGACCGGCCGGTTGCTCAATGGGAAAGGAAGCAATTCCGAGATGCCATCCTGAGAAGAGTGCAGGGAGAACCGGCAGCATACATTACCGGCTATAAGGAGTTTATGTCCTTGAAGTTCCAGGTTAACCCAGCGGTGCTGATTCCCCGGCCGGATACGGAGACTCTGGTGGAAAAAGTTCTGGAATTATACCATGGCCAAGCCGTCGATATTTGTGATGTAGGTACCGGGTCTGGAGCGATCGCAGTAAGCCTGGCCCATTATTTGCCCCATGCCCGGGTGGTGGCCACTGATATATCAGAAAAGGCGCTGGATCTGGCCAGGCTGAATGCAGCTGCCAACCGGGTGAATATCAGTTTTTACCAGGGTAAACTGCTGGAGCCGCTGCAGAACCATCCGTCCTTCGATGTGATAACGGCTAATTTGCCTTATATACCACTGAATGAATATGCTATCCTTGACCCGGGAGTCAGGGAATTTGAACCAGCCGAGGCGCTGCTGGCGCCCGGCGATGGCTTGGACTTGTACCGGCAGTTGCTGCCCCAGGCTTTGGAAAAGATTAAGCCGGGGGGCCATTTATTTATCGAGGTAGGCTGCAGCCAGGGGAGAGAGGCGCGGGAAATAGCCCGGGACTTCTCCCAGATTGAAATTATTAAGGACCTGGCTGGCCGGGATCGCATCTTGAGAGCCAGGAAGGAGCAGGACCGCTGAAGACTCATTATGTTGCCATAGATCCCCAGAATCCGGAAGAGGAGTTAATTAATAGCGCCGCCAGGCTGATTAAAGAAAAGGAACTGGTGGCTTTCCCCACTGAAACTGTATATGGACTGGGAGCCGACGCATTTTGTGCAGAAGCAGTGGAAAAGATATTTAAAGCCAAGGGCAGGCCGCCCGAAAACCCCCTCCTGGTACATGTGAGCAATCTGGAGCAGGTACACCGGCTGGTGACTCATATACCCAAAGATGCCCTCCGGCTCATGCAGGAATTTTGGCCGGGCCCCTTGTCCATTATTCTGCCGGCCTCAAGCCTGGTGCCGGATATAGTTCGAGGAGGAAAGTCTGGAGTAGGCTTGCGAATGCCTGACCATCCGGTGGCTCTAAAACTGATCGAGCAGGCCGGTCCGCTGGCAGCTCCGAGTGCCAATCGTTATGGGCGTCCCAGTCCGATAAGCGCTGAACATGTGAGAACCGAACTGGATGGTCAGATTGCTGTGGTACTGGATGCCGGTTCTGCCGGAATAGGGGTGGAATCGACCCTGCTTGATATGCAGGATGGCCATTGCAAGCTTTTAAGGCCAGGCGGAATTCCCCGGGAAGATATAGAAGCAGTCCTGGGGAAGGAAATAGAAACTGAGCAGGGCCGGGCTCCGGCAGCTTACCAGACGATTCTGGACATAAGGCTGGGCCGGGACCAGGAACATCTGGACAATCTAATTGATAATAATATTAAACAAGGAAAGAATATCGCCCTGGTGAAATACCTTCAGAGACCGGAACCCCATAAGCAGTACACTGGTTTGGTACAGGAATACGCCATGGATTTGGATGGAGGGGGATCCCGGTTGTATTCAATCATCAGGGAATGCGAATCGGGAGATATTGATCTTCTGGTATTTGCACCGCTGCCGGCCAACCCGGGAGGAATAGCCGCAGCTCTCATTGACCGGATTAAACGAGCAGCATCAGTTCGACCGGCAGAATAAAAAATGGTCAGTAGTGGGCCAAGTCCTTCTTCTGATCCAGGAGAGATGTTTGAATGTCTGGGCAGTTGCCAACTGTATTGCTGATAGCATTGGTTTTAGGACTGGATGCCTTTTCTCTGGCTCTGGTCATGGGTTTAAGGGGAAGCAGCAGGCGCTATGAATATAAATTTGCCCTGTCCGTGGCAGCGTTTCATATTTTGATGCCGCTCTTAGGATTGGGGCTGGGCTATACTGCCGGGAAAATACTGGGTTTGTGGGCGAGCTGGGCGGGAGCTGCAGTACTGGCATATGTGGGAGTGTCCTTTATCCGGGAGGGTTATGAGGAGGTAAAAAAAACTTCCATCTCTTTCAGTGAGGCTCTTGCCCAGCTGGGTCCGAATACTGCCGAAGCCCATCCCCGGGAGAGAGGCATATTACTGCTGACTGCCTCAGTCAGCATGGATGCGCTGGCAATTGGGTTTACCCTGGGTACCGTCCGGGTTCCTTTACTGTTAACCGTGTTAATTATGGGAGTTGTAGCAGGCTTTATGACCCTGATCGGTTTCAGAAGCGGGAAAATACTGGGCAGTCTTGCAGGTCGTTATGCTCAAATGGCAGGCGGAGCGGTATTGGTTATGCTGGCAGCCAAAATAGTATTATTATAAAAAAAAAGAGGCGAAAATATGTACCACCACTTCTTTAAAGGCGGTGGGCTGAGACTGTCAGGC